>MTLD01000415.1_pt2 | contig 103849 bp, 92 predicted proteins | sample 1982471 | NCBI WGS metagenome assembly MTLD01 (sample SAMN05712604, study PRJNA340218) | biofilm metagenome | isolation source: sample SPM anode biofilm adapted to -50 mV | place: USA | collected 2012-02-03
TGCCATGATATCGGCATGATGCGCCTTCACCCCCCCCCCAGCCCCCTCCCGTCAAGGGAGGGGGGGATGGTTTTCAGGACGTTGGCACGTGGCTTCATATGGCTCGGACTTTTTATTGCTACGGCCCTTGGGTGCGGCAAATCATCGCAGCCGATCGCGCCTCCGATGGTTCCGGTGCGGGTAAGCACGGTGGAGCAGGTTCAGGTCGGCAAGGACACCAGATTTTCCGCCAGCATTATGCCGAACGAACAGATAGACCTGTTCTTTAAATCGGGTGGGTACGTCGGTTTAGTCAAACAGGTGCGTGGCGCGGATGGCCGCATGCGGACCCTTGACGTGGGGGATTTTGTCAAGGCGGGTACGGTCCTGGCCTCCGTGCGATCTTCCGAATACCAGGATCGCATCCGACAGGCAGAGGCGGAGTTGGCCAAAGCCCAGGCGGGCCAAGAACACGCGAAGCTGGACTTCGGGCGCGCTTCCACGCTGTTTGCCGGAGGCAGTGCCACCAAGCCGGAATACGATCAGTCAAAGGCCCAGTTCGATACGGCTGCCGCCTCGGTGAAGGGGGCCAAAGCCCAACTTTCGCTGGCGCGTACGCAACTTGGCGACAGTATTCTGCGAGCGCCCAGGGATGGCTGGATTGCCCGGCGAAGTGTCGATGCCGGCAGTCTGGTCGGTCCGTCGGTGCCTGCCTTTTCGCTGATCGACACTCGCTGGGTGCGGGTCTCGTTCGGCGTACCCGATACGGCGATGCATTTGGTACACCTGGGACAAACGCTTGTGATCAACACGGAAGCAGTTGGTGACTTCGAAGGCCGGGTGACCTCAATCTCTCCGAGTGCCGACCCGAAAACGCGGGTCTATTCCGTGGAAGTCACGCTATCCAATCTCAAGAACCGGCTGAAAGCAGGAATGATTGCCAATCTCGCTTTACACGAAACACGTCCACAAGAGATCACGGCGATTCCCCTGGCTGCTGTCCAGCGTGCTCCGAAGGACCCGAACGGGTTTCTGGTCATGGTGCCGCAGGCGGTATCCGGCGGGTATGTCGCCCGGTCGCGACTGATTGAGATCGGCGATGCCTATGGCGACAAAATCGCCGTAACCGGTGGACTTAAACCGGGTGAGCGCGTCATCACCTCCGGCTCCACGCTGGTGCACGACGGCGACCGTCTGCAACTTATCCCCTGATCCGAGAATACCCATGGCACACAAGAGCGATACTGAGATAATTACCCATACCCATAACACGGCGCGCTATTTCGTCGAACACCGCCATGTGGCGGTCGTGCTTCTGCTCGCCGTTTTCCTGTGGGGATGGTACGGCTACCTGAAGATGCCGAAGCGGAAAGATCCGTATATCCCGGTGCGGGTTGCCGTGGCTTCCTGCAGTTGGCCGGGCGCGACTGCCGAGCAGGTCGAACAACTGATCACGCGCCCCATTGAGAACGCGGTTTCCCAGAATGCTTATCTGCAGAAGCCTTCGGCATCGGAATATGCGGTGCGCTCGCTTTCATTGCCGGGGCTCTCCATCGTTTATGTGCAGTTGGATGAGAACGTCAAGGATACGCGCAAGCAATTCAGCGATATCCATTTGAAGCTGGCCGGTGTGACGCCGCATCTGCCCAGAGGCGCCAGCCCCATTCAGTTCAACAGCGATTTTGGCGATACCGTGGCCTTGATGCTGACCGTGGCCAGCCCCAAGGTCAACGAGGTGGAAATCGCGGTCCGGGCGCGCGCCATCCAAAAGGCCATTATCGAAGCGAGGGCAGGCGCGGTGGACTTGTCGCATCGGGCAAGCATTGTTTATTGCTACCCCTATTCTGTGCCTGCCGATGTGATCAGGCGGGGGATTGTGGAGTTCCGGCAAATTGCTTCGCAAGACAAGATAGTTTCCGATATTCATGTTCTGGAAGGCCCTGGCTTTATGGGCCTGGACGTGCAAACCCCGCTGAGCAACGAGGGGTTGCACGCTTATGCGCAAAAGTTCATTACCGAAAAGCTGCACAAATCTGAGATTCATCCCGATGCCTGGGACATTGCTGTAATTCGGAGCCCGGAGGATGCCAGATCCGTTTTGGCGACCGTGGCGGGTGATAAGTACACCTATGCGGAGCTGGAACATTACACCGACCTGATTGGAAGGAACCTGCAGAACGTGGAGGAGGTATCCAAGGTCAGTCGCTCGGGCGTTCTGCCGGAAACTATTTATCTCGATTATTCGCAGGAGCGGCTGGCTTCCTACGGACTGAAGCCGTCGAATATCGGTAACGTCCTCAACGCGCGTAATGTTACCACCTCCGGGGGCGTACTGGAAGTGGGCCGACAAAATGTCAATATCGTTCCCTCCGGGCAATTCCAGACGGCCACTGCCATCGGCGATGTCGCCGTAGGTACGACACCATCGGGCGCGCCGGTCTATCTGCGGGATTTGGTGCAGATCTCCCGAGGATACGAGCTGCCGCCCAACTTCCTGAACTTCCTGACTTGGAAAGACTCGAACGGCTCATGGCGGCGCAGCCGTGCCGTGACGGTTGCCGTGCAGATGCGCGAGGGAGAGCAGATCGGCCAATTCGGGGAAAACCTGTCGGCGAAAATGCAGGCTGTCAAACGCTATCTGCCTGACGATCTGATTCTGGCGCACACCTCCGATCAACCGTTACAGGTGCAGGAAAATCTCGATCTTTTCATGGACGCGCTCTTCGAGGCGATTGTGCTCGTGATTCTCATTTCCTGGATTGGCTTCTGGGAGTGGCGTTCAGCTCTGGTGATGGCAATTTCCATCCCCATTACCTTGGCCATGACGCTGGGGATGATGCAGGTGCTCGGCATCGACCTGCAGCAGGTATCAATCGCCGCCCTGATCATTGCGCTCGGCCTGCTCGTGGACGATCCCGTGGTAGCCGGAGATTCCATCAAGCACTCCCTGGCTGCCGGGCACCCCAATGTCATTGCCGCCTGGCTGGGGCCCACACGCCTTGCCCGCGCCATTTTGTACGCCACCATCACCAATATTGCCGCCTATCTCCCGTTTTTGATGCTTTCCGGAACCACAGGCACGTACCTCTATAGCCTGCCCATTGTTATGGCCTGCTCGCTGGTGGCGTCCCGTATTGTTTCCATGACCTTTGTACCGCTCTTGGGCTACTATCTGTTGCGTGTTCCCAAGAAGGGTGAAAAGAGTTTGGAGGAGAGGCGGCGCAGCGGGTTCACCGGTTTCTACGCCAAGGTCGCCAGGGGGGCCATTGCCCACCGTTGGCTGGTGCTTGCGGGAGCCATGGTCTGTTTGATCGCCGGAGGCCTGTTGTTTAGTCGCTTGAAAACCGCGTACTTCCCGGAAGATGTACAGTATTGGTCGTATGTGGATGTCTGGCTACCCAATGGCTCGTCGGTCATGGCTTCCAATGACACTGCCAAGCAGGTGGAAGATATTGTGCGTCAGACGGTGGAATGGTACGCCCGCCAACATCCTTCGAAAGAGTACCGGCCGGAAAATCTGTTGCGTTACGTGACCACGTTCGCCGGAGGCGGTGGTCCGCGTTTCTGGTTTTCGGTCACGCCCGAGCTGCAACAGACCAACTATAGCCAGGTGCTGATCGAGGTTTCGGATAAGAACGTAACTCCCAAACTAGTTCCGGTTCTGCAGGAAGCTCTTTTGCGGTCGGTGCCGGGCGCGCGCTGCGATGTCCGGCAGCTACAGATCAATCCGGTGGAGAACCCGGTGGATATCCGCATCTCTACCCGCGCCGATGTCAGCCCGGAACAGGAAGCCACCGACATCCAGGGCCTACGGGAGGTAGCGTCCAAAGTCGAAGTAATTTTGCGTTCCAGTCTGCATGCCAGCCGTGTTAACACCGATTGGCAGTCCGGCCAGCCCATGATGGCGCTTGATGTGAACGCTGATCGCGCCAACCTGGCCGGACTGACGAATTACGATATCGCATTGTCCGCTGCCACGGCCATCAGCGGTCAAACGGTCACGACTCTGCGCGAGGGTGATAAGCAGATACCGGTCGTCGCCCGCGCCATGGTGGAAGAACGTGCGCAACTGTCCGATGTGGGTAACCTTTATGCCTATTCCTCCCTGCAACAGGCCAACGTGCCGCTGGCGCAATTCGCCACCGCGAAGCTGCGTATGCAGGAAGGCAGGATCATTCGTCTTGAGCACTTCCGCACTATTTCCGTACGTGCTTTTCCCAAAGCAGGTTCACTTCCTTCGGAGATTACGAACGACGTGGTTTCAAAACTGAAAGGATTGGAGCGGTCACTGCCGCCGGGCTACCGGATTGAGATTGGGGGAGAGTATGACAAGCAGCAGAATGGCTTCATGGAACTTGCCGTGGTGCTGGCAATTTCCGTGGCGGGCATCTTTCTGGCGCTTTTGCTGCAGTTCCAGAATGCGGTCAGGCCATTCCTGGTCTTTGCGGCAACCCCGTTCGGTATTGTGGGAGCCATTGCCGCTTTGTGGATTATGAACGTACCCTTCGGCTTCATGGCCTTTTTGGGAGTAGCCAGTCTGGTCGGGGTTATTGTGAGCCACGTAATCGTGCTGTTCGATTTTGTAGAAGAGGCGCACGAAAAGGGCGAGCCATTGGAACAGGCTCTTGTGGATGCCGGTATTCAGCGATTACGGCCGGTAATGATCACCGTGGCCGCCACCGTTATCGCCCTGTTTCCGCTGGCCCTGCACGGCGGTCCCCTGTGGCAGCCCCTCTGCTACGCTCAGATCGGCGGCCTGTCGATTGCAACGTTCATTACGCTGCTCCTGGTGCCGGTTCTCTACACCATCGCTGTTCTTGATCTGAAAGTCATTAAGTGGGAATCCCTGGAACCGGAATCGAATCCTTAGCAGCATCAGAATCCTGGGTGGTTCAATGAACATGGGGAGCCGATTCGGAAAGGTTAGGATACCGCCGTGTCTTCTCGACAATGCTTGTCGTGAGTATTGCCCTTTTAATCTCAAAATGTGTAAGAATATATAGTACGTGTTCCGAAAAAACGTCCCTCACTCAAAGTAGTGGTTAATTCATCGGCTATACCCCTTTAAATCCCTCCGAACTTTTTATATCCCTGATAAAACAGTTATTTTTACTTTTCAAGCAGGTTTAAGGAATGGCCGCGAAAAGCCAGTTGACTTCTGATTCAGAGTGTGCTCGTATTTTAATGAACGATTGACAGGCCGGAATAAATGACGAATCACTATTTTTGAGGAAAGCCAGGAATCGGTGATGCGATAACAATCTAAATGAATCAAATGGTTGCGGTAAGATTACGAGGGAGAGTCGTTGTATGCCTCATAATTCAGGTGGAGCTTTTTCCCGTTGGATGATAGCGGTCGCGGCAATATCGCTGTCTGTTCTTATGGTCGGCGCTGCCTGGTATTACCGTAACCAGGAGCAACAGTACAAGCGGGTGGCTATGGACCAGCTTTCCGCCATAGGACGGCTCAAAGCAAACCAGATCGAGAACTGGCGTAATGAGCGTTTTGGCGACGCAGCCGTGCTATCGGAGTCGCCATTTCTCAGGGAGGCCATCGCTTCACTTCTGGCTGCCCCGAACGCCGAACGCGCAAACCGAATGCGTAGCTGCTTCACAAGCCTTACAAGGCATTACCATTATGCCGACGTCCTGTTAGTGAGCCCGGAAGCCCGGATTCGCCTGTCACTGAACGGGCATATTCATTCGCTTCCGGGATACCGGACAGCACTCGCCGAGGCTTTTCACACAAGGAAACCGGCATTTACCAATCTGCACACGGATTCTGGTCATCCTGTGCCCCATATCAGCGTGGTTGCCCCGCTATTTGCCGAAGAAGGGCTGGACCGCAAGCCCATCGGCGCTATCGTACTGATTAGTGATGCTTCGCAGTTTCTCTTTCCCCTAATCCAATCCTGGCCCACACCGAGCAAAACCGCGGAAACGCTTCTTGTTGCGCGTGACGGTGACGATGCCCTGATTCTCAATAATCTGCGCCACAGTCGGGACGCTGCCCTGAAACTGAGAATACCTTTGAAGCGCACTGATGTACCCGCGGTAATGGCCGTGCTCGGTAAACAGGGGATAATGACGGGAAAGGACTACAGAGGGGGGAATGTGATGGCTGCGGTATTACCGGTTCCCGGGTCCCCCTGGTATATGGTAGCTAAGGTGGACAGGGAGGAGCTTTTAGCTGATTGGTATACTCGCTCTCTGCAGTTCTTGGCGCTGTTTCTTGCTCTGACAGGAGGAATGCTGGCTGTAGGGACGGCAGCCTGGCAGTGGAACAGGAAGGTTCTTTACCGTACCATGTACCACGCTGAGAATAAACTGCATGCGAGCGTGCAGCGCCGCAAAATTACCCTGGAGTCCATCGGCGACGCCGTCATTTCGACCGATTCACTGGGCCGGGTGGAGTTTCTGAATCCCGCCGCGGAAAACCTGACCGGGTGGAGCCTGTCTGAAGCAATGGGCAAGCCTCTGGCCGAAGTCTTTCGCATAATTAACGAAAAAACTAGGGAAACCGTAGAAGATCCGGTGACTAAAGTACTTCGCGAGAGGGTTGCAGTGGGACTTGCCAATCATACCTTGCTCATCGCAAAGGACGGCAGGGAAATTCCCATCAGCGATTCTGCGGCTCCCATCCGTGATGATACGGGCACAATCACCGGAGTCGTGCTGGTCTTCCGTGACCAGATCGAGGAGAAACGTGCCCACCATCTGCTGCAGGCGCGACTGAACCTGCTGGATTATGCGACAAACCACTCTCTGGAAGAACTGTTGACCAAAGCGCTGGATGAAACAGGCAATCTGGTGAACAGCCCGATCGGATTTTATCATTTTGTAGACGCTGATCAAAACTCGCTCTCTCTCCAACAGTGGTCCACTCGAACCCGCCAGGAGTTCTGCCGGGCCGAGGGAAGCGGAATGCATTACCCCATCGCCCAAGCTGGCGTCTGGGCTGATTGCATACGGGAGGCCAGACCGGTAATTCACAACGATTATGCATTGCTGCCGTATAAAAAAGGGCTTCCCGACGGCCACGCCGAGGTGGTTCGTGAACTGGTGGTTCCCATCATGCGGGAAGAAAAGGTTGTAGCCATACTGGGGGTGGGCAACAAGCCGGCTGACTACACTGACGACGATGTGGAAACCGTTGCCTATCTGGCCGACATAACCTGGAATACAATTGAACAGAAACGGCTCGCAGAAAAGTTGCGGGAAAATGAGTCGCTTCTGAACACCTTGTTCGAGACGACTCCGCTTCCGCTTTACTACAAGGACCGGAATGGTCTGTACCGGGGATTCAACAGAGCTTTCGAGGCATTCCTGGGTACTACAAGAGATAACGCGATCGGGAAAACGGTTTTTGAGGTCAACTCGTGGGAACTCGCCGAGATCTATCACTCCAAAGACTTGGAGCTTCTCGAGAGCGGTGGAACGCAGCAGTACGAGTCCAAGGCCAGGAACGTCCAGGGAGAATTACGTGATGTTATTTTCAGCAAGGCGGTCTTATCCGACAGCCATGGAAATATCATCGGTTTGATCGGTGCTGTACTTGATATCACCGAACGCAAACGGGCTGAACAGGCGCTTCAGGAAAGCGAGTTCTTCTTCAAGGAGTCACAGCGCGCTGCATTCATTGGCTCTTACAAGTGCGATTTCACCACCGGGTTCTGGGAGTCCTCAGAAATCCTTGACCAGATTTTCGGCATAGACAAGAGCTATAACAAGAGCGTTCAAGGGTGGCTTGATATCGTACACCCTGATGACCGGCAGATGATGGAGCGATATTTGCTGGAAGAAGTGATATCGAAACGCAAGCCGTTTGATAAGGAATACAGAATAATTCGTAAGCGAGACGGTGAAATCAGGTGGGTGAGTGGTTTAGGGAAAGTAGATTGCGACGGTGACGGCAATGTCATATCGATGATCGGAACCATCCAGGACGTCACTGAGCGCTGCCGGGCCGAAGAGGCATTGCATGAGAGTGAGGACCGCTTCCGGCGCGTTTCATCGCTGATCTCTGATATAGCCTATTCCTGCACCTCAGACGAAGAAGGCAATTACAGCATCAGTTGGATGACAGGTGCGACGGAAAGAATATGTGGTTACGCCATCGAAGAGATCAGAGCGCAAAAATGTTGGAAATTCCTGGTTGTGGAGGAGGATATCCCCTTCTTCGAGATGAATATTTCTTCACTGGCTCCAGGTTTCCATGGTTCATGTGAACTTCGAATACGTCACCGGAACGGCAGCCTGGTCTGGGTCGCTTCTCACGCCGAATGCGTCAGGGATGCAGCAAGTGATTCTCGTAATATTCTGTACGGCGCACTTGTCGACATTACTGCGCATAGGCTGGCCGAAGAAGAACAGGGAAAGCTGCACGCCCAGCTTAACCAGGCCCAGAAGATGGAATCGGTGGGGCGGCTGGCAGGCGGAGTGGCCCATGACTTCAACAATATGCTAGGAGTTATTATCGGTCATGCGGAATTGGCTCTCATGAAATCCGATCCCAACCAATCTCATTATTCCAATTTACAGGCTATCCATAAGGCAGCCGAGCATTCCGCCGATCTGACCCGGCAACTTCTTGCTTTTGCCCGCAAGCAGGCCATAGCGCCCACAGAGCTCGACATGAATGAGACCGTTCATGGGATGCTCAGCGTGCTGGAGCGCTTGATCGGCGAGGACATCCAACTTGCCTGGATTCCCGGAACTGGAGTATGGGTGGTCAGAATGGACCCCATTCAGATCAACCAGATTCTGACCAACCTGTGCGTCAATGCCCGGGACGCCATCACCGGTGTGGGCAAGGTCATCATCGAAACATCAAACGCTATTATCGGCGAGAATTATTGTGCTGCTCACCCGGAATTCGTAAAAGGAGAGTATGTAAGGCTATCGGTAAGCGACAGCGGCAGCGGAATGGACAGAGAAACACTGAGCAACATATTTGACCCGTTTTTCACCACCAAGGGTGCGGGCAAGGGCACCGGACTGGGGCTTGCCACGGTTTACGGTATTGTCAAACAGAACAACGGATTCATTAACGTTTATAGCGAACCGGACCAGGGTACTACCTTTGAAATCTACCTTCCGCGGCTCGTTTCCGCCTCCAGTTTGCCGGAAACTGTTGCACCCGAGCCTGTTAAACATGGCCAGGAAGCCGTGCTGCTGGTGGAAGACCAACCGGAGATTCTGGAAATAGGCAAAACTTTATTGGAAAATCTGGGGTACACCGTATTGGCTGCAGGCACACCGGGCGATGCTATCGAACTGGCCATGGAACACAACGGCGATATCGACCTGCTACTGACTGACGTAATCCTGCCGGAAATGAATGGCCGCGAACTCAGCAGAAAGATCATAACTCTCTATCCGAACATAACCACCCTCTTCATGTCAGGTTATACCGCCGATGTGATCACCCATCGTGGTGTGCTTGACGAGGGCGTTCATTTCATCCACAAGCCGTTTTCGATACAGGATCTGGCAAAAAAGGTACGTGAAGCTTTGGACAAAAAATAGCCGAATCCACCGCGCGGTTTCCAGGATTGGGTGGCAAGAGATGGCGCCGCATTACATAACGTTCCTTTCAGCCCTTTTTTGAGTCCTGATAGGTCATTATGCCGCGAAGGTGCTTTGCATCTTTGTTTTCAGTGCCTATAAAATGGAGGTGCATTTTTTCGTCGGAGCCTGTTACCTCGGCAAACCTTGCAATAACGTCGGTCGAACAGTCCGGATCATTATCGCTAACAACTACCAATCGAAACCTGTTGTACTTGTTGGTATCCCTGTCGTTTTTGCCTGTCACTGCCGCGTCACCGATATTAGCGCTCAATTCACTGAGGGATTGAGTAAATACGATATATATCAAGAGTCTTTCACCAACGACAATCCTTGTAGTTTCCTCGGCAAAGTGGGCAATAGCGGACGTGCCTGCTTCGATTTTTTCAAAGACCTCGTCAGGACACGCACAACCGAGCGTGCCTTTTACAAATTCGATGATTTTATCGTTATCCCAAGTGGTTGTCATGGTGACTCTGAAGTTCTACCTCGTGACGGATTTTATGAAACTCTCCATCTTCTTTATTATTGATTCCCGTTCTTTATCAAAAAACTCTGTGCCATGAGCATCACCCGGATAAAATAATAGTTCTTTTGGCTCTCTGAATATCTCTATCATTTTACGATTATCATCAGCTCCATCATCTCTCTCTGAATTTAACAAGAGCTTTGGAATTCTAATTCCGTTTAGTTCGTCATCATTATAGAAAATAGTCCCTTCATATTCGATTGGAGCTGAAATAGCAACTACACCGGCTATGCTATCATTATTCACATGGCGAGCAGCTACTTTTATGGAAGCTACGCCACCTCTGCTTGCACCGACAAGAACTATCTTTTTTGCACCCATCCCCCTGGCAAATGAAATAACCTCCTCAAGTGTCTCTGATTGGTCATCTATCTGTTCGGTATAAGCGTATGTAAATCCTAAGTATCTGTCTGAGATCAAATCATTGATAATTGGATTCCATTCGTTTTGATCGTTGGTATCCATGTTGGAAAAAATAATCGCGATATCACCAGACCCATAATAATAACCATTGATTGATTTTTCGTCTGTGTTTGTTTTGGTAATTGGTATGCTAAATGGTTTTCTACCAATCTGTATCATTTTCGATTGTCCCTTTTGTGCTGTTGCCGTTCAGCGCCTTAAAGCAGCTACGTCCCCTCACGTGCTCACGTGCCGTATTATTTCTTAGGCACATGCTCTCGACGAGATAACACCTGCTTCACGTCCTTGAAAGCTGCAATCCATTCTTGGCTTTGCTTGAACTCAATGCATCCCGAATCATCAGCAACGTCTCTGTCGGACAGAACAAGCGACTCCTCGCACTCATGCAGCCGCCTGAGCCGTGCAAGTAGTTGCTTGGTGGATAGTACCTCCAACTCAATCAGCGGAATTGCGAATATGGGTTTGCGCTTCATCTAAGTATCCAACGCCATAAGCCTGACCGGCGGGTTTTTGGCCAGATTTGGCGCAAGTTTAGCCCTTCCTTGTATCAGGTCCACCATTCTTGCCTTTTGGCAAAATCTACCCTGAAGACCTGTACATGACCACATTCATTACAGACAAAAACTCTCCAGTTGGGATTTCCAATTGGGTTAAAGCCAAAGTTCCGAACATCTACCCCTTGCGCTACAACACCATACAACTCCCACAGTAAGTGCAGGGTTGTCGCAACCCAGGCACAATCGGAGTAAACTCTTTGGCAATGAGCCTCTGCGCCCTCTTTGCTAGGATGCTGATTACGTGAACGTCTTGCCGCTCTTCTGGATTGGGAGTCACCATCACATCTAGAATGCGATTCACATGTTCCATGTACACGTTGTCCCACCCTAAGATAGTATCTGCATTTTCTTTCTTCAAATCGAATGATCGGTCCCTATGCTTCTCACGGCTAAAAACCTTTCCACCCGACAATAGCCAGTAAAGAATTTTTCCAAGCGAATATGTGTCGCTACGAGCCGAGACGGAACTCACTCTTCCATCTTCAAGTTCAGGAGCGATGAAAAGTCGCGGTCCCACTGCTTCATCAACAAGGGTGACTCTATCCCCATCGTCTATGAAGCAGATGCCGAAGTCTCCGACAACTGCTGGCCCTGTTTCAGTCCGTAGAAAGATATTCTCAGGCTTGAGATCACGATGGATGATTTTTTGCGCATGGGCATACGCTACGCCAGCGCAAATTTGTTGAAAAAGCGTCAATGCTTTAGCTGGGGAGTCTTGCCAGAAGGGGCGTGCCTCAGCCAAGCTGCCGCCGGTGCAATATTCTGTCACCAAATACGGAGCCTTGTCGTCTAAATCAAAATCAATGAACCGTACCAAGTTTTCGTGATTCAGGTTTCTCACGGCCTCAATTTCACGCTTGAATCGCTCTAGTCGCTTGATGTTTTTGAGACGTTTGAGAACATACAAGCTTTGTGTCGCGCCGCGAATATCTTTCACTAGGAAAGTATGCGCTTGTCCACCTTCCACCATATGTTTTTCCCATTCTCAATTCCTTCTGATTATATTCGGTGTAACAGGCTTGAGGCGCATCCGCCGCGTCAGCGGTCGGTGTGCCGCCGAGAGTTAGGTAATCGGTGTTTCCTTAAATGGCAATAAGCGTTTTATATCGGAGAGCGTTGAACTCAGCATGTTCGCCCTTACTTCCCAATCCTGGAACTCATCGTCTGTTATCGGTTCACCTTTTTTCCATTGTACAAAACCAACACCTTCTTCAATTGGGCGGGCTAGTGCCTCATCAGAGACGTCAAGAATTGAATGAGCAAGCTTGTTTCTGAATTCTTGAATGTTTTTCAGATCATGCAAAAATTGTTTGTGCTCTTCCCAATATCGAGGGTAATCGTTCTTAACGATCTCAATCAGAATCTCTTTTTTCTTTTGAAGTGATAAATTCTCTGCAACCCTTGAAAAAAATAACGTTTGTTTCTCCTCGTCCTCAGTACAGAAGTATTGTGTTAGGATAACAGCGATGTCACGTTCAATTACGGCTACAGAATTCAGGAATCTCCCTCGAAGGTATCGTGCCTTCTCGTGCAACCGCTGCGCAGCAGCAACTTTTTTCGTATATCCTTCGTCCATTTTTTATCACCTAACTCGTTAATCACCTGTTAAAAAGCATATACATCTATGTGCATGCATATACAGGTATATGCTTTTCTTCCGTCATTGTGCATCTATATGTAGATACTTTTTTGTCTGACCGGCTGCTCCCATTTTATCCAGACTTTTAGGTTGCCAGCAAACACTAAACAAAATGTTTCATTTTGTTTAGTGTTTATATATTCAACCAGTGGTCCTCTGTTCTTTGAACACCTGCTTTTATAAATCCTGGTATGCGAGAAGTTTTATATATTTATAGATTTAGCGTGTATAATAAAAACTACGGCTTCCGTGCATAAATTGAAAGCGTGGCTTTACTGACTGAAATCATTCACTCACTCCGACAACCCCTCTATCCTCGTATGAGGATGGTAGCCGTGCGACACACGGTTATCCGTGCTGTGCCCTATTCATAGTGATTCGTATGTATCTAAACTGATTGTTATTAATATCAAACAATTTTTGTGCTATCAAACATTTTAATTATTTTCGATTGCCGAGCGGAACAGGTCATTCAACGCTTCAACTCCAGCTGTTCCTAAGTGCACGTTGGGAGTGAAACCCTCCAGGCGTTCGAGTTCGGATTCGATGAACCGGTTCAGGCTTTTGATAGGCGGTCCGCTCTCTTTTTCCTGCGCCACTTTTTTTCGTTCCAAAAGGGAGTGGATGTCGGCGAGTATCTCCGGGGCGTCCAGCAGTGGCAACAATTTGTGAAACTCGATTGGCGCGGCCTGGCCGTGTCGTTGCAGCCATCTGACCACCAAAAGCGGGCGGAGGACATAGAAGTATTTCTTGAGCGGAACCACGTCGCCTTTCAGGTACTCGCGATAATTCGTCTTTGCCATGCTGCGGTAGTGGTAGATTCCCCTTTCCGGCGAGTAGACCGAACTCAACAGGTTCCTGCATGCCTGCGCAAATCCGCCGCTTTCCATGTAGGTTATGGGCGAGTTGATCCACTCCACGAATGCAGGATTTGAACTGCGGAAAAGCTGCAAGGCCTTGCGCACGTCCCAGCCGTTCAAATCTATATCATCGGTGATGTCGTATTCGATGACGTCGCGTTTCTTTTCCAGATCTATTGATAGATACCATTCCCTGGGACGGGCATACACAAAGCGCACATCATAGTCGCTGTTGGGGGAAGCAAAGCCCCATGCCCGGCTGCCGGATTCCACGGCGAGCAGCACTTTCACGCCATGCTCCTGCTCGGTTGCGGCCAGTCGCCGCATTATTTCTTTTCTTATCTCAGGTTTGATCATTGTTCTCTTCCAAATAGCGTAGATGTTCGGCCACCTTCTCCCTGAGGGAGAAGGTGGCCGAAGGCCGGATGAGGGGGCAGCAGCAGTGGTCCGAAGTTGCGTTTTTCCCCTCACCCTAACCCTCTCCCTCAGGGAGAGGGGATATTTTGATGCCTTGGCTGATGCTCTTCAGCAGCAGCGCCAGCTTTGCCAGTTCGCGGCCCGGCGGATGGGCCTGGGCGGCCTGAAGCTGCCCGGCAATGGTGCGCACCTGTCCGGCGCATAGTTTCAATCCCTGATTTTCAAGCTCCTGCGCCTGCTCCAGCGCCTGGGTGGCGGCGTTTCTCCCCAGGTGGCGCAGGCCGCGGCGCAGCCAGTGGACCAGCAGTTCCAGCACGGCGTCCACCGTCTTTCTGGCGGCGCTGTCTTCCCGGTTCATGCGATGCTGATCCAGCGATTGGGGCGGAGCGTCTTCAGCCTGAAGCACAATGGCCCGGTTTTCGGTCATGAATGCCAAAGGCCGCAGGTGTGCTTCCCCATACTCCAGCCATGCCATGCCGGATACGGCGGTCAGCGCCCCCCATTCTCCCGATAATACCTGGGCAGCCGCATCCACGGCATGCGGGGTTGCCGTGCTGTAAGGCAAGACCAGATGCAGCGGGGCGTCATCCTGATCCGCTCCGGAGCACAGGCAGGCGCGCACGGTTTGCTGCGCCGCATCCCATCCCCAGGCGCTCACCTCGATTTGTTGCAGGGCAACCACATGAAAGTGCTTGAGCGCCTGCACGGGGCGGACAAAGTCCGGCAGCGCCTGACGCATGTGGCTGATGAGATCGCGTACCGTGGTGTGGCGGATAGGCGCGGTCAACTCATTCCAGGAACGCGGGGAAAGGGGAAACAGGTTGGTTTGACGGGTGTTGGCCGCAATGTCCAGAATACCGTTGGCCCGCCGCGTCGCTGCTTTGGTGACGACCTGGCCTGCTCCCAGCTTGCGCAATGGCTGGCCTGCGGCGCGGCGGTTCAGTACATCCGTCCGCGGCGCGGATTGGTTTGCCTGGGCTGTTCGCGGCCAGCTACGTTCCAAGAGCATCAGGGTCTGGGTGTCCTGATCGGCAAAGATAATGTCTGCTCCCTCTGCTTCGTCATCGGCCCAGAGATCCAGCCCAAGGGAAGTGAGGCGCAGATGGTCGAGCGCCACTTCGCCTTTTTCTCCGATACCCAGAATCTGCCGGACAGGGAGGGGCGCGCCCGGTGTCTGTTCCGTATGCGCGGCTGCTTGCAGGCGTGCCCATGTGTTTGCGCAGGCGTCGAGCAACAGGCGGGGCTCAAAGCGGCTGGAACGGGCGTGCTGGGCCTTTATGAGATGCCAGAGCTCATCCACGGCTTCCTCAACCCAGCGCCAGCCCAGGGAAGCGCACTGATTGCGGGCATCTGTTACGCGCGCTTCGAGCGCCAGTAGTGGTTGCGCCGCTCCGTCGCTCCAGAGAAGGTTGAGCACGTTTTCAATGGCATTCACTGCTTTGCAGGCAGCCTCGCTTTGCATCAGGCCGTTGCTTGTGGAAGGATGCCGGTTTTTATCCCCGGTTATCGTTTCGGGCGGCAGGATTTCAACCACTGCCTCGGCCTGGTCTTGCTGGTGCGCCTGCCGGAAGGCCCACACGGCCAGCACCACATGGGCGCATCCGCTGCCCTCCTTGCAGTCGCAGCGAGCATGGATTGGGGACGAACGTGAAAAAAAGCGTACGGTGCTCATGGGGAGACGCACGCTGGGCGTGGTGCGCTCCGGCTGCCAGGGGAGCACCGTGGCAGCCGGATGCTCGGCGGCCAGTCTGGCGGCCTGGGAGAGCGCCGAAGCGGAAAAGACCGTTTCCAGCAGGTGGTCATCGAAGTTTGCGGGACTCCACGGGGTTGCATCCGTATCGGCATCCGGCATGCCTGTTTCGTCAGTCTGTGATGAGGCCGCGTTTCCGGCAACTACCTGATAGGCAAGCACCAGCATAACCCGGTGGCGGCACATGCCGCTGGCCGCGCAGGTGCAGTCGGCTTCCCGCAGCGTGCGCCCCGGCGGCAGCGTGGTGCGGGTTCCGTCCTGGTAATGCGCGTGGATAGCGCCGTCCGCATCTTCTTCGATATGCGGCGCTGTTCCGCTTTCAAGCTCTTTAAGCGCTTTTTTGACAAATCCGGCATTTGCCATGGCAATCAGCGCATCGGGTGTCAGTTCGAGCAGATCTGAACGGGTATACGTCATCCTTGCACCTTCTCTGCCAGCCATCCGGCCAGTTGGCCGGGTGTCATTGCGCCGATCTGCGCGCCTGCCTTGACCAGACGCGCCGCCATTTCATGGTCATACGTGGGGGTGGCGTTCGAATCCAGAGCCGCCAGCCCCAGTACCTTGACGCCGGATTCCGCCAGGGCTTTGACGCGCCGGACCAGCTCCGAAGTACTGCTGCCTTCGTAAAAATCGGAAACCAGAACCAGAATGCTTTTTGCCGGGGTGGCGATCCGGCTTTGCGCATAGGCAACCGCTTTGGCGATGTCGGTGCCGCCGCCAAGTTGAACTTTCATCAGCAGTTCCACCGGGTCGGCCACATCGTCCGTAAGATCGACCACCGCCGTGTCAAAGGCCACCAGGCGGGTGCGCATGCCGGGCAGGTTCCACAGGCAGGCCGCCATGACGGCGCTGTGAATGACCGAATCCACCATCGACCCGCTCTGGTCGATCAGCAGGATAACATCCCATGCTTCCGCATGGCGGCGCGTGCGGCTGATGAAAACGGGGCGTTCGAGATAGAGGCGTTTTTTCTCCGGGTGCCAGCGATGCAGATTGTCCGCAAGGGTTTTACGGAAATCGAAGTTCCGGGCAACACTCAGGTTCGAGCGCCGCCGCCGGTCCCTGGTGCCGCTGAACGCCTGCCGCACCTCGGTGGAAAGCTTTTCCATGATGCGGCGCACCACTTCGGCGACCAGTTTGCGGGCCGCGGCAAGCACGTCGGGGTTCATCAGGTGTTTGGTGTGCAGAACGGCGCGCAACAGCGATTCCGACGGCTCGATGCGTTCCAGCACATCCAGGTTGGTAACCACCTCGTCGATGCCGAAGCGTTCCACGGCGTCCTGTTCCAGGCGTTCGATCACTTCCTTCGGAAACAGGACATGGATGTCATTGATCCAGTCGGGTGTTGTCAGCCGGGATTCTTCCGAGCCTCCTCCGCGTTCATTGCGCTTGGCGCGGTCAGGATCACGGCCGTAGAGCCATTCCAGCGCGGCGTCGGCTCGCGCGGCATCCTCGCTCAGGCAGTTACCGTGTCCGCCAAAGGCGCTTTCGGCGGCTTCACCCAGCAGCAGACGCCAGCGTTGCAACGGTTCCGGAATGCGAATGCTCATGGTTTTTCCACCTCGCCCTCAAAAGAGATTTCGATTGGCGTTGATCTTCAGCCAAGGCATCAAAATATTCCCTCTCCCTGAGGGAGAGGGTTAGGGTGAGGGGGAAAACGCGACTTCGGATCGCTGCTGTTACCCCCTCATCCGGCCTTCGGCCACCTTCTCCCTCATGGAGAAGGAAAAGGCTGGAATCGACACTATTCTACAAACAGATTCCCCATTCGGCCAGACGGGCCAGCGCGTTCTTTTCGGCCAATCCGGCGGCAGCCAGCGATTCGGCGTCCGCCTTGAGCATTGGGGCAGTAAGGGCGCGTTTCGATAGATGCTCGGCGTCGTGCAGACGCAATACCGCTTCGGCCAGAGCGCCGCGCTCCTGTGTCGGCAGCCACGCCAGGGCACCGCGCATGGCGGGCAATGCGACGATGAAGTCTCCGTCATCCAGGTCGCGTATAACCTTGTCCAGGCCTGGCAGAAAAGAAGGGTTGTGCACCAGCACTTCGCGGCCGAGTGCCACCATGCCTGCCAGCGCGTCGCCCATCTGTGCCGGTGCCAGATTTCCGAGCAAGGCCAGCGCCTGTCCGGTCAGATCCGGACGGGGGGATGCCGCGCTGCTTTCCGCGTCATCATCCAGGGCCATCAATCCCCCCAGGGCCGCGCCCCGGCTGACCGGCCCGGCATCGGGATCGCCGGATTTCCGCCGCAAAACGGAGCGGGCGCGCTCCGGCTCGATTGCCGGTAAATATGGGGTGCAAGCATCGATGCGGCGACGGGCTTCCACATCGGCGCATATCCGTACAATGGCTTCGACTCCCGATATATGGGGAGCGAGTTCGGCAGGGGCGACCGTGCCAGGCAACTCGAACAGCCACAGCGCCCGGTCAAAGGCGGCTTCCACGGCGGTGGCCAGCATGGGGGCATCGGCCATATCCAGCATCTGGCCGTGACGCAACAATGTATGCAGCGTGGAAAGCGCCGCTCCCAGGGGCTCGAAGCGCGAAGCTTGGCCGATTCCGTTTTGCAGGTCATCAATGCATGCGTTGCTCAAGCTATTCAGCCCGGCAAACGCCGCCTTGTTGAGCGTCGACGCCAGCGCTTCGATGTTGCCTGCTGCTGCGCGTATATCCGCTTCGAGACACGAACTGGCCGCCGCTTCCAGGGATGCGCCCCAGGAACCGGCCTCGATGAGCGCGGCATGCTGCGTCATGGGCCGGGACAACTGCCAGCACTCCCGCGCCTCGCCCTCCATGGCGAGATCCGGTCCGCTGACGCGATCGATACCGGGAATAGACAGGAGTGCGAGGCGGTGGAGAATTCTGCTTTTCGCCCGGTCAGCCGGACTGAACAGGTCCAGGGTCAGGCTGCCATGCAGGTCTATTCCGACTGTTTCCAGTTCCCGGTTGACCGCAAACACAAGCGGCGGTTGCGGAGTGTCCGGGGCCAGACGGCCAACAACATCACCTGCCAGCACATCCATCACCTGCACCAGTACCGGGTCGGTGCCGGGCAGAAGGGTGCCGCGATAGGTCCAGGGCAGGGGGACGCTCAAGGCGTCCTTCACCATAGCGCCGGTTATGGCGTCCAGCCAGTCGACGCGCAGCGGCTGCTTGTGGCCGCGCAGCCTGGCAAGTGCCTGGGCTCCGGTGTGAACGGCGATCATGTCTGCCGTGGAGGCCGGGAGCTTTTTGTCGCGCAAGCGCCGCATGACGCGGGAGAGCAGTTCGTGCCCTGCGTAGTCTGCCCCCTTTTCCCACAACCATTGGTAGTAGGCGGGGGAGGGCATGCCGGAAGCATAACCGGTGAACGCGTCCAGGCGTTTGAAGGTGTAGGGAACCAGATAGGAGCCGTAGCGGATTTCCTCCGTGTCTTCTCCGGTAGCGGACGGCAGCGGCGTGGCTGGCTGTTCAACCGGCATTTCGCGCCAGAGCCGGGACAATGCCGGTGCGTGGTAGCCGCCGCATACCACGACCACGGGGCCGCTGGTTTGCGCCATGGCCCACCTGATCCATTGTGCCATCATCCGCTCGCGCGCCTGATTGCCGAGCGATCCGGGAGCATCGGCGCGCAGGTTGGCAAAATACGTGTCAAGGCTGGAATCGAGTTCGTCCGGTTCTGCTTCATCAAGGGGAGTGTCTGCCCTGTCTTCGAAAAGCCGGTCCCAGAGCGCATCATATCCATCCACGCCGAGTTTTTTGCCCAGCGCGGCATGATAGGCTTGCGAGCTGTGTTCGGCTTCGGCATCCACTGCGTCGGCGTAACGGTTTTCAAGGTCGGTGAAGGCATCGTGCCAGGCGGGCAGGTCGATGAAGCGCACGGTTGCCCCGGTTTCCCGGCCCGCGATCAATGCCCGCCATTCCGGTGAATGTGCTGCAAAAGGACTCCACGATCCCCGCCTGATGCTGCCGGTTGACAGGTAGCTGTAAATCGCTACCGGCAGGCAATGGGGCATGAGCAATTCATCCAGCCGTTCGTTGAAGTCTGCCGGGCCTTCGATCAGTACATAGGCGGGGCGCAGTTTTCGAATCTGCCGCTCGACCCGATGCGCGCAGGCCGGGCTGTGGTGGCGGACACCGAGGATACGCGGGGTCATGGCAAGCGATGGCGTGCTTCGAAGAACGTTTTCCAGTGGCTGCCCGCCTTTTTGGCCACCTTCTGCTCGAAGTAGCGCCGCAGTTTGGACCGGTCCTCGGCGTTGTCCTTGACAACCGTACCTGCGATACAGTCGGCCACGTCGCCCGGCGTAGCCGCGCGCTGCTCAAGGAACCATGCCCGTACTCCCACGGCATGGGCGACATTGACTGCTTCGGCGGTCGACATTACGGCGCTCAAGCGGTCCGCTGCGTTTTTTTCGCTTTCTCCGGCGCTCCGCAAATCACGGAAGGTGGTAACCAGCACTTCCAGTACTTGATCAGGCACGCGATGCGGGATTCCGCTCCGGGCCAGCAGGTGGGCCGAGCGTTCCGCAACCAGTTCCAGCTCCTGGGCGTAATCGAAGATGGGAAAGACGGTTTCAAAGTCGAAGCGGCGCTTCAGGGCGACGCTCATCTCGTTCACCCCCCGGTCGCGGGTGTTGGCGGTGGCAATGATGTTGAAGCCGTCTTTGGCATAGAGCATGCCGTCCTCTCCCGGCAGTTCGGGCACCGCCATGACACGGTCCGACAGCATTCCCAGCAGGCAGTCCTGCACTTCCAGTGGCGAGCGCGTGATTTCCTCGAAACGCACGATGCGGCCTTCGTTCATTCCCTGATAGAGCGGCGCCGGAACAAGTGCGCGCGGACTCGGTCCCTCGTTGATGAGCAGTGCATAGTTCCAACTGTATTTTATCTGGTCTTCGGTGATCGATGCCCCGCCCTGGATAGTGAGGGTGGAGACGCCGGAGATTGCCGCTGCGAAAAGTTCCGAGAGCATGGATTTGGCCGTGCCCGGCTCGCCGACCAGCATGAGGCCCCGGCCGGTTGCCAGGGTAACCAGCATGCGTTCGATGCTCGATACCGGCGCGACGATCTTGGCGGTGATACCGGACGCGGCATCCCCAAGGATGAAGGAGCGGATTGCCTTAAGGCTCAATTGCCATCCCGGCGGGCATGGATCGTTGTCGTTTGCGCGCAACCGCGCCAGCTCTTCGGCATACATGATCTCGGCCGGCGGGCGCTGCAAGCCGTTTTGCGGCGCGGGTTCAGTTACGGTTTCTTTTTTCTTTGCCATTGGTTACCACCGGTTTTGTGAAATGTTGTTAAACTATTGATTGGTAACCATTCAGCAGTGTGCTGGAATCTTGTATATACCTCCCCTCCCTTGACCCCGGTCTATACACCCGCAAGGGGGGGGAGAGTTTATGCTGAATGGTTATGTCGATTATTGATTAGACTGATCATGCACCTTGACTCATGTCACGCCCGCAATGCTTCCATATCGCGGATTAGCTCGCTGGCTGAAATCTGATCGAGCAGATTAATCGCTTCCGGGGTTTGCAGTTCTCCCCAGGAGGAAGGTTTGCCCACCTTGATCTCCTGCAGAGTCTGTTCGGGATACTCATCCACCATGCCGACGATAATTCCCGGGTCCAGCGACAGTTCGATCACCCGGCCATTTCCCAGGGGCTTGTTGAAATACCAGATGCAGCCGCCATCCTGCGCCTGGCCGCGGCGCCACCCCTTGTTCACCAGTCCCAGCACGCGACCGGTGGGCACGACAGCTCCTTTCCAGCGATTCAGGCTTTTTTCCGCCAGTTCGGGGGCGTTGAGGTGATACGTATCGCGTCCGATCTGCGGGAAGGATTGCAGAAGCTCGTAATCGGCAAAGAGCTGACCAAAGGCGGATGCCACGTCCGAAGGGAGATCAATGGCATGCGGCACGCCGACCAGAAGGTTTTCGCCTTCCGGCAGGTTTATGTCGTCGTCATTGGCATCGGTAAAGCTTCCTTCCTCGTTTACCCTGAAGCATGTGACAAGCGCGCCTCCAAAATTGCTCTCCGGTTCGCATTCATACACTCCCCAGATCAGGCGCTGGACCAGGTGCCGCACCAGTGGATGCTCCACCAGAAACTGCCGGAATACCTCAAACGTCCAGCGCCGTTGTGTGCACATGGCGGTTTCCAGGCGCAGCACTTGCTGGCTAGCAATGGTGCGGGCGTCTTTCTTGAGCAGCTTGAAGCGATCCACGGCATCCCGGCTCAGTTGTTCGTCATCGGTTTTCTTCGGCTTGGGGAGATCCGTCAAGCGCACTCCCTCTCGTCCATTCTCCAATTCCCGCACATAGGGTTTCAGGGCTTCGTCAAAGCCGACCTTGAACGTGCGGGGGCCGAAGTCGAGCAGCAGCGTGCCGGAGGCATCCAGCCCCAGGTCGGGCGCCAGGCGGTCTTCCAGTTCTTCGGTCGATAAGCCGCGCGCCTCGGCGATTGCGTCGATCTTTTCCCGCGCCCGGTCCTGCAGACCCTTGAATTTGATCTTTTGGGCAATGCCGTTCAGGAGCATCAGCGCCACATCGGTGCCGATGTTGGCCAGCACATCCAGGCCGGTGACGGCCCTGGCGTGCGCTGCTTCGCCCGGCCAGGCGCGGATGTAAGGAGTCAGCTTGCGGGCCGTCTCGTCGGTGCCCAGGTACCCGAGCATTGTCAGGGCCCAACCTTCCTTTGACGGAGCGCCGGTGTGAAGCCAGGCGCAAAACGCGTCCCACATGAATTCCGCAATGGAATCCGCCGTACAGGCCGTTTGCACAGTCTGAATTCCGGCATAGACTTCTTCATTGGTGGGGAAAGTGAGCATGGTTCCCAGGTGTTGAAGAGCGCTGTCCGGCAGTGCCTTGCCGTTTTTTAATTGCGGCCGGTTCCAGTTCTGCGGCTGCCAGAATTCGGGCAGTTTGCCAATTTTGGTCGGAAAGCGGTCCAGCGGATTTTCATCCAGCATGGCGCGAACAGCTTCCATGACATCCTGTTGACCGTAATTGCGGGCGATTTCCAGAATACGCGGCTCATGTCCGTTGGCAGCCAGCAGCCGGAGCGCGGATGCCGCGCAATCGCGGGCCTCGCCGGCTTTGCCCACTGCCGGGGCAATCAGGCCGCAGATGGCGTGTTCGGGAAATCGCAACAGCCAGTCGCGTCCGATGGCGCGCAAGGATTTCAATTTGCCAAAGGCGCGGGCGGCAATGAGCGCAAAGGCGACTACGCCGAAATTGAGGGTGTTCGCGAGATTCTCACTGGGGCGCGTCGTGGTCAGGGCTGTGAGCGCCGGCAGGACGGCAAGCCCGAAACAGGCATTGACGGTTTCGCTGTTATAGATGTAGACGCCTTCTTTGAGCGCTTCCGGCACCACCGTGTTCCAGAATGTGGTTGCTACTTGTACCGGCAGCAGTTGCAGGCAGAGCGCGTCTAGGCTGTGATAAAAATAGCGGGAATTTGCCTTTTTCCTGGCCAGGGTCCGCCGCCAGCAATCGGCAAGAGCCAGGCCGTCCTGTGCCTTGAGCGCTGCTTTTGCGGCAGGGTCAGTTTTGGCGCCTTTACTCGTATGCTCGATTATCCCGATTTCACTGAGGAGCAGGTCGGGATTGGTTTTCGCTTCCTCGAGCCGTTTGCGACGCCACTCGTTGTCTATTGTCAGTAGTTGCTCACGCTCCCCTTCGTGCCAGCATTCCATTGCATCGAGGGGAAGGGGCTCCAACGCTAGTGGTTTCACGGCCTTTTTCTTGCCTTGGGACAACCATGGCGGACTGACAAGGACTGCGGGCAACTCTGTATTTCCGGCAACTTCGCCAGGTCCGCCAAGCCGCAGTTGCAGCTTGGATAGCACATTGTTCGATGCCGTATCCAGCCATGGCGCAAGCTGTTGCGGTAATCCGGGATGCGCTCGCAGCAATTGCGTAAGGCTGGGCGTTGCCAGGCTCGCCTCTTTTCCCGCGCTTGCCGACACTTTGGCCAGCGCGGCCATTGCTGCGGCAGGCCAGCGATCAACGGCCTGGGAGAAGCGCGCCAGCGTTTGCTTCGAACTGCTTGCTGCGCGTGCCAGGGCTTCCACCGCATCCGGCAATCCGATGCAGGCCAAGGCCGATCCGGCAGCATCATGGAATGCGCCTGCGGCGAGGATTTCCAGGGCATCGACGCCTCGCTCCTGAAGCAGGGTGGCAACCATGGCGGTATCGCTCCAGAAAGTGCCTTCCGAATGCACCTTGCGGGTGGCGGTAATTGCTTCCGGTGCGTTTGCAGTCAGTTGCAGCCAGTGTACCGCGGCAGGGCTTTTGGCATTGCCGCCCAGACGCAGCGCAACTTCGTTGGAAATCTCCGGTTCATCCGGAAGCAACAGGGCTAATTGTGCCTGTCGCTCGGTATGAAGTTGCGGCAATGTTGCGCGGATTTTTTCGACGCAGAGACGGTATTCATCCTCCGGTGCGGCTGCCAGCCAGGCGCGTACAATCCAGTCGCCATCGGCCATCGGGGCGTAGTATCTTCCGTAATATGCTTCCTGCACGGTTTGCGAAAAACTCTTCTGAAGTTTTTTGTGCCGGTAATCATGTTCAACGGTGATGCGCTGGGCGTCCAGGTACGCATCCAGCGCGCCCGCCAATCCGGCTTTGCCTGCAAGGAAACAAAAAATATCAGGCGCCACCCCTTCGGAGCGGTATCCCTCGCTCAATCCTATGGCAACAAGAATAGCATCGGATTCAGGAGAACCCTCCATTTTGCGCGATTGGAAACGTTGTGCGGTTTCTTCCACAGCCTGACGCAGTTCGGCGTCACTTCCCTCGATGTCCAGGTGTACTTTCTTCTCGAGTTTTTCACGCAAGGTCAACCACAACCTTTGTGCATCCTTTTGTCTGACCGGCTGGGGAAAACGCCGCGAGGGCAGTGCATGGCACATCATTTCCGGCATCAGGCGCAGTGGTGTGCCCTGTGCCAGCCAGGGCGGCGCATCATCGCTGATGTGCATTTCCGGTTCGGCGGGTTCCGGCGTGGCGGCTGAAAACAGTTTCCGGAGTTCTTCGGCATGATGTGCTGCCTGCTGGTTGATGGAACAGGTGGCGCTGCCGTAGCGCCATGCCAGGTTGGCGGATATAAGTCTTTGAATGACCTGTTGGGCGGCAGTTTCACTGACTCCATGGTCGCGCCGGATACGCGCCGCGCTGATGTGCCGGTCTTCTTTGAATGCTCCGTCGCTTATCTGCTGCAACACAGAGACAAAAGCCCTTCCAGCCTGGTCGTCATTGGATTCGGGCGGCGCCTCGGCCTGTTTTTTGTGTTCGGGTTCCGGCGGAGGCGTTACTTTTGCCTTTTCAGTTTTTTGTGCGGGCTCCGGTTTGGCAGGCGCGGCAACAGTCGTTGCATCGGCGGACAGCGCTACCTCCGTGTAACCCTTGCCTGTTTTTTCATTTATGAGTTTGAGCATTGCCGAAGCCGCCTTGGCATCATCGGCGAATTCCTTTGTCTGGCTTTGGCCGTTGGTTCCTGTTTTGCCCCAGCGGATGGAAAGGGTTGAGCTGTCCTGCCCGACTTCCCAGAATTTGTTGGATTTTTCGTCATGATATTCAAAACGGCGCATAGACACTCCTTGATTAGAGTTTTTTCTTTCCCAATGTACACAGTTTTTGCATTTCAGGTTGCTCCTTGTAAAAGATAAGATGCCTGAGTGCACGTGCAGTCAGGTTTCAGTGGGACGAGTCTCTGAACTATCAATTCTCTGCATACTCTTTTCAAATCTCCTATCTCCTCCTGAACCTCTCCCCCTCATATACCCGTACCGGATTGCCTCGCTCCAGCTCATTGTGTCCTTCCCACCGCTGCTGTTTTGCGGCATCTTGCTGACGCTCGCTGCGGCGGGCCACCAGAATGGAGAGCCGCTCCAGGGCGCGTTTGCGGTTGGCGGTCTGGGAACGCTCGTCCCTGGCAATGGCGGCAAGGCCGGTTGGCAGGTGAACGGCGCGGACGGCAGACTCGGTGGTGTTGACGTGCTGCCCGCCGGGGCCGGAGCCGCGCATGGTTTCGATCCGCACATCCTGATCGGAAAAAGTCAGGGTTGCCGGTATTGGAATGTGTTGGACACCCACAAACCAGTTTTTTCTCTTGTGTCCCGGCCGGAAGCCTGAATAGCCGATCCATTGCACGGTTCCCTCAAGATTCGCGGTAAAGGCGCCGCTGTTTTCGCCGGTCAGGTGAATCAGGGCCGAGAGGAGCGTACCGTTTTTCGAGCCCGGCTCCTCTTCGATTACCTCGGCCCGCAGACCGGCGCTGCGCGCTTCGGTAACCAGCGCATCGGCCAGCCGGGCCGTTACCCAGGCGCATTCTATCGGGCCGCGGCCGGAAGTGATCTGTAGCAGCATTTCATTCATCGTTCCCTCACTTTGTATGTCAACAGCGGCGTGAAAGAAGCAACGACCCTGATCAGGCCGAGCGACTCCATGTCCGCGATGATTGCTTCGATGTCCTTGTATGCCTGGGGCGCTTCCTCATAAAGCAGTTCCTTGTCTTCGCAGATCACGTAGCTTCCCAGGGTGGTCCTGCGCAGCGAATCTGCGTTGTAGCGCTCCCGCAGCCGTCCGGCGCATTCGGAGCGATTCCACTTGCGGCCCGCTCCATGGGCAACGGACCAGAGATTTCGTTCCTGTTCACCATTTGGCATAACCAGATAGCTGGCTGCTCCACGGGAGCCGGGAATGACCACCGCGCCCGCATCAGAGGGGGCTGCGCCTTTGCGGTGGAGAAAGCAAGGGGCATTGTCCAGGTCAAGTTGCGTCACGGAATTGTGAACCAGATCAATGATTTTCCGATAGTCGCTTCCCAACTGTTCAAGCAGGCGATGGGCGATCAGTTCACGGTTGGCAGTTGCCCAGGCAATGGCGTTCCTGTGCCGTTCCAGGTATATCCCGGCTTCTTCACTGCCGGCGGCGAGGCTGCCATCACGAAAACGGTCGGTGTGCGCGCGCAGCAGAGCTTCGCCCAATCCGCGGGAGCCGGAGTGTATCAGCAAGGCAACGGTGCTTTCCTCAAGTCCCAAGGCATGGAACGTGTTGTGATCACGAACCTCTTTGGTACGAAGGAGTTCGGCAAAATGATTGCCGCTGCCAATGGTTCCCACGGATTTGTCATAACCATCCCCCTGCGCTCCCCGCTCTTCCAGCCATGCGCCGGTATCGCCGTCCCAGGGTTCTTCCAGGTGACGCAGCTTTTTTGACCATTTTTCCGGTTTTGCCTTTGCCACCGAAAGATCGGTGGCAAACAGTCCCATGCCGCATCCCACGTCCGAGCCGACCAGATACGGATAAAACTCTCCTTTGGAGAGCATGGCCGCACCGACCGGAGAGCCTTTTCCCGGATGCAGGTCGGGAAAACCGGCAACCCTGAGCATGCCGGGGAGGGCTGCTACCCGTTCAAGTTGGCGAAGCGATTCGCCCTCTATCCGGGAAGCGGATGTGGCGAAGAGTGAAATGTTATCGGTGTTCATTCAACGTATTCCTTCAGCTTTTTTGATTGGTGGTACGTGACATTGTTGTATCAGGGACCAATTCCAAGACTGCAATTTCCGGGAGACAATTGAACCTTACAGGGCAGATGGCCCAACCGATACCCTTGGAAATAAATATGTTGCAGCCTCGCGGTGAGCGTTTGAGGCCATTGGAATAGGTCTTGTTATGAACAGGTAAAATTGGCGGGCCGACAAACGGAATATTCACTTGTCCCCCATGCGTATGTCCAGAAATCATCAGGTCAATCCGTTTGGAAAATGGAGTGTCTGCCGAGTCCGGATTGTGAGCCAGAATAATGCGACACTCGGCATCCGGGATCTGCTCCAAAATAAAATCCAGATTTTTGTGATCCTCGTACAAATCGCCTGCTCCTGCTATCCAAAGGCTTTGGTTGTCGCGCCGTATCTGAAACACCTTATGCCTGATGTCTTGCCGGGTGATTTTCAGCCAGTAATCCGAGCGTTCAGTGTCTGCCCAGTGGTCATGATTTCCCAGCACGGAATAGACACCCGATGGAGCGGATAATTTTGAGAGAATGGGCCACACCTGGTCAATTTCTGCTGTTGTGTTTCTCTCATGAACATAATCACCGGTGCATACGATAACATCCGGTTTCAGCTCGTTTGCCCGCTTTACGACGTGATGCACAAGCTCTGGCGGGACAAGGAAACCATAATGCACGTCCGACAGTTGAACGATACGGAATCCCGCAAATGGCTTTGGAAGATTGGGCACTGGGATGCGGTAGATGTTCGTCACAATGAGGTAGCGCTCAATGAAAAATGGATAACTCGCGAGAAGTCCTATGGACCCTAGCGATAATGCGCTTTTCAGAAACTGGCGACGGGATAATTCTATGAGCTTTCTCTTCGTGTTGGTGCCGATTGTGTGCCACCCTTGTGATATGCCGCCTTTCGTGCATCAATGCGACCTGTCTGACTATTTGCGTCCCAAATGTATCTTCAAGTTTTCCTCCAACTGCTTCCGCAACAACGCAGTACTGATCCCAACAAATATGAAAGGAACCCATACCCACAGAAGTTCGGAAAAAAGGACTTTGGCGCCTCTCCGGGAAAAGAATCTTGCCGCTGCAAGCGGTGAGACCTCTATGAACTTGACCGGAAAAAAATAGCGCCCAGTGGAAAATGGCCAGAAAAAGTCTACTCCCAGTCCTCCATTTGTAAAGGCGTCCAGCAATCCGTGGGAAACAGTCGCGATGAACAGGAACGGGAATGCCTTGGAGAATGTGGTTTTAAACGCTCCGTAGCAGCAGGCCCCGGCAAGCGCAGTTAGCAACGCGAACAGAATTGAATGGCTGAATCCGCGGTGGCCGAATCCGGAGGCATACGGGATTCCGAAACAAAAAGCTACTACATCGAGGTCAGGCAGAACCGAGGCGACGCATCCTGCCGCGAGCAACCGCTTTGAAATGATTCGTTGGCTCAGTCCAATGCCCAAGGCAAGCGGAACAGCAGGATGTGAAAGCATGGTCGGCATAATTTCAGATAACTCGAACCGTCAGACGTTGTTTTGCTTGGATCTATTTGGGGGACGCGTTTTAGCTAGTGGCATTTTCCCAAACTTGAGATGGCTCCCCAAATTTTGAGCACAGCATTTTTTCTACGCTCCCATCACAATCACCTGCTCAATTCCATCATCCACATGCACTTTCCCGCATTTCCCATCCGCTTCCCGCCGATAAATGGCGTTGCCGTTCGTGTAGACGATGGAACCGTCGTCACAGATGTCGTAGGAGAGAACGCCCTTTGCCAGGACTTCCTTTTGTTCTCCGGTTTGACGAACAAGGCGCCATGTCGAGGGCACCAGGCCAGGAACTTCTCCGGTGTCGCGGTATTTTGCCTTGATCGCTTCGTCGGCGTTGATCAGGTTGCCCCACACCATCATTTGGCGTATGTCGGCCCCTTCTTTTTTGGGGCCGCCCGCCGTGGTCAGGGGGCGCCCGGTATAGCGGGCGGTGAAGAAGTTCAGCCATTGGAATACCGCGTACAGCAGGCGAAAGGGGAAGAGGAGAAAATCCTTGAATGCGTGGAGCGGCGAGGCATTGGGTTGAACGGGCTTGTAGGGCCGCGATATGTAGTAGAGCGTTCCGTTATTATCCATCTGCGGCCCAAGGTAATCATGGGACGAATCTTCGGCCAGGCTTTCGATTTCTCCCTTGGCAAGATCCAGGCGGTAAATGCCGAATGGTCCCAGGTCATGATAAACTCCGGCCGAATCGCGCCCCACTCCCGCTGACTGGTAGAGCAGTTTTTTCGTCTGGCCGGGAATCCAGAAGGGCGCAAGATCAACAGAATCCCCTTCGGTTATTTCCCGCAGTTCACTTCCATCGGCTTTCATGGTGGCGATGTTGGCTGTGCCGCCCTGGTTTCTGACGGCGCATGCAATGTGATTGTGTCCCGGACCGGCATTCAGGTGCTCGACAAAACAATTGGCGTGGTGGAACAGGCGCTGCTCTTCAAGGTCGCCGGTTTTTACGGAAAAAACCCCGCCCATGTCATCGGTTTCCAGGGCATAGAGCAACCGGCCCGCCTCGGGGCCCCGCGACAGGCTTTTCATGGCAATGCGCATTTCCGACGGGTCGTCGCCATGTCCTCCCCACAGAAGTCTTCCTGCCATGAACTGTGCGCCTGGTCCCTCATTTTTCCATGAATCCCGCTGACTGATTTGCACTGCGCGATCACGTACTGATTGACCGAACTTGCTTTCGATTATGGTTGGCGCTTTGTCGCCTTCCAGCAAATGCAGCTTTCCTTTGGCAAGATAGACAATGTTCATTTGTTAGTCTCTCTTTCTCCTGAATACGTTATCAGTTGTCTATTCGAAGTGATGCCAATACGGGATGGCAACAGAATAGAAAAATGCCGGAACGATACAGCTTAATAGTAATTGTTTTATGTCTGCATTTTCTCCTTGAAATGCTGCAAAGCTATGGCATGCCATGAATAGAAGCAACAGTCCGGAAAAAATATATACCGACCATTTTTTCATCATTCTTAACCCAATGAATGACAGAAGCATGAGGGCGGTTGCGCAGAAAAAAGCAAAAGCCAGGCCGGTCTGAACGATGTAAAACTCACTTATTGATATTGAAAGTGAAAAGCCACCCATCAGTACTAATAAATTGCTGACATGTCTAAGCAGTTTTGGCGTGTTATGCATAATGTGCTTGTCCTGATATTTGGGGCATGCGAAACCACTTGGAGCAATTGTTCGGCAATGTTGCTGTTTGGATTGCTTTGGGGGGTGGTTTTTAATGTGCGAGGATGATACGGGCTTTATGAAGTGATTTCAATATTAATTATGGCTGGTTATCATGTTTTTTTGCTGCTCGGCTGTATTACTTTCATGCTTTGGCGGGGTGACAAAACGACGGCCGTTTTCTTTTGAAAAACGGCCGGACTGTCTTGGGAAAAGAGGGAGGTAAAGTGAACGCGGCTGCGTCACTGAGACGAACCGCACTTACGGGCTTGTATGGCGGATATCCTTGCCTTTGACCATGAATATCACCATTTCGGCGATATTGGTGGCATGATCCGCGATCCGCTCCAGGTATTTTGAAATATAGTTGAGCTTGATGGCTCTGGTGATGGTGGAGGGGTCTTCGATCATAAACGTCAGCAGTTCGCGCTGGATCTGGACATTCAGATCATCCACGAACTGGTCGTCGTCACAAACTTTGACGGCAAGATCCACGTCTCCCCGTACGAAGGCATCCAGCGCCTCCTTCACCATCACCTCGGTCCAGTGGGCCATGCGAGGGATGTCGATATACGGTTTGAGCGGCGGCTCCTCGTTAAGTTCCCTGACCCGCTTGGCCACGCTGGTGCATTGATCGCCCATGCGCTCCAGATCGGTAACGATTTTGAGCGCCAGGGTGATGAAGCGCAGGTCTCTGGCTGCCGGTTGGCGAAGCGCAAGCAGTTGCAGGCACTTTTCGTCAATGGCGACTTCCAGCCCGTTTACTTCGCGATCCATGCCTATGATCCGGTCAGCCAGATCCGAATCGCGGTCAGCCAGTGATTTGACCGATCCGGCAATCATCATTTCGACTTTTCCGCCCATGGCAAGTATGTTTTTTCGTAAAGCGGCCAGTTCCTGGTCAAACGACGCGCTTATGTGTTCTCGTTCCATGTATTCCTCTCAAACCGGGGGGTGGTGTGTGATTACCCGAAGCGTCCGGTGATGTAATCTTCGGTTTGCCTTTTTTCGGGATTGGTGAAAATTGTTTTTGTCTCGCCTGCTTCGATCAGCTCTCCCAAATAGAAGAAGGCGGTGATGTCTGAAACCCTGGCAGCTTGCTGCATGTTGTGAGTGACAATAATAATAGTGTACTTCTCTTTCAGTTCGTCAATCAACTCCTCAATCTTCAGGGTCGAGATCGGGTCGAGCGCTGAACATGGTTCATCCATCAGGATGATTTCCGGGTTTACGGCGATGGCGCGGGCAATGCAGATACGTTGCGCCTGACCACCGGAGAGCCCGAGGGCCGAGTCATTCAGGCGGTCTTTGACCTCGTCCCATATGGCGGCGCTTTTCAGGCTGCGCTCTACTGCCTCATCGAGAGTGGCTTTGTCGTTGATTCCGGCAATGCGCATGCCGTAGACGATGTTTTCATAAATCGATTTGGGGAAAGGGTTTGATTGCTGAAAAACCATCCCGATCCGGCGGCGTAGCGAGATGACATCCATGTCAGGAGTATTGACCTCCTGGCCCTCGAACGTAATGCTTCCTTCGATACGCACATTGTCAACCAGGTCATTCATGCGGTTGAAACAACGCAGAAGGGTTGACTTGCCGCAGCCCGAGGGACCGATGAAGGCGGTCACCTGATTGCGGGCCATGGGAAGGATGATGTTTTTCAGCGCTTGCTTGTCGCCGTAATGCAGGTTCAGATCCTTTACTGCCAGGATGATATCTGTTGCATCCCTGTTTTGAGTCATTGTCGTTTCCTTGCCAGAAGTGTCAGAAGTTCGAGGTTATGTATCGTTTTTTCATCTTTGAACGCAAATGGATCGCCATGCTGCTGGCAATGATGACTATGGCGATCAGTAGCATGGTCGTGACATAGACCATTGGTTTTGCCGCTTCCACGTTGGGCGACTGGAAACCCACGTCATAGATATGAAAGCCCAGGTGCATGAATTTGCGGTCCATGTGGAAAAACGGAAAGTGGCCGTCAAAGGGGAGGGTCGGCGCCAGCTTGACTACGCCTACAATCATCAATGGCGCCACTTCTCCGGCCGCCCGCGCCATGGAAAGAACCAGGCCGGTCATGATGCCGGGCGTTGCCATGGGGAGCAGGATTTTGACCAGGGTCTGGAACTTTGTTGCGCCCAGGGCCAGCGAACCTTCACGGATGCCTCGCGGAATGGAGGCCAGCGCCTCTTCGGTGGCGATGATTACTACGGGAACCGTCAGCAGAGCCAGGGTCAGACTTGACCAGAGAATACCGCCCGTACCGAAGGTCGGTGTGGGAAAACGCTCAGGAAAGAATAGTTTATCCAGGCTTCCGCCGATCCCGTAGACAAAAAAACCGAGACCGAATACGCCGTAGACAATCGAGGGGACGCCGGCCAGATTGTTGACTGCTATCCGCACCAAGCGGGTCAGCAGGCTTTCCTTGGCATACTCGCGCAGGTAGACTGCAGCAATGACGCCGAAGGGGAGTGAGAAAATACTCATCAGCAACACCATCATGACCGTTCCGAAGATTGCGGGAAACAATCCGCCTTCGGTATTTGATTCGCGTGGGTCATCCAGAAGCAGTTCGCGAACATGTCCTGCATAGCTTGCGACCTTCGCAAACAGCGACATGGTATTCGGACGCTGAATGCGGACGATTTCCGTGAGCGCCACGTCTTTTGTGCCACCGGAAACATCGGAGAATTCGGCTTTGAAACGACCCAAATCATCCCGCAATGCGCTTACTTGCTCGTTGAGTGCGTTGAACCGGGTCATCAGGTTGTCCCTGGCGGACGTCAGTTCAGCGATTTCGGCTGCGTTTTGTTGTTTGCCGTTGTATTCCAGTTTGAGAATCTTCAGGCGAATCTGTTCGGTTTTGTAATTCAGATCCGACATGCCGTCTTTCAGCTTTTGTATTGCCTCTACTTTTGGGATCAGAGCTTGTCTGGCGCGGATGAGCTGTTCCCATGGATCATTGGTGTTTGTGGTGATGAGACCTTCCGCCTGGACGTTTTTCAGGAAACCGACATAGTTGCCATGTTCCTTGCGTTCAATCAGAACTGCGTCTTTCGGCATGCTTTGGGAAACAATGTCTTTTTCGTTGATCCAGCGGAAATCCTGACCCAAAACATCACGATTGGATACCTTGATCTGGATACGGTGCGATCCGTCGATGGGATTTTTCTCGCTTGACATCAACTCTCCCAAGGCGGTCGTGCCGTCCTTGAGTTCGTAGCGCACCAGTTCGCGCGGCCAGAAATAACCGAGACCGTTTGTCATGACCACGCCGATCAGTGTCAAGGTCATGATCAATACAACGGCGAGACCCGCGCCAGTCAACAGCACGTACGGTTCTCCGGTTTTCAGGTATGTTTTCATCGGGTCAAACCTCGTAATGACTTTTGAAAAATGTGTGTTAATAATTCTACTTTGTCGGGTTAGTCCGTCACCCCATCCCCACCCTAACCCTCCCCTTGAAGAGGAGGGAATAGTAAGGCTCCTCCCCTTTCAAGGGGGAGGTTGGGAGGGGGATGGGGTAAGGTATGTTGCAATAACGATGTAATGTGACAAATTAGAAATAATGTCGTTAGTTAGTACCGCCCGTATTTCTTCCGAAAGCGTTGACGCAGTGCCTCTGCCAGTGTGTTGAGGATAAAGGTGAACAGAAACAGCAGTACTGCCGACAGAAACAGCACCCGATAGAGTGAGCCGTCCAGGGGCGCTTCCGGTATCTCGACCGCGATGTTGGCGGAAAGCGATCGCAGGCCGTTAAAGATGCTCCAACTCATGATCGGCGTGTTGCCGGTTGCCATCAGGACGATCATGGTTTCGCCGATTGCGCGGCCGAAACCGATCATTATCGCGGAAAAAACACCGGGAAGCGCGGAGGGGAGCACCACTCTCCAAGCGGTTTGCCACCTGCTGGCGCCAAGCGCCAGGGATGCGGCGGTCAGGTTGCGCGGAACATTGGAAATGGCGTCCTCGGCAATGGTGAATATGATCGGAATGACCGCGAATCCGAGGGCAATGGAGATAATGATACAGTTGCGCTGGTCGTAGTGGATACCCAATGCACTGTACAGCCACTGTTTGAAGTCTCCGCCGAAGACTGAAGCTTCCACCGGACCGGCCAGATACCAGGAAAGGCAGGTGCCGAGCAGCACGACAGGAATCAGGAGGATAAACTCTCTTCCACGACTCAACCGCTCTACCGAGGAAGCTGGAGTGACCCTTTTCCATGCCATTAAAAATATGAAAATGAACAGTGGCACAATGATCATCATCATGAAGAGCGACAGAAGTGATTTGTCCACCAGCGGCGCTAACCAGAGGCCGGCCAGAAAGCCGACTACTACGGAGGGGATGGCTGCCATGATTTCGACCGTCGGCTTGATGCGGGATTTGAGCCGCGGATCCATGAACTGGCTGGTGTACAAGGCCCCGCAAAGCGCTAGCGGAATGGCGAAAAGCATGGCAAAGGCGGTTGCCTTGATGGTCCCGAACAGCAGCGGCACCAAGCTCATTTTCGGCTCAAAGTCGTCGGTAGCGCTGGATGACTGCCACACATATTCCGGTTTGTCGTATCCTTCGTACCAAACCTTGCTGAAAAGCGTTCCGAAGGTGACTTCCGGGTGGGGGATGTCAAGATTCCAGACCGTGACGGTGCCGGATGTTTCCAAGACTGTCAGAGCGGTTCCCTGGGCTGAAAGTGTTGCCTGCCGAACCGGAGATGCGCTTTTGGGGAGGGTTACCAGCGTACGTTCCGAGGTTGTATGATCTATGCGCAGGACTCCGGCGGCATCCAGCGAGAGCAGCGATTTGTTGCGGAATGAAGGGGCTATCATTGACACCGCACCCTTGTGGTTCGGGAAGGTGTGAATGCGCGTCAGCAATTTGTCCTGGCCGCTGCCTGCGCTACTGACTGGAAACCAGACCGCATAGCCGCCGCGGGCATCACCGATTGCAAGGGAAATGTCACCAAGCGCCAGATTGAGAGAGGTTACGGCAACGCCGCCGGTTGCGGCAACCGTGTCGATCAGTCGTGGCGCTCCCGGTTCGGATACATCCCAGCGCAGCACCCATCCGTTGTTGGTACCGGCATACAGGTAGTGCCCCTTCTGGTCCAGGATGGCTGCCGAAATGGCTCCGGGCAGTTTATCTTCTATTTTGCCCGTAGTGGTTTTTGTGGATTCGTTATCCATCAAATCCTTTTCCACTAGGCGGTGCAGCACGGTAAAACGGCCATCTGCCAGTTGATCTACGCGCATTGCGCCTTTGTCCTCAACCCTGCGGACAAATGTCCGTTCAGCAGACCCCTGGCCGTTAAAGGCAATATCATCGTTTGCGGTAAGCGCTGCGGAAACGGAGGGCTTGGCGGATGTGTCCCCGGAAGAGTTGAAGGCAATAGTAACAGAGCTGATAGCGCCGTTGTTCCAGAGCAGGTTGTAGGTGGATTTTCCGAAAGGGTCTACGGACACCACCTTCGTGGCGCCATTGGGAACCGAAGGAACCTTGATGGTCTCCACCAGTCGTCCGCTGGATGCATCAATAACATGAAACGAGCCGCTGTCATCCAGCAGGAAAACTACCTGCCGAGAATCGTCGCTTCCGCTCGTGAGGACTTTGATGTCTTTCAACTGTGACGGCAGGGAGCAGGAAGAGCTGATAGTGACATTGGGCGGGTAGAAGAGCGGCATAGCTACCCGTGCGATCATTACCAGAATCCAGACGACCGCCACTATTACCAGTATGCCGCCAATTTTGATGAACCATTCGGCTAGCCGGTCGTAACGCCTCGATTTTTTTGAGAAATTGTTTTTCATAAAATGAGAATCGTACACAGTTTACGGTGTCATGAAATCAAAACCCCCTCCCGGTTAAGGACCCCGGGGGGCTACGGGGAGGGGGCGCGAGAAAATACTCCGGTCAGGTTACTTCAGAGTTTTGAGTTGGGCGTCGATCATTTTTGCGGTCAGCGGATCAAAGCCATCCTTGATAACGATTTCCTGGCCTTCCTTCGAGAGTACGAATTTGAGGAACTCGGTTGTTATTTTGGGCAGCGGCTGTCCGGGTTTCTTGTTTACATAAATGTAGAGCGTACGGCTCAGCGGGTATTTGCCGCTCAATACGTTCTGATAGTTCGCTGCTTCAACATGACCACCCTTCTTGTCGGAGAGCGGCAGGGCGCGTACGCCCGAGGTGGTGTAACCGATGCCGGAGTATCCGATAGCACTGATGTCATGGGCAATGCCTTCAACAACAGAAGCGGAGCCGGGCTGTTCCTTGACGGTATTTTTGAAGTCACCCTTCATGAGGGCATGTTCCTTGAAGTAACCGTATGTTCCCGAAGCAGAGTTGCGTCCGTAGATACTGATCGGCATTGCCGCCAGTTTGCCGGTCAGGCCAAGTTGACCCCATGTTTTGATTTCAGGGAGGCCGCGTTTGCGGTTCTTGGAGAAGATGGCGTCTGCTTCATCCAGAGAAAGGCTTTTTATGGGATTGTCTTTATTAACAAATATTGCCAGGGAGTCCAGGGCTACGCCGATTTTGGTAGGTTTGTAACCGTATTTCTTTTCAAACTGCTCGATTTCCGATGATTTCATCTCGCGGGACATGGGGCCGAGCTGAGAGGTGCTGGCAATCAGCGCCGGAGGGGCAGTGGCTGATCCTTTGCCTTCGATCTGGACGTTTACGTTGGGGTATTTCTTTTTGAAACCTTCGGCCCAATAGGTCATCAGGTTATTGAGGGTATCGGAGCCAACGCTGTTGAGGTTGCCGGCAACACCGGCCGTGGGGGCGTACTTCTTAATCTTGGCGTCTACCTTTGTTGGCGCTGCTTGCGCCGATGCGACCGACAATGTTAGTAACATTGCTGTGACAATTGCCTTCTTAACCATGAAATCCTCCTCGAATATGCTGTCTTGTTTCGTGTTTGCTACCGTAGCACACGATTGTTACGGTTGTGTCACAGGACGGGAAACTGTTTGTAAAAAATTAAAGGCTGGTGGCTGATTATCAGCGGTCGCAGACAATTTTTTCAATCAGCATTGCTATTGGCAATCCGGAGCGTGAATGAAAACGTTGAACCTTTGCCCGGTATGCTGGTGACCGTCAATTCGCCACCATGGAGTTGGACAATATGTTTCGCAATGGCCAATCCCAGACCTGTTCCTCCCTGATCGCGGCTGCGGCCTTCGTCAACGCGGTAAAAACGCTCGAAAATACGGGGCAGGTCCTTGGCCGGGATACCGATACCGGTGTCCTGTACCGAAACCTTGATGGTAGCGTCTTCCCGTTCGGCAAAGATGCGGATTGCCCCACCCTCGGGAGTATACTTGACTGCGTTGTCGATCAGGTTGACCAGCACCTGTTCAAGCCGTCCCTGATCGACCAGTACGCGGGGCAGGTCTCCGGTTAGCTCTTTACTGATCCGGATATTCTTTTCTGTGGCATGGGCGCCAAGGAGTGCGCAGGATTTATTGATGGTGCCGACGATATCCATGGAGTTGAGCTCAAGTGCCGCTTCCCTGGCTTCCAGGCAGGAGAGGGTCAGGATATCGTTGATCAGAGTGGTGAGCCGTTCCGCATGTCTATGAATGATTTCCACGAAACGTGCCGATCGTTCCGGTTCCGAGGTAAGTACGCCGTCAAGCATGAGTGTCTCGGCGTATCCCTTGATTACCGATACCGGGGTACGCAGCTCATGGGATACATTGGCGACAAAATCACGACGCATTTCCTCCACGTATTTCATGTCGGTGATGTCGTGGAATACCGCCACAACTCCATCGCCATCGCCATTCATCGTCAAAGGCACCCAGTGGGTCAGAAGCGTGATATTGCCTGGCTGTATCCTGATTTCGCCGGTCAGTTCCTTTCCGGAAACAGTCAGGTCATGAAATGCGGCGTGAAGATCTGGATTGCGCGATATTTCGATAAGATTCTTGCCATCGACCTTCTCGGTAATTCCGAACATACTCAGGAACGCAGGATTTACAAGGGTGATGACGCCGTCACGGGAAGCAAGCATGACCCCTTCGCCCATACCACGCAGGATCGTGTCGAGCCGTGTTTTTTCGGCAGCCAGGCCATGCATCTGTGAATCGATCCGTTCTGCCATATCATTCAATACCGTTGCCAACAGACCAATCTCGTCATGCGAAGTGACCGGTATGCGCCTGCTTCCCTCCTTTTTGCCGATGCGAGCGGCAATTGCCGCCATCTCGCGGAGTGGGCGGGACGTGATCCGGGATAAAAACAGGCTGAAGCCAAGCGCTGCCAGAATCGCTATGCTTACCGCGCCGGCAGTCATTTTGTGTAAGGATTCGGTGGCATTGGCAAGATTGTCCAACGGCAGCGCCAGCCTGATAATGCCATTGTGCCCTTTGCTTTCATAAGTGAGTGCCGTGTAGAGCATGGAAGTTCTAAGCGTATCGGAATAGCGCATGGTGCTGCCGACTCCCGTATGCAATGCTTCCTGTACTTCTGGGCGCTTGAGATGGTTTTCCAGCTGATGGAGTCTGGCCTGGTTCAGGTCGGAATCGCCTGTTACTGTTCCATTGCGATCGATCAGTGTTACACGGGCCTTGATCGCAGCACCGATTTTTTCCGCCAGTTGCTGAGGCGGCATTGTGACGGCTTCCTGTTCAGCCAGCAGTTTTGCCAGCCGGGTCTGGCTTATAAGGTTCTCACGGCTTTCCCTTAGGAAATACGTCTGCGCGCTCCGGTCAAAGCTTAGGTAGTAGGCGCCGGACAACAGCAGAATCAGCAGCAAATATGAAAACATCAGTTTCCAGCGGAATTTCATGGAACTAGTTCTCCTCGATTTTGTAACCAAATCCCCGGACCGTCTTGATTTGATCTCCGGGGGCTCCCAATTTGCTGCGCAGTCTGGTTATATGCGTATCAACGGTGCGAGTGTCACCTACTTCATGGTAGCTCCACACATCCTGTAGCAACTGGTCGCGGCTGATGACCCGGCCGCGCCGTTCTGCCAGGTATTGCAACAGCTTGAATTCCGTGGATGTCAGATCGATTTCTTCGGAAGAACTGACCACCCGGTGGCGTTCCGTGTCGATGGCGATACCTCCCAGGGTCAGCATTGGCGAGGCCGGCGCTTGCTCTGCCTCGCAGCGTCTGAGTATGGCCTTGATACGCAGGGTCAATTCGCGCATGGAAAACGGTTTAACGATATAGTCATCCGCACCTACCTCAAAGCCAACCACCCGATCGATTTCGTCGCTTTTGGCGGTTACCATCAAGACCGGTATCCGCGCTGTTGCCGGGTCTTTGCGCAAGGCCTTGCATACCTCGGTTCCCAACATGCCGGGCAGCATCAGGTCAAGCACAACCAGATCGGGGGATTCGGCGCTAACCGCGGCTAGCCCTGTTGTGCCGTCAAAGGCACATGTGGCTGCAAACCCTTCTTTTTCGAGGTTGAATGCGAGCAATTCGGCAAGGTCCTTCTCATCCTCTATGATCAGGATCCGTTTCATGCGTGACTCCTTGATGGACAGTGATGTCGCTGGTTATGTGACAAGTCATGAATTTGTAACATATAAATGTTACAACTGTGTGTCGATTTGTAAAATATTATGTAGAAGTTTGCATCAGGTCTGCCGATAAATGGTTATAGGATGTTATTTCGGTGATAATTCACACATTGTTTTTATTGTCACAACGGTATTGTAACAATCATTACTTATAGTAAAGGCATCCTGCTGGACGAAAAGGGAGGTCATTATGAAAATAAGAATAGACGAAGATTATTACGTGTGGAACTGCGATTGGTGCGATTCCGAAAACCGGGTGCTTTGGGCAAGAGTACATGAAGGACTCTATTGTGGAGCCTGTCATAAAAAAATGTATCTGGGCGGGGAGGTTTATGCTGCTCAGGAATTGAAGATTTCTTCGGGCTTATACTGAATTTCAGGAAAAACAGCGTATGAGAACGGCGCCGCGACCCGAACGATTCGCGGCGCTGTCGAGATATGCCGTGGCGGTTATTTTCCGCAGCACTTTTTGTACTTGATGCCGCTCCCGCATTTGCAGGGATCGTTGCGGCCGATTTTTTCCACGATGAGCGGCTTGGAGCGCACCCTGACGCCGTCGGTAAAGTACCAGGACCTCTCTTTTCGCTCAAATAGGGCGCATTCGTGATGGGTATGGTCGATGCCCTTGTCCTGATAGCGGGCGATAAATTCAACCTCGCCGGTTTTATCTTCCGGCCCCCCCTGTTTTGTGCCGATGATTTCCAGGCCCAGCCATGTGCTGCTCTCAGCCCACTCCTTGGTCCCCTTATGATCGTATCCCTTGCGATGGTCGGGGTGGGTACTCTCAAAAAGAAAATCTATCTGGGCAACGACGTGACCGCTGTAGCGTGCCCTCATAAGTTGCTCCGCTGTCTGGGCCGGTTGTGCACCGCTTATGATCGGTTCGCAGCACTCGCCATAGGCTTTGCCGCTTCCGCAAGGACAAGTATTCATGTTTGCATCTCCTTCTGTGGTAATCGACTACTACGTGTGGGCTATTGCCGTTACATGCTCTTGCCTTCCATGTCAAATACTTTCTGAAAAAATGTTATGGTTTTTTCCCGGATAATGTCGTAATCGTAGAAAATTACGGTGACTGCATTCTGTCCTGAGGTGTTCCCTTCGTGAAATCTTTTCTCTTTATAAATCCCCTTTCCGGACATTACAATCCCCGCTGCATCGACTCGGTTATCAAGCGGTTACATGAATCTGGCCGGAGCCCGGAACTCTGCGAGGTGAGAACACCTGACGATGTGCGTGGTCATTGCCAGGCCGTGCTTGCTGCTGACAATACCCCGTTCATCATAGTTGCGGCAGGGGACGGAACCGTTAACGCGGTAATGAACAACTTGCCGCCAGACAGGGCAACGGTGGCTGTTTTGCCATTGGGGACTTCGAATGTTCTGGCTGCCGAGATCGGGATTCGCTCCATGGAGGATGGCGTCGAACGGATTATTGCCGGCAAGACACGTCCTTTACCGGTAGGAATGCTGGAACTGGAGCATGCCAGCCACCGCTTTCTGCTTATGGCGGGCATTGGTGTTGATGGAACGATTGTCAGAGATGTGAGGCCATTTGAAAAACGGCATCTGAGGCAAGGGGCATATGCACTGTCGGCGATCCGCTGTGCCCGGAACTGGGATCGCGAGATGATAGAGGTGAAGATGTCCGACAGGTCGCTTGCCTGCCATAGCGTCGTGATTTGCACTGCGTCGCGCTATGGCGGCAATTTTGTCTTTGCTCCCGAAAGCGACCTGTTCTCAGCGGAGTTCACGGTTGTGTGCGTAAAAACGCCAAGACGTCGAGACTATGTGCGTTTAGCTTTAGACTTGTTTGCAGGCCATGCAGATACGAACCAAGATCTGATTCGCTTACGGGCCAGCGAGATCGAGATAGGAGGCGGCAAACCGATCCAGATCGATGGGGATTTTATCGGCTATAGCCCTGCAACAGTGAAAATGATGGCCAATTTTGCCCGGATTATTGTTTAGCCGTGCTTAGGTTTAGGAGAACACAAAAAAGGATGTTGCCCAGGGACAGCATCCTTTTTTGTTGGTAACAAAAAATGTGAAGGAATATCAGAAATAAAAAAAGGTACTCGACTTGTAAAAGGCGTCGCTCTAATCCATGGTTGGTAAGTTATTGACGATTTGCGTCAAAATTCGATGTTTACTCGTGCCGTTTAATGAATCAGGCGCCATAAGGCCCACAATAAAGAGCGCTGATTCATCAGGGGAGGCGACAAAACCAACCAGGCGTTTTTTGTCAAACTCTAAATCGATGCAGGAAATCCTTCCGGCATCAGGAGCAATTCGCTCCAATTGTTCAACTGAACAGATCAGTTCCGCGCCGGCTCCTTCGTATCCCTGGCTTGGCACCCTTCCTCGGCAGGCGATGATGAACCCCTGGGAGTCGACGACAAAAGCTGCTTCGGCGCGGGTCAAAGTCATGCACCATGTGATGCAACTCTCCCAACTGGTGAACGTTTGAGGAGTGTCTTCACTTTTGGGCTCTGCCGGAATAACTTCAGTGGTATCCGTTGGTTTGCCCGGCAAAGCCTGTTTCAGGGATGCCGGTCTGGATAGCTTTGAATAGGGAGAAGCTACTTCTGCTGCGTCAAGCTCTTTTGAAACAAGACCCGGCTTGTTTTTCAGAAGTGCTAAGATTTGTCGCGCCTGAAGCAGATCATAGGAGTTCGCGTTGTTGTCGCTCATTGGCTTCTCCTGTCAAGCCACCAAATTCTTGGATGGCGTTTTCGATTTCTGTTGCAAGCAATTCAAATCTTAAAGCTTCAGGCGGGTATTTTCCACCTAAAAATGAAATGGGTAGTCCCTTTTCGCTGGCAATGCAAAATACGTCCGCTCTTGGAATATATGTTTCAAGGACGCTGGTTAATGAACCCCACACGGCGTTCATTACCTGAAATGAAGTGTCCTGCTGCAACTGCACCATTGTTGCCAAAATCCCGAGCAACTGCAAGTTGGTATTGTCCTGTTCCTTGACATGCTGGATTACTCTCAGTGTCTGAGAGATGCACCTGAGTGCGAGTGGCTCTGCCTGAAGAGGAACGAGAACGAAATCGCTTTCGACGAGAGCGGAACGGGTGACCATTCCCAGACCGGATGGTGTGTCGATGATAATGTATTGGAACTTGTCTTCAACGGCCTGAAGAATATCGCGTAATACTTTGGTGGAGTAAAACACTTCTTCATAGAAAGCAATATCCAGCGGATCCAAACGGCCTCTGGACAATATTGAAAGAGTTTGCAGCTTTGTTTTGATGATGGCATCTTCTATTGGATATTTTTCAGCAATGTATTCTGCAATTCCTGTCCATTCAGTATCATTTTTTGCGAGAGACAGGCCTATTGCTCCTAGCGGATCAATATCAACCAGCAAAGTATTGCTTCCTTTTTCAGCTAATGCAACAGCAAGGTTCAAGGCAACAGTAGTTTTGCCGGCTCCTCCCTTTGAACTTATAACTGAAATTATGTTTGCCAACCTGGTTCTCCTGTCAACAGATGTTACTTGCGATTGCAAGCAATTCATCTGAAATAATTGATTGATAATGACGCGGCTATTTCTTCGTTACAATAAATTCACCGTGCGGGTCACCGGCTTCGATTCCCTTGACTTGCTGGCAAACGTAAGTATCCATGCCAGCAGGATACGCGTCAGCATATGTCAGGTCAAAGAATGCCTGACACAAGCCACGGAGCATATACGCGCGTAATCCTTCTCCGCTACTATCGGCCTCATAGTAATCATTGGCGCGGATAACCATTCTTTCACCGGGTTTGAGCTGTACGATTCCCGATTTAGCCCATCCCCAAGCGGTGAAAGCCGCGAAAGCTCCCCGCAGGATATCTTTTTCTCCCTCTGTCACCATCGGAAGCACCACATCGTTAAATGCATCGGATGTAATAATGCCACAGCCGGTATGGTAACCGCATTCATAGGCTGCCCGCACAAGCCCCTCGGCGACCATCGGTTTTTTCTCGGCCGGAGCGGCTGCCATGAATTTTTCAGCCAATGCGTTCAACAGGGAGGTTGGGAGTTGGTTAACCAGGACGTCATATTCCGGTATCAACCCGTTTTCATCACCCTCAATATTTATTTTTGCCAGCGATTTTACAACAGTATCGCGCATAACGGTCATGGTTAATGCTCCTTCATATCATGTTAACGTAACGGTGAATGTGCCTTCGGTCCCATTGACAGCCATACCTTCCGTTTCGGTCACGGTGTAGCTTTTGGCCGGCTTGCCGAAAGCGGCGGAGAACATGGCGGCAATATAGCCACAGGTGAAGTGGTTGATTGGTTTGGGATTATTGCCCCATTTCCTGATCCAGCCTTCATCGATGTGCGACCGTACAAGGCACGCTTCGCCGCCTTCTTCGGTGCCGCCCACCTTGATTTTGCCCAGGCCGTAAACCGAATAGTATTCTTTGCCGACGTTGATTTTCTCCAGCGGGGTAGTCAAGCCGTTTTTGGCAATGTAATCGTTGAAAATCGGCAGCATGCTTTCTTCAACAATATCTTTGAGCAACTGGGGGCCACCGATATCGCCAAGGTCTTCCGCCAGTTTCGTGATTAACGCCAGATAGTGGTGGGAATGCATTACCACGGCATGCCCGTTCAAAAAGTGGCGGAAGGTTTCATTATCTAAACTAAAGTCTAATTTCAGTGACATTAAATGGACCTCCTAGAATAATAAGGCAAGCTCTTCGAAGTACTTCTTGGATTTGTGTCTGATAATCCCGAGCTTCGATGCGTCAGGGGCTATAACCGCTGCAATGGCGTCACCGATGGGCTTGCACATAATTACCGCTTTTCCGTATTCAATGAATAAATCCTGGAATACGTTTATCTTTAGTTCAGCTCCCATTTCCTCGATAGCGTTTGTAGCATGGGCCAGGGCTGCTCCCAGTTCGTCCGTATTGACTCTGTTGCTGTTACCTGCCGACTCGATAACGAATCCGTCGCGTCCAGCGACCACAACTGCGTCAATTCCCGGAATCATTAATAAATCGTTCATCACCGTAGTTGAATCCCGTTCAGGTGTTGCCATTTCAGTGCTCCTTTCTTCCAATGTAATATCGATAGCCGAGTTAGTTTTTTGATTTGTTCCCTTATGGGCGCCAGTAGCGCGTTGATCATGCAAAACAGCGGCTTCCATGATGGAATGCTGCACTGAAAAACCAACGTTCTTTTCTATTGACGTGATATCCGGATTAAATTGAAACTCTCCCTGATTCCAGTTCAAAATATCGGAAAGGGCTTCCAGGCCCGATAATGTGTTTGTGGAAACACTCGTGATGGTTCCGGCGGCAAAAAAAATCTTGCCGTCAATCCCCTCAGGGTGTTTGGTCAAATGAATCATCCCGCTTTTATAACTTGAAGCCAAAAACTGGATAAGGTCTGTAACGTTTGTCAGGGAAAGGCTTCCCTTTAAAGAAGGATCCGGGATGTTTATGCGTTCCGTACTCTTAGACATGGTGAACCTCCATGGTCTGTTTATACATTGGCCTTAACTTGAATCGAATAGATTCTCCGAATTTCAATAAATTGTCAGTCGGTCTGAATTATTTGAAAACAAGTATTGTAGCTGTCTGGTTTAGATGGCCAATATATTGTTCTCCATACGTGCTGAAACCAACAGTCGGGGCTGAAGAGAAAAGCTTTCCATACTCTGCGGTCAAATTCAGCCGTTCCAGTTCCAGCTTTCTCATGATGCAATTGAAGTTCATTATCCCGATAATTCTTCCGGATTCTTCTTTTGCCTGGGCAATTGACTTGCGAGTATCCTCAATGATGTCGGTTGATTCGAGCAGAGACAGCTCCATTCCTTCCTTGACGCTGCAATAAAAAGCCATGGTGCCGTCATCTTTGATCTGCTGCGGGGTCCGGACATAGGGTTCGCCGTCTATCAGCAGTCCGACCGGGTTGCTGTTGAAGTGTTTCGTAGCGTCTTCAATCGAAGTGTTGACTGCTTCCGCATAAGCTGTTGCCGCTGGTTTTCCGTCAAATTCAACGATCGTGCGAGTCGCTTCATCGACTTTTGTGACCACGAGGCCTTTTCCCAGGTCCCGGAAGCTCTCGGTCTTGATAAAGGTAAAGTCCATTCCCGGTTTGAGTAGCGCCAATATTGCCGCGTTAGTGTAAGCTTTTCCGTTAGCATACAAGTGGGTAGACTTGAACTTGACATCGTCGCCGGCAGATCCGCCGATGAAAACGACATTTGTCGAGTCGCCAATGGTTTCCATCAGGCCTTCTTCTGAACCGCTCAATCCGTCAACCAGTATTATTCCCACATATTCCCTTGATGCCATATCGGCAACAGGTATCCCAAAGTGGCCGGCAAAAGAATCACACGCTTTTTTGACCGCCTCCGGATTCTTGACGTCTTCGATAACCTCAATTTTGGCGTCCAAAAGAGATTCGTTATTGAATCCCATGGCAACGACAGAATTGTTCAGCATTTGACCGGTTACAATTTCGCCTGCTGTTGAACAGCCGAAAACCAAAGCGGAGGGGAAAGTCTCCTGCATCCTTTTGCTGATTTCTTCAGGGGCATATTTGGAAGATGCAAAGAATATCACAAGCTTTGTGTCGAAAAGAACGAACTGCTTGGAGATGTCTTTGCAAACATCATCAATAGTGTCTTTCGATGAATATGCGGTGATGATATCCAGTCTGTTTACCAGTTTGTTGGTTGCTGAACCGTCTTCCTCGGATTCCGATCCGTTTTTGGCTGAGTCGGCCTCCGGGCAAAGATAGCCCAGTTCCATCGACATTCCCTCAAGTTGCTGCAGAATTTCCGGGTCATCTTCGGATTCGGCTGTGAACTTGCTCGGGTTGATGCCTTTAAGAATCATTTTTGTTTTGATGATTTTTTCCAACATAGAGTTGCCCGCAGCTCTTTGTTTGAGAACATAATCAATCATCTCTTTGATTTTTCCCGCCATAAATTACTCCTCCTTGTGGCTACTACGTAGTAACAGGCTGTGAAGATTGTTTCTAAATACTGATTTGTAAATGAAGTAAATTCTTTAAGTTTATAATGTTATTGTAATTTGTCTCAATAAATAAAAAGCCCTTCTCTCATTAGAAATCAAGAAGGGCGTGGTAAATAAACGTATAGCGCCCTCTTTTTGGTAGCTCGGCTATCCCATACATCGGATCCGTGGCTTTGCGTCCCCAGGTTGCCCTGAGTTTGCTCTTGTCGTAGAGGTAAATTTTTTTATTAGCAATACTCCTGAATAAATTATCTGTCAAGGTGTAACGATTGCGATGAATAAAAATGCATTTTTGTCGTTTCTGCAATATGTTAGGGCTTTACAAAAATGTTGAAAAACAAAATTGATAAAACTGTTATGGTTGTTTCCGGTGGAGTTGCTATGAACAGTCATATTTGAAAAATTCATGTGGTTTTGTGTTAAAATCAGCATGTTGTAATGGGGTGTCGCTAAGTGAACGGCATAAAAGGTATTCGGCATCGGCAGCGGGCACCGGTTTGCTGAAAAGATACCCCTGCATTTCATTGCAGCCGAGCTCATGCAGCGTTTTCATTTGAAAGTTTGTTTCAACACCTTCGGCTAATAAGTGGAGCCCGAATCCATGGGCGATGCCGATGATGGCTTGGATAACCGGAGAAGTGCAATGCTCTTCTGATAAGTCCCGGATAAATGACTGGTCGATTTTTATAGTACTTATCGGAAAGTGGCGCAGATAGTTAAGCGAAGAATAACAGGTGCCGAAGTCGTCAACCGAGATCCGGACACCATGTTCGCGTAATGATTTCATTGTGGAAATAATTCGAGGAACATCCTGAAGGAGAATTTTCTCTGTTATCTCGATTTCCAGGGAGTCGGGCGGGAGATGATGGCGAGTCAAGTGAGTCGAAATCTGGTCTACCATATCATCTCGCTCGAATTCCCGCGACGAGACATTGATCGCGACCCGCAGATTGTGCAATCCCATATTCTGCCAGTGAGCCAGTTGTTTGCACGCTTCAGCAATTACCCAATCGGTAATGGCGTTGATTTGCCCGGTCTCTTCCGCCAGATCGATAAAATCACCCGGGTTTAGCAGGCCCTGAACCGGATGGCGCCAGCGGATCAGCGCTTCCAGGCCTATGATCTTTGCATCGGCAATATCGATTTGCGGTTGGTAGTACAGTTCAAATTCGGAGTTGGAAATTGCCGATCGTAATTCATTTTTGAGGCTGATACGTTTGTTGTAACAGGCATTTATGTCCTGAGTGAAAAATTCGTAGCCATTTTTGCCGCTGGATTTGACTCTGTACATGGCGATATCGGCGCTTTTGAGAAGTGTGTCGATATTTTCGCCATCGCGCGGAACAACGGCAATGCCAATGCTGGCCGATATGTGAAATGTCTGCCCTGACATAAGAAAAGGGAAGGCTAGTTCATTCAGAATTTTATCCGCGATAATGGCTGCATCCTCGGCCCGCAACAGGTCTGGCAGCAATACCGTGAATTCGTCGCCCCCCTTTCGCGCCAGGGTATCACCGGCTCGCATGCACTGTTGAAGGCGGTGGGCAACTTCCATTAAAAGCTCGTCGCCCACAGCATGTCCGTGGGTGTCATTGACCACTTTGAAATGATCGAGGTCGATGAACATGACGCCCACCGTGCCTCCATGCCGCTTTGAATGGGAAATTGCCATTTCCAGACGGTCTTTGAAAAGCCGCTGGTTTGGCAAATGGGTGAGTTGGTCGTGAAAGGCCTGAAAGGCAATGGTTTCTTCAGCGATTTTACGCTCGGTGATATCGCGGGCAACTCCGTAGGTGCCAATAAAATTGAGCGGCAGCATAACTCCGCACTCAAGTTTGTTGTTATAGATACCTGTCACGCTCATCATCACTACTATGTGATGACTCTCAATGTTGCGATACCGGCTATTGTTGCACTTTAAGCGCATTTCGAGATTGATTGTGGTCTGATTGTCCCGGTGGTGTTCGGTAAACGCATGATGGGCTTTTTCCAGGTCCTCGCTGTGAACAATGGTGTCGTAATGACTGCCAATCAACTCTTCGCACGAGTAGCCGAGCAACGACTCAACCCGGGCGTTTATAAAAGAAAAACATTCTGATTGATCGAGAATGAATATAAGGTCGGGGGAACTTTCCACCAGGAAACGGTGCAACTGTTCAGAATGCTTGAGGTGTGAGGCCATCAGGGTATGGCAGCGTTCCTGGTGGCGATGGCAGAGGATGGTTTTGACTTTGTGCTGGATTTTCTCAGGGTCGTAGGGTTTACGGATATATTCTGCAGCGCCGTTGCGCAGGGCAAGTATGGCTGAGTCGATATTGTCATCCACACTCACAATGATGACGCTGGCTGGAATTTTATTGTTTGAGATCCATTCAATCACCTCCAACCCTGAAATATCGGGAAGGATGATATCAAGGAGCACTAGGTCCACTTCGCGGGTTTTCAGGAGTGCAATAGCCTCGCTACCGGTTTTGCATTCCAGTATTTCCCGTCTGTTTTCCTGCAGAAGAGTCCGTAAGCTTGAACGCATGCGCCGGTCGTCATCGACGATCAGGATACTCTGGGGAAGCTCGTGCCACTCACTCGGATCTGACGTTGCCGATGTCAGGCTGTGCATGTGTAATCCTTTTTTGGTTTGGGCAGTAGAATCGAAAAACTTGTTCCCCGTTCAGCCGAAGTTTGACAGGTAATTCGACCGTCAAGGCTTTCCACTAGTCCTGCCACGATAGACAGCCCAACTCCCGAATGTCCCGGCCTCCTGTTTGGGGGGAGTGGTTTGAAAAGGTGTTGCATGACATCCGGCGGCAGGCCGGGGCCGGTGTCATTCAAGCTGATTTCAATGTATGGACGCCCATTTTGATTAACATTGGCATGGGTCGAAATGATGAAGCAGTCACCGGCTGACATGGCATCCGCAGCATTGTTCCAAAGGTTTGTCAGGATTTGTTTAACGCTGTCCCTATCGCAGTTGACGGGTTTCATCTTGGGGTCCAGCGATTTTTCCAACGCAATCCCGCGATCAGCGAACAACGAGTCGCCATAAAGCATCAACATGTTTTCAATCAAGCTGTTTACATTAAGGTCAGAAGTGGTGAAACAGTCGGGCGCCTGATTGTTCATTTTTTGTAGTATGGCGGCAACGCGATCGATTTCCTCGTTCAGGATGTCAAGCTCTTGCTGAATTCCTGTATGCTCAGGCAATTTTTTTCTGATGATACTTAGATAATTCTTGGTGATGCTCAGAGGGTTTCCAGCTTCGTGGACGGCCCGGCGTGTCTGTTGCTCGAAGCGTTTTGTCACGGTGGTTTCACGTTGTTGCTCCCGCTTGCGTATTTCGCGCCAGACTTCCAGGCTGTTGGCTGCCAATTGCGCGAAGCTCTGCATCCACATGACTTGCTTCTCAAGCCGCACGGATTGCGATGAGCTCACGCCGCAGATCATAATGCCGCTGCATTTTTCCTGGTCACATAAAGGTATATACAAGAGTCCTTCGCTGCCGAGTATCCGTGCGATCTGGGCATCGGCCAAAGAGGCAGGGGCGTGAAGCTCTTTCTCGAATGTGGAGCGCGGCTTGTTTTCCAAAGCCGCTCGTGCTGCCAGACTGCAGTGAGGATCAAGCGGAATTTCGAATCGTTGGAGCAATGCTGGTTGACCTGCAATATTCGCCCCCGAAAGGGTCTGTGTGCCGGGTTGTACCAAGAGAAATGCGACATGTCCGAGACCGAAGATGATTCGGACGGATTCACGCATGTGCAAGAAAAGCTCATCTTCACTGCTGAACGAGAGGATGTCGTGCTGCAAAGTCTGCAGGAGTGCCATGTTTCGAACAATATCTTCTTCGTGGGGGTTGGGTGGATCGTATTTGTGTGGGGCTGCTTGATTGGAATCCGCAGTGCCAGGGAGGGCTGTAGGAAACGTTTTCATTCCGGTGGTTTCAGGGATGCCAAGAGCATCTGCAATTTGGGCAACCTGGTTGAAGCAGGTGCGGCGAATAGCAAAGAGGTCCGGGACATCGATTCCCAGAATGGTGCTGGCCGTAGTCAGTTCATTTGTCTGGGGAAATTCCGTTGATTCCTGAAGATCATCGTGTTCACAAAGAACATGTGCCGACCAGATGATGTGGCTCAAGGTGTCCGCGGTTACAATTTCATCTTTTGGGTTGTGGTGGAAGAGGATCGCGTCAGCCATAAAGGACGGCAGCTTCCATTGGTCCACCAGCCACGCTCCGATTGCGGCGTGGTCAGTATCGATGTTCTGTCTTTCAAGGTCGCGGAGTGCCGATTCATCTCCGCTCGAGGCCAGAAGTGCCCCGTAACGTTTTTCTGTTCCGACCAGCAGCAGTAATTGGCCGATATCATGCAAAAGGCCGGCCAGATAAGCCTCTTCAGTATCATGGTACTGGGTTTCCACGGCAAGGGCGCGGGCTGTCTCGGCGAGCCGCAAGGAGTGTCCCCAAAACCCGTTTAACTCGTAGCGGCGCTTATCAATTGCGGGGGTAAAAAAATTCTGGACAATCAAGCATGCGGCCAAGGTACGCGAGAGCCGCGTGCCAAGGTTGACGAGACATTGCGACAGATTCTTCGATTCCATTCTTCGCCAGGCAGCCGGTGAGTTGGCAACAGTAAGTAACCGGGCGCTCAGTGAGGGGTCCTGGCTGACAAGCGTTGCAAGATCCGATATGGTAGTGCGTTCGTCGTCGGATAAATGGAGAAATTTAAGAAGAGTCTGCGATATGGATGGCAGATGCAATGATTCGATTGATTCAAGGATTGCTGCTGGAACCTGCAACAAAACGTCCTCCCCCACTATTCATTAAATATCGCAATAGGCGTAAGTGCCCAAAAAAAATCGATTGTTTTTTATTCGAAAACACCGGATGAAAACCAATTAAAATAAGAATATGAACATACCTGCTTGTAAAAATAAAGTATTTTCATTCATGTTTAGTAGTATCTTGTGAAAAAATAGTGGTCTGTCTGGCGATGTGTATCAGGAATAAATAAAAAATCCTTGCAAAATAACTGGATACAAAGGATTTGTGCAATGATGCGCGACTTGCTGTATACTGACTCACAAAGCAAGATGAACCGGTAAGATGGTTGTTTTTCACAACTGTTTCATTTGCGTTAGGAATTTGTAAAGCAAGTGTGTTAATTTTTTGTTTGATCCATTTCATCATTTGGATCTTTCTTTGAAAGGCATCAACTTGGAAGAGGCGTAGATTTGATATGAAACGTTGGTTCGGCTATGTACTGATGGTCAGTTTTTTTACGCTCCTGGCAACCGGAGTTTGGGGTGGAACCTCCGATTCGAGAGAATCGCATTTCACCGTTTATTCCCATGGGTTTCGCATAGGCGAGTCCACCTCTCTTTGCTCCCTCACAGGAAGCAAAGATCACATTGCCTATAAGTTCTCCAATACGACCAAGGTCAATGCCAATTTTTTGCTGCACTCCTATACCATGGAAAAGCATGAAGATGCTCTTGTGGGGAAAGACGGCACGCTGCGTTACACGCGTTTCAGCAAGGAGAACGGCAATGCTGTCACTGTTGAGGGGGCGTTGGAAAACGCTGAGTTTCGTATCAAGGTAATTGAAAAGAAAGTTGCCCGCACCTTGTCCATTCCACGTGAGCGTTATGATTATACTACTATGGAGTGCCCGGAGATCCACATGAAACGGGAAGGTGAGAAGATGACAGTGCGGCTGCTGGATTTTGAGGCCCTTGATGTCGTCACTCGCCGCTATACCTGGATCCGTAGCGAGAATCTTCAGGTGGGCGGCAAAACCTACTCGTTCCGGGTAATTGATTTTGAAGACAAGAACAAGAAATGCCGGCGCTGGATCAGGGCTGATGAGGTTGGGGTCATGATTGCCCGCCAGGAGGGAAGTGGGAAAAGCGGCGCTTATTCCGTCAAGCTGGTTGAGTATAAAAATTCGCAGATTTAGCATTTAAGGCACGATCCCGTCACTCCTCCCCTTGTAATAATCATTTTATGGTTGTTGTTTGGCTGTAATCTCTCCTCTCAGGTTGTCAGTGCTTTAGGTATTTCAGCGAATCTCTCTTTTCGTGTTCTGAAAATTTCTTCCGGTTTAATTGCTGACGAGCTATACGATTCCTGCTGTCTGTCATCGTGGTAGGTGAAGCGGCTGATCTCGCTCTTTTGCTCATTGGAGAGCCGCGATAGTATTTCCGATTCTCTGGCAATCGAGGCGGCTGCCTGAAGCGTTTCCGATGACGAGTGTTCTATGGCAAGAATGTCGGAGTTGATTGCATTGGCAGAATGCGCCAGTTCGCCGGTGGCGGTTGAGATTTCTCCGGTCATCTCCTGGAGTGCGCTGACACTGTCAACAATTTTTCTCAGGGAAGCTCCCGCTTGTTCCGAATATTCTACGCCCAGTTTGACCCGCCCCAGGCTATTTCGCATGGCTTCCGCGGCCATTTCGGTATCGCTCTGAATTCTGTTGATCCGTTCGGTTATGCCAACCGTAGCCTCAGCCGTGTTGTTTGCCAGCTTACGTACTTCGCCTGCGACTACGGCAAAACCTCTCCCATAATCTCCTGCCCGGGCAGCTTCAATCGCCGCGTTCAGCGCCAGCAGATTGGTCTGGTCGGTGATTTCCACGATCACATCAACGATGTCGCCAACTTGCTGCGAGTGTTCTTGCAAGGTCCGCATGAGCGAGGTTGACTCTTCCACTGCATGAGCAATCTCCTGGACTTCACGGCCGGCCCTGTCAACAACTTCGGCGCCATTCGCTGCCACTGTCCGCGCATCCATGGTGAATTCGGCAATTCTGGAGGTATTGCCGGTAATCATTGAGACAGTCTCTGACATCTCCATTGTTGCGGCTGACAACTGGGTGATGCAGGCTGTTTGGGAGCCGATGGATTCATGGATTTTATGTGCCGTGCCGGTCAGGCCCTGCGAACTCTCGCTCAATTGTGCCGATGAGTTGGTTACCGTAGCGATGATCCTGGTAAATGATTCGATCAGGCTGTTGAAAGCCTGCATGGTTACGCCGAATTCGTCGTTGTTTTTAACGGAAATGGTTTTGGTGAAATCCCCGCTGGAGGCAATTGAGACAATCGTATCCGTCATGGTTTTCAGTGAGCGGTTGATTGAGAAAATGGTACTGATACTGAGAATCAATACACCAACGATTACGATGGTTGCGACAATCAGCAGGAGTCTGTTGAACATATTTATCCGTTCACTAACAGCCCGGACAAACTGCCCTTGTTCCTGGACGGTGGTTTGGACATTGGCCTCGCTTTTTCGGCTCTGTTCCATGGCAATACCCTTGATTCTTCTGGTCGACTGTTCGACGAAAGTCATGGTGTCCAGTACTTTGCGCTGTGATGCAGCAATGGCGCGCAAGGATGTTCCGGCGTTGGCGACTGCGCCATTTATCGTGGACATAGTATCGTCGACAAAGCCTGAGCTTTTGATTTCCTTAACGGCCTTGCCGACGCGGCCAACATTGCGCCCAATGCGGGCCTGGATTGCTTGAACTTCAGCTGTTGCCCTGTCGAGCTCAGCCTGGGATCCGCTCAGCATTACCATGCGAGCTTTGGCATCAAGCAGTTTGGCGTCAACACCAATTGAATAGACCATATCGTTAATTGCGTTGATTTTTTTATTTAACTCTACGTCAACGTTAATTTCGTTGCGGTAGTTCTGAACGTTTGCCAGCATATCAGGGACAGTGCTTTTGTCGTTGAGCGTTTCGTTAAGGGTTTGGGTAGCAGTGGCGGTGCGCCGTGAGGCAGTGCTGATCAAGCCTGAAATAATCTCTTTCAGCCCGATAAGCGATTTGTCGACGCGTGCCATAGCATTGTTGACCTTGGCGGCTTCTTCGCGAAACACGGCCATACTTTTGAATTTTTCGTCGGTTGCTTTCAATACCTGATCGTGCAACTCCGAAAAAACATCCGTTTCAAGGGACATCTTTTTGAGTTGGTTGATTTCGAAATGTATCTTTTCCAGGTTTTCCCGGTTGTGCGTGATAGAGGCAGAAATTTGTTTGACATCCTGTGGGTCGTTTGAGAGTCCGAGTTGCAGAAGATCGGAGGAGAGTTTTTCCACCGCCTGCTGGAATTGAACAGTCTTGACCTGAAGCGGTGTTGACTGGGAAGTGAGGACGGTGATTTTTTCCTTGACCATCATGATTGTAACCAAACTGAAAACGGAAATGCCGATAATGCCGATGATGCTGATGAATGAGCTGATGTAGAGTTTTGACTTGATGGTCATGGCTGTTCCTTGTCCGACTATGAATTAATGAAAAGATGTATAGCAGGACAAGGTTACGGATGTGTTGCGGCGGGGTTAATACCTGGCAAAGAAACCGGAGTTTGTTCGCTTGTTTGATTTCCAAAACCATACGCATTCCGGTATTCGCTTTTCTCGACGCCATTCCGTATTCGTCGGTTGAGAACAATAGATGACCCGCTCTGTTTTTTTGCGAGCCGCTTGACTTCGGTGGAGAGAGAGGCCAATTGCCCAAATGAATCCACTGGGGTCAACAGCGTATTAACGATCCCGATGGAAAGCGAGAGCAACGGAAATGTCTCCGACTCACCCTTGCGGTTGGTGGCAGTGTAGGTTCCGGCTGCAAAATCATCCGGTCCATGAAGCGCCTGACGTTGCTTTTCAAAGGTCTGAATGATCTGCGCGGACGTGCTTTGGGCCATATGCGGCTCGGTTATGACGATAAAATCATCACCCCCAATGTGTCCGCAAAAAGCGGCTTTTCCTGAGGGTGTCACGCGAGTTTCCCTTGTGATGATTTCGCCAAGAACCTTTATCACCTCATCGCCCATCTGGAATCCATAGTAATCGTTATAGGGTTTAAAGTTGTCGATATCGATATAAGCGATGTCAAAAGCCTGGTCCGATTTCAGCAGATCATTGATCTCGCGTTGAATGCATTCATTCCCCGGCAACCCGGTGAGCGGATTGGCTCCTTTGGCCAGGCTCAGGTTGATTTCGGTCATGGCGCTGATAAACCGGTTGACGTCGAGGAGCCCTTCGTAGGTGGCGTTGCAGGTGACACAGACATTGTCAATGCGGCAGTCACCCGCCAATTCCTGTATGGCCTGCGCCGCCTCCCTGATGGGAGTGGTTGCTTCAAGAATGAGAATCACCGGAGTTATCAGGTCGCGGATTCTTTTCGAGTGGTTAATCTGGAAGGCATACCCGTGCATGCCGATGACATGCTCTTCAAGAAAGGTCGAACGATTAAGGACTCCCGCAATCCGTCCGTTTTCGACAACCGGCAGAACCAGAAGGCTCTTTTCCGTCTGAAACCGTTTGAGCGCGGTGGAGAGTTTATCGCTGGGGTGGGCCGGGGGGATCTGAAGGCAGACCTCGCCGATACATTCGGGGTTTTGTGAGGCCGGTGCTGCTGGTAGTGGTGTAAGCGTATGGTTCTCGGCGGGTATGGCGTTCGATTTTACCGGAACGATCTGTAAAAAAGGCTGGGGCTTTGTCTGAAGCGGCCGTTCTCCGGAACAGGCACGACGCAGGAGCTCCTCGAACATATGAGGTTCGAGCGGTTTCGAAAAATAGTATCCCTGTGCTTCATTGCAATTATGCTTTCGCAAAAACTCAAGCTGGTCGATTGTTTCGACGCCTTCCGCGATGACGTCGAGCCCAAGGGCGTGTCCCATGGCGATAACGGCTTCAATAATTGCCTTGTCGTCCGGGTCGTGCGCAATATCCCGTACAAACGAACGGTCGATCTTGATTGCGTCAAGCGGCAGGTGCTTGAGATAGGAAAGGGAAGAATAACCGGTACCAAAATCGTCGACTGAAATACTGACTCCCAACTGCTTCAACCTGGTCAGCTTCCGCGCAATTTCTTCGGAGTCGGCCATGATAACGCTTTCGGTGAGCTCAAGATCAAGGTAACAGGGTGACAATCCGGTCGATTTCAGTATCTGAACCACCTGTTCCACAAAAGAGTTCTCGCGCAGTTGCCGGGCAGAGATGTTGACCGAGACCGGTATGCGGGGCAGGCCGGCATCCTGCCATGCCTTGTTCTGACGGCAGGCCTCCCGCAGTACCCAGGCGCCCAGCCGGACAATCATGCCGTTATCCTCGGCAACGGAAATGAACTTGTCGGGCGGAATAATTCCTTCTCCAGGCCGCCGCCAGCGCACCAGGGCCTCCATTCCGCTGTAATCGTTTCCGTTTATGGCGAGCTTTGGCTGATAACAGAGGAAAAATTCCCCGTCATCAATAGCGCGCAACATGCAAGTTTCAATGGCGAAGCGCTGCATGGCTTTGTGATTCAGCGACTCTGAATAGAACTGGAGACTTATACCGGCTTGTCGGGCCTGATTCATGGCTATATGAGCATTCTGGATCAGAATTTCCGCAGTCAGCCCATCAGCCGGGAAACATGCTACGCCCATGCAGGCCGGGATAGCGCATTCGCCTCCCTGAACCGGCAGCGGCGTGGCGAAGATCCGCTGTAATCTATTCAAAATAAGGTTTATGTCTCCGTCACTAACGATGCCGTTCAGCATGACCGCGAATTCGTCACGCTGTATGCGGGCGACGCTGTCATGCCGGCGCACGGCAGCTACTATATGTTCGGAGATTGTTTTCAGCACCTCACGGCCGCCAACATGCCCCAATACATCCACAACTGCTTTGAAACCGGTCAGGCTGATGTAGATAATAACGGTTTTTTGTCCTTCACGGGTTCCCAGTCCTATTGTCTGCTCCAGCCGGTCCATGAACAGGCTGTGATTGGGTAAGCCGGTTTCGGAATCGTAGTTGGCCAGTTTTTCAACTTCCTCTTGGGCTTCCAGTTCCGTTGTGCGGTCGCGGACAATGGTGACCAGGCATTGCTCTCCCTCAAGTTCGACCTTTTGCGCTGTCAGGCTTCCCCTGAACATTGCTCCCACCTTTGTCCGGAACTGGGCATGGAAATCATGAACCACACTATCGTGCTGCAACTGTTCTTCCAGGTGAAGCCGTTCCGCTGAATCAAGCCAGATGGTGAGCTCTTCGGCATTTTTGCCAATGACTTCCGTCTCGACGTAGCCAAACGTTCTCGTAAATCCGCTGTTTATTTTCAGGTACTTTCCATCCTTCAGCCGTTTGATGTTGATAGCATCGGGTGACGACTGGAATGCGGCCTGCAGGATATTGCCGGAAGTCCGGAGTTCCCTGATGAAGAAACAGATCAACGCGTAGAGCATGGTGCTTGTCGCCAGGATAAACAGTATCCCTTTTGCAAGGCCTATGTACTGGAATGAGTGAACCTCTTTGACCAGCCTGCCTGTTATCGTATCGGACAGGAGTATCCACAGGATGCCGGTCAAGGTGTAGGTCAACACAATATTGAATGGTGAAAGACGGGAAACAGGAGGGACTTTGAATGTCCTGTAGTGTTTGGAAGTCATCGGTCTTTTCTCGCTTTACGAAATTCGTAGTGGCGGCGCAGTATCTGTTGTTTTAATGAGAGCATAATACCGTGTAACAAAAGTGTTTTGTGTGACGATTGCGCAACAATTTGCGCAGAAACAACCGGTTGTCCGGAGGTGGCCGGATGGATCTGTGGTAAAATAGGTAAAACCAACTTATAAAGTATTTGATGTCAATAATGACTCAATAAATCAGCAGTATACCAATATTGGTAATACCAGATAACCAGTTGCCCGGCTCGGCGTTAATATTTCCGGCTGAAGCTATTGTATTTTGTTTTTTTGCATATTATCGTTTTAGTGATCATCAATGGCGTACGACGTATGCCTTGCGATTGTGTCGATTGTCATTCCGATATCACTCGATGTGTGTGTAAGCCGCTTTATATATGAGCTGTGTTTAGCCAGAACGGTATAAGGAGAGTAAAGGTATGTACGAATCATTCAAAGTTAAGGCAGAGGGGGTTGGCGCGGAAGTTCATCGCTTTGGAACAAAAAACGAAGCGTTGGATTTTATTGTTACATTTCTTTGTCGGGAAGGTGTGGCTGATGCTCCAAAAGCCTATGCTTTGTGGGCGGATGGGCCGTTTCTGAATGGCGTTGATAGAGCCTCGCTTCAGAAAAAGGCGCCGGGGCTCTCATTTGAGGTTACCCGCGAATTGGCGGCGGATTCCCTGGTTGGGATCAGTGAAGCGGGATACGCCTTGACCGATACCGGATCGCTGGTTACTGATCAGACCGCCATCGAGCAACGGCTGGTGTCGACTCTTTCGACCATTCATATCGCCATTATCGGCACAAACAGAATACTTGACGGCAAACCCGCTGTTTTCAAAAAAATCAATCCCGCCAACAGCAGATACATAGCCTTTATTACCGGGCCGAGCCGGACCGCGGATATCGAGCGCGTGCTGACCATCGGTGTGCACGGCCCCAAGAGACTGGTCATTGTTTTCGTGGATGAGACGGAAGGAGCCAACCCGTGAAAAAAGAGTTCAAGGAATCAGTCAGTAAAGCCGTCAACAATGCAACCCTTACGGGTGCTCTGGGTAAGTTTTCGGAGGCATATAAGGTTAATCGCGCCAAGGCCTATGAAGGGATCGATTTCGAGGCTTTGCGTCAGAACATCGCCGACCGCAAGGCCTATGCCGCCTCTCACATCGACTTGATGGCCGCTTCGTTCAAGGCCAAGGCCGAGGCTTTGGGCGCCAAGGTTTATCTGGCGGACAGTCCGGACAAGGTCAAGGATTATATCCTGAAGGTTGCCCGGGACAACAATGTCAAAACCGTTGTCAAGTCCAAGTCCATGGCAAGCGAAGAGATCCACCTAAACGATTTCTTGCTGAAAAACGGCATGTCGGTCAGGGAGACCGATTTGGGAGAGTGGATTATCCAGCTTGCCGGGCAAAAGCCGTCGCACATGGTCATGCCGGCGATTCACATGACCAAGGAGGAGGTCGCGGAGCTTTTCGGCAAGGAAGTCAACGAGCGGCTGACCACCGACATACCTCGCCTGGTGGAAGTTGCCCGCAATGAACTGCGTTCAAAATTTCTCGAAGCAGACATGGGGATTACCGGTGGCAACCTGGCAGTGGCCGAAACCGGCAGTATCGTGCTGGTTACCAATGAAGGCAATGCCAGAATGGTTACGACGCTCCCCAAAATCCACATCGCCTTGGTGGGGATCGAGAAGTTCGTTGAAAAATTCGAGGATGTGGTTCCAGTTCTGACCGCCCTTCCGCGCAGCGCCACAGCCCAGTTGCTGACCAGCTACTGTTCGATTATCACCGGTCCCACGCAGAACACTGATGGTACCATGAAGGAAATGCACATCATCCTGATGGACAACCGCCGCACGGAGATGGCGGGCGACCTCAAGTTCAAGCAAGCCATGCAATGTATTCGCTGCGGGTCGTGCCTGAATGTCTGTCCGATCTTCCGGCTTGTGGGTGGCCACGTCTTCGGCAGTGTTTATACCGGCGGCATCGGCACGATCCTGACCGCCTGGTTCGAAGCGATGCAGAATTCCGAAGACATCCAGGGTCTTTGCATCCAGTGCGGCAACTGCAAGGAGGTGTGTCCCGGCAAACTGGATATCCCGGACATGATCATGGAAATCAGGCGTCGTCTGGTGGTGGACAAGGGGCAGACCCTTACCCAGAAGGCTATCTTCAGCGTGGTCAATAACCGCAAGCTGTTCCACACCATGTTGCGCGCGGCCTCCATTTCGGGTAAACCGTTTACATCAGGCGGTTTTATACGCCATCTTCCCTTCTTCCTGTCCGACTTGACCGAAGGCCGTAGTCTTCCGGCCATTGCCGCCGAACCATTCCGCGACAGGTTCAAGAAGATTAAGCAGCCGAAACTGAAAGAGAAAGTCGCCTTTTATGCCGGTTGTCTAATTGATTTCGCCTATCCGGACATGGGCGAATCGCTGGTGAAGATTCTGAACAAGGCCGGCATCGAAGTCATCTTCCCGCAGGAACAGACCTGCTGTGGCGCTCCTGCCCGCTACAATGGGGCCTACGAAGTCGCGGCAAACAATGCCGTGGACAACATCAAGGCGCTTCTGAAGGAAGAGGTGGATTATGTGGTTTCTGCCTGCCCGACCTGTACGGTGGCCTTGGAGCACGAATTCATCAGCACATTTGAGAGCCTCGGTCAGACTGAATGGTTGCCCCAGGCCAGAAAACTCTCCGAAAAAACGGTGGATTTTTCAACACTGGTCAAGAAGCTGGTGGACGAAGGGCGCTTGACCCTGAAACAAGGGCAGAAGCTCGGCTCTTTTACCTATCATGATTCCTGTCATCTCAAGCGGACGTTGAGGGTCTTTGAACAGCCGCGCGAGCTTCTGCAAAAGGCAGGTTATGAGCTGACCGAGATGTTCGAGTGCGACATGTGCTGCGGCATGGGTGGTTCCTACTCGATCAAGTTGCCTGAAATCTCGGCTCCGATCCTGAAGCGCAAACTGGCCAACATCAAGAATACCGGCGCTGCGGTGGTAGCCATGGACTGCCCCGGCTGTGTCATGCAGATCCGTGGTGGTATGGACCAGGATGGGGCATCCGTCAAAGTCAAACACACCCTGGAACTTCTGGTTGATCAGATCGAGGGGTAAAAAGAAGGGGTATCCACACAGAGTATTCCGGTGGCGATCCATTGGAGTACTCTGTGTGGACAAGTTTAATGTATTGTTTTATTGCACATATTTTTCTTTTTGATTATAGTATTACCCGCCTGATATAATTCCTCAGCGAAAATAATCCGTCTCTTCTGTATTGTCTTAGCTTTCCCCTTTTCTCGTTACGAAAAGTGTCGAGGCTATATGAACAATCCCCTCTCTTTTTCCCGGCTCGTCGATTTTGACCAAATACAACAACTGTTGGAAGCTCAATACAGGGTTATGGGGACTCCTACGGCTATCCTGGATGAGTGTGAAAATATCCTGGTAGCTGTCGGGTGGCAGGATATCTGCACCCGCTTTCATCGGCTTCATCCGGAGAGCTGTGCCCGCTGCCGTGAGAGTGATGCCCATATCAAGGCTCATCTGCGCTCTTTTGAGGGAGAATATTTGGACTACAAGTGCAAAAACGGCCTGTGGGACGTTGCCGTACCGATCAGGATACACGGAGAACACATGGCCACATTCTTCATCGGGCAGTTTTTCTACGATGATGATATACCGGATTTGGATTTTTTTCGTGCTCAGGCCAGGGAATTCTGCTTTGACGAAAGCGACTATCTTCAGGCAGTGGGCGAGGTTCCCGTTTTTAGTCGTGAACAGATCAGAAACATGATGGATTATTGTCGCAATTTAGTACAGGTAGTAGCTGAGCTGGGGCTCAAAAATCTAAAACTCACCCAGGAGGTGGCGGAGCGGAAAAAGGCCGAGCAGGAGGCCTCTTTTTTTAAGACCTTAATCGAATATACGCGCGATCCGGTCTATGTCATCAGCCCCGAGGGGGGATACCGGATGATCTATGCCAATCAGGCTACCTGTTCGCATTTTGGAAAATCACGCGAAGAGGTACTGTCCATGCGTATTCCCGACTGGGACCCCGTATTTGACATGGGACACATCGATGTCTTGCTTGAGCAGCTTAAACAGGAGCAGTCTGTGCGTTTCGAGACGGTGCACCGGGTCGCTTCCGACAAGCTGGCTCCTGTCGAGGTGACGTGCAACTACCTGGAATACAATGGCCAGGAACTAACCGCGGGCTATTTTCATGACATAACCGAGCGTAAGAAAACAGAAGAGCAGATACTTCGTCTGAACCGGCTCTATGCGGTGCTGAGCGAGACCGGCAAGGCTATTGCTCACTCTGCCGACCGGTATATCCTGTTTGATGAGATCTGCCGGGTTATTGTTGAACATGGTGGATTCCGGTTGGCCTGGATAGGGCTTGTGGATGAAGAAACCGCGGCTGTGAAGCCTGTTGCCTGGAGCAGCGAAGACAAAGGCTTTCTGGAAAATATAAGCGTTTCGGCCAGAGAAGAGCCGGAGGGAATGGGGGCAGTCGGTTCCGCTATTCGCAACGGAAAGCTGAAAATAATAAACGATTACCTGCATGATCCGCTCACCGGCCCCTGGCATGAGAAGGCGGAAAAGCACGGATACCAGTCAGCGGCAGCCGTTGCTTTAAAAGTGAATGGAAAAATCATAGGCGCCTTGACGATTTATGCTGGCGAAAAGCTCTTTTTTCATGAGGAGATGGCGGGGTTGCTGATGCAACTGGAAACCGACATTTCCTTCGCTCTCGAAAACCTCGACCGCGAGGCTCGCAGGAAAGAAGTGGAGCGGGCTTTGCGGGAGGAAACACAAGAACGTCTGCGGACGGCGGAAGAGCTTTGCGAGAAAGAGCGGCTTCTTGTGCTGCAAAGCCGCCAAGCGGCACTGGGAGAGATGGTAGAGAACATAGCCCACCAGTGGCGTCAACCGCTCCATACGCTGGGACTCATCCTTCAGAGTTTGCCATTGACCTATGAATGCGGTGAACTTACCGCGGAATGTCTCGATGATACGGTCGACAAGGCCATGGACCAGATTTACCACATGTCCCAGACCATGAACGATTTCAGGAACTTTTACAGATCGGACAAGGAGAAGGTGACATTCAAGGTGCGGCAGGTGATCACCAAAGCCTTGTCCCTTATTGCCGGAAGTTTCAAGAGCCTCAACATCTCCATCGAAACAAACGCAAAGGGCGATCCTGTTGTTACCGGTTATCCCAATGAATATTCGCAGGTGCTCCTTAACATACTCCTCAATGCAAGAGATGTTTTCGTGGAACGGAAGGTCGAATGTCCAAGGGTCAGGATAATCCTTGAAACTGAAAACGAAAAAAGTATTGTTACCATTGCTGATAATGCCGGCGGCGTTCCCGGTGATATCATTGACAGGATTTTTGAACCTTATGTCACGACCAAGGGGCCTGATAAAGGAACCGGCGTGGGACTATTCATGTCGAAAACCATTATCGAGAAGAATATGAACGGCTCTCTTTCCGTCCGCAACACAGGGGAGGGGGCTGAATTCAGGATAGTTGTCTGATCCGCAATTTGATTTTTTCCTCTTTGCCTGGTCCAGAGTTGTTCCCGGATTGCCACTCACCATTCACATAATTTAACCTGCCTGCAATATGTCCGTTACGCGAGAGTGCTAGGGTAATACAAAAACTATCCTGGAGGCACTGATGAGCGAACAAGCGACAAAGTTACATGCCGTGCGGGAAAAACGACCAATGGTTGCATCGGCAGCGCTCCTGGCCGCCGGCCTGATGCGAACCATGGCAATCAAACCCCACACCTTAAAATTGCATCATCGCGAACTTGAATTGCTCAAGAATCGTCCGGAAACACATATGACACGGTGCCGACTGTTCAGGGAAAAAGGGGCCGGAACATCCCCCACCATCATCGTGGGAGGATTTGTTCCCGATGCAACTGAAACCGTGGAGTTTCAGCGCCAGATACTCCGGCGATATGGTTCGATCTACTATATGAATTTTCCTCGCAGTGGTTTTTGCAAAGAAATGTTCGCGGCCCAACTGAGCGATCTGATAGACAGCCTTGCGGTAAAACGGCAAAAACCATTCATCATGAGTGTCAGCTTTGGCTCCGGTTTGCTGATCGACTACTTGCGAAAGGCGGATGAAACCATCCACGAAAAAATCCGCGGCTTGATTCTGGTCAGTCCCGTCATGTGCAGCGATGACTTGATCCGTCCGGCAGGCGACAAACAGGGTGGTATCCGGTTGCTGGAGCATAACCTCAAAAAGATACTGAACGCCGACCAGGCTGACCAGAATAATCTCGATAAGCTGATAGAACGCTCCCGGCGTTGTTTTCAGGCTCTGTTTACCGGAGGCGCCGAAAACCGCAAGCTCAGTGTCCGCCATCTCTCCATCAAGAAAAAAATATTTGACGTGATTGCAGGCACCTCAACCGTTGGCGGATTTCAGCGGATAATGACCCTGCGTGATTTTACCTTTCCGGAATTTGACTCCACGGTGTTCAGTGGCCCGGTATTGACACTGCTTGCCGAGCAGGAGGATGAGATGCTGGTTTCTTCTTCGCCGGCGTTGCGGCTGTTTCGTGATGCGAGCCTCTACATCAGGCTTTTTCCTGAATGCCGCGTGAAGACGGTCCGGTCCGGCAATCCTGCTGACGGTGTGCCGCATGCTTCATTGATCTTTCATCATGAAGCATACAACAATGTGATTGAAAACTGGTATGACCGGCGAGTTCATCCATTGCTACAGATGGCGGTTTGACCGATCTATGCTTGCTTCACTTTCGAAAACATCTCTGGTGCAGGGAGCGCTTCGGACGGCCGCACGAAAGCGGGCCGAGCAGTTTTATTCCGGAGATCCGTGCATGGCACAGCGTAAGCTTTTTTACGAGCTGATCAAAGCAGCGGCTTCGACGCAGTTTGGAAGGGATTATGGTTTTTCCCGCCTGGCCGAACTGTCGTTTGAGCAGGCCTATGCCGCGTATCGCGACAGGGTTCCGATCCGGACGTATCACGAGTTTATGACTGATTATTTTGCCGAATCCAGATCGGTTTCACCATCCGGCGGGCAGGTAATTGAGCTGGACAATACAACATGGCCCGGACGGATGGAATTGTTTTGCGAAACCTCCGGTACGACTGCCCCGACAAAATTTATTCCTTTTTCGCGGCAGATGTTTGCGGCGAATCGTCAGGCAGCCCTGGATCTTGTGGCGTGCTATCTGGATAAACATCCCCAATCGAAGATTTCCAGCGGTAAGGTTCTGTACATGTCAGGTTCAACCGCCTTGAACGAAATGAGTCGGGGTGTGTATTCCGGCGACATGAGCGCCATTACACTCCGTTTTCGCCCCTGGTATCTGGCTCCTTTTGTGGAACCACCGGACAGTCTATCTGCTTTGCCGTGGGAAGAAAAGCTCCAGGGAATGGCCGAATTGCTTTTGACCGATCCCCTTATCCGTGTCATATCAGGCGTACCACCCTGGATTATTTTACTGCTGCGCCGTTGCCGGGAAATGTCGGGCAAATCGCTGCGCCAAGCCTTGCCGCAGCTTGAGCTGATCATTCATGGCGGTACCAGTCTCAAACCTTATCGGGCAGAATTTCAGGATCTGTTCGGTGAAGACATTCCCAACCTGCTTGAGGTGCTTCCCTCATCCGAAGCGTTTATGGGATTCCAGTGCGCCGGCGATGCGGGCATGCGTCTGACTCCCTTCTATGGAGCCTTTTTTGAGTTTGTGAAATTTGAAGACCTGGATGAGAATGGTCGTCCGGCTGCCAATGCCGTTGCCGTACCTTTGGAACAGGTCGAAACGGGGCAACGCTATGCAATTATCCTGAGTACTTGCGCGGGACTCTGGCGATATCATATCGGCGATACGATTCGTTTTGTCGCTCAAAACCCTTATTTCATCGAGTTTACGGGAAGGGACCGCTTTCTGGACAAGCTGGAGGAAAAGGTTACCCAAGAAGAGGTGGAACGGGTAGTGAGTGACTTAAACCAGTCAGGTTCGTGCAATGTCAGGGAGTTCATGGTTGGAACCGATGTCCCGGGCCGTCGCCATGTATGGTTCATGGCGGGATCTATCGGCTACGATGGAGAGCGCCTTGCCCTGCACGTGGATCAAAAACTAAGGGAATTCAATGCCGATTACGCCACATTCAGGGAGCAGGGAAGAATCGCTGCTCCTGATATCGTTATCCTCCCTCCTGACCGGATCTACGATTGGTCGCGGTCGGTGCGAAAAAAACTGGGAGGACAGTCAAAGTTGCCGCACATCGACCCAACTCCGGATTGCTCCTTTACGTCAAGCCTGATGGATTATCACCACACCTGCCAGACCTCGCGGGACCTGTGCATGGCTTAACCGCAATGCACGCGGCACCTGTTACTGTTCTCGTTCGGCCGACAGTATGTTACGACAATCTTGCCGTGTAGGTAGTGTGGCGCTCCAAGATTGATTCAAAACGACTTTGGTTTGAATTTGCTGTTGACACGCTATAGTCGTTGTGGTAATTAATCCTTCTACTTTTCTGGAGCAGTACTTTCATCTGCGAAGCATTACGCAGATGAATCATATTCCCCAGTAGCTCAGTCGGTAGAGCAGGTGAGCACATAACAGAGAACTTTTAAGCCCGCAAATGCGGGCTTTTTTATTTGTCGATGCGCTGTCCGCGGTGCGCGGCGGGGAGGTTGACTTTAGCGGTGGTTGTGCCGTTTGCCCGGCGCGGGAATTTGTAGGTAATGATGGCGTGCATGTTGTAGATGTCAATGCGATCGATAATCTGGCGGAGATATTCCCGCTGGTTGGTTTTATCCATGGAATCGAATTCTTCGCGTGATAGGTCAATGCTATCCCAATCTGGCGGATTCTGGATGGCGCTTGTTATGTCGTCTGCCTGCCGCTGCAGATGGTCAATCCTGTTTTTGATCTCGTCCATAGCATCTTTAGCGTCGGAAAGTTCCATCACGCCATTGGTGATTGCGGTGATAAGCCGTTTTTTCTTTTCCTGGGCTTTCTTCGTTTCCTCGTTAATCCGTTTCAATTCTTCTTCAGTGTTGGCCCTTCCTTGCTGATTTTCCCAGATCATTTTTAATTCGTTCAGGTCGGACAATGTATTGAAAACATTAGTAGTGATCGCGGCATCAATAACATCCTGAGAAATAAGGCGGGCGCGTTCACATTTGCTGCGGGTGTCTTTGGTTTGGCAGCCGTAATAGTTGAGGCGGCTGCCGTCTGTTCTTCCCCTGGAGTTGTGCCAGGTCTTGATTGTGCGGCTGCAATACCCGCAAAACATTATTTCGAGGTTTGAGAGTAGGGCGCTGAATTCCTTTTTCCCTTTTTTCAAGTTGCTGCGCGCACTCCGGGCAGCCTTGATGCGCTTGGCCTGTTCTTGGTCCAAGACGGGTTCCCAATCACATATTATTGGTTCTCCTGTTTGCTGATCGGTTCGGAGCGCCTGATAAAAGAGGAGTCGGTCATCGGACAGGCTTCGCCGTATGAAGATTTCCGGATGCCCGGTTTCCTGTGATATTGCACGGGCGCTCAAGGTTTCGGCCAGTGCCCAGATGTGTTGCATGTTTTCTAAAAGTCCCGGATCTACTACCGGGCGGCCCAAGGCCTTATCATAACGATAGGGCGGGGGACATACGCCGCCGAGAAACTTTCCCGACTTGTAGGCCTCATCCCGCCCTTCTTTCATTCTTCCCTGGAGAACTTTCATTTCAACACTGCTGAAGCCGCCCTCCATCAAGAGCAACATCCAGTCGCTGTGTTGTGATGGATCCAGTATCCTGCTCATGGTGGCCAGCTTGACGCGATGATCGGCGCAGAGGGTGAGCCAGGCAATATAGTCCTGCATGGTATCGTCGCGGGATAGCCGGGATAGTTCGATACAGAGAATTACATTGACTTTTCCGGCGCGGATATCGGCTTCGAGGCGGGATCGTTCGGGGAGTTGCTCGGCCTTGCCTCTGGCTGCAGAAGCATGGCCGTCATCATAGATAGTCGCTTGCCACGTTTGGGCGGCGGCATAAGCGGGAAGTTGTTCCCGTTGGACGGTTAAACGATGGGATGGCTTGTCTTTTTCCTCTCGGGATTTGCGGATATAGATGGCACAGGATGTCATTGTGGATAGAGGTCGACCAGGCAGATTCCGGGTACAATATCCCTTCTTTTTATTGTGGGATCAGGCGTCGCTCAGAACAGCGCCCTTTTTGTTTTTATTCGTTGACAACTTCAATAAACTCGTAGTTTTTACCAACTCTTTTAAATTTACATATAAAGTTATTCCTCAGCATCGCACCAAAGCTATTCTGCGCGTCGACATAGCCAATAACACCATAAACATTAGGCTCATCTCCAGTAATGTGTGCAAACTGAAAGTCTCCATAATATGGCCACTTTGCTGTCGATGGGGCTTTCAAGGAAGATTCCACCAATGTTTTGCATAGCATTTTCGCCCCGTCCTGCTGTTTTGCCTCTCGCTCATTTTCTATTTCTTCTGGTGTTTTTGCTGGTTTAACAGGGACAGCGGGTGGATATGAAGACGTGTCAGATTTTTTTGCATTCTGAATTATGCAACTGCCTACCATCAAAATAAAAAAAACAGCAATAGCTTTACGAGCTAGCGTCATTCCTATTTTTTTGCGGCAATATGGGCAAACTACTGTATTGGCCGGTACTGGCATCAAGCAATACTTGCAAATATTACGAGGCGTTTTGGTTCGTTGCTGGGTTTGCTGTGAAGGGGGGCTTTCAGGGGGTTGTACGACTTGAACAGGAGCTCCGCACATTGGACATTGACTTGCCCCATATGGTATTGGAGTATCACAACCAATACATTTTTGACCTGACATCTCCCTTTCCCCCTATCATTTAATATCACAAACCAGCAAACGCAAAGCTTGAGCCAAGGTACCAATTGCCAAAGCCTCTTGACCGACTAACTTAATGTGCTCCCATTTAGCACCCTCATCGTCTGGTAAAGGATCGCACAATTGTTCACATCGGTTCGCACGGTCGGCAATATTACGGCTGAACTGTTTTATTGTCAGTTCAATACTATTATCGTGTGGAGGGACTCCCAACCGACTGCAAATTTTGGTTATTGTCTCATTCAAAGGCGATTCCGCAAGATACACCCGGATGATTTCCATAGATTTAAAATAATGGGAAATTGCTGATATTTCTTCAATAGTTGCCTTAACTAAACCTGATTCTATTTTGCTAATCCGTGAAGCTGTGATTTTTGCGCCTCTACCCAATTGTTGTTGGGTTTTACCTTCTAGCTGCCGGAGATCTCTAATCAGATTCCCGGTAGCGCCCGTCATAGTTTTTAATTAAATTTGCTGATTTAACCAAGTTTTGGCCCATTTTTTTCAGATTTAGCAAACGGTTTCGTGTTACACATTTTTTACACAATTCAGGATTTCGGAACTTGTTTCGATATATTCGTATTATGTAATTCACATGGAGTGAGGAATTATGGTTTTGTTTTTTGCTTCCGCAGTGTCGTCAAGCCTTCAACGATCCGCAGTATTGATGTCTGATCCGTATGGTTGACAGATCGAAATCCCTCCAGAAGCTTTTGCTCCTCGGGTGTTAAGGTATCAGGCAAAGAATCAGCCGAATCCTCGCTTTTGCCCATAATTATCCACCCACATGTAACATCGCCAATTTCTGCAAGAGCTGCAACGGTATCAAGTGCAGGTGCGGCGTCACCAATCTCATATCCCGATACGGCGGTTTTGCTGAGTTTCAGGACACGGCCTAAATCAGTCTGAGTCATGCCGAGTTTGCCTCGTATGATCCTGATTCTATTCCCCACGTTGCGCTTATGATTTTTGTCCATGGTGCGCAGAATAACGCAACATGAAATTGATTCAATAAATTACGCTTCAAAAGTAAGTACGAAAATCACGTACTTGGATGCTTAGAAAAAACGCCACTTAGGACGTATTCTGTCACCCCCCTATACTATACTTCAAAACATAAAACGAACCGTGATATTTGACGCCACTTCAAACACTGTGAAAGGATCACGAACCATGGAAAAAGACGATGAAATTTTCAATTCTCTGCTTTTAACTTACGGAGCATCTGAACTGCTAAGAGTTTTTGGTCTGGTGAAAGCGTTTTCCATTCCTCGTATGCAAGCTGATCCTCAAGAGAGGGTCCGAAATTTTCACCCGCCACAGTAACCTCATCCTGCCTATCTTTGGTCTCTGGCTCTGACACAAAACCAAGTGCCTTATTCAATTGATTTATAGCTTGAATATCAAGCTTCTTAACTTTCCCTGCGACAATTCTATGGACTTTGTTTTGGGATAAGCCCGCCATATTGGCAAGCCTCTGCTCGCTAAGCCCTTGTTTTTTCATCTCTTCTTTAATTTTTGAAATAATTATTTCCATAAGTTATTTTCAGATTGACAATAAGTTATTTTTAGCTTATTTGTTGTTCTATAGAATGTAGCGCAAGGGGTAAACGATGCCGCGCAAGCCATATCGAGAATTAATAAAACAACTCAATCATGAGGGCGCGTATATCAAAATTGGCCCAAGCCAAATTGCCCTTAACCCAATCCTTGAAGAATTACGTGATCACCCGGTTTTTTTATGGAACTCAATTCAGGGTTCCCTTTCAATCGGCTGGTATAGATTTGCCGCAAAAACCCTAGCACGCTTGGTTGTTGCTTTACCGAAATGGTGTGCTGGGTTTCTTTATTACAAAACGTGCAAGTTACGAGAAACCCTGTTTCGCTTCTTTCGTATCGGCTCAAGGCCCAGTAGCCACAATGAGGACACTCAATAGGAACATGTTCAATCTTTGGCATAACAACCCCGAATCAACAGAAGTCGGAATGGTGCCCGGATAACCCCCGGCCAGATAAATCTTGCGACCTACTTTTCCCAAAAGGAGCCTCCATGGAAGAAGAAAAGAAATTCCAATCAATGCAGCAATTCAAGTTTCAGGAACAGTTTCAGGCTGTCCGCAGCCTGGTAGATCAGAACAATGAACCTTGGTTTGTAGCCAAAGATATTTGTGAAATTTTGGAAATTGCCAATGCTCGTGATGCTGTTTCAGCCCTCGATGATGATGAAAAGGGGGTCGCTTTTACCGACACCCTTGGGGGCAAACAAGAGGTCAACATCATCAACGAGTCCGGCCTGTACAACCTCATTTTCCGCTCCAACAAACCCCAGGCCAAAGCGTTTCGCAAGTGGGTGACCGGCGAAGTTTTGCCGTCGATCCGTAGACAAGGTCACTTTGGTTTTGCCAAGAAACTGGAAATACCATCCGAGCCTGATCAGGTTCTGGCGATGTGGGCCTTCTTGGCGAAACAGGAAAAAACCTTGTCCGGCCAGATACGCATTATCCGAACAACAAAAAGCGGCTGTCTCGCTCGACTCCAGGAGCTGGCTAAACCATATGCTTTGCCGGAAACCATCCAAACCGGTCTTTTCTAGCAGTTTACACAATTCTATAGAATTACCACGGAGCATAAAACCATGCAAGCAACATCTAACGTACCCACAATTCACCCCCCCGACCATTACGACTGGAGTGAATTCCAGCGGAGGCCCAAAGGCTTTATTACTGACTGGTGTGGTGAGCATGGCTTCAAGCGCAAGACGCTCTATGCCATCGTTAACGGAGATTACCGGGGCGGCGCCGGGCCGAAAATCAAGGAAATCATCCGCGTTGCCCTAGCGGAAAAGCTGATTGAAGAGATACCGCTGAAAGAAGCCGCCTGAAGCAACTTTAATAATTTGTTGGTCATCGGAATATTACATTTTTACAGGATTTTTGCCCGCCGGAGGGAGCCATGAAGAGTTATGACGCGCTAAAAAAAGCAATTAAAGGTGATGCGGTTGATCACGCCAAAACCATGGGGCTGCATGTGCGGACCCTCTATAAATGGATGGAACCAACTGTTGATTTTAGCGACAGCGGCGCGCTGAATCCTTTGGACCGCATAGAGACCATCATTTCCACCGCAACCCAGTTGGGGCAACCAATTGAGAATGCACACGCTCCTATATTCTTCCTTGCCGCCCGTTTCGGAGGAGTCTATCTCCCTGCCTTACCCGCCAACGACTCACTGAAAGATCTCCAGCAGCACGTATGTCACGCAATCAAGGATTTTGGCGACATGGTGCAATCAATCGGCGGTGCTCTCGAGCCTACCTCTGAAAGAGGGGCGGCCATATCTGCCAATGAACGCCGCGAGATCAGCCTGAAGGGCATTAATCTGTTGCAAGCGATCGCTAGCCTTTTGAACGCAGTTGAGATGAATACCGCCCTGTAAAGAGAACAAAGTAATGGCCAGGCCCAAAACCCAAAAATCAGAACTGCTAAATGCCTATCACACCACATGGACCGACGAACAACGGGCCAACTGGGAGGCTTTGGGTGCATTTATCCTGCGGCTAAGGCGAGAAGGGAAGATAGGGAAGGGGAGGGAACAATGAATCAGGAATGGAGTTACCGGAAAATCTTGGTTTTGCTGATCGCATTTACCGTGTTGATGGGGATCACGGGGCACATTGAGCACCAGGGTGACGATAATCTGGCCGAGATGGTGGCAGCCAGATAGCGAGTTTGGAGGGTGTTACACATGAAATACCTGTCAGAGAAAGAAGAAAAACAGTTGTTGCGGACTGTCCGGAGCACCAAAGGCAAAAAGGCAGAGCGTGACTATGTGATTTTGCAGTTGGGTTTCGGCTTGGCGCTTCGGGCTGATGAGCTTGCCAATCTGACGGTTGGCGATGTGCGTAACCGGGAGACGTTATATGTCCGGCCTGAGATTGCCAAGCTTTCCTCCAGCGGAACTGTGCCGATATCGAAAGACCTGCAGGGGATCATCCGCAGCTTTATTCGTTTGAAACTGACTTGGAAGGAATCAATTCACGATACGGCGCCGCTATTTGTTTCCCGCAACGGCGGTCAACTTTCAAAGCGGAGCCTTCAGGAAGCTGTTGAGGGCTGGATGATACAGGCCGGACTAACAACAACACGAAACGGCAAGGTTGTGGCGCTTTACTCAACCCACAGCTTACGGCATTCGTGCCTGATGAGGATGAGGGAGCGCGGAGTGCGGTTAGAGACGGTTCAGAAATTCGCCCGCCACAAATCATTGTCTTCAACGGGTATTTATACTGAGGCGACGATTGAAGAGTTGGCGGAAGCGGCGGAGGTCAGGGGGTAATGGCACAGATTACATCATGTCTCCATGCATCATGCCGACACAACGTGAATCATCAATGCACCGCGGCTAAAGTCGAAATCGATGAGTATCTACACTGTTCATCCTGGGAGGTCAAATGAGCAAGCATTTCAATGCCGGCAACGTGTTCGGCAAGGTCCTGGAAGTGAAAGAAGAATCAAGCAGCAGAGGCAAATCCTATTTACAGATCAATGTGGATGTTTCGGGCGGGAAATCCGGCCGAGTGACAGCTTACTGCCGCATGTGGGGTGAAAAGCGAATTGCTGAGTTTATCAATGAATGGAAGCGATTCCCCCAAGAAACTTACTGGTTTAGGGGTTTTCTTGGTCAATACACAACCAATGACGGCACCATCCTATCTAATTTCACGGTGTTCCAGCATGAACGCAAAACCGCTGAGAAGCGGGCGGTATTTATCCTGAAGGGTGTTGTTTCCTGTCAGCCTAGCGGTCTGAATGATGGGGGGCAGCGTTTCATGTTGGAGGTTACTCGAGAGGATACCAACCACGATGAGCAAACCGAGGCATTCGAGTTGTGGGCACCGGGAGAGAAGCTGCTCGATCCGGTTAGCAAGGGGGATCTGGTGGAAGTAAAGGGATTGATACGCCAGAAGGAGGTGGATGATTTCTATGGCAGCAGTGACGGACCGGTCCACGCATATGTTGATATTTTGAAAATTATTCCGCCGGCCGATGACCCCGGCGACGATATTCCCTATTGACCATGACTGTGGAGGAACGGGCCATGTTTGAGCAATGTAAAAGAGAATATTCGCGGATGCTGCAGCGCCTGGATCAAGTGATCCGGAACAAATGGCCGGAAACGCTGCAGGGCGACGGAGAGATATGGCGTTGGCTGGATGAGCAGCACCCTGAACTGCGCACTAAGTGTCGTCACCTGACCAAGCGATTAAATGAGGCTTGGCAGAACGGCATGCTTGCCGAATTCAAACAGTTGGTTACGGAATGGGGCCGGGTTCAATTGGATATTTTCAGGGGATACGCCGGGTACTTGAAACAGAGAGGAGAGACAGTGTGATCGAACTATATGTATGCGGTCGGCTGAGTGCCACCATTTCTGAGCGGCAGTGCGGCATCAACAAAAAGACGATGGAGGCATGTAAGGGATGCTCCGGGCTTTACGGTGTTCCAGAAAAAACGGTAGTGCAGGCCGATACCCCTCCGACGGTTACCCTCCGGTTTGAGTCTCCTGAAGACCGAAAGGTTTATGAACTGATCAAGACGGTGGGCAGCAACATCGAATACGACATGATCAGTCTGCTGCATCTGGCGTTGCGTTTGAGAGTTGACAAAGCGCCGGCGGCGGACAGGAAACTACGCAGCACAAAGAGAGGAGGCGCCCGTGTCTGACATATTGATGACGGCCGAGAAGCTGAAGGATGCCAGAAGCTCCGTGCGTGGGCTGTATCGCGAGAAGTATCAGGAGACGGTGGCGCCATATATGGAAGCTATCAAACGCCGGATGGCTCGCACCAACGAGGGGGCTCTGGAAGCGGCGATTAATATGGCGGCCGCTTCCTGCCATGCTGGTATTCGGGTTCTCCTCATTTTGGCGGCTGGGGTTGAGTTGGTTGCTCCGGTGGATCAGATACTATGAGCGAACTGAGACAACTGGAACAGGAAATAGCCTACAGCTCGGCTCGCTCTGATATCGAGTGTTACTGCACGAGTGAGAATGTAGGGGGCGTGACCCCCCTGTGGTGGTACGACATCACAAGTGCAGAGTCAGATGAGGAGCAGGAATGGGTGACTATGGCTGTGCGTTACCTCGAACTGCGTGGTTTGCTGTTACGCCATCCTGAGAATGCTACTTTGGTGCGGCCGCTTTCTGCGCCTGAGGGCGATAAGGTGCAAGAACCGGGTGGAGTAATGCCCGATGGTAAGGAATATCGGGAGGTGTCGGCATGATCTATGTTGATCCTATACAAACATGTTTTCCTTCCCGCAAATGGCCCTACCGGCAGGCCTGCCACCTGGTGACAGACTCCTATTCCCTGGATGAGCTTCACAACCTGGCTGCAAGGATCGGGTTGAAGCGTTCATGGTTTCAGCAACATCCGCTTATGCCTCATTACGATTTGACCCCGGCCATGCGGCAGCGGGCGATCAATGCCGGGGCGATGGCGATTTCGTTCAACCGGCTGGTGGGGATGGTCCAGGAGAGGAAGGAAAGGCAGCTGGAAACTGCAAAGGAGACAATATGGCAAGAGTAAAGCAAGGCCCGTAACGATTTATGACGCGACCGTATGAAACTTACTATGCCCCGAGGGCAGAAGGATAAATGAATGGCAACTGCAACCGACCATCAACCGATAGAATTCACCGAATTTCACCTTTTCGCCGGTATCGGCGGCGGTTCCCTGGGCGCAGCAAAGGCAAGGGCTAACTGGCTTGGTGTTCCCGGCCTGATCCGCAACATCGGCGCGATAGATAGCGACCCGCTGGCCTGCGAGGATTACCGCAACCTGACCGGTTCGTCTATAACCTGCCTGGATCTGTTTGACCGCGAGCAATACACCGCCTTCCACGGAAAACAGCCGCCTACCGGGTGGCAGGAAGCCACTCCCGCCGATGTATTGACCGCTGCCGGCGGCCGTTGCCCCGATATCGTTTTCACCTCTCCTCCTTGCAAAGGCTTTTCCGGACTGTTGCCGGGCAAGAGCGCCGCAAGCGACAAATACCAGGCGCTCAACCGCCTTACGGTCCGTTCAATCCGGCTCACGCTGCAAGCTTTTGCCGCGGCTCCGCCACGCATCATCCTGCTGGAAAACGTTCCCCGCATCAAATCCCGCGGCGCCCATCTTCTGGACGAAATCCGCAGTTTGTTGAAAGCTCACGGCTATGTCTGCCACGATGCCGACCATGATTGCGGTGAAATCGGAGGCCTGGGCCAGCGCCGCAAACGATACCTGCTGATTGCCCGTCACAAATCGCGGTGCAAACCCTTCGTTTATCAGCCTCCCAAGCGCGATCTGAAGACCATCGGAAACATAATCGGCCCGTTGCCGCTGCCTGACGATCCGGCTATGGGTCCGATGCACCGGCTCCCGCGGCTCAAATGGTTGACGTGGCTTAGGCTGGCGCTCATTCCAGCTGGCGGCGACTGGCGTGACCTGCAAAAGATAGCTCCGGAAGAATACCGGATTGTGTGGGAGTCTCACAGACAAACCAAGGTGGCCGATACGCGTGTGCCGGAATCGGCCAATCGCCATCACTCGCATTTCTCGGTTACCGGTTTCGATCAAACCGGGCCAACCGTGACCGGAGCAACACATGTCGCCAATGGCGCAGCGTGCGTTAGCGACCCGCGCATGGGAATGAATAGCGAACGATTTAACGGTTCCCCAGGACTCTATGGAGTAATGAATTGGCATGAGACAGCCCCGGTTGTCACTGGAAGTGCATGGCCGACGCGCTCAAACAGCCCGGCCACTGTTAGTGACCCTCGCCTGAGTGAGTCAAAAGGCGTCTATCCTAACCGCTTTCGTATCGTTCGCTGGGATGGGCAGGCTCCGACAGTAACTGGCGATACCGATATTCAGTGTGGGGCTCCTTCGATCGGCGATCCCCGCCTGAAGTACGAACCACGGCCGGGCAACTATCGCGTGTTGAAAATGGATGAAACCTGCGGCGCCGTAGTGGGTGGCCAGGGCGTCGGAGTCAGCAACGGGCCTCAGGCGGTAGCCGATACGCGGCTGAATTGCGGATCCCGGTCAGGTTACATGCGTGTACTGACCATGGATGAAACTTCTCCTGCGGTTATCGGTTCTGCAAGAACGACTGCAAGCAACGGCCCTTCCGTTATCGCCGACCACCGGATGAACTGCTCGCCCAGGGAAGGCACATATGGTGTCATGCCGTGGGATGATGCCTCACAAACCGTCATTAGCTCGATGAATGTTCATTCCTGCCAAGCCGCCATTGAAGACCCGCGGCTGAAATGCAGTCCCAGGGGCAATACGAAAGGACCGTTGGGTGTTCAACCGTGGGACGAAACCGCCGCTACCGTCTTCGGTTCACTGGATCTGCACTCCGGGCCGGGTGCTATCGCTGATGTTCGCATTCCCGGCAACAATGAACGGCTCGATCCACCGCCGGTCATCATTGCCCTGGACGGCACCTGGCACCGGCCACTAACAACAATGGAGCTCCTTGCCCTGCAATCCTTTCCCCTCAAGTTTTCAGACGGTCGACCTGTTGTCCTGGCTGGAAAATCCGATAGTTCATGGCGTGAGCGCATCGGCAATGCCGTCCCTCCGGATGCATCACGACGCATGCACGAACAGATATTGTTGTCATTGCTTCAGAACGAACTCGGGGAAACGTTCACTTTGGGTACTTCACCAATATGGGTGCAGCCCATAAGGCGTCAAGAGGTCAGAATATGCAATCCGTAACCTGGATCCTCACCGCCCTCTCCCTAACCGGAGTAATCCTCAACACCCACCAGGATCGACGCTGTTTCTACATCTGGATAGTGACCAACAGTTCCTGGGCGGCAGTTGATTTCTACAAAGGTATATACGCCCAAGCAACCATGTTTCTGCTCTATCTGGCCCTTTCTGTATGGGGGCTATATAAGTGGCGGAAGAAAGCGGCACACTAATGTCTGACTTTGACCGCGTAAAAGCCGAGCTTCCCGCCCGCACAATTATCCCGCAACTAACCGGTTTCAGCCTGAATAACCAGACAGGCCACCTCTCGGAGTGTCCCTTTTGCGGCGGGCACGACTGTTTCAGTCTCCCTCGGGATAAACAAGGATTCCGCTGTTTCCAATGTGATACCAGTGGCGATATTTTTACCTTTTTGGAAAAGCACTTTAACCTGGACAAGGCTGGGGCCCTTAAGAAGGGCGCAGAGCTGGCCGGCATCACCCTGGAGGTAAAAAAACGCAAGCCGCTTTCCAAGCCCGACCAAATCAGAATCGAGGCTGCAGAGTATTATCACGCCCGGATGATCGAGAACGGCGGCAAGGAATATTTCATCGACCGTCGCGGGCACCGCATGGAGACGCTGCAGGCTGAAAAATGCGGGTGGGCCGATGGGCGGCTGCTGGACCATTTGCGCTCCAAGGGATTTACTGACGCCGAGATCGTTGAGAGTGGACTGGCCAAGGAAAAGGAGATCGAGGGCGGTACCCGGTTGCTGGATTTCTTCCCGAAAGGGATGGCTATCTTTCCGCACTGGTCGCATCGGCGGGTTCTTCATTTCACCATGAAGGATCCACGCCAGATCCCGACAGCGGAAAAGTACAAGTTCCAGATGCCAAATGACAAGCGGGACAAGAAGTGGTGTTTCTATGGTCAGGACGCACTGGAGAAATACGAAGAGGTCATTCTGGTTGAGGGCGAAAACGACCGCTTGCAGGTGCTGAATTCAGGTATTCCCTATTGTATGGCCATGATCGGCCAGATCAGCGATGAACAACTGAAAACGCTGGCCAGCCGCTGCAAGACGAAGCACCTTTTCCTCTGGACGGATAATGACGCCGCCGGCCGCAAATACATTCGTAAGATATGCAAGGCCCTCCCGGATGCGTATGTCCGTATTATCATCTACGGCAAGGAAGGCGACGATCCGGACAGTTATCTGCGGCAAGTTGAAGGTGATCGCAAAAAGCACATCCGCCAACTGCAGTTGGATGCGGCCAACATGGATTATATCTCTTGGGAGATCCTGCAGGCGTCATTCATTCAGACCCTCGAGGGGAGGCTCGGGCATCTGAAGACTCCGGCGGGCGACGACAAGGCCAATGTGTTTCGCTTGATTGGTCGGCACCAGTTGGCACAGCAGCAGGTCTATACCGAGAAACTTATTGATTTAGGCTTTACGCAAAAAGCTATCGAGCAACAGCTTGATTTTTCGAATGATCTTTACAATCAGATTACGACCTATTACGAGACGGTAGGCGGACAGCGTTGTGCGGATCCAATTGTGCTGGCCGAGATTATCTACAAATTCTTTGCCCACCATGGGCGATTCTATTACGACGCCATGGATACGGTCTGGATGATTTACCAAAACCGCACGTATGAGGTGAGTAAGAATACTTCCTTTAACGCCATCATGCTGAAGATGACCCGGTTGATCGTGAGCCAGGCGCCGGGCACACAAGTATGGGATGCTCTGGTGCACACGGCCTATCTGAACGGCCGGCGCATTGATATGGGCCGCTGGATTCTCAGCGATACCGATCGCGATACCATCTTTTACAATCTGAACAGCCCCAACAACATAATTTTGAAGCTTTCCCGGGATCGTATTGAGGAAATCCAGAACGGCATGAATGATGATCATGTGCTGCTGGCGTCGTCACACAAGATCATGCCGTTCAATTTCCTTCCGGATGCAGAGATTCAAGAGGGCATGACGTTGTTGAAGGAACTGGTTTTCGACAACTTGGCCGTGAAACGCGAACAGCGCTTTCTTATTCTCTGTTGGCTGATATCCGGTTTCTGTCCGGATCTGGCGCCGTATCAGTTTCTGATGAAGTTCGAGGGATACGCCAGCTCCGGAAAATCCACGGCGGCCAAGTTGGCCACGGCGCTGATGTACAAAAGCGAGGACCTTTCCGACAACTCGGCGGCAGCGGCATTTTCATCGGCGGCTAAAAACCCGATGGTGGTGATCGATAACTTGGAAAACAAGGACCTCAACCGAGGCCTGCAGAAGTTCCTGCTGCTGGCGGCCACCAGGGGGCAAAAGGAAAAGCGCAAGGGTGGATCAGATACCGACACAATCGAGGAAAGTCCCAGGGCGCTGGTTTGCGTTACAGCAATTGAGCCCTTTACGCTGGCCGAGCTGATCAGCCGAACGTTTGTGCTTCCCTTCGACCGCCGGGTACACGGATCGGATAATTTTCACGAGTCGGATGTACTTGAGCAGATCAAGAAAAAGCGCGACCTGATTCTGTCCGCAATCCTGCGTTTCCTGCAGAAAGAGATCCTTCCGAATCTGGACCAGCGCAAAGAGTTTATGACGATCCTGAACAAACAGTTCAAGGGTCATTCCAAGGACCGCACCAACGCCTATCTGGCTGTGCTGATGTTGATCCTGGAGAAGATGCTGAAGTACATCCCATATTACGAGGGTGCGCAAGCCGAATTAATGGATGGGTTTGATATCGGCGACAAAGATATCTATACCGCGTGGCTCGAGGAACAGAACAATTCCAGCCGCGAAACTGAGGTCGGCAGTAATAACATTCTGCAGCTTCTAGAGGGCCTGGTGAGGGAGTACACACAGTTCTACAAGAGCAAGACGGCGTTTTTGCCCTGCTATGAGCCTGGCTACGAAGAGAACGTCTTTGTTATGGAACATCCGGAGTATGGGATAAAGATGATCAAGACTGTTCCGGAAACCCTTTGTTCTGTCTGCGGCCAGGTACCGTCCGATTGTGCGTGCGGCGGTGAACGTTACAGCAAGTCGACCATTGAGTTTGTCGTAACATCAGCGGAACTGGTAGATGCATTCGACCGTATGGCCAAGAACATCGGCAGGCGCAATCCGTACGATTCGGCCAGCATCTTTATTGCCAGGCTGCGCAACGATCGGGATCTGTTGAAGAAGAGCGGATGGGAACTACTGACGTCCGAAGGTAATGAGCCATACTTCAAGATCATCCGCGGCAAACGGTTCCTTAAGTTCAGCCATACGTTGATCAGGTAGGTGGTGCAGTCTCCAGCGGGTGCAGACGGGGTGGTGCAGTCTTCACAAAGAAGATAAGAGCGAGGGGAAAAACAGGCCTCTCGGTTCTTATTTTAGGGTTACCGCGCACACGTGGGGCGCATTTTTCAGAGACTGCACCACTGCACCACTTTTTAAATAAGATATTGATTTTATTTATTATTAGCGTGGTGCAGTTGGTGGTGCAGTTGTGGTGCAGTGTGGGTGCAGTTGTGGTGCAGTCCGGCGGGTTTTGGGGGAACTGCACCACGCCTCAAATATAGCATTGATGCGGGTTTGAAGGCAAGTGGTGCAGTGGTGCAGTCTGAGAAATGCTCCGGGGTACTGCGGAGATTGATGGACGGGCTAGAGGGTTTTCCACTTCCAAGGAAGGTTCCAGCCCGCCGCAGGCGTAGGATACTCCCGAAAAAAGGTATTTGATGGACCTTTTAGAAAACCATAAGAATAGTTACCAAAGCCAGTACTGGTCAATCTTCCATTACTCCCTGTGCTGGCTGTGGTCGTGAGCCAGATAAAAAACAGCCCAAATCAAACCGGAAAAAGCGGAATTGGCAAGCCGCACTTTCTTACAAAATGTGCGGTTCATGCAGTAGCAGGGTACATACAATCAATAAGTTGGGAATGTCTTGTGGTGGTAAAGGTGCGGTTCAATTCCGAAATGGTTGAAATCAGCGGGCGGGAGGGAGCTCGTGTTCTCATTAAAACACCACCCCCCATCAAAAAAGCAGGGGCAAAACCCGGGCGCCACCCCCTATTGTTCTCAATAATCGAGCATGTTTCCTAAAACCCTTCCAAAAGCCGGGGGTGCGGGGGATTTTCAAGTATAAGAAAGCAAATCAGGTGTTTGCCCTTCCAAAAGTGGGGGGTGCGGGGGGATTTTGGAACAGATAGAAAAATTGATAGCAGAATGGATGGACTTCCTTTTTATACAGAAGGGCCACAAGGCTAGGGGGGTGGAACAATACGCCAAGATAGTGCGCAGCTTTTTCCACTGGCTCCCTGGGGCTGGTTTCCCGACGGACCCCTGCCTGACCCCTCAGGACGCCATCAACGAATGGCAGAAGGCTTTATTTTACGACCAAGGGAATATGTCCAACGCATCCAGGGCATCGAAGCTTTCAGCGCTTCGTTCGTTCTTCAACTGGATGCAGTACACCGGCCTGATCAGCGAGGAGCCGACCAAAGGCGTACCGACTCCTAAAGTCCATGAACATCTGCCGCAGAAGTTCAGCACCGAGGAGTTGCGGGCTATTTTCGCCGCCCCGGATAAAAGTACCCTGCGAGGCCTGCGAGACCTGGCCATCCTGATGACTCTCTACGCCTCCGGGCCGCGCGTGTCAGAGTTGTGCAACCTGGACTTGAACAACGTCCATGATTCCGGTGGAGTTATCCGTCTCCATTTTGTGGACGGCAAAGGAGGCAAGGACCGGACCATCACCATACGGGAGCGCCCCGCCAAGGTCCTCCGCGCATGGATCGCCGCGCGTGTGGGCCTTCAGACCGACCATCAGGCCGTTTTTGTCCGTCTGCACGGCCATATCTACACCCGATTGAGCGTAGACAGCGCCCAGGACATCCTCAAGAAGTACGCTGGTAAAGTAGGCATACAAACAGCCGAGGTATTCGTCCACAAGCTCCGCTCAACCTTTGCCAGCGACCTATACGACAGCGGCCATGAAGAATGCCCCCGCTGCGGATGCAAAATTCATCATATAGACCTGTTGATGGTCCAACTGGCGCTGGGGCACGATGATCCGAAGACCACCATGCCGTATATCGCTATCAGCGACCGGCACTTACAGAAGACCAGCATTCCGAATCAGAGATTTAAAGAAATAGAGGAGGGGTAATGCCTGCGGCCAATCGCTATCATGCCGAGTTTTTTGAAACCATTGAGGAGATCAGGCAGGCCGTTGGCGATATCGCTGCGGGAAAAGTGTTGAAAATTTTTGCCATGCGTCATGGTGGGCAGCAGATGACGATCCCTGATCCTCAGGACTTATGGCGGGAAGAGCGTGATCGGCAAATATGCCTCAAGTTCAATGGTGCAAATCTCCAGGAGTTGGCGATTTTGTACAGGTTGTCGGTAACACAGGTGAGAAGGATTGTTGTGGGGAAAAGGAGATAGAGAAAAGGCCGCGCGCATTTTTTAAAGTCTGCACCATGGATTGTATATCTAAATCAGATGTTTTTATTACAACGATTGCAGGCTATGGCGTTGCCTGCAATCCATTCCTTGCAATGAGGGCAACGTTTCATGGGGAATTCCCCAGACGCATAGCGAGCTTTTTGTTTCGCGAGCGCCCCCGGCTTATCCTTTTCACCCAGGGGGAGGACACCACAACGGCATTTGCCGTGGAACGGCGGGAAGTCATCCTTTGTCGCCGTGGCGATAGCAATCTTTTGGTTTGCCTTAGCCTCGCATTTCGGGCAGCAATCCGGGGCCGGGTAAACCTCGAAATAATCAGCATCAACCAAATGATACTTTGATAATTGTTTTTTGATAGAAGACTTTGTTGCAGATCCGCCCATTTGTTCCTCCTATTATCAGAATAAGAAACAACTAGCGACTTTACATCATAATTCAATGGGATAAAAGAATTTGAACCGCACTTTTCCATGTTGACAATAAAATTAACCTGCGGTAACGTCTTAACCAAGCGGCCTTCAATCCGCGAGTCATAGGACGGACCCGCAATACTAAGCTGAATTTTCAGCCCAGTATCGAAATTGCGGTATTTTTGCGCCCACAGTCAGAAAGGAACTGTCGGGTGTGGGGGTAATACAATACTTGACTCTTCCCTACATGTAGGGGTGGAAAAGGAATATCCCCGCCGTTTCCTATGACGGTTGAAGGCACCCGGCAGACCTTCAAGCTGCCAGATGACAATCCCAAATTGGATTGTCCTACTTCAGAACATAGGAGCCCTACCATGAAAACCACGAAAAGCACCATTGAATCAACCCACCAGTACAACAAGGCTTATGATCTGGTTGCGGAAACACTCGCCAGAATGACGTTTGTGCTTGAATCCGCCCCTTTTAATTACACCGACCAAAATTTCACAAAAGAAGGCTTAAGCGGCATGAGTTGGCTTGTTGGGGATCTTGTAGTCAAGCTCCAAAAGGCCGAGAATATACTGAAGGGCCTGGCGCATGAAAGGGAAGCTAACACATGAACCCACTCGTTATGATTACCGATCAGAAGGCTGTGACCACATCATTGATTGTTGCTGAGGCATTTGAAAAACAGCACAAGGACGTCCTTCGTGCAATCAACCGCCTTGAGTGCTCTGAAGAGTTTAATCGGCGCAATTTTGCGCCGATCTCATACCGTGACCCTCAAAACAGATTACAGTCTGCGTTCAACATCACCCGTGACGGTTTCAGTTTCCTCGCCATGGGCTTTACTGGTAAGAAAGCCGCTGAGTTCAAAGAAGCTTTTATCGACCAGTTCAACAAAATGGAACAGACTTTGTTGAAGGGCGCTGGCGACGTCAAGCGCTACGAGTTCAACCACAGCCGCGGCACCAATGCCCCGCTTGGCCTTGATATCCGCTACACCCTTGACCTAGGCAAGATCATCCAGAAGCCGACCCGCGTCGGTATCAAGATGGTGGAGCGGTTGAGCGGCATTGACATGTCAGACCTGGTGGAAGAACTGGGCAAGCCATTGTCGCGTAGTGCCGGGCCTCTCGATCAGGTGGCCCGCTACCTTGATCTATTGATGAATGATGACGATCCGGGACGTTTCGGGCTGGTGCGCGGTGAAAATGAAGACGGCAGTGAGTATCTTGAGGGCCTTCCCGCCACCTTTGTGAAGGCGTTTGCCGCTATTGCCAAAGAAAACGAGTTGCCGCAGTTCAAGGAATCTTCCTTTTCCCTGGGAGCCAAGATGAAAGATGATGCGCTGGAGGCGGTTGGCTGGCGCAAGACATTGGCGCGAAAAGTGAGAGGGTACCGGTATTTCAGGTATCAGAAGATAATGAGTGCATAAACAAATATGTTTATTTTTTCTTGACTTCATAAACATAAATGTATATATTTTGTCCATGAACAGCAAGGAATTCAAAAGATGGCTTGAGAAACAGGGTGCGACCTTCGAACAGGCAAAGGGTAGCCACATCAAAGTGTATCTCAACGGCCGCTTTTCAATCCTGCCGATGCACAACACCGACCTGAAAAAGGGGACGATGGAAGGCATCAAGAAACAACTTGGCCTGAAGTAAGGAGGTAAAAAACCATGTTGGCTTATCCCGTACATCTGGAGCCCGCCGAAGAAGGCGGCTTCGTCGTCACCTTTCCCGACATCCCCGAAGCCATTACTCAGGGAGAGGATGAAACAGACGCTCTTGTCTGGGCGCTGGATGCGCTTGAAACAGTCCTGGACGTATATATGGACAAAAAACTTAGCATCCCTTACCCTTCCCCGGCTGACGGACGCCCCGTGGTCGTGCTGCCGGTTGTGGCGGCTGGAAAGGTTGTCCTGCATAATACCCTGCTTGAAACCGGGAAGAAAAAAGCCGATCTGGCCCGCATGCTGAATCTTGCGCCCACATTGGTTGACAGATTATTGTCTCTTCACCATAAAAGCCGGATTGAGCAGATTGAAACCGCCCTGGCAGCTTTTGGTAAAAAACTGGTAGTTGATGTGATGTAACGGCATAACTCCAAATAATACCGCACTTCCCACAACTGCGGAGTTGAAACCTGATAAGAAGCCCTTCATGGCGTGGAACAGAATCCACCCTGGGGGGCTTTTTTATGTCTGAACCTACTCGACAAGACCGTCTTGCTGATCTCCTCCTCCGAATGGACGCCGGAGAGCCCGGCTTGTTGGCGGAGTATCAAGAATTGCTGAAAGGGGATCCCGACGCCCCTGATCCCGTCTTGGAACGCCTGCGCGTCAAGAAGCGCCCCTATACTCTTTCTCCGAACGCCCTCGCACAGCGCCGAGCGGCCGCCGAAAAATCCACCGGGCCGGTAACGCCCGAGGGTAAGGCCTCCAGCAGCAAAAATGCCTGGAAACATGGTCTGCACGCCCGCACCCGCATCCTTAATCTTGGCAAACCCTGTAAATCAACCTGCCCGCAATACCCCTGCACCCTGGTCGACGACGGCGCCACCCAGCCGGGCCAGCAGTGTCTTGACAAAGAGTACATGCTTTCCTGTGTCGAGGCCGTATCTCGCGCTGTCAGTAGCGGCGACCTGTCCGGCCTGAAAGATGTGGTTTCTCTCCAACTGGGCCAATCCCTTCAAGTAATTGATGAACTTCAGGCCAGCATTCTGGAGTACGGCGTTTACATGAAGGATGAGAAAATGAACAAGGCAGGCGTGGTTATCGGCTATGCCCTCAAGCCCAATCCGTCATTGTTGCCGCTTTCCAACCTGCTCAAAGCCGTGGGAGTTACCCTGCCCGACTTCATGATCACCCCTGCCGCGCTGGAAAAGAAGAAAGACGACGAAAACACCCGCAAGACCATAGCCGACTTCTTCCAGGGTGCCAGCAATGCCCTGGCTCAGGCTAAAAAGGCATCAGAGTAATGGAGATGCAGCCCCTCGATCGCTTTGCCGACCTTGGTAAACAGATCATGGTACCGGCGGAGATATTTGACTCCACCCTCAGGGATCTGAAATGGAGCTGGCAGCAGGTCGCCCGAAAAGAATTTCCACCCCCCTTCACTTCATTGGAAGAATTACAGCTTGCCATCATCTGCGCTGATCCGGTTTTGTGGTGTACCGCCTTCCTGCGTAATCCTGATAACCCGGACCGGCCGTGGACATATTGGGACTACCAGCAAGAGAGCGTCCGCTACACCGGGAACACTCTGCATGAATGCGGCGCTGAAGTAGGCAAGACCCGCGAGATAATCGGGAAGATCCTTTACCTGGCATTTACCTCCATCAATGGCTCCGGACTTGTAACTGCCCCGATGACCATCCATCTGATGGAGATCATCGACGCCATAGGTGAACAGTTCAATCACAACCCCGATCTGGGCAAGGCCTTGGCGCTGCACCGCAAACAGCCGCATCACCACATCAAGATCAACCAGGGCAACGGGAAATTTTTCAAGATCGACTTCCGTCCTACCGGCCACGACGGCGAGGCACTACGCGGCGTACATGTCTCCACCTTTGCCATGTTCGACGAAGCTGCCAAGGCCAAGAATCCGGATATCTTCAAGGAATTTTGGCGGGCCTCCAAACCGGGCTGCGTGCATAAACTTTACAGCACTCCGGACGGCGACCGCTCCACGGTATTTTATCGGCTGTGCCAGAAAGCAGACGGCAAACTCAAGGAAGACGAAATCACAGGGGACGCAGGGCTGAAAAGCCTGTCCTTTCATAAATTCCACTGGAGCAAGGAACTGATGCCGCCCCCTTTCTGGACTCCGGAACGCCGACGTTTCTACATCGATCAATACGGCGGAGAGGACTCCCCCGGCTATCAGCAGAATGTGCTGGGCAACTGGGGCGATCCCGAAAACAGCGTCTTCCCCTGGTATCAGTTCCAGCGACTGCTGCAGGACGTACCCGAATACCGCTGCCTCAAGATTCTGGTCGATGAAAGTCATGCCGAAGTTAGTATCTACGGCTATGAACTGGCTGCGCCCGTTGCGGATGGCGTCAAAGGCAAGCCCGAACCGGTCACGCTTTGCGACAAACGCATCAGCAAGCATGGTTTCGACATCAAGGCCGAGATCAAGGCATTCTTCGCCCCGATACCCGGCCTCTGCTTTGGTGGCGGCGACCTGGGCTTTTCCCAGGACCCGACCGAGATCTATGTCAAGTTGATCTATGGCAAAACCCATCGCCTGATTTCCCGCGTGCAACTCAAAGGCGTCACCTATGACATGCAGGCCGAGGTAATTGATGCACTGGACGATATCTACGATGCCGGACAGGACAAAATGGGCTGGGGCCTCGACTTCGGAAACGCTGGTTCTGCTGTCGTGCATATCCTGCAAGGACAGGATCAATACGCCGGGAAGAGCTACGAGGACCGCCTGACAGGCTACATGTTCGGAGCCGCCTACGATGCCGTCAACGAAGATGGCGACACCATTACCGACAAGAAGAGCGGCAAACCGGTGCGCCTCTCTGCCAAGGAACTTTCAACGGACCTGCTCACCACCAAAATGCAGCGGGTAGAACTTCAATACCCCCATGACCCGGACATCATGCTGTATTACCCAAGCCACACATACAGGAACGGCCAGAACCGGCGGATCTACAAAGATGTTGATGATCACTGCATCGATGCCGACAGGGTGTTGACCTTGCGGGTGGTCCTACCGGGAGACATAGCGGAAGACCTCTTCGATTGCGGCTAAGGAGAAATCAAATGATCCGACGAAAAACATGGGAAGAGTTTCAAGAGTGTAAATTGCTCTGGTGGGTGAATCGCCTGTTGCATACCTTCGGTTGGTCCATAGTCATACAGATGGAGCAAGACGGGTCTATATCAGACGTCTTTCCGGCCCGGGTAAAGTTCCGAGGATTCAGTGAAAAGGACGAAGAGGAAGGGTTCATTGGGCTGTCGCAATATCTGAAAACAGCAGTTGATGAACTTGCGGAAGAAACGAAGGAATAGCTAGGAGCAACCATGAAACTTTTCGGCTTTAACATAACCCGAGCCAAGGCGCCGCAGGATATCGCTACTCGAACACAGTACCTTCCCGCTGCCGCCCAGGGGCCTCTTACCCCTTGGTTCAACAATTATTACCTGCGCAAGGTCTCCGGCGATTTCTACGAAGCGCTGCGCGAAGGCATCCCGATTATTGATTCAGCTATTCGCCGCCTGATTTCCCTCAACGGCACAGTCAAGATCATCGGGGATAAAGCCGATCTGGTTACGGAACTGGAAGACTTCTGCCTCAACGTCCCGGTCAACGATCATCAGAAAGGCATTCACGCCTTTCTGGAAAACTTCAGCAATGAGGTTTTCGAGCAGGGCTTCGCGTTGCCCGAATTTTTGGCCACCCCCGCCCTGGACGATATCGCCGGGTTACGGGTGCCGGACTCCAAGCAGATCATATTCCGTAGAAACAACGATGGTGCCACAGAACCGTGGTACCGTTACATCAACAATTTCCTGCCCGCAGCCGTAACCCGCTATAACTCCCCCACGACCTTGGTGGAGCGGATCCTTAATGCCACCTACAACCAGGCGATCTACATCAACAGCGGATGGGAAGCCAAGCTCAACCCTGCCAACAAAATGTATTTCTCCATCAATAACGAAAACTCCGATCCCTACGGCGTGTCGTTGATGCGCTCCATGGAGTTCTGCTCCAAGCTGCTTATGACCATGCAGAACAGTCTGGACAATGTCTGGGAGCGTTTCGGAGATCCTTCCTACCACGTCAAGTACAAGACCAACCGCAAAGATTTGGCAGGCGACACCCTTGAAGGTCGGCGCCAGAAGATCCAGACCGACTTTGATAATGCCATCCGGGCCAAGCGTGCCGGCAAGAGCGCCGATTTTGTCAGTGCCATCAACGCCGACGCCGATATGGAGATCAGCGTGATCGGTCACGACGGACAATTGTTGGAACTGGAAGTCCCGGCCCGTCACGTGCTGGAGCAGATAACCAGCAAGACCGGGCTTCCCGCTTGGATGCTGGGTATCGGCAGCAAAACCGTGCAGGGCATGGCCGGGCTCGAAGTGGAAGCGGCCCTGCAGGACGCCAAGATCAGACAGCTTGCCATGCTGCCCGAACTGATCCGGCTATTCTCCATCATGCTGAAGATGCGCGGGCGTTCGTGGAACTCGATTACCACATCCCTCGACAAGCCCGGCGACTGGGGCATCGTCTTTGAAACTCCGAACCTGCGCGATCTGGTGGCGCAAGCACAGGCCCGCTTCCTCAATGCCCAGGCCGATCAGATGGGAAATGCGGCAAAGCCGCAAGAAACGGTCACCATCACCACACCAAAGAAATCCGCCTGTAGTTGCGGACATAATCATAGTGTCAGCGGCGGTAAAATGGTCCACGGCAGGAAGGAAACCCGCCCTTTCCCCTGGCCGGAACTGGATGATGTGGAAAGCGGCTACGAAACCAGGCTCAAAACCGACTGGCAGGAATTTGCCGTCAAGCTCTTCACCATCTGCAAGCTCGATCCGGCCAGCATCGCCCTTGGCATGTCCAAGGCCCCCGGAGATGACGCCTTTACCTTTTCCGAGGAACAACGCGCTCAGATCATGAAGGAGATGGAGAATTACATCGGCAGTTATTCTTTTGACCATCCCGATTCGCCGATTCGCGCGTATTACGGCGAATCATATAGCCTGGGGCTGATCCAGGCCGCATCCATGATAGGTAAGGAAAGGCCGATACTGGACATCATCAAAAATAAGGAAATATACGACAAGCTCTGCCGTAATGGCTTCAATCTGGTCGAGGACAACGCCACGCGCGCAATCCAAGACAAAATCATCACTGAAATGCAAGCGCATGTCATTGCCGGGACAAACCCCTTGAATGTGGCTGAACGGTTAAAAAAACTATTCGGGGATCAGAACAGCAATTGGGAAAGGCTTGCAACAACCGAGATGGCGGATGCTGCAGAAGCGGCAAAAACCGATGAATGGAAAGCATGGAAGCTGGAAAAGGTCGATTTTGTACCGGCTCCGGACGCCTGTCCGATCTGCCAGGCATTGGCTGGGACTTACGATATTGATGAATGCCCGAAAATTACGGTGCATCCCCGCTGTCGCTGTTCGAAGCGGCCGGCGGTAGCGGAAACCGTATAAATATTTCCGCACTTTCCACAACTGCGGCATTGAAAACTGATAACAGGATAGACACCGCTGAGAGAAGGATTGAGAAAGGAGCATCCCATGGCAAAAGACGGCCAAGTGGACAGCACTACCACGAATGATAAAGCATTTGCCGGACCTGGAGTCGAGGGGCAGAAGGGTGCTGATACGTCTGCAGATACTCAGAAGCCCTCTGCTGATAAGGAAGTAAAACCCTCCGCAGAAGGGGAAGAAAAGGCGTCAGCTGATGAGGGAACTACTAAAAACATTTCATTCGATACCGAGGGAGCAACTTCCGTGGTGACGCTCCGCGATGGCCCCAAGCGAGTCTGGTTCCGAGACGGCAAGGAAATCGGTGTCGAAGATGCCGGGTAAGAAGTTCGGAGAAAAGATATTCGGCCTCAAGGGGGTAGCGGGTTCCGGCGCGGAATGCACACCGGAAATGCTGGCCAAGATCAACAGCTATGCCCTCACCCCACTGGCCGCCGATCAGATCTATGTGCGCAAATTCCTGATGGCGCACAACTGTATCGATAGGGACAATGAATGTTTTCCGGCTGAGATGCTTGATCAATTTGCCGCTACCATGCCGGGAAAATCCATGTTGGTTGGCCACAACCGCCGCGAACTCCCCTGCGGCAAGTTCTTCGACGCCTCTACCGAAGAAATGACCGCCGATCAGTTCAAAGCCCTGACCGGCGAGGATCCACGCCTACCGGATGGTGCGGATCTCTGCAAAGTGTTGTGGGCTTGGTCATACATGGTCAAGACCTCCTGTAACGAAGAATTGACACAACAGATCGATGGCGGGGTTTGCTCGCATTGCTCGATTGGCTTTGCTGCCGCCGATTTAACTGCGATCCGCAAGGACCCTAATGGCCCGGTGCAATATTGGCAATACGTCTCTCCCGGCGTAGCCCTGGAAGGCTCGCTGGTTTGGCTCGGTGCACAACCTGGCGCTACTGCTCAAAAACAGGCTTCACAGCCCGAAACCCACAGACAGGAGGAAAAGAGCATGAAAGAGTTTTTACTGAAACTCGGCAAAGTTCTGGGGCTGTCGAAAGCCCTGGAAGATACGGACACGGCAATTGATTCGATCAAGAACCTTTTATCGGAGAAGGATATTCGAATTAAGGAACTGGAACCCCAGGCCGCAGATGGCAAAGCCTATCGCGACAATCTTGTTGCTGATGCGGTCAAGTTCGCAGCATTGGTTGGTGAGATTGCCGACGATGAGAAGGCCAAGAAAGATGAAGAGGATTTCCTTAAAACTCTTCCCATTGCCCGCCTCAAGTCCCAGCGTGACAAATACGAGGCCAAGGCCCGTGAAAAGTTTCCAACCCATTCCATCTTTACCGGCAAAGATCATACCGACCGGGAAAAGCGCGGTAAGGAAGGCGAACAGCGCAGCCAGGAGACCAAGGGCAAAAAGGACTTCAGCCGTCCCGAACATAATGAGCTGTTCGGCACAGTAGGCCGGTAACGAACCGGGCAGGCCAAGGCCCCGCCCCTCGCAACGACACAATTTACGGAGGATACGGATATGGCAGTTAAATTACGGGACTCCCTGGAGCTCGTCACCACCCTCAAATATACCAACGCCGGTGCCACTATCGTAGACACGGTCTATCTCTTCAACGGCCGGGTTGGCTTGGCAATGAACAGCGCAGCAGCGGGCTCCCTAAATATCTACACCATCTGCGGATTGATCGAATACACCTCTGAAACCGGTGTAGCTTGGACCGCCGGAGACAAGATTTATTGGGACGATACTGGCAAAAAGTTCACTAAGACAGTCGGTACCAACACCCTGGCCGGTATCGTCTATCAAGACAAGGCCAGTGCAGCAGCCACCGGTATGATTCTCCTCTGGCCGGGTGCATAACACCAACCACTAACCCCCTTAAGGAGGATATGTATGAACTTTATTAACAAAAGTCCGTTCCATACCATGAAGCTCTTCACTGTAGAAACCTGCGAAAAGATGAAAGACATGGACGTCCTGGAGCGCCGGCAGAAATTGTGCGGTCTGTTGACGGCATTCTTTCAGGACAAGATGCCCCAGACGCCCTTGGCGGTCGAGATTGCCAAGGAAATGGGTGTTGACGAAGAGCTGGTCGTCAAGATGATGGGAATACTGACCGCCAAAGGTGCCACCGGTCCCAGCGATTCCCCCAACCTGATGAACCGCAATACCCCGGTTACCGCCGGAGTATTCTTTACATCCCAGGTTGATCCCCTGCTCGACTTCGGTTTCGAAGATCTTTATGACTTTGTCGATATGCGTCAGAGTCTGCAGACCCAGTTCGACATCCTGGACGTCACCAACTTGATCACCTTTGCCGAAGTAAAAACCGGTGAGCGGATGCTGAAATACGGCATCCAGGACAACAAAACTACCGTGGCCAAGATGATCGTAGCAGCCGCCATCGGTATCCTGGATGACTGGATCAACTACGCCATGTACTGGAACCTGAACCAAGCTGCCGTAGAAGCCAAATCCAAGTATTACGATAAGCAGGCTACCGATCACTATGCACTGATCACCGCGGCTGCCGTCAACCAGGCCTTTGCCACCGATGACGTCACCACCATCAACAACGCCTGCGCGTCGATCCTGACCGGCGTAGCCAACAAAGGCTTTGTCATCACCGGTAACGAGACCTTCGAGCTGCGCGCCAACATCAACATGAAAGCCCGTATCGAAAAGGCCTTCGCGTTGAGCTTCAACAGCCCGAATACCGACAAGAACCAACTTGTCTACACTCTCAACCGCAAATACAGCACCAAGCTGCTCACTACCGAGTATTACGTTGTTCTTCCCGGCCGCAAGCTCAAGCGCGGCATCTGGTCCGATCTTTCTGCCGAGACCGATCGCGATATTCTGATGCGCGGTACCGACGTAGCCTATTGCGGCGAATACAACGCCGGTGTGGGCGAAGTGCAGCAGATCCGGAAGTGTCAGCTATCATAACCTGATCGGACGTTGTGACCAACGACAGGGGGGCAACTTGTTTCCCTGCCGTTTCCAGAGTGCCCGACCATTTCCCAGAGGTTGATACATGGCAACCAAGGCATCCCCCCAAGACATAAAGGACCTCGGTTTTGTAACCGAGGAATTCGGTTCCCCGCCCGATTTTGACGCCTATATCCAGGCCGTGCTCGACGAGCAGCAAGCGCTGCTCTCTGACCGAGTGGGCGCAGCAGCTATGTCCATCAGCAGCCTGGCCACCCACATCAAGCGCGCTGAAAAATGTTTGACCGCCGCCGAATTGTTGCAACGCCGTATTAACCGCTTATCCGGGAATGTAGACACTGACACCGCCGCCTTAATATCCCAATTGGGAAAGTCACGTCAGAACTATTTGGACGAAGCCGAAAAGATCATCCCCAAATTGGTGACCGGCAGTGTATCCGACGGTGCGGATGCTGCTTTCGGCTTTAACGAATCCTCCCACTTTGACAGCGAGGCTACTGCCTGATGTTAGACCTCAAGGTCACAGTAACCGGGGACAAAATTATTATTACCGGTCTCAGCCAGTTGGCGGCCGATATGCCGCTGGTAGTGCAACGAGGATTAAGCCGATCGGCTCAGGGAATTTACGAAGAAGCGCAAGAGTGGTTAAGAGGATCTGGTGCAAAAGGCATTTCAACCGAGAGGACCAGCCGGACCGGGAAAAAATACCTGAAATGGGGAAAAAAAGAGACGCCGGATCCTGCCGGTGGCTACCCAGTTCCAATCCGCACTGGGTTTCTTGAAAGCGCGCTTAACTTCCTCTCCCCTGGTAAAAGCAAGGACGGCTTCTCCGCCGGTCCCATGGAAGCCATCGTTTACGATTCGGCCGAGTATGCCACGGTGATTCATGAAGGCACCGGCAGCAGCGCCAAGTTCGGAAAACGCCCCTTTATCGATGATGCGCTGGCCCAGTTCAATCAAGGCGGCCAGATCTCTGGCGTTCTTGAACAAGAGATCCAAAGCGAAATACAGAAAAGAGGGCTGGCTTGATGTTGATACCGGACGCATTTGTGTACTCAGTTTCTGCAGCAATCGTTTCCAGTCCGTTGGTCTGGATTGGTAAATCACTGGCGAGAATTGTAATTGAGGTCAAAACAGTCTCCATGATTGTCAGAACATGTCCGAACTGCCAGCAGACGGTTGAACAGATAGACAAGGCCAATGAACACAGCATTTGATTGGAAGGGACAAAAATGGCGGACTTTTTAACAGCGCATAAAACAGTCATGAATAACGAAGGCGGATACGCAAATAACCCGCGCGACCGTGGCGGAGAAACCTATAAGGGCATTGCCCGGAACTTTTGGCCGCGGTGGGGCGGCTGGAAATATATCGACGGTATCAAGGCCCAGGCGGTTAAGCAGCCGCTCTATGGCACACGCGAATATTTCAACTGGGCCAAATGGCTCGACGGTCAGTTGGAGAAAATAAATACCCTCCAACAGTGTGTGCTCGACTTTTACCAAACGACCTTCTGGAAGAACCTCGGACAGATCAACGATCAGGCTCTCGCAACATGGCTGTATGACAAAAATATTAATACCGGCAGCATGGGCGGAAAGTGGCTGCAGGAAACACTGGGGGTATCGGTTGACGGCATTATCGGCCCCAAGACCATAGAAGCGGCCAACAATGCGTCCGCATCCGCTGTTTTGGAGCAGATGAAAGACCTCGCAACCGGTTATTACCTGAATCTGGCTCAAAAACCTCATCAGGCTGGTTTCTGGCATTCGTGGATATCACGAGTCGGACTAAGTCCTGAAAAGCTCGCACAAGCTAATTATCGCGCCCGCGTTTTGGGCATCATCACATAACAATCAGGAGACACATTATGAAAAAAATGTTCGTTGCAAAATCCGTCATGCTGGCCGTAATCATCTGCGCAATTGCCCCCCTTGCATTCGCCGCCGATCCGGCCGCTACCACTACGGCTGCCGCCGATCCGTCCCTCTTCGCCTGGTTAATCGCCAACAAGGCGGCCATTTTCGGGGTAGCCCTGGCGATCAGCGAATTCCTTACGTTGATCCCGGGTTTCAAGGGCAACGGCATTCTGGACACGATTATCCAGGCCTTGAAGGTTCTTTCCGCCAAGGAAACCCCGGCGGGCAGCCAGTAATGGCAAGCGGGATCGCAGCGGCGATCACCGCCGTATTCTCGGTGATAGCCTTGCTACTCGAGGTGTGGGCGCAGAACGCCCCGGCCAGGAAACAGGAGAAAAGGGATGAACACATCGATCAGGGAAGGCAGGACCTTGTTGACGGCAATGTTGCTGCTGTCGAGTATCGCATTGACCGCCTGCTCCGGGATGAAGTCATCGACAACGCCGGTAGTCCTGCCGGAATCCAGAACGGCCAAGATAAAGCAGGGCCAACCGGCTCCATTTGACGGCTGGATGTTGACCGACGGCGCCATGGCCAAACTGTTGGAACTGGCCGAGACCGGTAAAACTCGGAGTTGTGCGAAATGAGTTTTTCCGATGATCTCGATTACCTGAAGGGACTGCTGGCAGCCAACAGCGGTATTGCCACTCTTTTCCCCGGAAAAACCATCAAGGTCGTCCGCCGTTACAAGCCGCGTACCGAAATCCATGTTTCAGACCTGCCCGTGATCATGATTACCCGCCCACGGGCCACAACTGAACCGGGAAGCAACATCAGCGGTTTCCAGGACCACACCGTGGCTTTGTACTTTGGTTTCAATTGTGAGAACCGGGAACAAGCCCAGGATCTACTGATCCGTGCCGAGGAAGCAATTGAAACATGCGTCATGCATGACCCGACCCTGGGCGGGCGCGTCATGTACACATCACCGGGTAATTCCGCCAATGACGAAGGCAAATGGCACCCGGTCTACTTTTTTGTCAAAGAAATTGTCATCAGCAGGGAGGTCGTATGGCACGCATAACCGTAACAGCATTAATCGATGGCGGGGTTCACCTGAAATACGGCGAGATCAAAGCCGGGAGGGAATACACCATTGACGAAGAGGACTTCGGGGCAGAGCTTTTCGTGCGCCCGAATGGTTTCGAAAGCCCGCATGAAAAAGCCGATCGGGAGCGCAGAGAGGCAGAGCCCAAGAGCCAGGAACTGGAGACGGGAGATTTACCCGCCTCAAGTCCCGAGCCCACCGTCTCTGATTCACCAGCCCACGATTCCGGGTATTCACTCTCTGAAGACCAGTCCCCGGTCCCCAGTTCCAAGTCCCCAAAGGGAGGTAAATAACCATGCCCGGACCGATGACCGGAAAAAATCAGTCGCTTGCAATCAAAAAATGTGGCGTAGGTGCAGCAGGCGTTTGGGGTACGGCGGTTGCCTGCGGGGCCACCGATGGGGTTCAGTTCCTCTCCGGCCAGGCCAAAAGGGACGCCTCGGTTGTAGTGGATGAATCCCGTGGCCGGGCCTTCCCCATCGACGGGACCGCCGGGCCGATCAAGTGCGAAACTTCCTATAAGTTCAATTTCCGCTATGCCGGGTTCGAATTGCTGGCAGCCATGCTGATGGGAACCGCCGGCGCTCCGGTCATGCAAGGCACCGGACCGGCTTATTTGCACACGTTCAAATGGAACACCGACCCATTCGGCTACATGGTCTCCATCGCCAAGAGCATGGTCACCTACATCGAAGAAATTCCAACCGCAAAGATCGTCGGTATCACCATTTCCGGCGAGGTCGGGCCTAATCCCCTGACGCTGGAGCTGGAAGTTATCGGCATCAATAAAGAGGTGGCCAGCACCGTTAATACCCTGGCCACCTGGGCCAACGTGACCCTGCCCACCGATGCCGATCGCAATCCGGTCATGTTCAGCCAGACGGTATTTCTCATGAACTCCCAGTCCGGTGCGGCGCTGGCTGTTGGAGACCGGATCTATCCTTCCAAGTTCTCCCTGTCGATCAAGCGCAAGTTGAAAGGGGAGCCCAATGGCACATTCCGCACAACCGGCACCAATCCCCAGGATCTTATTGACGAGCCGTCCAACGACGGCTTTCCGGAGATGAAGTTGACCCTGGAATTCCCGAAACATACCGGCACCGCTTACCTGGTGGATCTGGCCAACGACGCCCGAAAAAAAATGACCATCACTTGCACCGGTGCATTGCTCAACGCCACCTATTACTACACCCATCTGTTTCAGCTTCCTCACCTGCAGCTTGCCAACGCCAACCCGACCGATGATGACGGCCGCATCAAAGAACCGCTGGAATTCAACATTCTGGGGTGTGCCACTGCACCCACCGGCATGACCGGCTGCACCGATCCGCTTTGGTGGCTGCAAACAACCAAGCGGACAACTGATCCGCTGACGTAAACCAATTTAAATGACGATCCATTTTCCAACTAATAAAGGAGACTTACCACATGGCAAAAGTAGCGATTTTTTCGGAAGAACAAATCAAAACCTTCGAGTACGACGAAGATACCGACGTAGATCTGGCGTATCTAACCAAAGAAGCTGCCATCAAGCTGAATAAGGAAGTCGATAAGATCGTTAACCGTACCGGCGCGGACTGGTCTGTTGTCTGGAATCAGAAGCTGGGCGAAGCGGTTGTGCGTCGCTGGTATCATCGCACTGATCCGGATCACCCTGGGTTCGCACTTCCGGACGGTACACCGCTTCCGTTTAATGCCGAAAACCGGGATATGATGATGAAGCGCTGCCGCGAGTTTTCCATGTTTGTCGGCGAAAACACCGTCAACGCCACGGAATTCCTGAACCGCGGAAAGGAAACTCAAAAAGTAAAAAACTCCTGACGGCCCACCTTTTGGCTCGGGCCGATTACTCAGGCGTTAATTGTTGCGGCTGCCGCCAGGGGGCGCTTGAACACGGCCAAGATCCTTTTTGCTTTACCGGCGCATGTCCGACTCATTGGGATAAGGTGGAAGACAACCCGTTGGCTTTACGGATTATGACCATTCGGGGGCTGATGTCCGTATTGCACGAAATCGGCCTGGCTGGCCGGATCTGTGAAGTTTATGACGTCAATCAGGATGATCTCGCACTACTGTCCTGGATAGAAAGTTTCCTGAAGGAACTGAAACCGCCTCCAAAAACGGAGAACAGGGAAAATGGCTGAAGTAAAACTGACCGTAACCGGAGAAGACAAAACAGGCCCTGCCAGACAGGGCCTGCTCGATACCGAAAAGGCTATCGGCTTGGTGAAAGCCGCGGCGGTTTCCCTTGGTATATCTCTCTCAGCCATGGCCTTGGTGAAATATGGTGAAGACGCTGCCATGATGGCTGCGCACTATAACACCTTGGGCGTGACCATGACGAAGGTCGGCGCTAATGCACTGTATACGGCAAGCCAAATGCAGGGTTTTTCCGAACAGTTGCAAAAAAGCGGCATCGCCATGGTGGAGTCCCGTCAAACCCTTACCCAAATGGCCCAGGCGCACATAGATCTGTCAAAAGCACAAACACTGGGACGCATTGCCCAGGATGCCGCCGTTATTGGAAACACAAATTCGTCCGAGGCGTTCCAGCGTATGATTTACGGCATCCAATCGGGACAGGTCGAAATCCTCCGGACTATCGGCATCAATGTCAATTTTGAACAGTCGTATGCAAAACTCGGAAAGCAGCTTGGAAAAACTGCCGAGGATCTGTCTGAAACCGAAAAAGCGCAGGCGCGGACAAATGCCGTCATGGAAAAGGGTAAGGATATTTCCGGTACCTATGAAGCCGCCATGGGCACGGCAGGAAAGCAGATTGCTTCCCTTAAACGCTACTTTGATGATTTGAAAGTGACTGCTGGCGAAGCGTTTCAGCCATTGCTTACGTCGGGCGTTGGCGTTCTTACCAGCACATTAAAGGCAATATCCACTCATATCGAGGAGATAACGACGGCAATAGGCTTGCTTGTGGGAACCGGAATTACCGTGTTTTTTGCCCGGCTGGCCGAAACTGTTGTGACGGCGGTTGTTGCTCAAAACAATTATATGCGCGCAGTGGCCGAGGGAAATGTTGTTACGCTCGGCAGTGCCGAGGCGAATCTGCAAAAAGCTGCTGCATTGGAAGCGGAAGCGGCTGCCACTGCAGCGGCTGCCATTGCAGAGGAGGCATATTGGAAGGCAGAACTTCAATCCGCCGTCGCTTTGAAAGAAAAGCTTGTTATCGAGGCGCAATCCATCCCTGTCGGAGTAAGCCGGGCATCAAATGCCCAACGTATTGCCATTGCAAATATGGAGGTAAGGGCGACCGAAATAATGTTGGCTGAGTCAACGGCAATAAGTACGGCTGCACAGGCCAGAGCCACCGCCGCAACAGGGGCTGTGGTTGCAGCGCAAACCGGGGCATCCATAGCAGGAAGGGCTTTGACCGGTGTAACGGCCGGCCTCAATACAGCCATGACATTGCTTGGCGGCCCGATTGGATTGATTACCATCGCCATAACCGCAGCAACCTATGCGTGGGTTAAATATGGCGAGGCCGCACAGGTGGCACAGGCAAAAGCTGCCCGGATGTCGGTTGATCGTCCAACGTCCAAGCTTGCCCTCCAAAATGAAGAGATGGAGCGCGCCATCAAGGCAGCACGGCAAACACCGGGAGAAAAGGAGACTGAGGCCAATAACAGACTGGCAATTCAAATGGATGGGTTGCAGAAAGAAAAAACTGAATTGCAGCGCAAAATTGCACTAGAGCGCAATAAGACAAGTTTCCTTGGCTTCGGAGGCCCGGATAAAAAAGCCATAGCCGACATGGAATACCAGCTACGGCTTGTGGAAAGGGATATTGAGTATGTGCCTCGCCTGACCGCTGAAAACAAAAAGCTTGCTACCGAGTTGGACAAAATACGGGCAGCGAAAAATAATCCGGAGGATCCAAATAAAGCGGAAGAAGAATTCCTCGCTAATATCAAAAATTCCATCGAAGGTGTTAAAAACTACGCCTCGGCCATGAAGGACCTGGGCAAGGAACGCCTGGCATTCGCTGGCGAGAAATACTCCGACGATCTCAAGCGTAATATCGAACTCTATAAAGAGGGTAAAAAGGCGGCTGAAGATCTGATTACACCACTGAAGCGCTACAACGTGGAAATCAACGGTGTGTATAACGAGCGTCTGGCCAGCGAAAAAGGCGGACTAGACAAGATTGCTGCCCTGTATGACGATTTTAAAAATAAAATCAAGGTTAACTCCCAATCCAAGGAAGCCAAAGCTGCCGGTGTCGAGATCCTTAAGGCGTACCGTGATACAGCCCAAGGGGTCATCAGCGTCGAGCAGGATCGCTATAAAACACTGCTGGAAGGCGAACGGAAATATGCCGAGCAGGTGATCTCGCTGATTCAGGCCAAAAGGACTGAACTGCGAGAACTGAAACAGTCGATAGATGATGCCAATAAGACAGTGGAAGAAAACCGCCGTACAGCCCTGGGTGATTATGGTGGCGGGTATGACTATCTCAATCCCAACCTGGATGCCCTGGCAAAACGCCAGGCGATGCTCGATAAACTGCGGCGGGATGAGGTCGCCGCCAATTCTGTTGAAGATCCTGCAACAAAACAGAAAAAACTGCTGGCGGTCGCTGACGCCTACTTAAAAATCACTGATGCCGTTGATCTGAACGGGCAAACCGTCATAACAAAAGAACAGGCATGGCAAACGGCATTGGAAAACCGCGATCGCATCCAGAAACAGGTTATCTCAACAGCCGAAGCCGAGCAGCAAAAGCTTGAATCCCTGTATCAAAAGACCATTGAAAAAATGGAAACCTACAAGACCAAGCTGCTCGACCTGGATAATATTCTGAAGAAGTTGACCAGCACCATCACCATCGACCTGAAGGTCAACGGCATGGAGCAGATCAATAAAATACAAGGCTTTGTAAATTCCGCCGTTGCCTCGCCATTTTCTTCGGCAACCAAATCATCGGCCAACACATCAAGTACATCAACATCATCCGGTTTCCAGTCCGGCGGCAATCCTTGGGACTATTATCAGGTAGGCGACTCATTCTACTGGGGAGATGGTACCTACGGCGGCCCGGCCTACGAAAAAGGCGGTAGCGTTGCCAATACAGGTCTGGCTCTGGTCCATAAATACGAGGAAATCACCCCGGCAGGTAAAACTCCGTCCGGTACCACCATCAACATACCAGGCGGCATCACCGTCATCGTGCAATCCACCGGTCAAGCCAGCAGCGACGGAGACGCGGTTGGCCGTGGTGCGGTCCGCGGCATCAAGCGCGAGTTGAGTCGTTCGTTATGAGCAACACGTGGGATTACGTTGATCCCGGTTATGTGGCCGATGGCTATATCTGGACCGGCCGGCCGGTTATTTGCCAATACGGCGACAACAGGATTGAACTGCGCGGGCCATCCCGGCGTAGCGGTTCATTGCGATTATTGCAGGCCGATAAATACAGCGCTGGCTGGGAGCGTCACGGCTATCCTCCCATCGCCGCCGTATCATCCATGTTGCTGGAATACAACCAGATGCGAAGCGACGAATGTGATCAATTGGCTGCATTTCAAAGCGCTGTTGACTATTCGGTGGCAACATTTGATTACATCGAAGGCAACACGGGCTATACCGTTCCGGCATGGTTCTCCAACCCCAATCAAACCATTGAGGAAAAGAGTTTCAACCTCTATACCGGCAAAATCGAACTACAGTCTCTACAATCATTCATCCCGCTCCCGGCAACTCCTCCCGCCGATATCTCCGCCATCCTGGCCAACTCGGCCTATCCCTATACCGTCGATATCCGCCGGGCGCAGCCAGCAGCCTGGACAAGCAGCGGTACCCGCAGAGTCGTCAACAAATCCGCCATCACCCGGCGCACCCATACCCTATCGCTGATCCGCAAAACCGCCACGGAACTGGGAAACCTCCTCTCATTTTTCCAAAATACCGCCGTCGGCATCAAAAACACCTGGCCGTGGCTGGATGCCCGGCCAGTGATGAGGGAAGGCACAACCAACATTCTTCTGCAGTCCAATAATTTTGTTTCGTCTCCCTGGACTGTCGGCGGCACAGGAACAAGTGCCCAAGGTGCTGCCGATCCGTTTGGCGGGACAACAGCGTGGACTGTCAACGATACATCTGCGGCGGCTTATTATTACTACAATCAATCCGTTACGGTTTTGCCGTCAACAAAATATACATTGTCGTTGTGGATCAAAAAACAAATCCCGATGACAAATGCCGCGTTAATACAGGTCGGCAGCGGATCGTATTACAATGCAATTATTTTCAACCCCGAAACAGGCTCGTTTGTAACCCAAACCGGTCAAAACCCCTTTGATTCCACAATTATCGTGTCGGATGGAGATTTTTGGAGGCTGTGTTTAACGTTTACTTCTCTGACCGGAGATACGAGCAAGATCATATATTTCAGGCCTGCTGCCAACAATAACGGATCCGCAACGCCTGCCTCATCTGCAACAGGCTCTCAGGTGTTTTACGGCCTCCAGCTTGAACAAAAGTCATATGCAACCAGCTATGTGGCAACCGGCGCAACCACGGCCAGCCGCCCGGATTACCCCGAGCCCGTGACCCGCACCGTCCGATTCGCCGAAACCTCCATCTCCTGGACGCAGTCATCAGTCCGCTCCGACCGTTACGACCTGGACATCATCCTCGAGGAGGATCTGCGATGAGGAACAATTGGCCCGCCACCTTCGTCGCCGAACTCAACCGGCCGGGCTGCTGCCCCTATTGGGTGCTGCTGATCAATGCCAACAATGCAATCTACTGCCTCAGCGATAATAA
>MTLD01000146.1_pt1 | contig 103441 bp, 105 predicted proteins | sample 1982471 | NCBI WGS metagenome assembly MTLD01 (sample SAMN05712604, study PRJNA340218) | biofilm metagenome | isolation source: sample SPM anode biofilm adapted to -50 mV | place: USA | collected 2012-02-03
GCTTACCCCAACATTTATTATAGAACCAAAAAAACAGGTAGTTACCCTTAAGGATAACCACCTGTTTTTTTTAAATCACATTACCCGTTTAGCGCCTAAATAACGCGCTCCCCAATACCCGTCATACAAGCTGTCTACGCGAACGCCGCGGCTGGATGTCGCACTAATAAAGCGATCATCACCTATGTAGATGCCCACATGAGATACACCGGAAGTATAGGTTGTGAAAAAGACAAGGTCACCGGGTTGCGGATTCGAAACCGAATATCCTGCATCATATTGTTCATCTGCCATGCGCGGCAAGAAAATGCCAGCATTTGCAAAAACGTAACGCGTAAAGCCCGAGCAGTCAAATCCATAGGGAGTGGTTCCGCCGAAAACGTAAGGAACTCCACGGAATGACATAGCGCTTTGAATAATCCGCCTTGTCATGCTCGTTCCCATGTCACTACGACTTACGGGAATGTCTCTGCCCATTAACGCCCGATAGGTACCGGAACCGACGATTCCATCGGCTTCCAGGCCATTAGCCTTTTGGAAGGCCATGACAGCGGCTCTTGTTGCTGAGCCAAAGTCACCGTCAGCTGAACTATTTCCAAAACCAAGTTCCTGCAAACGTTGCTGAATGGCTGTCACATCATCGCCAATGTCTCCTTCGCGAATGGAAGAAGCATCTGCCACCCCAGGTGCGCTGAGCAAAAAGCAAACCATACCTAAAACAAAAAATCTTTTCAATTGCCCCATTCTGTCACCTCTCTACAGCCTACGAGGTTAGCTGACGGGTTCGGGTCGAGCAACCCTACGCGAGCGACTTCGCGCTTCACCCCTACTATACTGTGGTTCCCCCGCTCCAGAGCCGGATTCGGCTTTATTTAGCTCACTTTAAGGACAATTCGCTATTCGATGGAAAAATCCTGCCTAGTATTCTTTTTTAACTTTCTTTACTGTTGTTCTTTGCCACCCTGTCCTATTTCTTGGCGCAGCCAATAAAGCGGACGTTGCTTTACTTCTTCAAAAATACGTCCCACATATTCGCCGATAATACCTAGCCCCATCAGCTGTACGCCGCTCAAAAGAGAAATGCTGGCGGCAATAGTGGCCCAACCAGGTACAGCCTCGTCCGTCAAAAATTTAATATAAACAACATGCAGCGCCAAAGCAAAGCTAACTACGCCAAAAACCAAGCCGGCATAAAACGCAATACGCAAAGGCAGCTTCGAATAAGCGGTAATGCCATCTAAGGCAAAATGCAGCATTTTCCCTGGCGAAAACTTAGAAACCCCTGCATAGCGGGGCGGCGCCACAAAATCCAACGTCGTCTGCCGATAGCCAATAGCGCCCATCATGCCGCGAATAAAGCGAGCCCGTTCCGGAAAGCGCCGAAAAGTTTGCACTACTTTGCGATCCAACAAACGAAAGTCGGAGCCCCCTTCGCGTACGCGCACCTTGGAAACCACATTCATCAAACAGTAAAAGCAAGAGGATGTCATTTTCTTGACCCAAGAAACGCCTTCCGTCGTCAGACGAATGGTCTGCACTACCTCGTACCCGTTCTGCCATTGTTCAATTAACTGCGGCAGCAATTCCGGAGGATGCTGCAAGTCTCCATCCATCGTAACGACGGCATCTCCCTCTGCATGATCCAAGCCGCAGCTCAAAGCTATCTGATGTCCAAAATTACGTGCTAAAATCAAACCTCGCACGCGAGAATCTTTCTGCGATAAACGGTCAATAACCATTGGCGTAGCATCTTTCGAGCCGTCATCAACAAAAATCAACTCAAAAGAATGGGGCAATTTCTCCATAACCGAGCATATCGCCTGATAAAAAGCTTCCATGTTTTCTTCTTCATTGAAAACAGGAACTACAATGGAAATCATTGCTCTTTCGCCTCCGCCTTGCGATCTTGCCGTAAGGCAACGGCTCTGCGCAAATACACATGACGCAGTTCCTTCATCGCCTTGTCGGTATTCCACAATACCAGAACACGGATGCATTGGGGCACGCCGTCTTCGGCCTCAATTTCTTGAGCTCCAAAAAGCGCCACATCATTCCAGCCAAAACGCCGCGCCGCAGCCGCCGGAAATGCAGCATTGACCTCTGGGGTAGAGCTGAAAATAACAGCGCCCAGCTCTTCTTCTTGCCAACCATTAGCCTCTGTTAAAGCGTCCAGCAATTGCAGCACCGCTTCAAAAATTTCTTCTTTAGTATTAGCTTCCACCGTAGTGGCGCCACGCACTCCTCGCAACATCTGCCGCGCCTCCTTTGCAAGGCAAGGATCACCGCTGTTACGTCGGTGATCCTTGCTCATTCAACCATGTATTAAGCCGCTGGACATCCTTAGCCACATCCTCCCGCTGCGCGGCGGCAAGCTCCGGATACCAAGCAATCTCTATTGTCTCCAATACAGGCGTATCTTGTAAATTGCAATATACGCCATGCCAAATACCGCTAAAAGCCGTTTCTCGCCACTGTGCCGGTTCTAAAGCATCCTCTATTTTAATGGACACCTTCCCCTGCCCCAGAAAGTCCAAGATGGTTTGACGTTCTTCTGGTGTTAAGGGAAGTTTATCCAAAAACAACGTATGCCCCCGTCCGTGTTCTTCTAAAGCGGCATAGGCTTGGCGCACTTCCTCCAGCACTGCTTTCGCCAGCGGAGCCAAGGCCGTTTGATCCGTCTCAGCCATGCAACGCCACCTCCGTTTGCCACTGCTTTACTTGAACACAGGCCGCTTGCACCAAGTTCGGCAGCGCCGCCGCCACAGGCGCCGATAATTCCATGCCCACAGCCAGCGTTTGCGGCTGCAGGCCGAGAAGAACGACTTCTTTCACTGGCGCCTCCAGCAGTTTCAGCACCGCCAACACGTCCTTGAGACCCAGATCGTGCACAGACACGGCGCCGCTAAGATGAGCCTCTAACTCAGAGTTCCGTAAACAATACAATGTTCCCGGCTCCTGGTCGCCTTGGACAGCATCCAGCAACAGCAGGCGCTTCGTTCCTTTTAAAAAGCGCAGCAACTCCATACCCAGCGTACCGCCGTCAAGAAGCTGCACGGAATCCGACAGTTCTCCTTGTAACTGGAGTTGTTCCACCGCGCGTACGCCAGCGCCCTCGTCGCCGAGCAAAATGTTGCCAACCCCTAAAACCGTTATCTCCGCAACGTTCATCTTAGCGGATATCCCCCAAATCATCAGGATCCTCGTGGAAGTACTTAACACCGGAAATCATGCTTGAAATTTCGCCGCCGCCTTCAATAATATCGGCCCGGACCGCCATGTACACATGGACAATGGAAAACAGCATAATCGCCCAAGCGGCATAATGATGCAGCAAGTGCAGCCAATACTCTCCACCCAGCCAGTATACAAAGGGACCAAACAAGAATGCGCCCCAACCATTGGGGTGAATCATAAAATACATGGCCAGCCCTGTGACAATTTCAATAAAAATCATCAAATAGGCAGTCGCATAACCAGCCCTCGCCATGTGGTTGCGCAAGTAAGGCCGGTGATGCGGCGAGAGAAGCAAATAATGCAGCCCTACGTCCAACATGCCCAGCCAATACTCCAACTTCCATGGACGCGGAAATAACCGGTCCCCTTTGTTGATGGCGAAACCATAAATACGAAAAACAAAGCTGCCCATAAATAAAAATGCTGAAGCAAAATGGATGAAGCGAATGGTTTCCATAGAAAACCAGGTCGCTACGGCAAAGGTCGGCTCAAGGCCTTGGGTTCCCACATAACCAGGGTCGCCAATGTAAAGCCCTGTCACAAAGAGCACCAAAATCGCCAGCACCATAATCCAGTGAAAAAACCGCAAAAAAGGACTGAACAGATAATAAGGCTTCATCGTTCCATGCGTCATGGGTGTCATGGCACATCCCCCTCTCATCATCCACTTGCTGTTTTATCTCCCGCAGGCGCACCAAGGTTCTTCCGCCAGATAGTCACCGTCGGAATAATAATAGGCTCTAGCGCGACAGCCGCCGCAAATGTCGTCATAGCCGCAGCGCCCGCAAGCTCCTTTTAGCGGCTGATGGCGTAAATCTTGAAAGATTTCGCTTTTAGCCCACATTTCATCAAACGGAGTCTGACGCACATTGCCCACTTTCATCGGCAAGTACGGACACGGATGTACATCGCCGTTGGGGATAATGACGCAATAAGCCGTACCCGCCAAACAGCCTTTCGTAAAGCGCATCTTCATGCCCCGTTCTTTGGCAATGCGCATAAACTGGGGAGCGCAAGTCGGCTTTAACTCAATCTCCACCTGCTGCTGTTTGTCCAAGATCCGTCCCAGAAGCGACTCATATTGTTCCGTATGCAAGGATGTGTCTTCAATATCCTTGCCACGCCCCACAGGCACCAGGAAGAAAATGTGATGTCCCGCAGCTCCTGCGCTTACCGCGAAATCGGTAAGCTCCGTAATTTCCGGTTCATTCCAATTCATAGCGGTAGTATGAATTTGAAACGGCAAGCCTGCAGCGCGGCATGCAGCCATGCCGTCAACCGCCCCTTGCCAAGCGCCAGGCCATTTGCGAAATTCGTCATGCCTTCCAGCATCAACACTATCTAAGCTAATCCCGGCTCGGGCCAAACCAGCCTCTTTGAGCTTCACCGCCACTTCCGGCGTAATCAAAATGCCGTTCGTTCCCAGAACCGGGCGCAGGCCCTGCTCTTTGGCGTGGCGGATAAGCTCATAAATATCGGCACGCATCAACGGTTCGCCGCCGCTAAGAATCAAAATTTTAAAACCAGCCTTGGCAATTTGCTCAATAAGCTTTTTTCCTTCTGTTGTATCCAGCTCTTCCGCATGCTTAGAGCCGGCGTCCCGGTAACAATGGACGCAACGAATGTTGCATTCTTGGGTCGTATTCCATGAAATGATCATAGGATCACTCCTTCCAGTCCGTCAGATAACAGGCCGGATCCTCCGCCCAAATGTTACCGCCTGTCACGGCTTCCGCCCGAATGCGGCAGCCGCCGCAAAACATCTTGTAACGGCACTCGCCGCAGCGGCCTTCCAAGTGCAGGTGCTTCTCGCGCATGGAACACAGGAACTTGTCCTGGCTGTCCCGCCAGATCTCGCTGAATTTCTTCTCCCGCACATTGCCCAGCGACTTATGGCCCCAGAATTGACAAGCATGCACATTGCCCTGAGGGTCCACATTAGAAGTTTTCTGACCGGCTGAACAGCCGCCATGCATTTCCAGCAGCTGCAGCACTTCATCTACTCGCTCCGGCTGGTGCTTTTCTAAGTACTGCAGTAAATAAATACCGTCGGCATGATTATCAGTCGTCAAGATTTCCACTTCAATGCCGCGCTTATGAAAATCCATCGTCCGTTCCATCAATAGTTCAATGGTCTGTCGTTTCTGTTCGGGCGTGGTATCGAGTTCCGCCATTTCCTTGCCTCGGCCTGCATACACCAAGTGGTACATGCAAAAGCGCGGCACTCCCTCGCGTTCCACAATATCCAGAACATCCGGCAGGGTGTGGAAATTCAAGCGATTCACGGTAAAACGAATACCGGTCTTATTGCCCGCAGCCAGCGAATTGCGAATGCCCTGAATCGTCTCCTGGAAAGCCCCCTTTTTGCCGCGGAAATTGTCATGAACTTCTTCATTGCCATCCACGCTGATGCCTACATATTGAAAGCCAGATTCATGGATGCGCCGAGCCATGTCCGGCGTGATCAGCGTACCATTCGTCGAAATAACCGGACGAATACCTTTAGAGGCGGCATAGGGTCCCAATTCAAACAAATCCTGGCGCACCAAAGGTTCGCCGCCGGAGAAAAGCAGCACAGGCACCTTCATGGAAGCCAGATCGTCAATAAAGGCTTTGGCTTCCTCTGTTGAAAATTCGCCGGCATATTCTTTGTCTTCTGCATTAATATAGCAATGCTGACAAGATAAATTGCAACGGTTTGTGCTGTTCCAAACAACAATCGGCGTAGCGTCCGAAGAAAACTGCAGCATCTGCGGCGGCAGCTGCTCTGTTTTGCGACCGTATTTAACAATATCCGACACCGTTGCCGTACCACATAATAATTTTGTACATCCAATCATTCTAAAATGAAACCTCCTTGAACTGCTATACGCAAAAAAGGCCAACTCTCAAAGAAACTTTGGAGAGTAGGCCTCTACCTGCCATTTTACAGTTTTTCTTTTTCTATTGGCGTTGTCAGGGAAGCAGTGTGACGCACTTCCTCTTTCACCTGATCCGAGGCGGCTTTAAAATCCCGAACGCTTTTCCCCAAGGCTCGAGAAATATCCGGCAGCTTAGCAGGTCCAAAAGTAATCAGTACGATTACCAGCACGACGAAAAGCTCCGGCAACCCGATGTTGAACATTGGCCATACCTCCCCTTCCAGCTTCTATTATCGCAAATTCGCTGTATAGAAACAACAAATTTTTTCGTTGAGTATACAACATTCAAGTCGAATCCGGCGGAAAGCGCAGCGTAAAGAAGGTTCCCGCTCCTACAATACTGGCGGCTTCCACCTCAATGCCATGCAAATTCATAATCTCTTTGGCTACCGCCAGCCCCAGACCCGTGCCGCCGCCATCGCGGCTGTGCGCCTTGTCAACCTTATAAAAGCGTTCCCAAATATAAGGCAGCGCTTCTGCCGGAATACCATGGCCGGTATCGTTGATACGCAAAAAAGCCCGCCCATCTGCGCCGCGGCCAGATTCAATGCGAACGCCCCCCTGTTCTGTATGACGCAAGGCATTATCCAAAAGAATCAACAACAGTTGCGTTAACCGATCCCCATCGCCGTACACAAAGAGTTCTTCGGAAAAGTTTGTTTCCAACAGCAACCCTTTTTCTTGGGCCAATTTCTCCACCAACTGTACCACGCCAGCTACCAGACTTTGCAGCAAAATACGTTCCTTTTCCATTTCCACGACGCCAGCCCGCAAGCGGCTTATATCAAGCAAGTCGGCAATCAGCCGCTCTAAACGCAACGCTTCGTCACGAATCAAGGCATGGTATTGCTGCCGTTGCTGCTCTGCTGCCGTACCGTCTGCCAGCGCCTCATTGTAGCCACGGATAATGGTTAATGGCGTGCGCAGCTCATGAGATACATTGGCCACAAAATCCCGCCGCAGCCCTTCTTGCTTCTCCATTTCCAACGCCGATTTCTCTAGGCTGGCCGCCATGGCATTAAAACTTTGCGCCACATCCGCCAATTCCGCCGGCCCTTCTACAGGTACCCGGCGATGATACTCGCCACCAGCAATATGCTGCGTCGCTTGACGCAAGCTCTCCAATGGACGCGCAATCTGGCGGCTTAAGCGCTGGCCGACTAGCAAGGAGGCCAACAGACAAATAACCGCGACAACCCCCAAATGCCACCGCACTCGTTGCAGCCACGCTTCCACGCCTTGGAGCGGCACATGCAAGACAACCGCCCCTTCGACACTTCCTGCTTCAGCTCCAGGCACCGGTACCGCAACCACAAGCATTTGCTCTTGATAGAAGTCATGAAAAAAAGTACGCCTGACAATTTGCCCCTGCAGCACTTCCTGCAATGGTCCCGCCAGTCGCGCTCCTCCTTGCATCATCATGCCGCGTCCTTGTCCCTGCATCATGCCACGCCCATGGGGCATAGCATCGCCATGATTCAAATGTGTTCCCCCTGCCGCCGGAGGCATCATCCCGCCAGACAAAGCCAGAATTCCGCCCTGACGATCCACCACCCAAATACGGGCATCCAAAAATGAATCCAATACCTCTACCAACTGCCGCAGTTCCCGGTAGCCGTCTTCTTGCTGACGCGAAGCCGCCACCAAGAGACTCAGTTGCGTCCCCTTCCGCACTAAATCCGCAGTGCGCTGTTCCAATACGTACTGGCGAATCAGCATGTACGAACCGGCAAACGCTAAAAGCAAGGCTAAAATAATAATGCCGATATAACGGGACCAAATTTGATAACGCAATGCTCTGGCCACAATTACACTCCTACTTCAAACTTATAACCCACGCCCCATACCGTGCGAATATCCCAGGCTCCGTTGGTTCGGCCTGCGGCTATTTTTTGGCGCAGGCGCTTAATGTGCGTATCAACCGTGCGGGTATCTCCGAAATATTCGTAGCCCCAAATAGCTTCCAGTAATTGTTCACGGGAGAAAACCCGACCAGGATGCTTAGCCAAATACCACAGCAATTCCATCTCTTTAGCGGTCAATTCCACCTCTACGCCAGCCACACGTACGCTGCGCTCCGCTAAATTGACATCCAACTCATCATATTGCAAGGACTCTTCTTCGCGCCAAGTATGCTGAGAACGCCGCAGGACCGCTTTGACTCGAGCCACAACTTCCCGCGGATTGAAGGGTTTCGTTATATAATCATCAGCCCCTAAGTCCAGGCCATTGATGCGATCCTCATCCTCTCCTTTAGCCGTCAGCAAAATAACGGGCACCTCAGACACCCGCCGCACACGGCGGCATACCTCTAGTCCATCCTGTCCCGGCATCATAACATCCAGCAGCAGCAGTTGCGGCTTTTGTTCTTCGTAAAAACGCAGAGCCTCTGTTCCGTCAGCGGCTTCCACTACGGCAAAGCCTTCTTTTTCAAAATAAAGCGCCAAGAGCTGACGTATCTGCTTGTCGTCATCTGCAATTAAAATCTTTGTTTTTTCCATCTTCGAACCTCCTGGGGGACTGTTTTTAAAAAGAAAAAACGGCACACAGCGTAACATAGAGAACATAAAAGCTCCAACAGAAGCATATGGAAGGGGCAGCCGCCGTTGTTTTTGCGACTTTTTTGAAGCAAGCCGGTCCGCAGGACGCAAAAATGGAAGGCGACGGAGAAAAGTTCCGTATGTCTGAGCGCCAGCGAGTTCGCGGAACTGCCGTCGCCGCCAATTTGGCGAGGCTTACGGAAATCTTGTCGCAAAAATTTGGCGGCTGCCATTAACAGCTGCAACTATGCTCTTCAAAAACAAACTTTCCTATATAGGAATAAAAGGCATTCTACTCAACGCAGAATGCCTTCACCAGCTTTCTTCAACTCCATTTACTTTACAGCACCGCATCCAAGGCCGCTGCTAATTCCTTTTTAGGCCGAAACCCCACCAAACGGGAGACTTCTTTGCCCTCCTTGAAGATAAGCAGCGTAGGAATGCCCATGACCTTGTACCGCTGCGCCACCGCAGGAAAGTCGTCGACATTCACTTTAATAATAGCCGCTTTATCCGCGTATTCAGGCGCCAGCGACTCCAATTCAGGAGCAATCATTTTGCAAGGCCCGCACCAAGGAGCCCAAAAATCAACCAAAACCGGCTTGCCCGCTTCAATCACCAGGGTTTGAAATTCTTCTTCTGTTGCAATGGTATGCAAAGCCATATCCATGCCTCCCTGTTTTTCCTCTATGAAATCAACGCTTTCACCGAGAATATTCTATTTTTATTGTAAAGTTTTTATTTCTTGAAGTCAACTATTGCTACTGCTTTCTTGCGATGCTCTGCATTGCCAGCGATGCACAAGTCCCATCAAAATAGCGCTCACCACGGCCACTACACCCAAAAACGCAGGCGCATTCCATGGAGCCGGCAACGATTCATACAGCCCATAGATACCAAAAAGCACAAAGATAACAGCCGCTGTCCATTTGACCGCCTGCTCCGGCAGGCGCTTAAGCAGCATGCCGCCTACAACAATCGCCATGCCGTCGGCAATCATCATCCCCGTAGTCGTCCCCATCCAAACCGGTATAATTTCTTGATACTGAGCAGCCAAGGCTACTGTAGCCAGCTGCGTCTTATCTCCCATTTCCGCCAAAAAGAACGCCACCACTACGGTGCAAAACGGCGTATAACAGGTAGCCTTGTCCGCATCCCCAAGCTCATCCCCGCGAATGGTCCAAATACCGAAAAAGATAAAGGATACTGCGGCGGCAATTTGTACGTACATCATAGGCATCACATACTGCAAATAATGCCCAGCCAGCACCGCCAGCAAATGATTGAGCAGCGTCGCCACGAGAATGCCGCTCATCACGGTTTTCCATGAATACCTGCCTGCCAACGCCAAGGCTAAAAGCTGGGTCTTGTCGCCCATTTCCGCCAATACCACAAAAATCATAGCCGCCAAAAAAGCTGTCATTGATCTAGCCTCCTGATTGCGAAGTCACTGATTTGCGCGCCTCTTACGCAAAAGGCAGTAGCTCCTTAGTATTTTTTTAAATTCTCCCCTGTACTCTCTGCTAAACTCTGATACCTCTGTTACTCTGTGTGAACGTCTTCTTTACTTATTTACATATTAAAAAAAGCGAGACCTTTGGGCAGGATTTCCTGCCCAAAGGTCTCGCTTGTCAACGCATTTTGTTCGTTAACGGCAAAGCCAGATAGTATGCACTATCAGACTGTTGACTTTGCACCGTGAAGCTACTCCCCTTTGGATTCTGGGTATAGAGTAACGAAAAATTGTTCTTTTGTCAAGAAAGTGTGCGGCAAGCAATCAATAAGCCGGGTTCTGTTCCGCTTGCGCGGTGATGACCATCTATCTGGGCCATCCGTTGCCGAATGGCTCTAGCAACCAACCCGGAAGGCTCAGCGGGCCGCTTCATCCCTTCCCTATTTGGTCTTGCTCCGAGTGGGGTTTACCTAGCCGGCCAGTCACCTGACCGCTGGTGCGCTCTTACCGCACCGTTCCACCCTTACCGGCATAAAGCCGGCGGTACACATTTCTGTGGCACTGTCCCTAGAGTTTCCTCCGCTGGACGTTATCCAGCACCCTGCCCTGTGGAGCCCGGACTTTCCTCGACCGTCCTAAAACGGCCGCGGCCATCTTTCAAGCTCGCCGCAACATGTATGAAAATATCACAAATTGTCCGGCTCGTCAAGAACTCCTTCACTGCGCCATTGCTGCAGCGAAGATAAGCGCTGCTCCATACTCCGAGATGTCTTGGCTGCGCTTTCGATGGAAAAAGAGGCTTCTTGCAGCTTTTTCTGCGTTTTTTCCAACAGCAGACCGAAGCGGGAAAATTCCCCTCGCACCGCCCCCAACAACTCCCATACTTCCGCGCTGCGCTGCTCAATGGCCAGCGTTCGAAAGCCTAGCTGCAAACTATTCAAGAGCGCTGCCAGGGTCATCGGGCCCGTCACTACGACCCGATGGCGGTGCAGCAGTTCCTCAGCCAAACCAGGACGCTGCAGAACCTCGGCATATAAACCTTCCGTAGGCAAGAACAACAAGGCAAAATCGGTCGTATGCGGCGGAGAAACATATTTTTCTGCGATGCTCTTAGCTTCTAAACGCAGTCGCTGCTCCAGCTTTTTGGCCGCATTTTCCTGTCCCTCGGCATCGCCGGCTTCTCGCGCCTCTTGAAGACGCAAAAAGTCTTCCTGCGGAAACTTCGCATCCACAGGCAGCCAAATACATCCCTTTTCTCCTTGTCCAGGCAGGCGCAACGCAAACTCCACCCGCTCGTTGCGCCCTGGAACTACCGCCACATTCGCTGCATACTGCTCAGGAGCCAATACATCTGATAAAAGGGCGGCTAATTGGATCTCTCCCCAGGTTCCTCGGGTCTTAACATTTGTCAGCACTTTTTTCAAATCACCCACACTGGCGGCAAGGCTTTGCATCTCGCCCAATCCTTTGTGCACCATTTCCAGCCGCTCGCTTACCCATTGGAAGCTTTCTCCCAGCTTTCTTTCCAGCGTCTGTTGCAGCCGTTCGTCCACCATAGCGCGGATTTCTTCCAGGCGTCGTCCGCTTTCCAGACGCAAAGACTCCATTTGCGCCTCCAAGCTTTGCCGCAGATGCTCTTGGCGTCGTTCCTGCGCCTGCGTCAGGTTCTGCAAGTGGCTGGACATACTTTCCGTCTGCTGCAGCTGCATACCCATATGCTCCGCCAGACGACGCAGCACGGAATCATTAAAATCCTGCAGTGTTTCCCGCAGTTCTCGACGGCTTTCCTGCAGTTCCTGGCGCAGCTTTTCTTTGTCTGTTTCCGACTCTTCTTTGGCATTGCCTAAACGGCTGATTTTTTGGAGAAGCCATAGTATTAATACCAATTGCACAATGGCCGCCGCCAACAAAACTATCGTCGCAGTATCCATGACAACCTCCTGTAAGGCATTCCAATTACGCTATAGGACTTTATCATTTTCCGGTAAAATAGCAGGTAGCCATATCAGCCATATGCAAGGCCGGCACTAACGCGTAACGTTTCATGGCGCCGGACAGGCTCTGCCCGCCAGCATAGGAACGCGCCGTATCGTCAAAACCGCCCATATGCCAACGAATAGCGAGCATTTCCTCCTCCGTCAAAGGAATGAACTTCTGCAGCAGCATAACCGACTTTTCCCCATGACCTAAAGGCAGTTGATCATCGATTTCGTACACTTCGACCTTTTCCCATTGGCCGGTTGTTTCGTTCTTCCGATTCCGAAAGCCTTTTCGATAAAAATTCGCCTTGCATAAATCATGAAACAAGGCGCAGAGACAGGCAGATTCCTGTTCCAACTCCTGGGAAAAAGCCTGCCTCAAGGTCATCAGGCTGTCGTATACAGCCAGAGAATGCACCAAAAGGCCACCTTCCTCCGCTCCGTGAAAGGCAGTGCTCGCAGGAGCTGTATAAAAATCTGTTTCCGTTTCCAAATAATCCAGTAGTTGAATCAGACCTGGACGATCAATCGTCTTGGCCAATGAAATAAACCGCTCTTTTTCTTCCTGTAAGGACATCTGCTTTCCTCCTCTAAAAAACCGTATTTTTCGGTCTTATTGCTTTTATGAAAACAGGTATATTATACCGCAAATGTAGCGACGTAACCAGGACGAGAATAAATCATCACCTTGCTCTGGAATTGTCTACTGATTTATGTTAGTATAAACAGGAGCAACGGAGCATGAGTGCTCTGCCGTTCTGGTGGGGAAGCGGCAGAGCCGGGGGCGTGCTCCGTTGTGCGTGATTTTTCTCTTGAAACCCCTTTCGCGTCTTTCGTATATTTCGCGGTTCGATCATAAATTCTAATATATTTAAAAAGCAAGCTGACCTTGTCGCGCAGACAGGGTCAGCTTTTTTTCGTGCTCTGTGCAAAACCGCATCTCCCGTAACCCTCAGACGTACCCTCCGCTTCTCCGATTCTCCTGTTCAATCCAACCGTTTTCGGGCCCTCCATCTACTCCTGTTCAAAACCGTTGCCCGTGCTTCTCCTGCGTACCCTCCCTTGACTCCCGCGACTCTTGTTCAATTTTCTTCTGGCCTTAGCGCGGCTCGTCTTTCGGCTCAAAGGACAGGCATTGCCGCTGGGAAACTTCCCTAGTCACCCTGTTAGGCATATTCTTGCTTTTAAAGCCCATAGCCTTGCAACCATAGGGAAATTCTTTTTCCCAAGTGATATAGAAATACTTGCATTTATTGCAGTTGATTTTATTCGTTCCCTGCTCCTGCATGGTTTTCGCCTCCTTTTGGCAAACCTGCTCCTATCAAAACGATGTATCTACAACCACGCCAAAAAACCTAATCGTCCGCTTTGTCCGTTGTCGCCGCGATGAGAAAAAAACAGATCTTTTTGACAACAAGTGCACACGCCGGAGTCAGCGATCCGTTGCAGCGGTATGCCGGCTTGAGAAAGAAGCCAGGCGTTAAAGCCTCGCAAATCAAGCCTATGTTCGCCCTTTTCGCTGCGCAGCAGTCCTGCGGGAAGATTAGCCGGCAGCTTCTGCAGCACATTCTCGCCCACAGGATAACAGCACGGCCCAATAGACGGTCCCAAGGCAGCCAAGCATTCTTCCCCTTTTGTGCCAAAGCGCTCCTTCATAACCTGCAAGGAGGCCGCAGCAATACCGGCTACCGTGCCTTTCCATCCGGCATGAGCCAGCGCCAGCACGCGGTGCACGGGATCAAAAAGCAGTACAGGCACGCAATCCGCTACTAAAAGGAGCAGCGGAACACCCTTGGCCGCGGTCACCACTGCATCAGTTCCAACCAACGCACCGTCCCAAGCAAAAGCGCCTTGGCCGCATTGACCTTCGTCCACTACGGCTACTACATTTCCGTGAACCTGCTGCAGCGCCACTACCTTGGACGCCTCAGCGCCAACGGCTTTGCAAAAGAGCTTACGGTTGGCAGTAACATCTTCCGCACAATCGCCGACATGATATCCCAAATTCAAAGACAGCCAAGGCGCCTTGCTAACACCGCCAAGACGAGTGGACATGGCATGCTGCAAGCCAGCCTCTTGGAGCAACGAAAAGCGTCCTACTGTCAAAGATCCCGCCTTTTCTATATAAAACGGTTCTTTATCTTTCACCATGCTTCCCTGCCTTCCTTACAGATTCCGCAGCGCCTGCAGCCTGCAAAGCATCCCTTGGTGGGCGCTTCCTTGACGGCGCGCTGCCATTCCTGCCATAAATAATCCTTGTTAAAGCCCATATCCAAGTGCGCCCAAGGAAGACGTTCGTCTATGGATCGCTGTCGATATAAATAACTCTCCTCATCCAAGCCGGCGTCTTTTAAGCAAGCGGTAAAGCGCCGCCAGCCGCCCTTCGCTGCGGCAGCCGCCAAAACCGGCGCCAACCGGCGATCCCCCCGCGCCAACACAGCCTGCACATAGGCTTCCCGCGGCGGCTCGCTGAGAATTTCTATACGTCGTTGCGATTTAAGCAAGCTTTCCAAGCGGCGCAGCCGCTGCTGAACTACCTTTTTATCCGCCATAGGCAGCCACTGAAAGGGAGTAAACGGCTTAGGTATAAAGGGATTGACACTAAGAGTCAGCTTGCCCTTGGAGCCCGCTTCTTCCATACACGCCAGCACCCGCAAGGCCATCTCGGCAATAGCGTCAATATCTTCATCGACTTCCGTCGGCAAGCCAATCATAATATACAGGCGCAGATTGGGAATGCCTGCCTGCACCGCCAGGCGCACGCCTTCTAAAAGATGCTCTTCTCGAATCCCCTTGTTGATGACGTCTCGCAAGCGCTGACTGCCGGCTTCCGGTGCTAAGGTCAGCGTCCGGTGTCCGCTGGCGGCCAAACCGGCCACCAATACCGCATCCAATGAATCCGCTCTCAAGGAGGCTACGGAAAAGCGCATCCCCTTGGCTTCAAATTCATGGCACAAGGCTTGAATCTCCGGATAATCGGAAACAGCCGCCCCCATCAGGCCCACTTTCATACCCTGCTGCTGCGCCCGCAAAAGCGCTTGACGCAGTACAGACAGCGACCGCGGCCGAGGCTGGCGAAAACAGTACCCGGCCATGCAGAAACGGCAGTGCCGTCCGCAGCCGCGGGCCACTTCCAGTAAAAACAGCTTGCCGAACTCCGCGTCTTCCGCAAAAACAGCCGTTTCTCCCGGGTAGTCATCTAAGCGTTCTACTCTGCGCCGCGAAATGGTCTCCGGAACCTTCCCCAGCTTCCGCCACGCTGTCACTCGTCCGTCCGCCTCGTAATTCGCTTCGTAAAAGGCGGGCACATAAACACCGGGAATGTGCGCCCACGCCAGCAGCACCTCCTGGCGCGTTTTACCTTTGGTACGGCAGTCCTGGTACACGTCCACCAGCTCCTGCAAGACTTCTTCGCCTTCGCCGATAATGGCCGCATCAACAAACGGCGCCAACGGTTCCGGATTGAACGTAGCGCAAGGGCCGCCAATCAACACAAAGGGATCCTGCTCGCCCCGTTCCACAGCCAATTGTGGAATTCGCCCCAGTTGCAGCATATCCAAAAAATGAAAATAATCCATTTCAAAAGAAAGCGCAAACCCTACCAGCGCGAACGCGCTTAATGGCCGCTGACTCTCTACGGTCATCAGCGGCGTCTGCGTGCGAATATGCTCGTCCCAGGCTTTTTTTTCCGGCAAAAAAGCCCGCTCGCAGCACAGGTCTCCCCGTTCATTGAGCAGGCGATATAAAATATGCAAGCCTAAATTAGACATGCCCACTTGATAATTATTGGGATAGACCAAGGCAAAACCCCTGCCGCCTGCCTGCGGCGGCGCACAGGTATTTTCCTCCTGCTCGCGGCGCTGCCGCAAGGCTTCTTTTAAGCTCCAAGACATATGGTTCACTCACTTCCTGTCTCTGTTTCTTCCATCATAGCAGAGATTCCCTGTAATGTCAGCGAAGATGGTGCACATCATTCACAAGAGAAACCAGGACTTTTTGCGGCAGCACTTCCAAAATATTTACCGCCGTATTGCTCTGCCGTATAGCCCAAAGACGGTTCAAATCCATGCCTAACACATCGCAAAGCACCGTGCGAATCGCAGCGCCATGAGACACAATAACCACGGTCTGTCCTTCATGCCGCTGGGCTAGTTCGCGCAAAGCCTCCATCATCCGCTGCTGCACCTCGAAAAAGGTCTCGCCGCCGGGAATTTCAATTTCCGCCGGATGCGAAAATAACCGATTTCCCGTACCGACGCCATCTAAATCAAGGGAATCATAGGTCATACCTTCCCAGTCACCAAAGGAAATTTCCCGCAAATCCTGGCGAGTTAATACATCCAAACCATGTACGGCGGCAATCTGGGCTGCCGTCACAAAAGCCCTGCTCAAATCGCTGCTGTAGACGGCGGCTATCTTTTCATCCGCCAGCCGCTGCGCCACTTTGCCCGCCTGCTCAATGCCGTTCGCAGTCAAAGAAATGTCTGTTTGCCCTTGATATCGCATCTCTATATTCCAAGTCGTTTCACCATGACGCACCAAAATTAATTTACTCATACTCCATTTCCTTTCTCGAAAAGCCGCACTTCTTATCTTACTTTGTCAATTCAGCCGTCAAGGCCGCCACTAGGCGCTCATTTTCGTCTTGCCTACGCACAGCCACTCGGATATGACTGTCGCCAAGGCCTACGTAATTGGCGCAGTCCCGCACCAAAATTCCTCGCCGTTTCAAACGCTCCCGCCATTGGCTGGAAGTCAGACCGGTTTGTTTCATATCTAAAAGAATATAATTTACCGCCGGTTCATAGGCATGCACTCCCGGCAGCGCCGCTAACGCTGCGTACAACGCCTGCTTCGCCTGAGCTACATAGGCGCGGCTTTCCTGCTGATAGTCGCTGCAGCGAAGGGCCCACAAGCCTGCCTGCTGCGCCAAAAAGTTCACATTCCACGTGTCCTTTTTCGCCGTCAATTCTTGGATCAGCGCCGCATCGCCTGCCATAAAACCCAACCGCAGTCCCGGGATGGCGTAAAATTTAGTCAAAGAACGCAAAACCGCCGCCTGATCTCCCATTCTCGGCAAATCCGGCAAAATGCTGTATTTTTTCTGTTCCGGCAAAAAATCCTGAAAGGATTCATCCACAAGCAAAAAGCACTGCTGCCTGGCCGCTTCTGCCGCCAAACGCAGCACCGCTTCGCGCTTGAGCAGCGTCCCTGTGGGATTATTGGGATTACAAAGAAAAAACATATCCGTTGCCGCCAAGGCGGCTTGCATTTGCTCCCAAGGCAGTGCAAATCCGTCTGTAGCAGCCAATGGCAAGTAAGCAACTTCCGCCCCAGCGGCGCGAGCCGCCTTTTCATATTCGCTAAAGGTTGGCGCCGTCACCAGCACACGCCTTGGTTTGCGCGTATAGCAAAGCAAGTACAGCAGTTCCGCTGCGCCATTCCCTACAACCACACTTTCCGAAGCACAGCCATGGCTTGCAGCCAAAGCCTGTCGCAGCTCCGCCGCCTCCGGTTCCGGATAATGCACAACCCCGTCCAAAAGGGAAGCCAACTGCTCCTTCAAGCCAGGCGGCAAGCCCAAGGGGTTGATATTGGCGCTGAAATCCAGTACCGCTTCCGGCGACAACCCCAATTCACCGGCAGCAGCGTAAATATTGCCGCCATGCTCAAAAGCAGCGAACCCAGTCATGCTCTTCCCCCTCCTTGCCACAACGATACCAACTGCCGCCGGACACCAGCGGCCAGCTTCCCAAAAAAGAAAGCTGCGGCAGTTCCTGTTCTACCCGCTTCTGCAAGGTTTCTATCGTTTCTGAAGCTACATCGCCTTTCCACAAAACCCCCAGTACCGTACCGCTATGAGCCACATTGACGCCAATCGCTCCTTGTTGCAAGGCCAGCGACCAGAGCAGCTCCAGCTCTAGCTTGGGCAGCAAAATCTGATTAGCCCGCGCGCTAAGCATAGCGCCATGGCCCAACCAAAACGCTTCCTGTTCTTTCATACCCCGTTTTATGCATTGCACTGCTTGACGAACCACTCGTTCCTTGGCTCGGTTAAAGCAGTGCAATTCCTGACGCTCATTAAAACGCTGCGTATCCACCTGGCCGCCTTGGTCCCAGACAGAGACCATGATCGCCGGCGGTTCCCCCAAGCTGCAAAACGCAGTGCCCGTCACATGGTCAATTTGCGCAACACCAGGACAAAACACTCCATCCGTAGGCTCCACCCCAGTCGCCAGCGTCAAAATCTCTTGCGGTGCAAGAACTCTTCCGAAAGCAAGAGCCACTGCTTGACAGGCAGCACCGATATCGGCGCTGCTAGACGACATGCCCTTGCCTACTGGCAATTGCGAACAAATCTCCAGTTCTCCTGGAAGCTGTTTTTCTCCCAAGAAAAGCAGCGTCTTAGCCACTGCTTGTTGCGTTTTAGGTCCGCCCAAAACAGTCGGCGCTTTAGTTGGCCGCAAAATAGCCCGGGAATAACTGCCGATCGGACAGGTGATCAGAAAGTAAGCTTCATCCACCAAGCCCTGCGTCAATTCACCGCAAGACCCAGGAACACGCACCTCCAAAGTTTGCCCGGCTGCCAACTGTTCGGGTATATTTTTATACTGCGGGGACGTTTTTTCGTCCATGCGTCTTGATTCCTCCATCCTGTTCTAATACAAAAAAGCCAGCAAGACGACAACTTCCGTAATTTCCGTCAGAGCTCCATATACATCGCCTGTAAGTCCGCCCAACTTGCGGCTGATTAAAAAGCCGCAGCCAAAAGCGCACACCAGCGCCGCTACCAAAGCGATCAACCCTTGGCCGCCCAAGGGCAGCACAAGCAAAAACGAAAGCACTAGAGCTATCCACAAGGCTCCCTCACCGGCATAAGCGGAAAAAGCGCGTCCCATGCCGTTTTCCCGAGCGTAAGGAAAGCAGGTAATTCCTACTACCATCGCTAAACGCCCTAATACAGGCATGGCAAAAAGCGCCGCCGGCAAAGTCAGCGACGCCAAATCGGCAATCAGAGACCATTTCAAAGCAAAGAGCATTAAAAAAGTGGTCACCCCATGGGCGCCCACACGGCTGTCCTTCATGATTTCCAGCATCCGTGGCCGATGACGGCCGGAAAAAAGACCGTCCATGGTATCCATAAAGCCGTCGCAGTGCAAGCCGCCTGTCAAGAGAATGGGCAACGCCGTCAGAATGGTAACAACTACTGTCGGCGGGTACGTACTAACCCAAGTAGGAAGCCATACATACAGCACCTGCCAAGCAGCTACAAAGCACAAGCCCAGTACGGCTCCAACCAGCGGGAAATAGCGCACGCTGCGGCCGCAGCCCTCTTCATCCCAAAACAACTCTCCCGACAAACGCAGACGCGTCAAAAACTGCAATCCCAGCAAAAAATCATTGAACATAGTTTCCCTCCGGCATCTCCATTCTTCTTTAGACTACCATCCCAACAGCAGGCTGGCAAGCAAAAGAAACAGAGCCACCGCAACTTGCATTAGGCGGATTGTTTTCGTAATATGCCGCCCTTGCAGCGCTTCTTTGGGTTCTCCCATTTTCGCTCGCAGCGAAGCCACGCCGCCGTAATAGTTTAGACCGCCCAATTGCACACCCAAAGCGCCAGCCACCGTTGCCTCCGCATAACCGCTGTTCGGACTGGGATGCGCCGCTGCATCACGCCGCATCATCCGCCAAGCGTTGCGCCAGTCCATACGCAAAACCCAAGCAGCCCCTAAAAGCAGCACCGCTGTTATCCTTGCGGGCAGCCAATTGAAAATGTCATCAACCCTGGCAGCCGCCTTGCCGAAATGTTCATAGCGCTCATTATGATAGCCCACCATGGAATCCAACGTATTGACGGCGCGATACAAAAAGGCCAGCGGCACGCCGCCAAGCAGAAAATAACAAAGCGGCGAAATAATGCCGTCAACTATGTTTTCCGCTACCGTTTCCACTGTAGCCCGTGTGACTTCCCCTTCATCGAGGTCTGCTGTATCCCGGCCGACAATCCAGCCTACCTTGCGTCGTGCTTCCGCCATATTTCCAGCAGCCAGAAAATCGCGAATTTCACTGCCGGCGGCTGCCAAGCTGCGCGGCGAAACAGTAAAGCTCAGCAGCAACGCGCCCCCAAGCCATTGCACTGCGTCCCCCCCGAGGGCCAACAGCTGCATCCAGCACCAGGCGCTGCTATAAGCAGCAGCCAGTACTACCGCCACAAGCACGGCGCCTGACGTCTGCTGCTGCCAAGAGCTCTGTGTTAGACGCAGCAAGCATGCCTCTCCCCAAGAAATGACCCGGCCAATGAGCACTACCGGATGCCAGCGACTGTTTGGATCTCCCAATAGCTGGTCCAAAAGCACCGCTCCCAGAAGCATCCATAATTCACCGGGCCATACACTTGGCTGCATCTACTTTCCCTCCACAATGGCATACAGCCGGGTCATATCCAAGTTTTCCCGCACAACCCCCGCCAGCCGGTTATACGCCGCTTCCTTGCGCGCCTGCGTATCTCCTGAACGATCAAGAGGCGCTAAGCCTTTGCGCTGCCGCAACGCGTTGGCAAGAAGTCCCCGATAGGAGTCATTGTCAAAGATACCGTGCAGATAGGTGCCAAGAACCAAACCGGAGGAAGCCACCGCTCCATCCGGGCTGGCTGCCTTTTGACAGGAACGTTCTTCAATCTGAAATGCAGCTTCTGTCCCTGCAGCAAATTCCGTACGCCCCATATGAATTTCATAGCCCTTCAGCTCCAGACCGCTGGCTTTGATGCCCAAAAAGCGGTCGGACAAACCACGAGCGCTCACTTGCTGGGTCATTTTTTCCGCCACAAAGGTCGTTGTTGTATCCAAAAGCCCCAGTCCCGGCGTTTCATCATGGTCGGACTCGGTATGTTCCGGATCAAAAACCGTCTGACCTAGCATCTGATAGCCGCCGCAAATGCCGATGACAGGTATGCCTTGGGCATGGAGCTCCTTAATGGCTTTTTCATAACCATGTTCCCGCAGATACAGCAAATCCTCTACTGTATTTTTACTGCCTGGCAAAATAATAAGATCCGGCTTGCCTAATGCTTCGCCTTGGCGCACATAGCGCACAGCCACATCCGGCTCGGCCCCGAGGGCGTCAAAATCCGTAAAATTGCTGATCTTCGGCGTCCGCAGCACCGCCACGTCAATTTCTTTGGTTTGAACCGTTTGCTTATCTTCCAAGGAAACAGAATCCTCGTCGTCAATGCCCAAATCGACCAAATGCGGAATAACCCCCAGTACCGGCTTGCCTGTTTTTGTTTCCAAAAATTCAAGAGCAGGCTGCAAAAGACGGATATCGCCGCGAAACTTATTGATAATGATGCCTTTCACCAGTTCCCTTTCGTCCGGTTCCAGCAATTCCAGCGTTCCTACCACTGATGCCAAGGCGCCGCCGCGGTCAATATCCGCCACCAGCAGTACCGGAGCCGGCGCCAGTTTAGCGACGCGCATATTAACGATGTCATTGGCTTTGAGATTGACTTCCGCCGGACTGCCGGCGCCTTCGATAACAATACGGTCAAATTTATCATGCAGCTTTTGCAGGCACGCTTTCACCGTATCAAGCGCCTGCAGGCTATAACCCTGATGGTATTCTTTAGCCGTCATGTTACCGATGGGACGTCCCATCAGCACTACCTGGGAGCGGGAATCTCCTGTAGGCTTTAAGAGTACCGGGTTCATCTCCACCATAGGCTCCAACCCGGCGGCTTCCGCCTGGGCCACTTGAGCCCGCCCCATTTCCTCCCCATATTTGGTTACATAGGAATTCAGCGCCATATTCTGCGCTTTAAAAGGAACGACACGCAAGCCGTCCTGCAAAAAAATGCGGCAAAGCGCGGTTGTTAAAATGCTCTTGCCTACATGAGAACTGGTTCCTTGGAGCATGATGGTCTTAGCCATGCCCAACGCCTCCTCTATTTGCAATCGTTTCTCTTTTATTCCGCTTCCGCCAAACGGCGCACATCCACAGCCAAACCGCTGACAACCCAAAAAACCTGCTGCGCCTGGGCGGCTACCTGCTGATTCACCCAGCCCGCATAGTCCCGAAAAGCGCGAGACATAGCATTATCCGGCACAATCCCCAAGCCCACTTCATTGGTAACAAACACCACCGGACAAGAAGCTTGACGCGCTGCGCGCAATAAAGCTTCCGTCTCTTTAGCGATATACCGCTGCCCAGCCTCAGGGTCTGCGGGAAAATCCTCTTGGCACATACAATTAGTAACAAACATGGTCAAACAGTCAAACAGAATCGCCTTGGTTTCAGCTGCCGCCTTCGCCAGTACCGCCGCCGCGTGCCGCGGCGCTTCAAAAGTCTGCCAGCCTGCCGAACGCCGCTGCTGATGTATCTCAATACGCAAACGCATTTCTTCGTCCCAGGCTTGCGCTGTCGCAATATAGCCCACTTGCTCCGCCATAGCCGCTACGCGCCGCTCGGCAAAAGCGCTTTTACCGCTGCGGGCGCCGCCGGTTACCAACATAATCTCAGCCACGGCCCTGCCTCCTTGCCGCATACACGGCGCAGGCCGTTACCAGCGCTTCCGCAGCCTCTTCATTGCCTGCAAAATGCAGATGCAGATAGGACGCCAGCACGTTTGGCGAAGCATAACCCCCTGGATAGACAGCGCCAGTACGCATCTTTTTAAAAGAAAAGGCCCAGAGAAACGGTTCTGCTAACGGCTCCATACTGGAAAAATGGAACTCATGGCCTTGAAAACGAGCGCCGCTTTTTCCCAGCAAGCTGTCCACCTGCAGCGTCGCCGTCACATAGCCCACAGTCTGCAGCTTTTTTTCCATCCGGCATCGCGCCGGCACTACTTGCGCCATAGCATAACGCTTCCCGGAAAAATCCTCCAAGCTTTCCGTCAGATACATCAGGCCGCCGCATTCCGCGTAAATGGGCATACCGCTTGCCGCTGCTCGTCTTACAGCCTCACGCATGGAAGCATTAGCCGCTAATTGCGGCGCAAACATTTCCGGAAAACCGCCGCCGAAAAACAAGCCGTCCACCTCAGGCAAGGATGCATCCTCAAGCGGACTAAAGGGAATTAATTCCGCGCCAAAGCGCGTTAAAACGCCCATGCTTTCGGGATAATAAAAAGAAAAAGCTTCATCTCGGGCCACGCCCAAGCGCGCCCGTCGTACAGGCAAAACAGGCGTTGCCGCAGGCGAGGGCAAATCTGGCGCAGTTTGAGCCAAGGCGCACAAAGCCTCTAAGTCCAAAGCCTGACCAACCGACCTCCCCATCGCCGCCACAACCACATCTAATGCCTGTTCCGTTACTGGAGTCAGCCCTAAGTGACGTTCAGGCAGACGCAAGTCTTCTTGCCGATGCAAACAGCCCAACACCGGAATATTTTGCCGCTCTAACGCTTCACGCACCATACGCTCATGGGACGCCGAACCGACGCGGTTTAAGATCACACCGGCAAACCACACCTCCGGGTCGTATTGACGAAACCCCAGAGCAATCGCCGCAGCGCTCTCCCCCATGGATTTGGCGTCCAATACCAATACTACCGGCGCCTGAAGCAATTTGGCCAGCGACGCCGTACTGCTGATCCCCTGGCGGCCGCCGTCATACAGCCCCATGACGCCTTCAATAATGGAAATATCTGCTTCTGCCGCCGCCTTAACGAATAAGGGCGGCAATTTTTCCTGGGGCACCAGCCAGCTGTCCAGGTTATGCGCCGCCCGGCCGCTGGCCAGCGCGTGAAACCCGGGATCAATGTAATCCGGACCGATCTTAAAAGACTGCACCGTCTTACCTTGGCTGCGCAGCGCCGCCAACAATCCTGTCACAAGGGTTGTTTTGCCTACACCGCTTTGGGTGCCTGCAATAACCAACCGTGGACGATGCACAAGCTTTTCCTTTTCTTCCATCGGCAAATTCCTCCTCCCGACAGCCCCGTTCTATGCCTCGATTTGGTACAAAATTGCGTTCAACGCCGAAGCCGCAATCGGACTGCCGCCTTTATTGCCGCGTACGGTAATATAGGGAACCGTCGATACTTCGGCCAAGAAATCCTTGGACTCGGCAGCGCCCACAAAACCCACTGGCACACCGATAATCAGCGCAGGGCGAACGCCTTCCTCCTGCATCAGACGGATCACTTCAAAAAGAGCGGTCGGTGCATTGCCAATAGCCACAATAGCGCCGTCCAGTTTAGCCCCAAAAGTCCGCATGGCAGCCATGGAACGCGTAATCCCTGCCGCTTTAGCCTGAGCCGCCACCGTTTCATCAGCGATCAAACATTCCACCTGGCAGCCGAACTGCGCCAGACGTTTTTTGTTAATGCCGGTACGCACCATTTCCACATCACAATAAACGTTCTTGCCTTCGCGAATGGCTTTCTGCCCAGCCGCTACGGCGTCGGCATGCACCTCAATCACTTCTGCATACTGCGGATCTCCTGAAGCATGAATCATGCGGGAATATACTTTTACCGCTTCTGGCGTCAAAGACAAGCCTGCTACGTGAGGAGCGATAATTTCCATGCTCTTGCGCTCAATCCCCTGAGGATCGGTCATAAATTCCATAATTACTTTCCTCCTATTACCAATTTAGCAACCTGCTCCAGTACCTGCTGCTCCGTTGCGCAGCAAACTGGATAGGATAAGCGCGGCCTGTCAACCAGCACTACTTGCAGTCCCAACGCTACGGCTGCGGCAATTTTTTCTGCGCAGCCACCGGGATTGCCGCTGTTCTTCAAGACAACGACCTCCGCTTGAAAAGCCCTATACAGAGCTTGATTGAGTTCCAACGAAAAAGGCCCCTGCATCGCCACAATATCTTTGGGTAAAAAGCCAAGATTCCGGCACTGTTCCAAAACCGACGCCTCCGGCAGCACTCTGGCTACAAGACGCTTGCCTTGCAGCAGCGGCTCCGCCTGAAAGACGCCAAGCTGGCGACTCCCTGTGGTCAAAAAAATGGTCTCTCCCAAACCAGCAGCCAGCCTAGCCGCTTCCTCATAGTCTGCAGCCACATGCAGGTTCTTATACTCCGGCAAGTCGCTGGCAGGACGCTCATAACGCACATAAGGCACTTTTACTTTCTCGCAGGCCGCCATGGCATTACGCGACACATTGACCGCATAGGGATGGCTTGCATCAACCACAAGGCGAACACCCTGTTCTTGTAAAAAAACTTCCATGCCCGCTTGATCAAGAGCGGTCTGCACAACAGGCAAATCCGCCGCCTGCACTAAGCGCTCGCCATACTCGCTGACAACGCTCACCAGCACCGGCCAGTTTTCCTTGCGCAGACGAAGCGCCAGCGCGCGGCCGTCTCCGGTGCCGGCAATGCAGAAAATCACAGCTTATACCCCCGCGGCGTAATCATGCGTCCGTCCTGCACATAGGACTGGCTGTTACCGATGATGACCAACGAGAACATATCGATAAATTCATTCGTAAAATTCTCTAAGTCCGACAAAGTGTATTCTTCCTTGCTGCGCGTAGCATGACGCACAATACCTACAGGAGTTGCGCTCGGCCGAACTTCCAGGGCCAAACGGCGTACTTCTTCAATCTGCATAGTACGGCGGCTGCTTTTGGGATTGTAAAGAGCAATCACGAAATCGGCTTCCACCGCGGCTTTAACGCGCCGCACAATCAATTCCCAGGGGGTCAACAAATCACTGAGGCTGATGACCGCAAAATCGTGCATCAACGGCGCGCCCAGCACAGCTGCAGACGCGCTCACAGCACTGATGCCGGGAATGATCTCCACCTCCGGCCGCTGTTCCGGCGGCAGCTTTTGGGCCAGTTCTAGCACCAATCCCGCCATGCCGTACACGCCGGGATCGCCGCTGGATACCACCGCCACCACTTTGCCTGCTTTCGCTTCATCCACTGCCGCCTGGCAGCGTTCCACTTCCTGCATCATGCCGGTGCCAATCACCGGTTTCCCCGCCAATAGCGGTTCAATTAACTCAATATACGTGTCATAGCCTGCCACCACTTGGGCCGTTTCAATAGCGATCCGCGCCCGAGGCGTCATATCCTCCAGGCTGCCGGGGCCAATACCTACGACGATAACCCGCCCCGCACCACCGCCACCGTTACCGGTCCTCGTTTGGTTTTGGGGATGACTAGTTCCCCCTGTTTGTACTGATTCTGTAGCCATGCGGCTGCTTCGCATACATTTCCAACTCCAATCTGTTGAGATACAAAATTTGATTGCTCTAATTGATACTCCTTGACCGCTTGGGCTAAGGACTCTTTTTCATAGCAAATAAAGGGAATCTTCCAAGCTGCAGCTAAAGCCCGCAAGCCTGGTTCCTCCGCCTTAAGCCAGGCGCTGCCCAAGGAGGCCACGCTGGCCACAGAATACCCCTTTGCCGCCAGCGCTTCTTGCGCCGCCTGCTCAATTAACTCTGGCGAGGCGCCTTTACGGCAGCCCATGCCTACCAAAAGGCTGGGCGGGCGTAAATAAAGTACATGCGCCTTATGCGCCGTTAAATTCGACTGCCAGCAATCGCTGAGAATCACCAAACATTCGCCGCCGTCTTGCCAGGCGCTCAACGGTTGGAAATCTACGCCCAACTCCGCCGCCCGCTCCCGCCATGTTGCGGCCTGAGGCAGCGTCTCATCCAATAAAAACGATACAGGCTTTCCCGCCGCTAAAGCGGCATTGATATATTTCATTTCCCCAAACGGTTCCAGCTTCAGTCCCAGCTTGACCGCCAGCACATCCGCCGCGACTGCGCCGGCCACATCGGTAGCCGTTGTAATGACCGGCACAGCCTCAAGAGCCTCCGCTACCTGCTGCGTCACCTCATTAGCGCCGCCAATATGCCCGGAAAGAACGCTGATCGCAAAATGGCTTCCGTCATCTACGGCCACCACAGCCGGATCGCGCCGCTTGTCGGCAAGCAGCGGCCCTACCATGCGCACCACAATGCCCAAAGCCATAAAGAACACCAAACCGTCGCAGTCGGCAAAACGAAGTTTCACCGTCTCCGCCAAAGAATCTAAGGGAAGGCAAAGCTCCCGCTCCTCCGGCTCAGCATGTTTAGCGTAAACTTCCACCTGCGCCGCAGGCAGCGCTTGCGCTAGTTTTACCGCCAACCGCGCCCCTTTGGCAGTTACGGCCAAAAAGGCCAGTTTCATTTTTTCGCCTCGCGGAACATATGTCCAAATTCCGGCGCATACAGCCGGGACAATTCATACTCCTTATCCAGGCAATGCCCTACGACTATCATGGCGGTACGATCCACGCCTTCTTCCGCCGCTTTGGCGGCAATGTCATTCAGCCGGCCCCGCAGGATGCGCTGATCCGGCCAAGAAGCCCGCTGTACCACAGCAATCGGCGTTTCCGGCGCATAACCGCCGGCAATGAGTTCATCCACCACATCTTGTATCATGTGGACACTGAGGAAAATGCACATAGTCGCCTGGTGACTGGCCAAACTAGCCAGCTTTTCTTTCTGCGGGACAGGGGTGCGTCCTTCCATGCGCGTAACAATGACAGTCTGGGACACATCCGGCAGCGTATATTCCTGTTTTAGCGCCGCCGCGGTTGCCAAAAAGGAGCTGACCCCAGGCACCACTTCATAGGATACGCCTACGCCGTCCAAGGCGTCCATTTGCTCTTGAATGGCGCCGTAAATGCTGGGATCTCCCGTATGCAGACGCACTACTTCTCGCCCGGCTTGCGCCGCAGGCGCCATAACATCCAGTACTTCCTGCAGCGTCATGGAAGCGCTGTTGAAAATTTCCGCGCCTTCCTTAGCATAGCCAAGAAGCGCCGGATTAACCAAAGAACCGGCATAAACAATGACGTCCGCCGCTTCCAAAAGGCGTTTTCCCTTCACCGTAATTAACTCCGGATCTCCCGGTCCGGCTCCGACAAATTGAATCACACTGGCCATGTTTGAAAACCCTCCTGTTTTACCAATATCAAAGATAAATAATCCAGCTTCTGTCCTCGCAAGGAAGCTAAATCATGACAAATTCTCTGTTCCGGATACCCAAGGCGGCTAATCAAAACTGCCTTGTCCAAAAGCTGCAATTCTTCCAAAACAGTTACGATGGCGTCATATTTTCCGGCTACCTTCATCAAAACTGCATTAGGAAAACGCCCCAGTACCTCGCGAATTTCCTCTGGATCCTCAATAGCAGGCACAATGGCCAGCTTTTCCGCGCCTTCCGCCAGCGCTTCTTGCAAATAGGCCGCCGCTGCTGAAAAGGAAGTAACTCCAGGCACGCATTCAATGGGAGCGTCCGGCAGCAGACGCCTTACGCGGGCCATTAAATATGTATAGGTGCTGTACAGCATGGAGTCGCCAATAGTAATAAAGGCCACCGACAAGCCCTGGCGCAAAAAGCCGGCAATCTCTGCGGCTCCTTTTTGCCACTGTTCTTCCAACAAGGCGGCATCGCGAACCATGGGCATGGAAATCTCAACTAGACGGGCTTTAGCGCTTAAATGCGGCCCCGCCACCTGTTTAGCTACGCTGTCCGCACCTTCTTTGGATTTGGGCAAACAAATAATATCCGCTTCCCGCAGCAGCCGCGCCGCCTTCAATGTTAACAGCTCCGGATCGCCTGGACCGACGCCGATGCCGTAGAAAGTTCCTACTAAGGATGATTGCAAGTTTACTCCTCCTTCTTCTGGCAAGCAATGATAAACACTTGGTTCAAGGCTTGAAACAAATGGCTGCGCCCTGCCTTACGCAATCTCGTTGCTTGTACGCCAAAAGCTTCCAACGCGCCGTAGCCTGGACGCCCTTCACACAAAGACAAGGCTTCCTGCAGGGTTTCCGCCGTAACCGCCGTCAGCACCAGCCTGCCGCCAGGCTTCAGCAGTCGATCGCAGCCATTTAAAATCTCCGCCAAGTGTCCGCCGGAGCCGCCGATAAAGACTACGTCACAAGGAGGCACCTCTTGCAGCGCTCCCGGCGCTTCCCCTTGAAGCACTTGCAAATTACGCAGTCCCTGGCGCTGTCGATTGGCTTTAATGAGAGCCACTCCTTCGGGCACACGTTCAATAGCAAAAACCTGTCCCTTCGGCGCCGCCAGCGCCGCCTCCACCGCAAAGGAGCCGGTACCCGCGCCGATATCTACCACACAGCTGTCTTCTTCAATGTGCGCCTGCAGGAGCGCCAGCATTCGCACTTCCTTCTTGGTCATAGGAATATCGCCGCGCACAAAGGCTTCATCGGGCAAGCCGTAATGATGTCGTTTCATGCAAAATCCTCCTCGCCGCCCGCGTCCGCCTTAACAATAAAAATGGCGTGTGCAAAGCCTTCTTGCTGCGCTGCTTTCGCCAGCGTCGACCGCTCCACGCGTTCTGCCGAATACGACAAGGACTCGCATTGCCAGCATAATGTCGTCTCCGGCCAGCCCAACTGTAAAAGACGCTCGGCAATTTCCTTGGGCCGATGCAAACGATCCGTAAGAAAAGAAAGCATCCGCCCCGAACGATACAGCAACACTTCATCCGCGATTTCCCTGCCGTGAAAGCTAAGCAGGCTCGCATCCTGCCAGGGTTCCGCCACTCTGGCGAAAGCCAGCTGCACTGAACTGATGCCCGGAATGACCCGCAAGCGCTCTCTGGGAAAACGACGCCTTAACGCCGGCAGCAGGCTGTAAAAGCCAGGGTCTCCGGATACCATGACCACTACTTGTCCCTGCCGGCTTTCTTCTTCAATATAATTCAAAAGCCCCTCAATATCCGCATCAACCACCCGCCGCTTCGCTTCCGGCGGCGCCAGCGTTTCCAAGGCCCGCCTGCCGCCGACAAGTGTCTTGGCCGTAGCAATAGCCTCCCAGGCGGCTGGCAGCATGTACTCGCGGCTGCCCGGACCAATGCCCACTACAAGGATCTGATGTTCCATCCCATCGCGTCTCCTATCTTCTTTGCGTCTTCATCCATGCCCAAAAGCTCTCCTTGCAGCGTCACAATCACCGTACCCACTTCCAGATCGCCGAACACATGACGCCGCGCCCGTTCGCTGGCTTTAGCCGCCAGCAGAGGATACAGCTTTTCTCCTAACCCTGCAGCAGCAATATGAGGCATAGCTCCCTCAGTTGTCGCAGCCTCTAAAATATTCTTCACCGTCTCCTGAGAAGCTCCCAGCAATGCCGCATAGGCCGCCAGCGTCTCCATACGGGCATCCGCCATACGGTTATGGGTATGAAAAATACCGGCAGCTACTTTGGCCAATTTCCCCAGGTGACCGAAAAGCAACACTTTCTTCAGCCCGAATTCCGCCGCTTTTGTCAGCATGAATCCTACAAAATTACTCATTTGCACTACGCTCTCTTCAGGCAGCCCATATTTTAAGATCGCCGCATCCTGCCCAATCCTTCCCGGTACCAGCACTACGCTCTCAAATCCCTGCGCTTGAGCCACGCGTAGCTGCGGCGCCAGGGAGTTTTTAAAAGCCTCTTCCGACATCGGCTCGACAATGCCGGTAGTGCCAATAATGGAAAGACCACCGCAAATTCCCAGCGAAGGATTCAAGGTTCGTTTGGCCAGCTCTTCGCCGCCGGGAATGGACAGCGTTACTGCCGCCCGCATCCCCTCCGGCAGCAGTTCCTCCAATACCAGCGCCAACATGCGCCGCGGTCCAGGGTTAATGGCCGGTTCTCCCGGCGCTATGGCCAGCCCCGGCTTGGTTACAGTACCTATGCCTGGTCCAGCAATTAGCGTCCAGCCCGCTCCCGGCTGCAAGACTACCTCCGCCACAAGAAGCGCGCCATGGGTAATATCAGGATCGTCTCCCGCATCCTTGCGCACAACGGCGCGTCCGCCCTGCTCCCTGGCCGACGCTTCTTCCACCGGAACCTGCAGCCAGCTTCCTTGCGGCGTCTGCACAGCCACCTGCGCCGTCATTTCTCCTCGCCATGCCAAAAGCGCCGCCTTCAAGGCCGCAGCAGCGCATGTGCCTGTAGTCCTGCCGCTTCGCATGCGTTTTCGCAATAAGAAAACCCCCTTACGCAGGGGGTTTTGCAGCATCCTAATTGATTTTCCCAAAACCAAAAATAATGAGCTCACCCACCTGCCTATCTTCCGTAGGTCATAACGGCGTGTGTTAGAACAGGCAGGTCTCCTGACTCCGGTTCTTCGATTCTCTTCGCCTTCCCGGTTGCCCAGTGGCAGCGTATACACGCTCAGAAAAGAAACTCCCCGTTACAGTGGCGGGACCGCGTTGGCATTGCACCAAACTTCCCTATTAAGCATAAGCGCACCTATTCCCAAATCCGTATGTTCTTTTACTATTCAAAAATACATTTATATTTAATTCCCTGTCCTGCAAAAAACTCCTGCCTCTTTCTTTATAATACGCAGGATTTTTTTGCTCTCTTACAGCAAGCAGCCACCCAAACTACCTTTATAAAGAGCTCTTATTCCTAACACGTCAGACTTTTTTTTTTATCTTGTAAGATTTTTCTTACATGACCAGCAGGATTTTTCGTATTTATTGCGAAACATGTCATAGTGGTTTATTTATTTTATTTATTTTATGAGGGAGTGACACAATGAAACGAGTATGCGAGAACTGGAAAGAGCATTTTCCAGCAGGCAAAGTGGGCCAAGAACATTTTGCCGAATTTGAAACCCGCGCTAAAAATGTAGGTACCGAAATGTTTCATGTCAAAACAGCCGCCGAGGCGCAGGAAATTATCGCCAAATTGGCTGCCGACGTAAATGCAAAAAAAGTCGTCGCCATCCACAGCGCCTATGTAGACGCTTCCGGCGCCCTAGAAAAATTGCAGCAGCAGAATGTTACTGTATATACAGAAGCTGCCGACATTGCCGAACACGTGGAAACCGCTGATCTTGGCATTTCCACGGTAGAATTCGCCATTGCCGAAAGCGGCAGCGTCTGTTACGACGGCTATGCTTACGAAAGCCGTGTCGTCACCATGCTCCCTCCTTTGCATGTAGTATTTTTACCTGCCAGTCATGTAGTGCCTGGTATTTCTGAAGCTTTTGAAATTCTTTCTAAAGTATTTCATCACGGCTTCACCGGTTTCATCACCGGCCCCAGCCGTACGTCTGATATTGAACGCGTCTTGACCATCGGCGTTCACGGCCCCAGCCGCTTTGTCGTCATCGCAGTAGATGAAATGCCCGGAGGTGCAAACTAATGGAATCAACACAAGATCGTAACCTGCGCAAAGAGATTGAAGAAAAACTCAATGACGAAGTACTGCGCGGCGCCTTGGGCCGTTTTGCCGAAGCCTATCCGACGGCTCGCGCCAAAGCGTATGAAAACGTAGAAGATTTAGACTCTCTGCGTGAAAGCTTCCGTCAAATGAAAATCAACACCGTTGCCAATTTGGAAGCCATTACCGATAAGTTTGAAGCCGAAGCTACAAAGCGCGGCGTAAAAGTCTACCGGGCCAAAGACGGCGACGACTTGAAAAAATATCTGATTGATCTGTGTCAGAAAAAAGGCGTCAAACGCATCGCCAAGTCCAAATCCATGGCTACCGAAGAAATTCATTTGAACCATGCCCTGGAAGAGGCTGGCCTGCACGTAAAGGAAACCGACCTGGGCGAATGGATCATCGGCATTGCCGGACACCGTCCTTCGCACATGGTTATGCCTGCGATTCACTTGAGCCGTCAGCAATGCGCTGAATATTTCAGCCAAGAGCTGCACAAAGAAATCCCCGTAGATATCCCTTACATGGTACAGGAAGCCCGGCAAAATCTGCGCCAAGAATTCGTCCTGGCTGACATGGGTATTTCCGGCGCTAACTTCGGCATTGCCGAAAACGGCGCAATCGGCCTCGTAACTAACGAAGGCAACGCCCGCATTGTCACCACCCTGCCTAAAATCCATGTGGTTGTTATCGGCTACGAAAAGCTGATCCCCACCATTCAAGATGCATCCTACATCATGCGCATGCTCCCCCGTAACGCCACCGGTCAGCTGATGACCAGCTACATGACCATGGTAGACGGCGTGACCCCGCTGATGGTCAAGGGTCCTGACGGCAAATGGGTGGAAGAAGAGCGTGAAGTACACTACATTTTGCTGGATAATGGCCGCCTAAAAGCCGCCAAAGATCCGGTACTCAAAGAAAGCTTCAACTGTCTGCGTTGCGCTTCGTGCCTCAATGTCTGCCCGGTTTACACCGTCGTAGGCGGCCACGTATTCGGCCACATTTACGCCGGCGGCATTGGAGCCATTTTGACTGCTTTCCTTCATGGCATGAAGGACTTCGAGCATATTAACGAAATGTGCATTGGCTGTCGCAAATGCGTAGAAATCTGCCCCGGCAAAATCAACATTCCTGGACTGATTGACGAACTGCGGGCGCGGGCGGTCAAAGAACACGGCCTCCCCTTTGCCGCCAAGGTCGTCTTTGAAAACGTTCTTTCCAACCGCAAGGTGTTCCACACGATGCTGCGTATGGCCTCCATCGGCCAAAAGCCGTTCCAAAGCGGCCGCGTCATCCGTCATTTGCCGCTCTTCCTTTCGGGTATGGCCAAGGATCGCAGCCTGCCGGCTATCGCTGATGCGCCGTTCCGCGACCGCGTAGCGAAAATTACCAAAAAAATCGACAAGCCGGTCAAGAAAGTAGCCTTCTTTGCAGGCTGCAACATCGACTTTGTCTTCCCCGAAACTGGCGAAGCCATTGTCAAAGTACTTCAAGATCTGAATATGGAAGTCGTCTTCCCCATGGACCAAAGCTGCTGCGGCAAACCGGTCCTCGGCATGGGAGACCGCGACACAGGCAAAAACATTGCCAAACGCAATATTGAAGCCTTTGAAAAAGTGGATGCCGATGTCTTGATCTTCGGTTGCCCCACTTGCGCCGAAACCTGGCATGAAACCTATCTCAGCATTTTCGCCGACGATCCGGCTTGGCTGGCTCGGGCGGAAAAACTGGCCCACAAGGTTCAGGAATTCGCTCAGTTCGTCGCTCCCCTTTACGCCGCCCAAGGCCGCCTCAACAAGAAAACCGGCGCTACCAAAGTTACTTACCACGATTCTTGCCACATGCGTCGTGGTCTGGGAATCTACAAAGAGCAGCGCCAGCTTCTGGACGCCGCTAAAGACTACGAATTTGTAGAAATGAAAGACTGCGACAAGTGCTGCGGCATGGCCGGCGCTTTCGGTGTCAAGTACACAGAAATTTCCATGCCTATCCTCAAAAACAAAGTGGATAACATCAAGAACAGCGGCGCTGAAATTGTCGCTGTCGGCTGCCCCGCCTGCATGATGCAAATTCAAGGCGGCCTCGACAAGCAGGCTCCGAACATTCGCGTCAAGCACGTAGCGGAGATCCTCGCCGACGAAATCGACCACAAATAAAGCCTCTACAAAAATCCAGGAAGCCCACCTAGGGCTCCCTGGATTTTTTCTTATGAAAAGAAGAACGCAGAGAAAAGCTAGAGGAGTAAATTGAGGGAATAACCGAGGTTGCGGCGGCCGTGACTGTATTTGAGACTTTTATTGGAGCAAGACGGTCCGCAGGACGCAAAAACAGGAGACGACGGAGTAAAGTTCCGTATGTCTGAGCGCAGCGATTTCACGGAACTGCCGTCGTTTCCCGCTTTGGCGAGGCGCGCGAAAAGCTTGTCTCAAATACAGTTATGCCGCCGTTTAGGCAGAAGTTCCCAGGATTGAAATCTCCTTTCGCGTCTTTCGTGTGCTTCGCGGTTCGTTCACAATGTCCCCGTTATTGCGCAACCGCTAAAGTGCGAAATTTAAAAGGAGCCGCCGGAAACGGGCCTCAGCCTGTTTCTAGCGACTCCTTCTTTAGTTCGGTTTATTGGTGATGCGCTTTGCCCAAGGCCAAGCCCAAAGAAAGAGCCTTCTGGTTCTTCTCTTCGGTGCCTTTGGGGATGCGGTCCAAAACGGCTTCTGTTAAAGCCGCTTCGGTAACCATGTTGGTTGCGCCCACCAGCGCCCCTAAGGCGATGATGTTGGCGAACATGGCGTGGCCCAGCTCTTCTTTCGCTGTTTTGGTAATGGGCAGCGAAAGAATCTTAGCGTCTACTTTCGGCACGTCCTGCACAAAGGTGCTGTCCAGCATGAGCATGCCGCCGTCTTTGAGGACGGAGATGTATTTGTCGCAGGCTGCCTGGCTCATGGAGAGCATCAGGTCCGCCTTGGTGACTTTAGGATAATCGATCGGGGCGTCAGCAATGATGACTTCCGCCTTGCTGGAGCCGCCGCGGGCTTCCGGTCCGTAGGACTGGGTCTGCACGGCTTCTTTGCCGTCGATAATAGCGGCTTCCGCCAGAATGATGCCGGCGAGGATGAGGCCCTGGCCGCCGGTGCCGCTTAAGCTAATCTGCCACATTATGCACGGCCTCCTTTCAGGCGTTCCACTACTTTAGCGTATTCGTCGGTAAATTCCGGCGCCACTTCCTGATGCAGTTCGCCAATGAGGAATTTATCGGCCAGTTGTTCCGCCGAAAGCTTGGCCGCCGCCTGGACGGTAACGGCGTGGTCGCGCTGCCATTCGAGCATTTTCGCAGGCTGCGCCATTTTGTTTTTGCGTCCAAAGCTGGTAGGGCAGCCGGAAATGGCGTCAATGACCGAGAAGCCTTTATTGGCAATGCCTTTGGCAATAAGATCGGTAAGCATCTTCGCATGGAAGGACGTGCCTCGCGCCACATAAGTAGCGCCAGCGGCGATGGACAACTTGGCAATGTCAAAGGAACGCTCAATGTGTCCGAACGGTGCGGTCGTAGAACGACAGCTTTGCGGCGTAAGCGGCGAAGACTGACCGCCGGTCATGCCGTAAATGTTGTTGTCGAAAATGATGGTGGTAAGGTCAATATTGCGGCGGGCGGCGTGAATGAAGTGGTTGCCGCCGATGGCGGTCGCATCGCCGTCGCCGGTAATGACGATGACGTTGAGCTCCGGATTAGCCATCTTGATGCCGGTGGCAAAAGGCAATGCTCGGCCGTGAGCAGTATGGACGGTGTTGAAGTCCATATAGCCGGAGGCCCGGGAGGAGCAGCCGATACCGGAAACGATGACGGTTTTATCCTGGTCCAGTCCCTGGGCGTCAATAGCCCGCAGGATGGCTGCCAGAAGAATGCCGTGGCCGCAGCCGGGGCACCAGATGTGCGGCAGCGCGGTTTGGCGCAAGTATTTTTGAATGTCTGCCATTAGTTCGCACCTCCAGTTGCCTCTTCAAGAGCGGTAAGAATATCATCCGGCGTCAGGATGGTGCCGTCGAAGCGGTTCACGCCGCGGACTTTATCCCGACCAACGTAGCGTTCAACTTCGCCAACGAGTTGGCCATAGTTCATTTCCGGTACGATCACGGTTTTGGCCTTAGCGGCGGCTTTTTGCACAACGTCGCCCGGGAAAGGCCAAATGGTGATGAGCTTTAAGAGACCGGCCTTGATGCCTTTGGCGCGGGCCGCTTTCACTGCAGCGATAGCCGATCTAGCGGTACCGCCGTAAGCGACGATAACGTGTTCAGCGTCCGCCATTTCGTATTCTTCATAAAGGGTGATTTCTTCTTTAGCCTGTTCCAGCTTGGTATGCATGCGGTCAATGACTTCGGTCGTCATCGCGGCCGTGCTGTTAGGCAGGCCGTTGTAGCCATGCATCAAGCCGGTTACATGGTAGCGGTAGCCGCTGCCAAAGGGAGCCATGGGCGGTACGCCGTCGGCTTCCGGTTTATAGGCCAGATAGTCCGCAGGAGCGCCGGTAGGCACTTTGCGGTCGATGATTTCGCAGCTGCCTTCTTCGGGCAATTCGACGCGCTCGCGCATATGGCCGATGACTTCGTCGAGCAGGAAGATAACAGGGGTGCGGAATTTCTCGGCAAAATTAACGGCTTTAATCATCACTTCATAGGATTCTTTAACCGATGCCGGAGAAAGCACGAGAATGCCATGGTCCCCATGAGTGCCCCAGCGGGACTGCATGACATCGCCTTGCGCCGGCGAGGTGGGCAGACCGGTACTGGGACCGGAGCGCTGTACGTTTACGATCACTACCGGCAGTTCCGCCATGGCGGCGTAGCCGATAAGCTCTTGCTTTAAGGAAAAGCCGGGGCCGCTGGTCGCGGTGATGGCTTTGACGCCGGTCAAGGATGCGCCGCAAACAGCGCCCATGCTGGCGATTTCGTCTTCCATCTGCAGAAATTTACCGCCTCGTTTGGGCAGTTCTTCGGCGAGAATTTCCATTACTTCCGTACTGGGCGTAATGGGATATCCCGCAAAAAAAGTGACGCCGGCGGCGAGAGCGCCTTCAGCGCAGGCCTGGTTGCCTTGAATCAGTCTTGCTTTGGCCATCTTATTTTCCCGCCTCCTCTTTCACCACAAATATGGCATAGTCCGGGCAGCGCAGTTCGCACTGGCCGCAGCTGATACAAGCTTCCGGCTTCTTTGCGTATACTTTGCCCACTTCGTCCAGTTCCAGCACTTGCTTGGGACAGAACGCCACGCAGATACCACAGCCTTTGCAGTATCGTTTGTTGATCTGTAACGCCATGAATTTTCCCTCCAAACAGTCTCTTTGGATGCAGCCTGCCCCATTAGGTCTCTTACTTTACAATTTTGTACAGCAAAAATCCTCACAGGCACATCTTCTTTATTATAACAAAAAATCAACATTACCGGGGAGCTTTTTCTGGTTTCTTCATGTATACAGCTCCAGCTGGAGCTGATTTAAGCAGTTGAAACTCCTTGAATCGTCCATCTTTTGCCATTTCTTCCTGATGTTTCTGTTTTACAAGAAGGTAAATAGCTTCCTTTTCACCTATACGCAGAAACTCTTCCGTCTTCAAGCGGGGCATAGTATATTTTCCCTGCCATGGCTCCTGCCCTGCTTCCCCCTCTTCCAAACGATAGGCGATGCGGCCGCTGTAAAAAACAGCCGAAGTCGGATAATCCCCGTAAGCCCCTACAAGAGCTGGCGCCTGTGGAATAGCATCCGCCAACGCAACAAAGGAACGCCTCTCGGAAATTAGCGCCGCCCCCTGGGACAAGAAACCGCAAGCCCCTGCAAAAATGCCGGCTACCACCCAGGCTACAAGCCATTGCCGACGCCTTTTCCACTGTAAAAGCGCCAGTACTAAGAGCAACACCGCCACTGGCGGCCAAACAACCTCTGTTGGCGCAGCCGCAGGAATATTGCGCAGCGTTTCGCCCAAAAGCAGCCACAAAAGAGCGGCCGGCGCCGTCAGCCACCATAAGGAACAGCGCCCTTGCAGCATTTGCTCCAATTGCCCGGCCGCCAGCATAGCTCCTGGAAATAATGCGGGAAAAACATAGGTCGGATACTTTGTCGCCATCAGGGTGTAAAACAGCAACGTTCCGCCCAGCCAAACCCATAAGTACCGAGACAATCCTCCTTGTAGTACCGCAGCTCTCCTCTTCAGCAAAGAAGCAAGCAACAAGCCGCTCCAAGGAAGCAAGCTCACAGGATATAAAACCAAATAGTAATAAAACACATTGTCATCAGGATGCTCGGACACCGTTGCCCGCGTCACGTTGTGCAAGCCCAGAAAAGTAGTAACAAACTGTTCTCCATGCTGCATCAGCATCCAGACATACCAAGGACCGACAAGCAGCAAAAAAGCAACCAGGCCCCAGCCCCAGCGAAAACGCTTCAAGAGGCGCCAATCCCGGCACGCCAGCACATAGGCAAGAAGCAATAAGCCGGGCAGCACTAAGCCAACAGGACCTTTAGTCAAAACTGCCAGCGCCGACGCGGCATACGCCGTCAGCCAATAGTGGCTTTGATCACGGCTTAGACCCAAATACGCCTGGCCCATGGTAACGGCGGAAAAGAAAAAAAGAACAGCATCTGTCAAGACCAATCGCGCCAAAACCCAATATTCCAGTGAAGTTGCCAGCACCAAGGCTGTCAAAAGCGCCCGTTTCTTATTCGCGCCAGTCTCTAAAGAAAACCAGCAGGCATAACCGACCCCCAGCGCCGCAAAAACAGCGCCAGGCAGCCGGGCCGCCCATTCATTCAACCCAAAAGCAGCAAAAGAAGAAGCCAGAAGCCAATACGTCATAACCGGCTTATCAAACCAATATGCGCCATAAATACGCGGCGAAAGCCAATCACCGCTTTCCAGCATCTCCCTTGCGGTCAGCGCATAATTGGCCTCTACCGGGTCGGTTACAGGCAGCACCTGGTTGTATAGCAAAAAGAAGACCAGCGCCAACACTGCCGTAAGGACAGCCAGCCAGTTCCGGTTCATCATAACGTTCCCTCTTTCAAAAGCAGCAGCACCTCATAACGAGTCGATAATACAGTCAGTTTCTTTTGCTCCGCTTCCGATAGCAACCGATAGTCGGAAAGGCGCAGCACAAAATAAGCTCGCTCCTGGCGAGACACCATTTGCTGCAAAACCGCCCGCGTATCCACCTTGTTGTGGAATAAAGTAGTGCCGACCTCCTCGGTAGAAGCATCGGTATAATACACAAAACCTGGACGCAAAAATTTAATGACATAAACAGAAGACGCACCGTCATAGTTCGCCTTAAAATCTTCGGCAATTTCCTTGGCGGTAAATTGCGGTGCCGCCAAAGGCAGCAGCACCAACACCAAAGTCAGCAAAAAGGCGCTGGCGCCAGCAGCCAAGGTCACCCACGCTCTTTGGTATCCGCCTCGCCAAATCTGCCAAGAAGCTCCAGCCCCGGTAACAAGTAAAATTCCGGCTGCAAGGAACGCTCCCAAAGCCAATGCCGGCATCAACGCCTGACCATAGACCAGTCCTGCCCCCAACAAGCCATGCAAAGCGCCGCAAGCAATCGCCCAGGCCCGCTGCCTCACAGGCTGCACCCACAGACGGCTTAAGCGCCACCCCACCAGCATGGCTAAAGGCGGGAACATGGGCAAAATATAGGATACCAATTTCGTTTTGGCAATTGTAAAAAAGATGAAGATAAAAGCCGCCCAAAGAAGCAGAAACCGTAACGTCCGGCGCTCATACTGCGCTTCTTTCCACGCAAGCCATACGGTCTGCGGCAACAAGGTAACCCAAGGGAAAAAACCCAGAATCAAAACAGGCACAAAATAAGTCCACGCATTAGACACATCATGTTCTGCAGAAGTAAAGCGCGTCACATTATGCATACCTAAAAAAGTATCAACAAACACTTGGCCATGAACTGCATACATGGCTATATACCAAGGCAAAGCGACTGCCGCATACACCAGCAGGCCTTTAGGCAGCTGCAATTTGATAAAGCCTCGCCAATCGCCTCGGCTTAGTAGCTCCAACAACAAAATCGCTCCAGGAAACAACAGGCCCACCGGCCCCTTGGTTAAGGTAGCCAGCGCCGCCAGCACATAAGCCAGCATGATTCGTTTCTCCCAATACGCCAACAAGCATGCCGTCAGAAAAAATGTCAGCGTACTATCGGTTACAGCGCCTTTCGCCAAATAAAAGAATTCCAAGCTCGTCGCCAGCACTACGGCAGAAGCTGCCGCGCTAGCGCTTCCGAAGCGATTCTTCATAAAGGCGTACACAAGCCAAACCGTCCCCAACGCCATAGCCGCCGCAGGCAAACGCGCCGCCCATTCCGTAGGTCCCAATAGCATCGTGACTCCCGCCACCAGCCAATAGTACATCGGCGGCTTATCAAACCAGACTTCGCCAAAGATGCGGGGGGAAAGCCAATCTCCCGCCGCCAGCATTTCCTTCGCTGTTTGCGCGTATACCGGTTCATCTGGATCCAGCAAAGGCAGCGAGCCTAGCTGGAAAAAGAATAAAATCAAACACAGCAACGTAACTATCATCCAACGCTGTTGCAACTATTTCATCCTCCTACTGCAATCTTTCTTCAGCCAACGGCCCCATAGGTTCGTCTCAAACCTTCTTCCAGCGGCATCTGCGGCCGCCAGCCAGAATACTGTTGCAACCGACTGGAATCCAGTGCTGAATGCAATATATCCCCGGCTCTAGGTTGATCCAGTACCACTTGGGGCTTTGCGCCGGAAATACGACTCATCGTTTCAATCAATTCCAACAGGGACGTTTGTTTTCCAGTACTGACATTATACGTGCCGGAAGGTACTTGCGAGGCCAAAGAAGCAGCCACTGCAGCCGCCACATCTCCGGCGTAAACAAAATCTCTCGTCTGCTTGCCATCGCCGAATAGCTGCAACGAACATCCTTGGCGCAGTAAACGGGTAAAAATGCTGACAACGCCGCCTTCGCCGCCGTCTCCCTGGCGTTCGCCATAAACGTTGGCAAAACGCAGCGCCGCATATTCCAGGCCGTGCAGTTGATGGTACAATTCCAAATAGCGTTCCACCGTATGCTTGCTAAGTCCATAAAAAGACATGGGCGCCGTCTGTTCTGTTTCGCGAAGAGGCAGATTTTGATTATCTCCGTACACTGCCGCCGAAGAGGCAAATACTACTTTACGCACACCATGAACACGGCACTGCTCCAATAATTCCACCGTTGCCACCACATTCAGTTCACAATCATACACAGGCTTTGCCAAGGAAACAGGCACCATGGTCTGCGCGGCAAAATGAACTACCGCCTCAAAATCATTAGACGCAAACACTTGCGCCAGCGCACCTGGATCGCGCACATCCTGCTCTATAAAAGCAGCTTCCAGCGGCACATACGCACGATTGCCGCTGGATAAATCATCCAGCACGGTAACCTTCCAACCGGCCGCCAGCAGTTGCGGCGTCAAATGCGACCCAATAAAACCGGCTCCGCCGGTCACTAATATCTGTTTCATCTTCAACCTCCCGGGTGTGTAATGCTAAGCAATCTGCCTTTTCAGGCGGATTGAATCTTTCGCATAAAATCGCGTCCAAACGTCTGAACCACCGCTATTGCGCCCAACCCAAAGGGTATATATTCAGCCGCCACGCGCCAAACCAAAGCCGCCACCCCCACCGTTCCCGGCGCAGCCAAGGACTGGAGCAGCAGTACGAAGCCGCCTTCGGCAATGCCGGCCCCTCCCGGAGTAGGCGCCACATAAAGTAAAATATTAAGCAAAACCATACGGCCCATAATCGTTAAAAAATCGCCGCTTCCGCCCAGCCCCCAAAGCAAAGCAGGAACCAAAGCGTACAGCAAAAACAAGCTGGCTGCCGACTGCAGCAACACCAGCAGCATCTGCCCTGGAGCCGCGCCCAGCAGCTGCACAGCGTTGCGCACATCCTTGTACAAATTCACCAGACGCCTGCGTCTAGCGCGGCGCAACCGCCGGACCAACAGCAACACCAGCATATCTGGCAGGGACGTGCGAAAGAAAACAGGCATCGCCAGCATGCTTAGCAGTAAAAAAAGCGAGCCAGCCAGCAGCACTCCTTGCGAAAGTCCTGGCAGCACATCGCCGTCAAACAAAAAAACAAGGGGTGCAAATAAAAACAATACCAAAATTGACAGTAAGGTCCGCACTAAAACCAAAATAGTAGCCTTACCGGTAGGCACGCCGGCGCGTCGCAAAAACAATACCTGGGCAAAAGCCCCGCCTGCAGCGCCTGGCGTCAGCATAGCCAAGAAATAATTCCCAAAAACGACTTGATAGGCTTCACGCATGGTCACGGTTCTGCCTCCGGCAATAGCCGTCAGCCGCACCAACCGAGCTGCATCAAAATAAAGTCCGCCGACGGAAAGAGCCGCTACCAACAAAAGCGAAGCTGGACGGAACTGCCCCAAAGACTGCAGCGTGTTGGCATCTACAGTCCAATAGAGCACAAACGCAGATATGGCTGCTACTAAAAACAGTAGCAGCCCAACGCGCCGATACATAGTTCGCATAATCTAACTCTCCAATGATTAATGTTATCTAATCTTACCATCATCGGCAAATGCTGACAAGATCACTTCCTAGGCTTGTACGAAATTCAAAATCCGCAAGCCGCGCTCCTTTTCCAGATCAATAAACAAACCGTCCATGGTTCTCACCATAGGCCTTGTAGCCATAAACCGTCCTGGATGAACCACTTCCGCCACCCTGCCATCACTCAGCTCCACCACATTGCCGGTAAAATAGTCTCTAACATTATTCAAGAATACTAAGCAAGTTGTCGGATCCAAGGTTCCAAACATCTCCTCCAGCATCATTTCCGCCACCGCAAACGGCGACATACGGCTTGTTTCATCCTGTCCAGCCGTACGCCGATCGTAAAGATTGGCCACCGAAACAATACGCGCCACCGGGTGAATTTGCGGGCCGTACAAACCCAAGGGATAGCCGGACCCATCCATTTTCTCGTGATGTTGAAAAACAGCAAATTTCACATTTTCAGGAATTCCCGGACATTTTTTTAACAGTTGGTAGCCATAAAAAGTATGACGCCGATATAACGCCGCCTGCGCCGGATCGCTTGGCTCCGCCATGTCCTGATATTCTTCCGGCAGTTGCACCTTGCCGATATCATGCAACAAGCCAGCCAGCACCAGTTCCTGCAGCTCCTTGTGCCCTAAATCAAGCCAACGCCCGATTACGCCGCAGATCATGGCCACATTCATAGCATGCTGAAAAAGCGGTCCTCCTGCTTGCTGCAACATATGTAGATGATTCACGACGCCAACGGCATTAACCATCTGCAACAAATGGTTTTGTACAAACGCCTTCAATTCCGGCAACGGCACTTCCTGTGTCTGCCGAATCTGGTCAAATTGCTGCGCTACTTCTTCTGATACGGCTTCATATTCGCCAAAAAATTGCTTTTGCGCCGCCCCTTTAGGCTGAGCTGTTTTTTCGCGAGAAAGCGATTCAGATGACATCCGAATCGCCACCATCTTTATCTCCCAGAAGCGCAGGCCCGCAATTAATTTATCCGTCAGTTCCGTTCCTTCCGATAAAATAACCTGATCCGTCGGACTCAGCACCTCTTTGGCAACAACCATTCCTGGCCGTAAATCTTCCAGCACATAATACCGGCTATTTTTCGAAGCCATCTTTCTTCCCCTTCTGCAAAACACTCATCCAAAGTGCTGCGTATCATATTGTGCGCCTTATGCCTTCCTTAGCACTACACTATATACTAAAGTTCGTTGCACCTACCTTACAATCCTGCTCTCCCAAAACCTTCTCCGCCTCCGCAGGCTGCAAAAGAAAGTTTTTTCAACATTCCAGCAAGCCAAACGCCCGCCAAGCCGCCATTTGCACTTTTTTCAGGGAAATCCCCTGCTCCTGCGCCAGTTTCTTACAATCTTCATACTCAGGCATAGCATTGTCTTCGCCTAGTTTCATACGCACCTTCCCCCAAGGAGTTTCTACTTCCCGAAAGGCTCTTGCCTGAATGCGCCGTTTCAGCTGTGTCGCCCGCACGCCTAAGGTAGAAGTTTCTTGAAAGAAAACAGCTTCCAGCTCCGCTTGCTTATCCGGCAAGCAGAGCGCCGACAACACCACGCCGCTGCGGCCTTTTTTCATCAAGACCGGTGTCGTCCATACATCTAAAGCGCCGCTTTTTAGCAGCATCTCCGCACTGTAGGCCGTAATTTGAGGGCTTAAATCGTCAAGATTGGCTTCCAGTAAAACAACGTCCTCCCTGCCAGTTTCCTCCGCCAACGTTCCCAGACAAAGACGCAATACATTCGGCTGCGGTAAATCCCAGCCGCCGGCGCCATAGGCTATACGCTCGCAAAGAAAGCCCTCCGGCTGCGCGCCAAAGCCAGCACTCAGTTCCGCCAGCAAGGCCGCGCCGGTAGGGGTTGTCAACTCTCGCGCTATTTCTCCTTGCGCCTGTGGAATACCGCAAAGCAATTCCGCCGTCGCCGGCGCCGGCACCGGCATGCGTCCATGGGCGCACTCTACAAAACCACTGCCTGTGTAAACCTTTGACGCGTATATCTTTTCGATCCCCAAATAATATAAGCCATATACCGTGCCGACAATGTCGACAATGGCATCCACCGCCCCTACTTCGTGAAAATGAACCTTATCCGGCGTTGTGCCATGCACCTTGGCTTCCGCCTCGGCTAAACGATGAAATACCGCCAAACTGCGTTCTCGCACTGCCGGCGGCAAAGGCGCTGCTTGCAGCAATGCCGCAATTTCTGGCAGATGCCGATGTTCATGATGATGGTGATGCGGCTCCAATGCTTTATCTTCTGCCGCAGCATGACCATGCTGGCTATGTCCGCCTGCATGTCCATGGGGCTGCTCTTGCTGGTGGTGATGGTGCTCGTGATCATGGTGATGCAGGCGCACATCCAAATGAGTAGCCGCAATCCCCTTTTTTTGCACCGCCTCCACATCCAAAGAAAATCCCTCTACCTTCAACGAAGCCAGCATGCTGCGCAGCTCCGTTTCCGGCAACCCCAACGCCACTAATCCCCCGAGAAACATATTCCCGCTAATTCCGGAAAAACAATCCAAATATAAAACTTTCATGCCTATTCCTCCCGCACTGCGTATGCCTATTGTATTCATCGCATATGATTGATCATGCTGGCCAGGCGACCTGCGCCAAAACCATTATCAATATTGACAACAGCCACGCCGGCGGCGCAGCTGTTCAGCATGCACAACAAAGCCGACAAGCCGCCAAAATTGGCGCCATAGCCTACGCTTGTAGGCACAGCAACAACCGGTTTGTTCACTAAGCCCCCCACTACACTGGCTAAGGCCCCTTCCATGCCGGCCACGACTACCAACACATTGGCCTCCTGCAATATCTGCTGCTGCGCCAAAAGCCGATGAATGCCGGCTACGCCGACATCAAAAATCCGTTCGACGCGATTCCCCATAATTTCAGCCGTCAAAGCCGCTTCCTCCGCCACAGGGATATCACTGGTACCGGCGCTGAGAACTGCAATACGCCGTTTCTCATCCTTAGGCAGAGCCGCCCGTTCCAAGCAAATAAGCCGAGGTTCTTCATGATACGCCGCTTGCGGCAAAACCTCCCTAACGGCCTCATACATCTCCCAATTGGCCCGGGTGCCAAGAATATTGGCGTTTTTAGCAGCCAGCCGCTCCATGATGCGACATACCTGCGCCACCGTCTTTCCTTCGCAAAAAACCACTTCTGGAAAGCCTTGGCGAACCGCGCGATGATGATCCAGCTTAGCAAATCCCAAATCCTCATACGGAAGCTGACGGCACACCGTCAACATTTCTTCCAGGGACACGTCTCCCTGACGAAACGCCTGCAATGTTTCTTCCAAATTTTGCTGCTTCTCCATGTTTCTTCTCCTATATCCCGCTAGTCAGCCTTTCACGAAAACCGGTAATTCCCGAAAAAGGTTATTATGTATTATATTGTACACCTACTGATAAAATCCTGTCTGCATACAGCTAAAAAACGCAGAGCTTATGTTTTAGCTCTGCGTTTTAAGAAGATTTTCCATCAACTGCCCGGCTCCGTATGTACAATACGCACCTGCGTTTCCTCCAGCAAGTCCAGCCAGCCGTCAGCTATACGCACTACAGGCAGCGCCCAGTTCGTGCTGTTGAGCATAGCCACCACGCCTCGACGACCATCACTCAAGTTCACGGTTTCCCCCAATCCGTAGGGAATAACCAGCTTCTTCAGCGCCTGCACCGCCTCTGGAGCAAAAAGTCTGCCTTCGCCGCTGCCAATAATCGCCATAGCCTCACGAATGCTCAGGCGTTTCCGGTAAATTCTGTCGGTCGTTAAAGCATCATAGACATCGGCCACAGCCACAATCGCAGACAAGCGATGCATATTTTCTCCGGTAATGGCCCAAGGATAACCGCTGCCGTCATAACGCTCATGATGCTGCAGCGCGATCAGCATCACGCGGGTATCCAACTCCTGCTCCTTGCGCAACAGCCGGTAACCTGCTGCAGCATGCCCCTGTATTTGAAGAAATTCTTCCCGGTTGAACTTTCCCTCTTTGTTTAAAACATGGACTGGAACCGTCAACTTTCCCAAATCATGCAAAAATCCGCCCATGCCCAAAATAGCCATTTCCTGCCGCGAAAGGCCCAACGCCAGCCCCAGCGCCATAGAAATCAATCCTACTTGCACACTATGCGCATAAAGATAATTTGTCACATAAGACAAATCATCCAAGACCAACAATAAGTGGGAGCGCCTGACCAATTCATCCGCCACGGCATACGACAGCTCTTGGAGCTGTTTCATATCGAGCTCAGAGCTCTCTGCTGCAAAAGCCCGGAACACTCTGCGCACCTTGCGCATTAGACGTATGCGCGCCGCCCCGGAGACCAACGGCTCCACCCTAACCAGACGCTGGTTCTCCCGGCCTTGCTGCTGCACATACACTTTGGCAATGCCGTATCGCTGCAGCGCCAAACGCAAATCCGGCGTAATCAGACGACCAGCCGCTAAAAGCACCCTCCCGTTTGGATCCAACACATCCTTAGCCGCCACCATGGAAGACTGTAAGGATTCAACCGTAATTTCTTTGATTCTCACAAGCACATCTCCTACGTTCTACGATTATTCTTCGGGCGTATGGAGAAATTAAAAATGCTATAGTCTTATAACATTGTTGAGAAAAAATTCGACGCCCTTGGAGACATTCCTGCCAAGGGCGCCGAATTTTTACAAAGAATTTCCGAAATCACATTTGATGTTTCTTGGAACGCATGCTTTCCAAAAGCAAATACACCAAAGGAACCACCACTAAAGTCAGCACCGTCGAAGTAATCAAACCGCCAACAAGAACAACCCCCATGGAAGAACGCATCTCCGCACCGGCCCCAATTCCCATGGCTACAGGGAGCATACCAAAAATCATAGCCATCGTGGTCATTAGAATCGGGCGCAAACGTACCGATCCCGCCTCAACCAAGGCCTCCCGAATCTCCCAGCCTTCCCGGCGCAGCTGATTCGTGTAGTCAATGAGCAAAATGGCGTTCTTCGTTACCAGGCCCATAAGCATGATAGCGCCAATTAAGGAAATCATATTGATCGTCTTGCCTGTCATCATCAACGATAAAATGGCGCCTACCAGCGAAAACGGCAGGGACAGCATAATGGTCATGGGATGCACAAAGCTTTCAAACTCCGCCGCCAGCACCATGTAGATCAAAATAACAGCTAAGAGAATGGCTTTACTGATTTGTCCAAATGCACTGTTCATACTGTCAGCCTGGCCAACAAATTTATAGGTATAGCCTAACGGCAGGTTCAAATCTGGAATCAACGCCTTGACTTGGTTGAGAATCTCGCCGGCGGAAACGCCTACAGCGTTGGCGTACACAATAACTTGCCGTTGCCTTGACTCGCGGTCAATCTGCGTCGGCCCTGCGCTGACTTTTACGTCAGCAATATCCGCCAAGCGTACAAAAGAGCCGTTAGCCGTTGTACTGACACGCAAGTTGGCTACATCATCATAGCTAACGCGCCGTCCTTCCTGCAGCCGCAGACGGATATCATAATCATTACCGCCTACATTATACTGATTTTTAGTTACAACTCCCAAAAAAGCCAATTGAATAATATCGCCGGCTGTGGCGGCAGTAATTCCCACGCTTCCTGCCTTAGCAGGATCCAGTTTTACATGGATCTGCGGTTCGTACTGCTCGCTGGAAATATCAACATCCGCCGTTCCCGGCAGTTGCCGGATCATGTCGGCCAGTTCCTGAGCCTTTTGATTCAGCACTTCCAGCTCCGGGCCGCGTAAGCCCAGCTGCACCGGGCGGCTGTCGCCGCGGCCAATCCCCTGATTGGTCACCACCGCTACTTTGAGGCCTTTAATCTTTCTGGTTTGCACCCGCAGATCGTTCATAATGTCGTCCATCGTACGGTTGCGTTCTGAACCAGGTATCAAGCGAACCCCTATAGTACCCTTATAAATAGGGTCGCGCCTAGCCCCAGTCACAACAAACGCCGATTGCAATTCTGGCAGCTCCAGCACCACTTTCTCCAAGGGCTGCGCCAGCTGAATCATTTGATCCTGAGACGTACCGGCAGGAGCGGAAAAGTTAATGGAAAACTCGCCCGAATCATAGCTTGGTTGAAACTCAACGCCTACAAAAGGCAGCAGCAAACCGTTAATAAACAAAGATAAAAAGGCGATTGCCACTAGCTTTTTAGGACGCTGCAGCGCCCAGCGCAGCACTTCCCGATAGATGTCGCGCAGCCACAAAAAAGACTGCTCCCACAGATCCAGCGCCTTTTGAATAAAAGGCAGCGATTCTCGGCCGCCATGGCCTTTCAGCCAATACGCGGAGAGCATCGGCGTCAGCGTAAACGCCACAAAGAGAGAAAAGGTAACCGCAAAGGCAACAGTCAGACCAAATTGCTTAAAAAATTGTCCGACGACTTCCCCCATGCTGCCCACAGGCACGAACACGGCTAAAATAGACAGCGTTGTCGCCAATACAGCCAGGGAAATCTCCTGCGTTCCTTCTTTGGCCGCCTGCAAGGGAGGTTTACCTTCTTCCATATGGCGGAAGATGTTCTCAATAACCACAATGGCATCGTCAATCAAAATACCTACGGCCAAACTCAACCCCATCAAAGACATATTGTTAAGGGTAAAATTCATCACTTTCATCAAAAAGAAGGTGGCAATAATGGACGTCGGAATGGCAATGGCCGAAATAAGCGTAGCCCGCACATTCTGCAAAAACAAAAAGGTAATGATAACCGCCAGAAAGCCGCCAAAAAGGAGCGAGACCATAACGTCTTCCACATTGTCCCGAATATAAGTGGAACTGTCACGTACAATGGTGACAGTAATATCCTTAGGAAGAACCCGCTCCTGCATGCTTTGCATCGCTTTTTTGGCACGTTCGGCCACATTAACCGTATTGGAGCCGGACTGCTTCTGCACCGCCACCATGACGCTAGGTTTGCCGTTAGTATGGGCAAAGCCCCGTTCCTCCGCATAGCTGTCTACGACTTCTACAACGTCACCGACACGAATGAGACGTCCGTCGCGGTTAGCCAGCACCAAATTGCGCAATTCTTCTACCGACGTGTATTTCCCCAGGGTACGCACGGTCAGCTCCAAACTTTTGGCGCTGACCTGCCCGCCCGGAGTGTCTATGTTTTGCGCATTTACTGCTTCATCTAGGTGCTGATACGTAATATTGTAGGCTTCCATTTTGGCCGGATCGATACGCAGTTGAATCTCCCGCAAGGTCGACCCAAATACATTGACATCGCCTACGCCATCCAGCCGCTGCAGCTCGTCTTTAACAATGTCTACCGCCAATTTACGAATTTCCTGGCGCGGCCGTTCATCCGAGGCCAAGCTGAAATAAATAATGGATTGCGCACTAATGTCAAAGCGCTGCACTACCGGTTCATCAATCTGATCCGGCAGCTTTTTGCGCACCCCTGCAACTTTTTCCCGCACTTCATTGGCCGCCATTTTGGGGTCAGTGCCAAATTCAAATTCCAAGGTGATTTGCGAAGAGCCTGTTTTAGAAATAGAAGATAAAGTCTTTATGCCGGATACCGAGCTAACCGCATCCTCAATTGGCTTGGTAACTAAAGTTTCCATTTCCTCCGGTGAAGCGCCGGTATAGGTTACCGTCACATTAACAATAGGAAATTCCACATCTGGATACAAATCCAAACCAATGCCGGAATAGGAGCTCAGGCCAAATACCACCAGCAACAACACCAGCATGGTAGTAAAAACCGGCCGCCTGATAAATGTTTCGATCATTTTGCGGCCTCCGCTTCACTATCGCCTGCGTCAATTCTCGCTCCGTCACGCAGTTTATTCTGACCGGAAACCACAATTTGTTCTCCCTCTTGCAAGCCTTCCAAAATTTCAGCCCAGCCGCCGCCAATATAACCGGTTTTCAACAAGCGCTGCTGCACCCTTCTTTCAGCATTAACCACATATACCGTTTTTTGGTCTTCCCTCATAACTAAAGCGCTTTCAGGCACAACCAAGGCATTGGGGTGCGCCGCGCCTGTCACTTCCGCCTTAGCGAACATGCCCGGCTTCAATATCCCTGTAGGATTCGAAATCTCAATTTCCGCCATAAAGGCCCGGGAAGCCGTCGCCGCCGAGGGCGACACACGCACAATAACTCCCTCAAAGATTTGATTCCCCAAAGCCTCTATCCGCACAGACACTTTCTTCCCCACAGCAACATCGCTTACCTGCGCTTCACCGACGGTTACCTTTGCCAGCAGAGACGTTAAATCGGCCACCGTTACAATAGCTGTGCCCAGTTTGGTATAGCCTCCAGACTGCAAAAAACGCTTGGTAATTACACCGCCCTTAGGAGACCGGACCTGAGTATGATCCAGTTTAGCCTTGGCTAAAGCCAAACTTCCCTCATAAGAACGTACCTGGCCGATAGCCAAGTCGCGCTTCGTCCTAGCCGTATCCAAAGAGGAAACTGACACAGCGCCTTGTTCCGACAAAGATTCCATGCGCTGCAAATCCAGCCTCGCCTGTTCTAAATCCGCTTTCTTCGACAACAGGTTTCCTTCCGCCTGAATAACCTGCGCTTCCAGCTCCGCCGTATCCATTTGCGCCAGCAAGGTTCCCGCGGCTACCAGATCGCCTTCTTCTACGAGCACGCGATCAAGACGGCCATCCACCTTCGCGGATACGTCTGCATTCCAGACAGGCTCCAAACTGCCCGAAAAAATCAGTACCGGCTGCAAATTTTGGCGTCCAACTACAGCAGTCGTAACATTGGGTATTTTCCCCTGGGCCATGCGAGCCGCACGCTCTTTATTCGCTGAAATATTGCTGTAGATACGAAAGCCAATGATCGCGGACAATACGACTACAACTAGAACCGTGACTGTAAGTATCTTTTTCTTCCGTGTCACCCTTGCTTCAACTCCCACTTCTCATCTATGTTGTTTATACAACTATAATTACAAACATTTAAAATGATTCCACTTATAAAGAAAAATTCCTCCCACAATAGCAATAAAAAAATACTCTTGGTTGAAAATTCTCCAACCAAGAGTATTTTTGTTTTTCATTCACCACAAATATAACATAATGCCGCTAGTACATCCGCCTCAGTTACTTGCTTAGTCACTAAAGCCGTTCCAGCTTCCTGCAGCAACACCCAGTGCAGCGTCCCTTCAGCCACTTTTTTATCATGCATTAAAAGCGGCGCCAATTGCTCAGCAGAACATACCGTGCTCCGTATGGGAAGAGCAATGGCTTTTAAAATGCGCTCCAGCCGTTCACATGTTCCCGGAGCCGTCACGCCGCAGAGTTCTCCCAAGTAAGCCGCTCCGATCATGCCAATCGCCACCGCTTCGCCGTGAATATACTGTGCAAAGCCAGTAGCGCTTTCCAAGGCGTGGCCCATCGTATGGCCAAAATTCAAAAGCGCTCTCCGGCCTGTTTCCTTCTCGTCTTCCGCTACAATCGCCGCTTTATGGCGACAGCAAACGCCAATAACGTATTCTATTTCTGCGCAGCTCTTTTGACGCAAAGCCTCCGCATGCTTCTCCAGCCATTCCAGAAACGACGCGTCAAAAATCGCTCCGTACTTCACGACCTCCGCCAAGCCGCCGGCCCATTCGCGTTCTGGCAGGGTATCTAGGGTCGCCACATCCGCCGCTACCAAATGCGGCTGATAGAAGGCACCGATCAGATTCTTGCCCTGCGGATGGTTCACCGCGACTTTGCCGCCCACGCTGGAATCCACCTGCGCCAATAAGGTCGTCGGCAGCTGCACAAAAGGAACCCCCCGTAAAAACGTAGCCGCCACAAATCCCGCCAGATCCCCTACAACACCGCCGCCTAAGGCCATAATAGGCCGCTTTCGGTCAATTCCCGCCAGCAGCGCTTCATCATACAGCCGTTGGGCCCAAGCGAAGGTTTTGGCACTTTCACCGGCCGGAACCACAGCCAAGCGTACTTGCCAGCCCGCCGCCTCTAATACGTTTTTCACGGCCTCGCCATATAAAGGCCGCACATTCTCATCTGTCACCACCAGCGTTTTTCCCGCCTTTAAGGCCGCTTGCGAGCACAAAGCCGGTAATTGTCCCAACACTCCGGCTGCAATATGAATCTCGTACCTTCTTTCACCGGTGACCACTTCTACGATGTCCACGCAACCAGCCTCCTTGCCTTACAAACTCCACTATTTTTTCCGCTATTTCCTGCGGCCCGCATTCGCTTGTATCAATAACTACGTCTGCTGCTTGCGTATATACCTCTTCACGCTGGGTCAACAAGGAGCGCACGCGTTCTTCCCGTTCTTCTACCGCTAGCAACGGGCGACTTTGACGTCGGCCGGTACGCTCCAAAATAACTTCCGGCGAGGCTTGGAGTAAAACCAAAATTCCATTGCGCCGCAAGCGCTTTACATTCTCCTCGTCCAGAACCACACCGCCGCCGGTAGCAATGACGGTGCCTGTATAGCGCGACAGGCGAGCAATCATTTCCTTTTCCTTGCCGCGAAAAACTTCTTCGCCTGCTTGCTCGAAAATCTCGGAAATGCTTTTTCCTTCCTGGCTTTCTAATTTACGATCGCTGTCAACGAAAGGGTAGCCAAGTCTTGCCGCTAAAATCCTACCAATCGTAGTCTTGCCAGTTCCCATAAAGCCAATTAGAACAAGATTGCGTCTCATGCTCGCTGCTCCAAACGCCGTTTATAAGCTGCGATGTTGTGTTTTAGGTCCTGGAAACAATCGCCGCCAAATTGCTCGCTAATTACCTGCGCCAAAGTAATGGCCAGCATGGCTTCCGCCACTACTGCCGCTGCCGGCACAGCACAGACATCGCTGCGTTCCTTGCAGGCGTCTACGGCCGCCTTAGTCCGCAAATCCACCGTCGCCAAAGGCTGCATTAACGTGGGAATCGGCTTCATTACGAGGCGCAGCCACAACACTTCCCCGTTGCTCATGCCGCCTTCTAAACCACCGGCATGATTGGTGCGGCGAAAAAAGCCTTTAGGGTCAGCATGAAAAATTTCATCATGCGCTTGGCTTCCAGACAAGTTTGCATATTGGAAGCCTTCGCCAAACTCAACGCCTTTAATGGCGGGAATCGAAACCATGGCCGCCGCCAAACGCGCATCCAAGCGCCGATCTCCTTGGGCATAGGTGCCAAGTCCCGCCCACAGTCCGTCTGCAAAGACCTCGATCACGCCGCCTAGGGTATCGCCTGTGCTCTGCGCCTCTGCTACTCTCTGTTTCATAGCCAGCGAAGCCGCCTCATCCAGACAAGCTGTCTGCGAATCCGGCTGCCGCCAAGCCTGAAAAGCCTCCATACCTTGCAACGGTGATTCCACGCCGCCTAAATTGACAACATGAGAACGCACCTGGACGCCTAAGGCTGCTAAAAGCTGTTTGCATACCCCGCCGGCCGCTACGCGCGCTGCCGTTTCTCTAGCGCTGGCTCGTTCCAGAATATCGCGCGCATCCTGACGGTCATACTTTAATACGCCAGTTAGATCCGCATGCCCAGGCCGCACGGCAGTAACCGCTTCCCCTGCGGGGGCCCCGAAAGGCGCCATTCTATCCAACCAATTGGCATGATCCCGGTTCTCCACCACCAAAGTCAAAGGCGAACCTAGGGTTTCCCCAAAGCGCACGCCTGACGTAACCCGGACTGTATCGGTTTCTATCGCCATCCTGCCGCCGCGACCTACGCCCTGTTGCCGACGCGCCATCTCTTGTTGCAGCAACTTCTCTTCCAGCTTTACCCCTGCGGGCACTCCTTCCATAATCACCGTCAAAGATGGTCCATGTGATTCTCCCGCAGTCAAATACCGTATCATGATCGCGCCCTCCTGCTTTATGCTTCAATTCTCTTTATCACAGTATATAGTAATAGTAAGCTTTGCTTGCACATTTTCTTGCTGCTCCTGCAAAACCAGGCTTTGCAATACTGCCAACCGATTCAGTTTTCCCAGGGACGTCAAAAAAAGCTGCATATTTTGAAACGAGCCGTGCGCCGCCAATTCCACAGGAAGCTGAAGCCATGAGGCCTCTTGTTGCACCTCTCTAGGACGCACCTGCACAATCGCTACCCCGGAATCTCGCGCCGCCTGCTCCACCTCCAGCAAAAACGAGCCCACCTCCGGCCCCGGTGGTAGTTTCTGCTGCAGCAACACATGCTTTTCTTGCAACAACAGTTTCCTGGAACGTTGATCCTGCAAGCCATACTTCTCCAATTGTTCGTTTTTTTCTTCTTGCTGCCTGGTTTGCGCTTCCAACGCCAGCAGCCGCTCGCGGCATGGCATAATATAAGAAAAAACAATTCCCATAAACAAAAGAAAAACACTCACCAAAAAAGCACCTGATTTACGCAACAAAGACTGGTTCTGCCAAAAACGATAAAAAGAAAGCAAGGGAACCTTCATCTCCCTTTAAAACGTAACGACAATTCAAAATGATCCAACCTCTGCTCATCCGCCTCTACCAAACCTAGGCTTAGGCCGCTAAATGACGGCTGGTTCTCTAGATTCTTCATAAAAGCCACTAAATCCCGTTGCGTAAGCGCCATCCCCTTTAAGCGCAATTGACCGCCTGCTTCAGCACTGATTTCCTGCAACCAGACTTGCGGCGGCAGCCTCTGTCCAATAGTTTCTAAGGCAGAGCCCCAAGGAAGGCTCCTCTGCAGGACCTGCTGCACACGGCGCCCTTTGCTTTCAATTTGCTCCTGCAACTGTGCTTCTTCTCGTCGGGACGCCTCCACCGGCAGCAACAGCTGATAGTGATTCCAAGCCTGCTGCCATTTTTCTTCTTGCCGTTGCAACAGGCAGAAATAAAAAAAGCTTAAAGTCATTGCCAAAACAAAAAAAACACCTGTAAGAAACCATACTAATTTTTGTAACCGATCCCGGCCGCCGCGTTGAGCTAGCGGCAGAAAGTTAACGCAAACCACTTTGGACCCCCCTCATGGCCAAACCGATGCTAAGAGATAAGGCCGGAGCCGCCTTCTCTAAAAACGACTTGTCAAAAAGAGGCGCCGCGGTTACCTGCTGCCAGCAAGCATTCTGCAGCACAGGCAACCCAGTCTGTTTGGCTGCAACTCGTCCTAACGCCTCTTTCTCTAGAAGTTCGCCGCCTAAATAAATGCTTTGCAGAGGATACTCCGCATGCAAAGCCTGATAAGCCGCCGTTCTTTCCGTTAAGACTGCCGCCAATTCCACTATAGAAAGCTCTGTTTCCGTTCCGTCTATCGTTTCGACGGCCCCAGGAATCCCTTGATGAACAAAACACAAATGCGCATGTTCCGCTTCCACCTTAACCAAAAGCGCCTCTTCAGGCTCCCCGTTGGCTCGCGCGAAAGCCACAGCTTCAGGTTCCACCGCAGCCAGCTTCATTCCCGCCTCGCCGGCTGCAGCAGCAAGCCAGTCAACACGCTCTCTAAGTGCGGCAGCAGCAAACACCAAGGTGTCCCCAGCAACAGAATCACTCTCCAGAACAGCCGCATCATAATAATACTGTTTAGCCTCCTCTGCCAGAAAAGGCTGCAATTCCCAGCGCGCTGCTTCCAAGAGTTCCTTTTCAGGCATAAACGGCAAGCGAAGCACTTGAAAATAGGAGTGCTCTGCTCCAATACCCGCCACAGCAACTTCTGCCTGCATACCGTTACGGCCTATGGCATCTCGCAGAAGTTCCCCAGCTATTTGAGAAGAAACCGCCTTCTCCCCCCGCGGCCTGTCTTCAATAGCAAATTGCCGTAAGCTCATCGGCCCGTCAGGTGTTTGCCCCAGTTCCGCTACTGTTAGATGGATGGCGCCAAATTCAAACCCCACAGCTGCCACAGATTTCCGTCGCCGCCAAATCTGCCGCATCCGCTCCCACAAAGTTCTTTACTCTTCTGTATGACGAGGATTTTTATTAACAATAACCGCCGCCATACTGATTGCACTAATCACATCGACCGTAAATTGCGCTTCCAGCCCTCTGATTTTAGTAAAAATCTCGCCACGGTCTGTGGCGACATAGCGCGGCGGCAGAAAATTCAGCGCCAAGGCCGCCAAATCATTCCGGCAGCGCGGACAGCGGCAGACGTTTTCAGGGTACGAATCCAAGACGCGATCCAAATGGCTCCAGACCAGTTCTTCCATGCAGTTTTTTACATTCATTCAAAGGCCCTCCTTTAATTCGTAAGTATTCCAGGAACGAAGCAAAAAGACATCTGCACTAGCAGAAGGAAGCTCTGAAAATAATGGCGGCGCAGCTCCGTATAAATGAGCTTGTTCGCCAATCTGAAGAAAGTCCTTGCTCCAAGCTCCGCCAACAAGCTGCACCCGGTCGCCCGCTGTCAAATGCTGTCCGGCCCATAACCATACTTGTTCCAGTTTGGCATCATGGCCGACAATAATGGAGCCGCTCGCCGCCAACAGCCACGGACCTCGAAAGTGATAGTAGGCAGGTACATAGACATCGCCATCCACATAAACCGTACCGCTGGCCCCCAGACCGACCGAAGGCTGCACCAGCAACAGCGTGCCGGAATAATAAAAATCGCCGTTAACAAATTGATCCGGCGACAACAAGGGCGCATCGCGGTGTCCAGCAATAGGAGGAATTGGCACCGTCAAGTCTGCCGCAGGATGGCAGCCGCCCACGCTCACGCCCCCATCGGTCTCAATTTTTTGTCCTAAACAAGGGCCATCCACAAAAACGCCTTGCCTGCCATGTATCGTTCCTCCTGCTGAAACTACGCCTTGCAAATAGTCCTGCTCACTCAAAAACAAATCGCGTTCCGTCGCCAGCAAGCAGCGAGAAAGCGTCAAGGAAAGGTCGGCTTCCACAACTAACTGCCGTGCTTCTCCCTGGCAATTCGCCCGAGACACCAACAGACGACGCCAGGGCTGGCGAGCTAAAATGCTTACTTTATAAGTTCCTTCACCGCCTAGGTTACGGCTATACGAGCCATTAAACGCCCTATCAGAAGCTAATTTGACGATACCATCCTGAATTCCTGCTTCTGCCAGATATTGCGCCTGAATTCCCCGGCTCAAGGCGGCGGCGGTAGCCGCTTCGCTATGTACATAAGCTGCAATGCCAGTTCCTAGAGCTAACAGAAAAAAACAAAGAACCAAAACGGAAACAAGAATAGACCCTCTTTTTCTTCGGTCTTTACAACCCATGTCCACGCCCCCAACCACTGCAGGAAGCGGCTTGTGTTTCCAGCGACAATAGCTTTTGCCCGTCTTGTACTGTCAGCTGAATGCGCACGTTGTCTACACCGCCGCTATGAATAAGAGTAAACGCACAATGGCGCAACGGCAAGGTTCGCACGGCCCCTGCGCCGCTGCTTACCGGCTGAGCGCCGCCTCCGTTCTGTTCCCGCCGTAACAACAGCATAGATTGATCAAAGCAATAGCTGACATTCGTACAAGGCTTTTCCGCCTGATATTTCATATAAAGTTTTAAATGCGTTGAGTCCGGCGCCTCCACATAGCTGGCCAGCATCACATCCCTGGCAATAGCATCTATCAAAAAGCGAGCTTCCCTCTGCAAAAGAATTTGCGTGAAACTTTCCTGCGTCAGCGCTACGCCTAGTTTAGCTGCAGGAACTACACAACTCAGCAGTGCGCTCCATAGCAACATGGCGACCAGGAGTTCCGCTAAAGTACCCCCCCTGGAATTTGCGATCCCAAGCCTTTTTCTCAAGGAAGCAAGGTGCTGTATTGCAGTTCGTGCCTGAGACCATCTGCGCCTTGCCAGCCGAACCATACAACCGCCTCCTTTAAGGAGGGGCTGGCTGTGCTGCTCTGCAACGTTCGACGGCACTGCACGACCAAGCTTCCTGAAAGCTGCCGCTCTTCCTGTCCTGGGAGAGCTTCCCCTGTGCGCAGTCGTTCCATTTCTTCCTGCGCTGCCAGCGCCGCCAACGAACGCTCTTTGGCTTCTTGCACAGCAAGCCATTCCGTCTTCAAAAAAGCAAAAACAGCGCCGCCGACACTGAAAAAGACAAAAAAAGCCAGCAGCGCTTCCGCTAAGATAATTCCAGCCTGCGTCTTCTTACATCCAGCCATTGCGCACCTCAATCCGCCCCGGCATATCCAAGACTACGTTCATTGCCTGCGTCGGCCAACGATTGCGCCGTAATGTCAGGGTAACGCCAACAGGCATACGCCCGGCTTGATTAAATTGAACTTGACGACCGCAAGGAGAATTGACTACCACTTCGTCAGGCAGTTGAACGGTCTTGCAAACAGCTCCGTTTCGCAGCAATTGATAGCCCGTAATCGGAACGCCAACAAAATATAACGAGGGAAATACGGGCTGCTCATAAGGGCGATCCGACGTTCCCATGGCTGTATTAACCGACCACTGTCGCAGCAAAGCTAAATCCGCCGCCAACTGTTGCGCCCCTACCTCCGTAGGGGCGCCTCTAGGCAGCCGCCAATAAAGCGCACTTGCCGCCATCAAGATCATAATTACTGAGCAAATCACCAACAGTTCTAGCATCGAAGCTCCTTGCTGGCGAAATTGTTGCATCCCAAGCGCCTCCCGACCTATCCAGTCCTGCTAATTCCGCTTTGGAATTCACATAACTTTCACATATTGTATAGGTCTTCGTCGCTCACTAATAACTTCCTGCCTTAAGTTTGCAAATTTCCGAAGTAAATTAACGTAAATCCATCAGCCAGCTTTCCCGAAAGGTGCGTGCCTGCAAAAAATAAGCATGCAGCTTCTGCCGATCTCCGGCCTCAACCGCTTGAGCGCATTCTGCAAGAATATCCTGCAGCTTCCCGATTTGCCGGTGTATCTGCGCAGCATTGCTAATGCAAATATCCGCCCACATGTCTGCATCTGAGGAAGCAATGCGCGTAGTGTCTCGAAAGCCGCCCCCCGCCATTTGCACCCGAGCGTCTCCCAGCTCGGCCCTAGCTAACAAATGCACCAGCGCTGCCGCCGTTACATGGGGAATATGGCTAATTACAGCCGCCCATTGGTCATGCTCTTGAGGATGCATGACGGCAACCTTAGCCCCCAAGGGAAGCAGCAGGGTTCGCAACATTTCCACTTGCGCCTCTGAAGCTCTTTTCCCAGGCAGCAGCAAATACCACTGTCCCTGAAACAAGTTTTTTTGCGCCGCTTTCATGCCGCTTCTTTCGCCGCCAGCCATAGGGTGCCCGCCAATGTAAGAACAATGCTCCGGCAACAGCGCTTCTAACGCTTCTGAAACAGCCGATTTAGTGCTTCCCACATCGGAAACAACGCATCCGGCAGGTAATTTTTCCGCAATTTCGGCCATTAAAGACGCCATTTGCAGTACTGGTGTCGCCAGAATGACAATGTCAGCCTGCGCCACCGCCTCAACAGCGGTAGCAAAGCAAATGTCCGCAGCTCCTCGTTCCAGCGCCAACTGCCTTGCTGCCTCCGCTTTATCAAATCCATGTACAAACACATCGGCGCCGCTGTTCCGCAGCGCCATGCCCAAAGAACCGCCAATCAGGCCTAAGCCTAAAATCGCAACCCGCTTCACGACAGGCTCCTACCCATCAAACCGGCAAAGGAGCGAACCTCGTTCATCAAAAGATTAAAATTCTTAGGCGTCAAGGACTGATTGCCATCACAAAGAGCCCGCGCCGGTTCCGGGTGAACTTCTACCATCAGGCCGTCAGCACCAGCGGCAATGGCGGCTCTGGCCATCGGAGCCACCAGGTTCCACTTACCGGTAGCATGACTCGGGTCCACGATAACCGGCAGATGGCTTAACATTTTCGCAGCCGCAACAGCGCTCAGGTCCAAGGTATTGCGCGTGAATGGCTCAAAGGTCCTTATCCCTCGTTCACAAAGGACCAATTGAAAATTCCCTTCGCGCAAGATGTACTCAGACGCCTGCAGCCATTCTTCAATCGTCGCCGACAAGCCCCGCTTCAACAAAACCGGCTTGCCTTTCTTGCCCACTGCCTGCAGCAACTTGAAGTTCTGCATATTGCGAGCGCCGATTTGCAGCATGTCCGCGTAATTGCTTACCAGATCCAAAGATTCCACATCCACCACTTCGGTAACCACTTGCAGGCCCACTTCCTGACTGACTTCCGCCAAAAACTTCAGGCCTTGCTCCTCCAGCCCTTGAAACGCGTAAGGAGAAGTGCGCGGCTTGTAGGCGCCGCCCCTTAGAAATTGAGCGCCGCCGGCTTTTACCGCCAGGGCCGCTTCCCGCAGTTGTTCCTTGCTTTCCACAGCGCAAGGTCCCGCCATGACGGCCAATTCTGTACCGCCAATCTGCGCGTCGCCAACCGTTACGATGGTATTGCTTTCCTTAACATCCCGGCTCACCAAATTCAGCCCCGAGCTGACAGGCACTGCTTTTTCAACACCAGGCAACGCTTCTAAGGCCAGTACGTCAATCGCCTCCCGCGCGCCAATTACGCCAATAATCGTATGGGTGGAGCCGTCCGAAAGATGCGGACGCAAGCCTGCCTGCTCAATGTATTCCACTACACGCTGTACGTCTTCCTGGTGGGCGTTCTTTTTCATAACTACGATCATGATAAATATCTCCTTTTAGGCGCCGCAGGGCGCATTTATTTTTCCCCTCGTTTTTTGAATGCACTGTATCTGATAGGCATAGCCATCTTCCATGGCAACCACCTCCTTAAAAAAACAAAAAGCACCCGTCCCCTCTCAGGGACGGATGCATGCATCCGCGGTACCACCCTGCTTGCAAAGCAAGCCTCTCATTTAGGTACAGGCTGGTCAATGCCGATACCTTAGCCTCTGATAACGGTGGCGCTCCGTCGTATCCTACTTGGAAAAATTCCGTTCGGACCGCAGCTCACGAGTGTATTTCCACCGTCTTCTTTACTGTGTCACAGCGCCCCACAGCTCTCTGTAAAAGAAATTCGATGTACTTCTCCCGGTCATTGCCTGTTCTTTTTTTCCTTGGGTCTTACTATAACAGGCAAGTACAAACAAGTCAATACATTTTACCTGTTTCTTAAAATTTTCTTTTTCTGTTAGCCTAGGAGTACGTATTGTTCTGGTTGCAAGGACGTATTTCTCTCTACAGAGAACGAACGACAAAACTCTTTTTCCCATTGCCGCAAACGCTGTCCTAAAAAAGGCTGTTCCGCCAGAAAAGCCGACAATTGCAGTGTCACATTTCCCTGGAGCAAATTCTGCCGCTGCCGCCGCCGAAGTTCGCGAGCTACTTCTAAAAAAATAGTTTCACTGGAGCGAATGCGGCCGCGACCGCTGCAGCAAGGACAGGGCGCATGCAGCAAGGCGCCGATGCTCTGCCGCGATTTCTTGCGAGTCATTTCTAATAGGCCTAAAGACGTAAAGCCCATAACATGTGTTTTGGTTCGATCCCGGCGCAATTCTTTTTGCAACGCCTCCATAACTCCCTGGCGCGCTTCTTCGCTCTCCATGTCGATAAAATCAATAATGATAATACCGCCGATATCGCGCAACCGCAGTTGTCGAGCTATCACTTGCGCCGCTTCCAGATTGGCGTGATACACAGTTTCAGCCAACGTACTTTTACCAATAAATTTCCCTGTGTTTACATCAATTGCAGTAAGCGCCTCGGTCTGATCAATAACAATAAAACCGCCGCAGTCCAAGGGGATTTCTCTACCGGATAAAAGAGCCAGCTGCTCCTCCACGCCAAAACGCACATACATGTCTTCTTTGGCTGTATATAGTTTCACTCGCTCCGCCAGTTCCTGAGAAATGCGCAACAGTAATTCCCGCATGCGTTGGTATGCATCGCCTTGATCCACAAGCACTTCCTCTATATCCTGGGTGAACTGGTCTCGGATCAGGCGAATGACTAAGTCGGCATCCCGATACAGCAGATGCGGCGCCTGGCTGCGTTGATGCCGCGCCAGCAGAGTTTGCCAAAGATTGCAAAGGTAGGCTATATCTTTTTCCAGATCCTCCCGGCCTGAACCTGCCGCTACAGTACGCACAATCAGACCCATGCCCTCTGGCCGCAGTGATTCAGCCAGCTCTTTCAAGCGTTCTCGTTCTTCTTCCTGCTCAATACGTCTGGAAACGCCAACATAATCAGCGCCAGGCATCAGTACCACATAGCGTCCTGGCAGAGTAATCTGCGCCGTAGCGCGGGGGCCTTTACTGCCTACTGCATCCTTCGCAATCTGTATAATCAGCTCCTGCCCGACACTCAGGGAGCCGGCCTGCGCCGAAGCTTCCGGCAAATCGCCTAAATACAAAAAAGCGTTTTTCTCTGTCCCAATATCAATAAAGGCTGCCTGCATACCCGGCAGAACATTTTGTACCTGCCCCTTGTAAATATTACCAACCAGCGGACCTGCCCCTTGACGTTCCGCGGCAATTTCCAAAAGAATGTCGTCTTCGCAAAGAGCCAGACGCGTCTCTTCGGGGGTCACATTTACCAAATACCGTCTCATGACGGCATGGCCTCCACAACCTCACCAGTTCCAAACAGGCTTTGCTCTTGGCCTTGCGCATCGTCGACGTACAAGCCCACGCGATGAATCCGCGCCGCAGCCCGCCAGCGTTGTCCCTGCCCCGCTAACGCTCCTGCCGCTTCAACCACCTCCACAGGCTTCATACTGCCTGTAGGCGTGATACGAATGGAAAAAGAAAGAGCGCACTCCTCATCTGACAACCGCTGCACGGTCAATGTTCCCGGCACATACGTCTTGGCGTCAATCGCCCGATTTCCTTTGGGTGACAGCTTAGTATACGGAACGGTTGCGGCATTTTGAAAAGCCGCAGCCCCTTGAACCGCTTCTATTTCGGGCAGACGCAAAACCACGCGGTAAGAAGCGCGATTAATTTGCGACATCAAAGAGGGCGCGCGCTCCGGCAGATAGCACAACCGTTTCACGCGAATACCCCGAGGCAAGGCTTGGTTCAGCCTGGCGGCGCAGTCCTCTAACGCCACCGTCTCCGTTAGTTCTAAATCCATATACTCCCCTTCGCTGGTTACTCCCACCGACAAAGCCGAAGCAAAGGCCAGTTTCATGTGCGGATTGAACCCTTCGGAATACGCCGCAGGCAGTTTGGCCCGACGGATGGCCCGTTCCATGGCGCGGGCATAATCCAAATGCGAAATAAAGCAAACTTCTTCTTCTTTGGTAATCTCCATCCGAACCTTATGCATTTTTGCTCCTCCAATCCTGCACAGAAACGCCCAACGCCGGGCAGACGCCGCAAGCGCCGCAAGCCCCCCGCCGACAGTCTTCGGTTAGCGTCTCCGCCAGCGCTGCTGCATACTCGCTCTTTAAAAACTCCTTATCCACACCACAGGATAAATGGTCCCAAGGCAACTTCTCCTCAAACCGTCTTTCACGGTTGGCGTATTGATGCGGATCTACATTACAAGCTTCAAAGGCTTCCATCCAGGTCCGGTAGTTAAAATGCTCCGACCAGCCGTCAAAGCGCGCACCGCCGCGCCAGGCTGCAAGCAACACCGCTCCCAAACGCCGATCTCCCCTGGCAAAAGCGCCTTCTAAAAAGCTGGTTCGCGAATCATGCCAGCTCAACGAAACACCGCCGCCTCGGATTCGCTCGCGCAGCAATTGCTGCTTGCGCTCAATTTCTTCACGGCTGTTCTGAGGAAACCACTGAAACGCCGTGTGCGGTTTGGGCACAAAAGAGGAAACGCTGACCGTCACTTTAACGCCTTTTCTTCCTTTTACAGCCTTGTACCAATCTACTACTTTATACGCCAAATCAGCAATGCCCAAGACGTCTTCATCCGTTTCCGTAGGCAAGCCTATCATGAAATACAGCTTCACCGTCGACCAGCCAGACGAGAAAGCCGCACTGACCGCTTGGCGCAGATTCTCTTCGGTAACCCCTTTATTGATTACATCCCGCAGACGCTGCGTTCCCGCTTCCGGCGCAAAGGTCAAACCGCTTTTACGCACTTGCTGTACCTTATGAGCCAGCTCCACCGAAAAGCTGTCAATACGCAGGGACGGCAGCGATAGGCTAACCCCCTCCGCTTTGTGCTTCTCCAGCAATGTCTCCACTAAGGGTTCCAAGCAGGAATAATCAGCGGAGCTCAGGGAGGTTAAGGACATTTCGTTGTAGCCCGTATTATCTAGCATCTCCTTAGCCAGCGCCTGTAAGGTCTCTTGCTGTCGCTCCCGTACCGGGCGGTAGATAATGCCAGCTTGGCAAAAACGACAGCCTCGGGTGCAGCCGCGAAACAGCTCCAGCATAATCCGGTCATGCACCGATTCCACATAAGAAACAATGGGCCGCGTTGCCGTTCCCATCGCATCCAAGTCTGCCACCACGCGTTTTTGCACGCACGCCGGCGCCTCCGGCTGCAGCGGCGTTATGGCCGTATCAAACGAGGCTTCATCATAATGAACCTCATAAAAAGAGGGGACATAGATGCCGCGGCAAGTCGCCAAACGACGTAAAATCTCCTGACGTCCGCCCGGTTTGCCGGCTTGTTTCCAGGCGCTGTACTGCGCAATCACTTCGCCTAGGACTTCCTCGCCCTCGCCCAGCACAAAGCAATCAAAAAAGTCAGCCGCAGGCTCTGGATTAAACGCACAAGGACCGCCGCCAATTACCAACGGCTCATCCTCTTGACGTTCCCTCGCCAAAAGGGAAATACCCGCCAAATCCAACATATTCAGCACATTGCTGTAGCTCATTTCATATTGCAAGGAAAAACCAAGTAACTCAAAATCCCGGATCGGCGTGCGTGTTTCCAGAGAATATAAAGGCAAGCCAGCCTGGCGCATCTCCTTCTCCATGTCCACCCATGGCGCGTATACTCGCTCCACGGCGGCGTCCTCTCGCTCATTCAGCAGCTGATACAGTATTTTCAAACCCAAATTAGACATACCTACTTCATACACATCAGGCAGGGATAACGCCACACGCACTAGCCCAGAATGCAATTCTTTACGCACACTATTATACTCCTGCCCAGTATAACGGGCAGGCTTTTCCACACGACTTAGCATGGCCGCATCTAATTGAAGCATGCTCATCCTCCTCTTAATAAAACGTCAACAAGACGCCTCCAGCGCCATAGCACCGAATAGGCGCATGACCACTACGGGGCGTCCTGTTACAATATGTTTCGCCATCAGGCCTCTTCAGAACATAATTTTCTGTCTGCGCATATAAACATTTAACAGCAAGCCGACACTAAGCAAATTAGTAGTCAGCGCACTGACGCCATAACTCATAAAAGGCAAAGGAATACCCGTCACAGGCATAATGCCGGCAGTCATGCCGACGTTAACCAGCACATGGAATCCCAGCATCGACGTTACGCCTGTCGCCAAAAGAGAACCAAAATTGTCTCTGGCCTCCCCGGCGATCTTAACGCCCCTGTAGAGCAGGACAAAGTACAATAGCAGCAGCAGCACAGCGCCCAAAAAGCCCAATTCTTCCCCAATAACTGCAAAAATAAAATCCGTATGGTTTTCAGGCAGAAAGTTCAGCTGACTTTGGGTACCGCCAAAAAGTCCCTTGCCAAATAGCATGCCCGAACCAATAGCAATTTTCGACTGAATAATATGATAGCCAGAGCCCAAAGGATCTACGTTAGGATCCAAAAAAACAGTCAAGCGCTTTTTTTGGTACTCTTTAAGAAAATGCCAAAAAATAGGCATAAAAGCCAAGCCGGCTCCAAAAATAGCCATCAAATGTTTCGCATTAATCCCGGCGATAAAAACCATACCGAAAAGAATGGCTAAAAACACCAGGGACGTTCCCAAATCCGGTTGCTTCATCACCAGCAGGAAAGGTACGGCCACATACAAGAACACCGGTAAGATTTCCCGGAATGAGTTGAGTTTGCCGACCCGCCCCTCTAACAATTTTGCCAAAGCAATAATCATGATCAGCTTGGAAAATTCCGAAGGCTGCAAACTAATGGGTCCCACCTGAATCCATCGCTGCGCGCCCAGCGCGCTTTGTCCAACAAACATTACTGCCAGAAGCAGTACCAAGTTAAATCCATATAGCGGCTGCGCCAGCCGCCCTAAGGAACGATAGTCAAAGTTCAACAACCCCACTATCAGCACCAAATTCAAAATAGCAAACAGCCCTTGCCGTTGCACAAACCAATATCGTTCTTCTGAAGGATTATTGATGTGCGTGGCGCTGCCGATGATGACCAGGCTCAACAAAAGCAACAACACGGTTACTCCGATAAGAGTCCAGTCAAGATTGCGCAATAGTCTTCGGTTAAGCATTGCACGCGATGTTTCCTTCCTCTTTGATCTGCCCTTTCGCCATGCTGCATGCCTGGAAACGGCCTATTAACGCTTCATGCGCTGCACGGGAATATTAGCGATCAACGCCACTGCAGATTTATCATTTGTCAAACTGAATTCCATATCGTGTTCATTGATTTCCATATATTTGGAAATTACTTTGATCAAGTCATCACGCATGGCTTCCATAATCTGCGGCGATACACTGGCCCGGTCATGTACAAGAACAAGACGCAGACGCTCTTTGGCAATATCTTTGGACGCATTGTTTTCACGTCCGAAAATTTTTTGGATAAGTGCTAACATCTTTGTCCCTCCTTACAGGCCCAAAATCCGTTTTAACCGTCCAAAAAAGCCGTCTTCTTCTTCAAAAGACAACAACGGGACTTCTTCGCCCATCAAGCGCTGCACCATATTGCGATAGGCCTGGCAAGAAGCGGCCGCCGGGTTGGTCACAACCGGTTCGCCGCGATTGGTTGATACGACAATAAACTCGTCCTCTGGAATAATGCCCAGTAAATCCACCGCCAAAATTTCTACAATATCGTCAATACTCATCATATCGCCGCGCTGCACCATTTTAGGGCGAATACGATTAACGACCAAGCGGGTGTTTTCCTTTTGCTCCGAATCCAAAAGACCAATAATACGGTCAGCATCACGAATTGCGGACACTTCCGGCGTTGTTACCACAACCGCCCGGTCCGCGCCGGCAATGGCATTTTTAAAGCCCTGCTCGATGCCAGCGGGGCAGTCAATGAGCACATAATCAAACTCCTGCCGCAATTCCTCGCACAAAGCTTTCATTTGCTCTGGATTAACAGCGGATTTATCTCTTGTTTGCGCCGCCGGCAGCAAAAATAAGGTTTCATAGCGCTTGTCACGAATCATGGCCTGTTTCAGACGGCAGTTGCCTTCCACCACATCCACCAAATGATATACAATACGATTTTCCAGACCCATGACCACATCTAAGTTGCGTAAGCCGATGTCTGCATCAACCAACGCCACTTTCTTGCCTTGCAATGCAAAACCCGTGCCAAGATTGGCAGTTGTTGTCGTTTTGCCAACACCGCCTTTACCGGAAGTAACAACAATAACTTCTCCCATGGTTAGTCCTCCTCTTGCTCGATCGGCGCAATTACAACAATTTCGGTTTCAATGCGGGCCATTTCCGTCTGTTTAGGTTGTTCCAACACCTCATCCGGCGCCCTGGCAATCAAATCGGCAATGCGAATCTGGCTGGCCATCAGGCGATCCGCAACAATATAGGCGCTGCGGTCTGATGGAAACCCGGCATGAACCACGCCTCTACAAGCGCCGAAAATGCGAATATTCCCTCCGGCTACAACGACAGCCCCAGGATTAATGTCCCCGGTAATTTCAATATCGCCTTCATGGCGAATTTCTTGGCCGCTGCGCAGGGTCCTTGTTACGTACAAGGTTTCCGTTTGAAGAGGCGTTGCTTCCGTTTCTTCAAATGGCTCCCACTGCAACTCGTACTTCGCCAGCAGCTGCGTCAATTTTTCCTGTTCGACCGCTTCTTCCCGCCAGGAAGAAGGAATTTTTACCTGCAGGCGCGTACCGGCCAGAAAAAACTGCGATGCATTCGCTAGCTTTTCCGCCAATTCTTTAAACAACGCCTCCATATTGTCAGTATCAGCCAGGAAAAGTTGAATGCCTCCCCGGTTCCCCTTAAACACTACCATATCTTGCATGACGACTCCCTATATCTCGCTAAAAATGAAAACATTCTTGCTTATATTCTCTGTTCTTATCGAGATTCCTTCTTTACTCTCCAGAGTTCCAACATCTATAGTATGGTTCCGGGCCGAAGGAGCCTCGCACCTTCACCTGGCGGCTGATTGAGATTAAAAGCAGCTTCCAGTATCTTTTTGACGATCGGCCCCGCAGAACCTGCGCCAAAACCGCCTTGCTCCACAAGCACAACAACCACCACGCGCGGGTCCTCATAGGGAGCGTAAGCCACAAACCAACCATGATCACTGCCATGAGGATTTTCCGCGGTACCAGTCTTGCCGGCAATGCTGACCGGGAAGTCTTGGAATAACGAAGCGCCTGTACCGCCTTCTTTCGCTACATCACGCAGTCCCTCTCTCACTAATTGAAGCGTTTTGGGAGAAACAGGCGCATCACCGACTTTCTCCGGTCCAAAGGTCTTGATCGTCTCGCCGCTTGGCGATAAAATCTTATTCACTAAATACGGCCGATAACGCTGCCCGCCATTAGCAATTTGACTCATCACTACGCCAATCTGCAGCGGCGTTGCCAACTGGAATCCCTGCCCAATAGCTGCGTCAAAAGTCTCTGAAAGATACCAGTCTTCCTCAAAGACCTTTTTCTTATAGCGTTGATTGGCCACTAAACCGTCGGCTTCTCCTGGAAGCTTAATACCGGTATAATCACCTAAGCCAAAAAGGCGGGCGTATTTTTCAAGATTATCAATTCCAAGGCGATTACCCATTTCATAGAAATACACATTATCCGACTTGGACAAGGCTTCATTGAAATTAATCCACCCCAACGCCTCGCCTTCGGCATTGCCCTTAGGAATCAGCCAGTGTTTGCCGGTATCCAGTATTTTTTCTTCCGGCGTCACCTTGCCAAGTTCCAAAGCGGCTACGCCGGTGACGATTTTAAAAGTTGACCCTGGCGGATACTGACCGGAAATCGCTTTATTATTCATGGGATAGAAAGGATTGCTGTTTAACGCATTCCAATCCTTGCTGGATATTCCGCCGGCAAACAAATTCGGGTTAAACGTCGGCCGACTGGCCATCGCCAAAACCTCGCCCGTTTTAGGATTAAGCACCACTGCCGCCGCCGCCCGGGCGTTACGGAATTGACTTTGCGTCTGCAAATAGTAAAGTTGCGCATCCATGGCCTCTTCCGCCGCCTTTTGAATGCGTGAATCAAGAGTCAGCACCAGATTATTTCCTGGCTGCGGCTCTCGTTTTCCCAGCACCGTCACCGGGCGACCAGTAACGTCCACTTCCATTTGCCCGCCGCCGTCTACGCCGCGCAGCTCGGAATCGTATACCTTTTCTAAGCCAAATTTGCCAATAATATCGCCTGATTTATAACCTTCCGCTTTTTTCTTTTCCAACTCGTCCCCGTTAATTTCACTGACATAGCCAAAAACATGCGCCGCCATTTCATTGAAATTATAATTGCGGATAGGTTGAATTTCGATCATCACGCCTTTTAGCTCACTGCGCCGTTCTTCAATGCGGGTGACAATATCCGCACCAACATTCGTCTTGATACGCACCGGTTCAAAAGAACCAACATGTTGCTCCAGCTTCTGCTTGATTTCATCTACAGGCATGACTAGAATAGCCGACAGCTGCTGCAGCACTGAGTCTTCCACAGGTCCCACCAGGGGCAGCAAAGAAACAGTAAAGCCAGGACGATTGGATACGACCGCGACGCCATTGCGGTCATAAAAAATGCCCCGAGGAGCCAAGGAGGGAATCAGACGAATCCGATTTCCATCCGCCAGCAGGCTGTAATAGTCGCCTTGATACAATTGCAAATAAGCCAAACGGCTTATTAGGGCAACAAAAATAAAAATGACAATTAAAAACAAGACATCGAAGCGATGACTCAAGCGTTTGGTTATAAGCACCAGCCATCCCTACTTTCGCCTTTTTTGCACATGCTTACCATCCTCAAAAAACAAGTGAAAGCACAGACCTATTGCCGTGCTTCACAATCATTACCGCTTAGGGAATCCGGTATAAAAGGCGAACCAAGCCATATACCGGCACAGCCACTGCCATATTATAAATCGCTTGAGGCAATACAATCTCATACAAGCTTTCGCCCCATCCCAAAGACAAACCAAGGAGTTTGAGGAAAAAAACTGCAAAAACGCCTTCGCTCAACGTAGCGCCGCCGGCCGCCAATAAAGGCAGCAGACTATGATCTTTAAAAACTTTACGCTCCGCCATGCCGGCCAAATATCCCATAATAGTCAAAGGAATCAGATGTAAGCCTAAAATTCCTCCTGTCGCCAAATCTTGCAGAAGGCCGCCAAAAAATCCGCAGATCGTTCCTGGTGTGCGGCCCCCTAAAAACGCAGCGGCAAGCACAAAGCAAACGACAAAGTCTGGTTGAATATCATTAAAGGAAATGGCCGGAGCCAAAGTAGTCTGCAAAGCCAATAATAAAATCACACTAAAGCACCAGGCAAAAAGCTTCACTACTTTTTCCCCCCTGCATTGCTGGCCACTGGCGCCAACGGCGCAGGCGGCGGCTGCCGCGAACCAACAAGGACTTGCACCTCTTCCAAGCGATCAAATTGCACTGCCGGCTTAATCACTGCATACTTTAGCAGCCCGCCTTCACTGTTCACAACATCAACCACTTCCCCTAAAGCAATGCCCTGGGGATAAATGCCGCCGAAGCCTGACGTAACCACAGTATCGCCGATAATAATATCCGCGTCACGCGGTATATTCACCATGCGCGGCTGCTGCGGCGAAGCCGCATGCCCTTCCAGGACTGCCGCCACTCTTGATTCCGGTCGCTGCACCAAGGCGCCTACGGCATTACGAGGATCTAAGAGCAGCTGCACTTGCGCAGTATGCGCATATACATTACTAACACTGCCAACAACGCCTTGCGCCGTAACCACAGCCATGTCTTTAGTTACGCCATCGTCGGCGCCGCGATTGATTGTCAGTGAATTGGTCCAAGAAGACGCATCTCTGGCAATGACCTTCGCCATCAGCAGATCAAACTGTGGCGAGCTGGCTTTATAATCCAGCAGTACCTTCAAGCGAATGTTCTCCGCCTGCACTTCCGCCAGTTGCGAGCGCTCCTGGCGCAATTGCTCCACTTCCGCTTTCAGCAGTTGATTGTCATCATACACATTCCAAAGATCGCTAACCTGCGATCCAGTACTGTGAATGCCATGTCCTAACGAAGAAAAGACATACTGAAAAGGCGAAAGAACCGTTACTGCTGCCGCTTCCACAAAAGGAATACGCACAGGTCCTTTCGTTGCCGTTACCAGTAAAATCACCAGCAACAGCGCCGCAATACTCAGCGGCAGTTTTTTATTGTCGAACCACCCCACGGCTTTGACTCCTCTCTAACCCAGTTTTTTGGGAGAAGCCATTAGTACGCGCTTCAAAAGATCAATGCTTTCCAAAACGCGGCCTGTGCCAATGCCTACGCAAGAAAGCGGGTCTTCCGCCAAATACACAGGCATGCCGGTTTCCCGGCTTATCAGTCGGTCCAAGCCATGCAACAAGGCGCCGCCGCCTGTCATAACAATGCCTCGGTCCATAATATCCGATGCCAGTTCCGGCGGTGTTTTTTCTAAGGTGATTTTTACAGCGTCAATAATGCCGCTGATTGGTTCGCTTAGGGCTGTTTGCACCTCACTTGATCTCAAGTGCAGCGTTTTCGGCAAGCCGGAAACCAAATCCCGACCGCGAATCTCCATGCCGATATCCTCTTCACGCGTAATCGCTGAGCCAATTTTCATTTTCACTGCTTCTGCAGTACGTTCGCCAATCATCAAGCTATATTTTTTCTTCACATAATTAACGATAGCTTCATCCATCTCATCGCCGCCAATACGAATCGACCGGCTGGTCACAATACCGCCTAAGGAAATAACAGCAACTTCCGTCGTCCCGCCGCCAATATCAACCACCATGTTTCCCATAGGCTCATGGACGGGCAGACCGGCGCCAATCGCGGCCGCCATCGGCTCTTCAATTAAATACGCTTCTCTGGCTCCCGCTTGAATCGCTGCATCAATTACGGCACGCTTTTCCACTTCTGTAACGCCCGAAGGAACACCCACAACCACACGCGGACGAATAACGGTGTTTGTCTCAATCGAGCGGCGAATAAAATATTTCAGCATCGCATGGGTCACGTCAAAGTCAGCAATAACGCCATCCTTCAGCGGCCGAATAGCCACTATATTGCCAGGCGTCCGGCCAATCATTTGCTTGGCTTCCTCGCCAACAGCCAATACCTGGCCGCTATCCTTCTGAATGGCCACAACCGAAGGTTCCCGCACAACAATGCCTTTCCCTTTCATATGCACCAAGGTATTCGCCGTTCCTAAGTCAATTCCCATGTCCCTCGATAGAGACCGGAAAGGATTCCAAAGTTTCATGTTCATACTCCTTTTCATCATACCAAAATATTTCTTAGCTGTTCTCAATAAAGTAAGCCTTTTTCTTTTAAGCTGACAAACCGCCCGTCGCCGATGATTACATGATCCAATACTGGCAGTTCCAACAACTTGCCGGCTTCCGCCAGACGCAAAGTCAAGGCAATATCTTCTTTACTGGGCGAAGGATCGCCACTGGGATGATTATGCGCTAGAATCAACGCAGCCGCTTGATGCCGAAGCGCTTCCTGAAACACCCTTCTTGGATCAACAAGGGCTGCATCCATAGTGCCAACTGCGACGCAGCAACTGGCTAAGACCTGATGCTTCGTCGAAAGCAGCAGTACATGAAATTCTTCCTGCTGCACATAGCGCAGCCGATGCAAATACCAATTCGCAGCATCCTCCGGCTGCCTAATGCTGGTTATATCGCCGGAAGCTTGCCGCGCATACAAACGTCTGCCAAATTCAATGGCAGCAGTTATTGTAATCGCTTTGACATTGCCAATCCCCTTATACTTCGACAAATCTTCCGGCCTGGCTGCAGCCAGCAAAGCTACGCCGCCAGGCTGCTCATACTCCTTCAACAATCCTTGAGCAATGGACAATGCTGACTCTTCCACGGTGCCTGTACGCAACAAAATAGCCAACAATTCTGCATCACTCAAGCCTCTTGCTCCCAGACGCAGCATTTTTTCCCTAGGCCGTTCTTTTTCCGGCAGTTCCCGCATGGTCCTCGCCGGCCGCCGCATCACAAGGGAAGGTCGGTCTGACGTAAAAGATCGACAAGCGCAAACAGCGGCAGTCCTACCACATTTTGGTAGCACCCTCGAATACCGCGAATAAAACGGGCTCCTTGGCCCTGGATGGCATAAGCCCCCGCTTTGTCCAAAGGTTCGCCGGTTGCTACGTAAGCAGCCAATTCCCTTTCGTCAAGAGGTCCCATATCCACCTCGGTTTTTTCACAATGGCTCCAAATCTGTTTTCCCTGCACAACGGCAATGCCAGTATATACCTGGTGTGTTCTGGCAGCCAGCAAAGCAAGCATACTCTTGGCATCCTCCGCATCGGACGGCTTACCCAAAACAACACCCTCGCACACCACAATCGTATCCGCACCAATAACAATCGTATCCGGATCGGAATGCGCCGCTACATCCAGCGCTTTGCTGCGTGCATGCCCCAATACTAACTGATCCGGCGGTACCGGTGCGTCATTTTTTTCTTCTACCGAACTTACTTCGATACTAAAGGGAATCCCCAGCAACTCCAAAATTTCTTTGCGACGCGGAGATGCTGAAGCCAGCTTCACCTGCATAGCTCTCACTCCTTATAGTCGGCGGAACAAAAGCACCGCGGCAATAATCCCCAATAAACTGATAAAATTGGGATATAACGACAAAGAAAACTGGATCTGCAGCACGTATAGATTCACCAGCACTGGAGGCATTTCCAATAGCGGAAACTTTCTGGTCAAATAAGGCGCCAGTGGACTAAGCCAGCCGGAGGACGCCAAAAAATCTCCCAGCATACCGCCAAATACAGCGCCGGTTACTACAAAAAGCGCTAACATGCCATATCCCCTGCCCAACGAGCCGGTACGGACCGCCATCCAATCTCCTCCTATGTTATAGGCTATTCAAACGCTTTGAGAAAAAAGAGAAGCAACCCAAAAGCGTTCTGGTTTATTGTACCCTATTTGCTCACACACTGTAAATAGCTGCAACCAAGAGAAAAGGCGCTTCTCCCGTCAGGAGAAGCGCCTTTTGCCTTATATGTTCTTACTTGCCAATAACAGCGATAACATCGCCAGGCTTTACGCCTTGGCCAGCTACAGCGTTGAGGGACTTGAGGGTACCCGCAACAGGAGCCGTAATTTCGTTCTGCATTTTCATGGCTTCCAGAATCATCAGCACGTCGCCTTTTTTAACGGCTTTGCCGGCTTCGGCAACCAGACGGATAATTTTGCCAGGCATAGGAGCTTTGACCGGAGTGTCGCCATCAGCAACAACAGCCGGAGCAGCAGCGGCAGCCGGAGCGGCCGGAGCGGCAGCGGGAGCAGCAGCCGGTTTAGCGGCCGGTGCGGCGGCTTTCGCCGGAGCTGCGATAACTTCTTCTACTTCTACCTGATAGGAAGCACCATTAACAGTAATGTTAAATTTTTTCATGTGTAAATTCCTCCAATTTATAAGATTATAAATCTAGAAGACCAATCAATGAGAATTCATATTCTTGCTGCGTCCAGCTTGAGCCCAAGCCAAGCTAACGTTGGAAATCCGCAGCGCCTTGATTTGTCCGCCCATCATGGCAGCTACTGCAGCGGCAATGACCGCTACTACTTCGGGTTTTACATTTTTCGCATCAATTGTCATGCCATTCACCCTTCCTTATACCGGGAGGTTGCCGTGCTTTTTGGCCGGACGAGCCTCACGCTTGCTGGACAACATGTTGAAGGCCGTAATAATGCGCGGACGAGTTTCCTTGGGCTCAATGACGATGTCAACGAAGCCGCGTTCAGCCGCTTTGTACGGAGTTGCGAACTCTTCAACATATTTTTCGGTTTTCGCAGCCACATCAGGATCCTTACGGAAGATGATGTTAGCAGCACCGGCAGGACCCATAACGGCAATCTCAGCAGTCGGCCAAGCAAACACTTGATCGGCGCCCAAGTCCTGAGAGCACATGGCCAGATAGGAACCGCCATACGCTTTACGGGTAATTACGGTTACTTTCGGCACGCTGGCTTCGGAATATGCATAAAGCATTTTGGCGCCATGACGGATGATACCGCCATATTCTTGATCAACACCAGGCAAGAAGCCAGGAACGTCAACCAAGGTGAGAATCGGAATATTGAAGGCATCGCAGAAACGAATAAACCGCGCGGATTTATCCGAAGCGTTGATGTCTAAGCAGCCGGCCATAACGTTCGGCTGATTGGCAATAATACCGACCGCGCGACCGTCCAAGCGGGCAAAGCAAGTGATGATGTTCTGCGCATAATGCTTATGCGATTCATAGAACTCACCATTGTCAACCACTTCGCGGATTACATCGAACATGTCGTAAGGCATGTTCGGGTTATCCGGCAGCAAGGTGTTGAGCTCGTCAGACATGCGGTTCGGGCAGTCGCCGGTATCCACAACCGGAGTTTCCTCCAGGTTGTTGCTGGGCAGGAAGCTCAGCAGGTACTGGATCTGCTCCAGGCAGTCCTGATCATTTTCAGCTGCAAAATGAGCCACCCCAGATACGGAGTTATGCGTCATAGCGCCGCCGAGGTCTTCTGCGGTTACTTCTTCCGCCGTAACGGATTTAATAACTGCAGGACCGGTAATAAACATCTGGCTGGTGTTCTTCACCATATAGATGAAGTCGGTCAGAGCCGGAGAATACACAGCGCCGCCAGCACATGGTCCCATGATTACGGAAATCTGCGGGACAACGCCGGATGCCAGAGTGTTTTTGTAGAAAATTTTGCCGTAGCCTGCCAAAGCGTCAACCGCTTCTTGAATACGAGCGCCGCCGGAATCGTTTATACCAACGATCGGAGCTCCCATTTTCAAGGACAGATCCAACACTTTACAGATTTTAGCAGCATGCATTTCACCCAAAGAACCGCCTTCGCAGGTGAAATCCTGAGCAAATGCATACACCAGGCGGCCATTAACCGTACCATAGCCGGTAATAACGCCTTCGGCGGGAATTTCTTTCGTCTGCATGCCAAAGTTTACGCAACGATGCCGTACAAACTGATCCAATTCCACAAAGCTTTCGGGGTCAAAAAAGAATTCAATGCGCTCACGGGCCGTCATCTTACCGGAAGCATGTTGCTTTTCAACGCGTTTTGCGCCGCCGGCTTGCATGATTTTGGCCTGATTGGCTTTCAGTTCTTGGATTTTTTCCTGAACAGTAGCCATCGTACACCTCCTGTAGATTCTCGCAATGATCTATTTGCGCTCGGACAGTTCCACCAGCACACTGCCGGTCGCTTTCGGATGTACGAAGGCGATGCTGGCTCCACCGGCACCATAGCGGGGTTTTTCGTCAATCATACGAATGCCTTGCTCTTTCAAAGTAGCAAGCGCAGCTTCCAGGTTTTCGACGCGGAACGCCACATGCTGGATGCCTTCGCCTTTTTTCTCAATGAACTTGGCAATCGGGCCGTCTGGGCTAGTGGACTCCAACAGTTCAACTTCGCTGTCGCCGCAAGGAATGAAGCAAACGCGAACTTTCTGCTCTTCTACCACTTCTTCGCCCATGGCTTGCAGGCCCAAAACTTCTGTATAGAATTTTTTAGCCTGTTCGAGATCTTTTACTGCAATCCCGATATGATCTACTTTCAAAGCTTTAAACACGATTCTACCTCCTCTTTCTAAGCTTGCTCTAGGAACTCAGCGCAACACTTGGTGTAAAATTTCACGCACCACCGAATAGGGATCTTTCTCTCTTTGCTCTACTTGGATAACCAAGTTGTCAAAGTTTCCAGACTCCTGCAGATGACGCATAACTTTCCTGCCAATTTCCTCGTCCAGTAAATCCAGTAGCTCGTTTTTCGTCCGCTCGCGTCGACGCACCGTTAGAGCGCCGCTTGTTTGCAGATATTCAAAATGTTCGCCAATGGTCTCTACCAGCTCAGTTACGCCCTCATCCCGGCTGGCTACCGTCCGCTTCACAGGCGGTCTCCAGTCGGTATGCTCCTGATTTAAGTCGAGCATCATGTCTAATTCGACATGGAGCTTGTCGACTCCTTCCCTGTCCGCTTTGTTGATGGCAAAGACATCGCCAATTTCCAAAATGCCTGCTTTGATCGCTTGAATGTCGTCTCCCAGACCGGGAACCATCACTACAATTGTAGTGTCCGCAGCCTTTACGATGTCGACTTCTGACTGACCAACGCCGACGGTTTCAACAAAGACTACGTCCATGCCAAACGCGTCAAGGATTTTCACAGCTTCCGCCGTTTTGCGCGACAAGCCTCCCAGAGAACCTCTGGTGCCCATACTACGGATAAATACGCCTTCGTCCATGGTGAGATCCACCATGCGGATGCGGTCGCCTAAAATAGCGCCGCCCGAAAAAGGACTTGTAGGGTCAATGGCAATAATGCCTACTGTCTTGCCTTGGCGGCGATAAGCTTTGGCAAGTTTGTCGGTCAACGTGCTTTTACCGGCTCCCGGCGCGCCAGTGATACCGATAACATGAGCTCGGCCAGTATGAGGATACAGGGCTTTCATAATGTCTACCGCCGTATCATACTCATTCTCCACCGCTGTAATCGCCTTAGAGAGCGCTCTCCGAGATCCTGCTAGCACTTGTTCTGCAATATTCATTGGCAAATGCACCACCTTATGGCCGCCCGCCTAAAGGCGGACGGCCACACATTCCTAACATAACCTGTGAACAGGCTAAAACGCTTATTTTACGTTTTCGTTGATAAAAGCTACGATGTCAGCGGTGGAAGTTCCTGGAGTAAAGACAGCGGCTACGCCGGCTTCTTTCAGGAAAGGAATGTCGCTGTCGGGAATAACGCCGCCGCCAACAACCAAAACGTCTGCCATGTCTTTTTCTTTCAGACCGGCAATGACTTTCGGGAAAAGGGTGTTATGAGCGCCGGACAGCAGGCTCAGAGCCACTACATTTACGTCCTCTTGCAGAGCTGTCTCTACAATTTGTTCCACAGTTTGGCGCAGGCCGGTATAAATAACCTCAAAACCTGCATCACGCAGAGCGCGAGCCACGACTTTTGCGCCGCGGTCATGGCCATCCAGGCCCGGTTTAGCTACTAAAATACGAATCTTTTTCTCCATCGTTCGCTGTGCCTCCTAACTCTATCGCTTACAGGGTACTTCCCGGTTGATACTCGCCGAACACTTTGCGCATTACGCCGCAAACCTCACCCAAAGTGGCGTATGTTTTAACAGCCGCCAGGATGAAAGGCATAAGGTTATCTTCGCCTTTGCAAGCCGCTTCCAAAGCAGCCAGTGCAGCGTCAACAGCCGCATTGTCGCGACTAGCGCGCAGTTTAGCCAATTTATCCTTCTGCAATTTGCCGACGGACTCGTCGATTTTCAGCAGACCTTCAACAGGCTTTTCTTCGATTTGGAACTTGTTAACGCCAACAATGACGCGCTCGTTGCGTTCCACTTCCATCTGCCATTTATAAGCGCTATCCTGAATTTCTTTTTGGATATATGCTTTTTCAATAGCTACAACAGCGCCGCCCAGGTCATCAATTTTCTTGATGTAGTCGAGAGCTTCGCTTTCGATCTGGTTAGTCAGAGCTTCTACATAGTAGGAGCCGCCCAACGGATCGACAACGTCAGCCAGGCCGCTTTCATAAGCAACGATCTGCTGAGTACGCAAAGCAACACGTACGGAATCTTCCGTAGGCAGAGCCAACGCTTCGTCCTTGGAGTTGGTATGCAGGGACTGCGTACCGCCGAGAACAGCAGCTGCTGTCTGCAAAGCTACGCGGACAATGTTGTTGTCCGGCTGTTGCGCTGTCAGCATGGAACCAGCAGTCTGGGTATGCACGCGCAACATCCAGGAACGAGGATTCGTGGCGCCAAAGCGCTCTTTCATGACTTTAGCCCAAACGCGGCGGGAAGCGCGGAATTTCGCAACTTCTTCCAACACATTGTTATGAGCGTTCCAGAAGAAGGACAGACGTCCGGCGAAATCATCAACATTCAGGCCGGCTTTAATAGCCGCATCAACATAGGCAATGCCGTTAGCGATGGTGAAAGCGATTTCTTGGGAAGCAGTCGAACCAGCTTCACGGATATGATAACCGGAAATTGAAATGGTGTTCCACTGGGGAACGTTTTTCGAGCAATACTCGAAAATATTAGTGATCAGACGCATGGACGGCTTAGGCGGGAAAATGTAAGTGCCGCGAGCCGCATACTCTTTCAGAATGTCATTCTGGATGGTGCCGCGCAGTTTGTCAGCGCTAACGCCTTGTTTCTCGCCAACAGCGATGTACATGGCCAACAGTACCGAAGCCGGCGCATTGATGGTCATGGAAGTGGATACTTTGCTCAGATCAATCTGATCAAAGAGGATTTCCATGTCAGCCAGCGAGTCGATAGCCACGCCCACCTTGCCTACTTCGCCTTCAGCCATATCGTCGTCAGAGTCGTAACCGATCTGAGTCGGAAGGTCAAATGCGCAAGACAGGCCGGTGCTGCCCGATTCAAGCAGATAACGGTAACGCTTATTGGATTCTTCCGCCGTAGAGAAGCCGGCATACATACGCATGGTCCAGAAACGGCCACGGTACATGGTAGGCTGTACGCCACGGGTGAAGGGGTAGGATCCCGGGAATCCGATATCGTTGACATAGTCGGTTCCTTCGATATCCAACGGAGTGTAGAGACGATTGTGGGCCAGGTTACCGCGCTCAGGATTTTTCGCAATAGCCTTTTCCACTTTGGCTGCATAGGCTGCCAATTTTTCTTTCAAAACTTCATTGCTCATTAACAAAGGGCCTCCTTTACTCTTTCTTTATTTCAATTTCATTGTGCCCGTTTCTTGGAAACGGACATGCCACGAAAGGGCCTCGGACAAAATGTGCGGGGTATGCGCATTTTTTGTCGCTTTGCAAGCACGTTCATAGTAGTCCAGCAACATGGGCTTATAGTCGGGATGAGCGCAGTTTTCAATGATAACCTTCGCCCGTTCACGCGGGCTGAGGCCGCGTACATCAGCCAGACCTTGCTCTGTAACAAAGACATCAATGTCGTGTTCGCTGTGATCCGCATGGGATACAAAAGGCACGATCGAAGAAATAGCACCGTCCTTCGCCGTTGAAGTGGAGAAGAACATGGTCAAATAGCCGTTACGGGCGAAATCGCCGGAACCGCCAATACCATTCATCATTTTGCTGCCCATAATGTGAGTGGAGTTGACATTACCATAAATGTCAAATTCAATCGCTGTATTCATGGCGATAATCCCCAAACGACGGGCCAGTTCCGGGCTGTTGGAAATTTCCTGCGGCCGCAGAACCATCAATTTACGATATTCGTCAATATTGCTATACAAACGCTCCAAGCCCTCCGGAGACGGCGAGAAGGAAGTACCGGACGCAAAGCGAAGTTTCCCAGCGTCAGCCAAGTCCAGCATGCCGTCTTGGATAACTTCGGTGAAAACTTCAAGGTTTTCAAAGTCGGAATTTACAAAACCGCTGACAACAGCATTGGCTACGGAGCCTACTCCAGACTGCAAAGGCAGCAAGTTTTTCGGCAAACGCCCAGCTTTGATTTCCTGATGGAAAAATTCAATAGCCAGTTCCGACATTTTTTTGGAATCATCATCAATAGGCGCAAAACCGCGCACATCGTCTTTAATGTCACAAGCAACAATATACTTGATTTTATCCGGACCACAGGGAATATAGGGAGTTCCAATCCGTTCGTCAACCTTGCATAATGGAATGGCTTTGCGGTGCGGCGGATCTTCCGGCGTATAGACGTCATGCATACCTTCCAACGCTAAGGGCTGGCTGGTATTCACTTCTACGATAACTACATCGGCTTCCTGTACAAAAGATGCGGTGTTCCCCATCGAAGTCGTAGGAATAATATGGCCTTCTTCCGTAATCGCACAAGCTTCTACGATAGCCACATCCACTTTGCCGCCAAGAAAACCATAACGCACCATTTGGGCGGAATGGCTCAAATGCAAATCAAAGTATTCCAATTTACCCGCATTTAATGCTTTACGCAAATCATTGTTGGTCTGATAAGGCATACGACGGGCAATACCGCCAACCTCCATCAGCGCACCATCCAATTCCTTGCCTACGGAAGCGCCTGTCCAAAGGTTAATCTGGAAAGGTTCTTTTTTCATTCGCTCCGCCAACGCCAAAGGCACAGCCTTCGGATAGCCGGCAGGAGTGAAACCGCTGGCGCCAATGTTCATCCCGGGTTTAATAAAGGCTGCAGCTTCTTCGGCGCTGACAATCTTTGCATGCAGTTCTTTATTGCGCACGCGATCCCGAATGTCAATCATTAACAACTCTCCTCCTTAGTTCTGGCAACAGAAGCATTTTTACCGGAAATTCCTTCCACGTAGTCTCCCTACTACCTCACCTCCAGCACTGATGCTGTTACGTAAGAATCCTTGCTTTCAGGGCCGACACCCTTGCGTTCAGATCATGAACAAGCTAGGATAATCACTGCAAAAAGGAAAGGGTCGCAAAAATGCCGTCAATTGACGGTTTCGCGGCAACTGACGGCATTTTCACACCCATGCAGCTTCAAAACGAACCGATAAAACAAAAACTCATACAAGATATATTACTATATTTAGTTATAAAATTCCTGCTCGCTTGTGAATGTATACACGTATTCACTGCAGTTTTTTTATTTATAATACTCCATCTAGTCTTGACGCGTCAAATAATAAGAAAGACTGCTTAAGCCTACTGACAAATCTTCGTTAATCAAAGACACCTGACGCGGCACTTCAATCTTACGGGGCGCAAAGTTCCAAATCCCTTTGACACCAGCCGCCACTAGACGATCTACCATCAGCTGCGCATGTTCCGCCGGCACGGCAATAATAGCAATCTGTATCTGCCGCTGCCGAACGATTTCTTCTAGTTGGTCGGCATGCTCAATGGTCACACCGTTTACAACCATGCCAATACGCTCCGGCGCCACATCCAAGAGCGCCGCCATATTAAAACCTAAGGAAGAAAAGTTTTTGTAATGCGCCAAGGCCCAACCCAAATGTCCCATACCTACAACCGCAATATTCCAGTTGTGATGCAAACCAAGGATCTCGCCGATATTGCGCAAGAGCTCCCGCACATAATAACCGACGCCTTTTTTTCCAAATTGTCCGAAAGAAGCCAAATCCTTGCGAATCTGCTCTGGCGTCACGCCCAAGCGATTTCCCAGTTCCTCCGAGGAAATAATTTCAATCCCCTCTTCTTGGCTCAACTTCAGCGTGCGAAAGTACAGCGGCAAACGATCAATTGTCGCCTTCGAAATTATGATATGTTCTTTCAACAAACAATCCCCCTACTCCACTGGGATTTCATTTTGTTCTTTTAAATCATTATTTTCTCTTTAATTTTTCTTAACTTTACTTATCTTTATTTTGTTATTCGCACTACAATGACAAAATCCTCCTCTATAGAATATAAAAAATCGCATTACAAAAGGAAAGGCAAAAGTTGTTCTATTCTGCAAATTCGCCTTTCCTTCTATTCGAATATATAGAGCTGTTTACTAGCTTCTTCTCAGAAAAACCCTTCGAGAATAACCTACCCTCGTTTTTGCGGGTTGTAATGCGTATGCAGTAAATAATGCGACTTTTCGCTCAATGGAGTTCCTAACCAAGAAGCATAAAGCTCCTGCACCGCCGGATTTTCATGGGATTTACGCAAACCGCTTTTTTCATCACATTCGTACAAGGCCGCCATCCTCTGCTCCCGGAAATTTTCCACCATGCTGCGCGGCTGCCCGCCACCGCCCAAACAGCCGCCAGGGCAGGCCATGATTTCAATAAAATGATAATTAACCTCGCCAGCTCTTACTTTTTCCAGCAACGTTCTCGCATGGCGCAGCGAATGCGCGATGGCTACGCGAACAATAGTGCCCTTAAGGTCAATTTCGGCTTCTCGAATTCCTTCCAGGCCCCGCACTTCACGCAATTCCACTTTTGCTAGAGCACAGCCAGTTACCGTCTCGTAGACCGTCCGCAAGGCGGCCTCCATCACACCGCCGGTACTACCGAAAATAACGCCAGCGCCGGTAGAAATACCCATAGGAGCGTCAAATTCTTCTTCTGGCAACGCTTCAAAATCCAAGCCGGCTTCACGAATCATAGCCGCTAGTTCCTGGGTTGTCAGCACATAATCCACATCCCGAAAGCCGCTGTCACACATTTCCGGGCGCACCGCTTCGGCTTTCTTCGCCGTACAGGGCATTACCGAAACAGAGACAATATCCTCCGCCTTAATCCCGCTTTTTTCTGCATAGTAGGTTTTCACCAAGGCGCCGAAAATCTGCTGCGGTGACTTAGCTGTCGACAAATGAGGCAGCAGTTCCGGATAAAAAAGCTCCGCAAAATTAATCCATCCAGGGCTGCAAGAAGTGATCATCGGCAGCACGCCGCCTTCTTTAATGCGCCGCAAGAGTTCATTGCCTTCTTCCATAATGGTCACATCGGCGGCAAAATCAGTATCGAATACCTTATCAAAACCAAGTCTGCGCAAGGCCGCCACCATTTTCCCCGTTACGATGCTGGCGGCCGGCAAGCCCAGCGCTTCCCCCAAAGCTACCCGCACTGCCGGCGCTGTCTGAACTACCACATGCTTGCCTGCATCGGCCAGCGCCTCCCAAACCGGCGCCGTATCATCTTTGATGGTAATCGCTCCTGTCGGGCAAACAGCCGCGCACCGTCCGCAGTACGTACAGGCCGCCGCGTCTAAGCCCATGCCAAAGGCAGGAGACACTTCCGTATGAAAGCCCCGCTTCGTGAAGCTATATACATGAACTCCTTGCACTTCACTACACGCCCGTATACACCGCCCGCATAAAATACACTTTTCAGGGTCGCGCACAAGGGATGGATTGGAAGCATCCTTTCCTCCCCGCCGACGTTCCCCGTTAAAACGAACCTGTCGAATCCCAAGTTCTGCGGCAATGCTCTGCAGCTCGCAATCGCCATTGCGTTCGCATGCCAGACAATCTGCCGGATGATTCGCCAAAAGCAATTCCACCACCATTTTGCGCGCATCCCGCACCGCCGGACTATGCGTATGCACTACCATGCCTTCCGCCACAGGATGCACGCAAGACGCCGCTAACGAACGGGCGCCCTCAATTTGCACCAGACAAACACGACAACTTCCCTCTGGGTGCAGCTCCGGATGATGGCAAAGAGTGGGAATCTTTACGCCGGCCAGGCGCGCCGCCTCCAAGACAGTAGCCGTTTTGGGCGCTTCAACAGTCTGGCCGTCCACTGTAATACATACCGTATCCATATAAGTCAGCTCCTTTGCTTCTTATCCTTTAACAATGGCCTGGAATGGACATTTAGCCAGACAACTGCCGCACTTGATGCATTTTTGCGCATCGATAACATGCCGCCCTTTGATTTCTCCGGAAATGGCCCCTACAGGGCATACCTTCTTACAAAGACCGCAGCCCTTGCATGTATCCGTAATCGAATACGCCGCCATTTTAGCGCAGGCGCCGGCTGGGCAGCGTTTCTCCCGGATATGGGCTTCATATTCGTGACGGAAATAGCGCAGTGTACTAAGCACCGGATTGGGCGCCGTCTGTCCCAAGCCGCAAAGAGAGGCCGCCTTAATGCTGCGTCCCAGTTCTTCGAGCAGTTCAATATCTCCTTCTCGGCCCTCGCCTTCTGTAAGGCGGGTCAGAATTTCCAACATGCGTTTTGTACCTTCCCGACAGGGCGTGCACTTACCGCAGGATTCGGACTGAGTAAAATTCAAGAAAAAGCGGGCCACATCCACCATACAGGTGGTTTCATCCATGACTACCAGACCGCCCGAGCCCATCATAGCCCCCACCTGTAATAAAGAGTCATAATCTACAGGCAGGTCTAAAAGCTCTTCCGGCAGGCAGCCCCCGGAAGGTCCTCCTATTTGCACGGCTTTGAATTTTTTTCCGTTTTGAATACCGCCGCCAATATCAAAAATGATTTCCCGCATCGTAATGCCCATGGGCACTTCCGCCAAGCCCGTATGATTCACTTTGCCAGTCAAAGCAAATACTTTCGTTCCTTTGCTTTTTTCCGTACCGATAGAAGCGTACCATGCGCCGCCTTTGGCGATAATTTGCGGCACATTGGCAAAGGTTTCCACGTTATTGATATTTGTCGGCTTGCCCCAAAGCCCAGCCACTGCCGGAAAAGGAGGTCTGGGACGCGGCATGCCTCGCTTGCCTTCAATAGATGCCAAAAGAGCCGTTTCTTCACCGCATACAAAGGCGCCAGCGCCTTCTTTGATCTTAATATGAAACGAGAAGCCGGAACCCAAGATATCCTCTCCCAAAAGGCCCATGGCTTCCGCCTGAGCGATAGCCACCTTCAGCCGCTTGATGGCCAAAGGATATTCGGCTCGCACATAGATATAGCCCTCGTCCGCACCAATGGCATAGCCGCAAACAAGCATACCTTCCAGCACCCGGTGCGGATCTCCTTCCAGCACGCTGCGATCCATAAACGCCCCCGGGTCTCCCTCGTCGGCATTGCAAACCACATATTTTTTCCCTTGCGGCTCCTTGGCTGCAAAGCTCCACTTCAAGCCGGTTGGAAAGCCGCCGCCGCCGCGCCCCCGCAGACCGGAAAGTTTAACCTCGTCTACTACCTGCTGCGGCGTCATCGTCGTCAAAGCTCTGCCTAAGGCCTCATAACCGCCGCCGGCAATATATTCCTCAATTACTTCCGGATTGATATGCCCGCAATTGGCCAATACCAAGCGCTGCTGCTTATGATAAAACTGAATGTCCTCATAACTGGGAATGCGTTCCGCCGTCAACGGTTCTTGGTAAAGCAGCCGCTGCACAATACGTCCCTTGTAAAAATGCTCTTCTACCAGTTCTGGAACATCTTCCTCCTGCACTCGCACATAAAAAACGCCCTCTGGATAGACAATAAGCAACGGCCCCATCTCGCAAAAACCGTGACAGCCGGTTTCAACAATCTTAATTTCCCGAGCTAAGCCTTTTTCCTCCAGCTCCCGCCGCAATGCGGCTTCCACTTTTTTTGAGCCGGACGACGTACAGCCTGTTCCGGCACAAATCAATACATGCGCCCTTACGTATTCCATGGTCCTCCTCCTAGTTATCTATTTTAGCCACAACCCATTCTTCGACAATGCGCCCGTTCACCACATGCTCGCCTACAATGCGCTCCACCTTGTCCGGAGTTACTTTTCCATAAATAATGCGCGGCTGCCCCGGCAACACCACATCCAAAAGAACCTCTTGCTCGCACATGCCTATACAGCCTGTTTGTTGTACACTGACCCCTTCCAAGTGTCTTTTAGCCACCTCTTCCAGGGTTGACTTAAGCACCTCTCGCGCGCCGGCAGCTATGCCGCACGTGCCCATGCCAATAATAATCCGCGTATCTGTCTGCTGCCGAATACGAATATCCTGCCGCACGCGTTCACGCAAACGATTTAACTCTTCCAGTGTTTTCATGCTTGTTCCTCCTCTTTCAATGCATTCCAGCCTGTCTCCAGCACTTCTTTCAAAGTCAACATGTCCAGCCCTGTTGTAGTCGATGAATCCCACTGCCATTGCCGCCCATCCCGATAATGCAGGTATTGAAAATGAATTTGCGGCATTGTCACCGCCAAGGTCCACAAAGTACCGGGCAAATCGCCCCAAGGCGGTAAATCAGGATGGCTTCTGCCAAAGGAAGCGCAAAGCATCGTCCCTAAACCAGGCCGGGAAATCATCCGCACTTTGCCGCCGCAATGTCGCGTCCACATATCTAAAAGACCCAAACCTAGGCCAACAGCGCGTGTTGTTCGTTTCGTAAAAAAAGGATTCAACGCCTCTTTGCATTCTTGGCGCGTCATGCCTCTCCCGTCATCAGCAATCCTCCATGTTAAAGAGTCTTCAATTTCCCGTACGCGGATATCCACACGGGCCGCCCCCGCTTCCAGAGAATTTCGCAAAAGCTCTAACAGAAGCAGCGACAGCTCTTTCATGACTGTCCACGATAGGGCTGCAAAATACCTCCTATGCCTTCCGGCGTCAAACGGCCGTACGTGTCATCGTCAATCATCATAACCGGCGCCAGGCCGCAGGCGCCAATACAGGCCACGGTTTCCAAGGTAAAGTTCAAGTCTGCTGTCGTCTCGCCCGGCTTTACGCCCAACTCTTTTTCCATGGCTTCTAAAATTGCTTTAGCGCCCCTTACATGGCAGGCCGTTCCCTGGCACACCCTTACAATATGTTTCCCTCGCGGATTAAGATGGAACTGTGAGTAAAATGTCACCACGCCATATACTTGGCTGATAGGCAAATGCAAGCCATCGGCAATCCGTTCCAGCACCTCCCGCGATAAATACCCATAAGCGTCTTGAGCCTGTTGCAGTACCGGAATTAAAGCTCCCGGCGCCTCTTGATAGCGCGCAAGAATAGCTGCAAGTTCTTCATACCTCTCACCAGCCCCTCCGCACGCACATCCTGACTTCGATAATTTCATCATCGTTTCCCCCTTTACGCGTTCTCCTCTTTATTACGGTTATGCCATCGCAGCCAACGTCCGTCTTTGCCCTGCAAAGCCAGATGAAATTCGGCTAACGTAGGCTTTTCCATCATGATTTGCACTTTGCCGCCTTGACAAAGCGCATCTAAGCTATGCGCATCTGATGCCGTCACCAAGGGCAGCTCCCGCGGCAAAAGCGGCAATCGCCGCCGCGCTTCAGCTTCGGTCGCCACACAAGTTGAGATTTCCGCCGCCGCCACGGGCAATTCCGTCGGCCAAATTCCCAACTGCCCCAAAAGGCTGTAAGCTGGCCGATCCACATGACTGGCAATGACCATCCCGCCCAGGCGAACCGCTTCTTCGCAAAGAGTTTGCGCATCCGCCGTTAACGCCGAAAGCAGCAGCTCCTCCCGCTCGCCCAGCAATTCATCTTCCGCACTTAAAATCCACTGCGGCCCAAAAAGACGACTCTGATTCAGTCTGCCATTACGCCAGCCGTCCACTTTGGCGCACCAAGACGCAAACGCCGGCCAATCGTCAAAAATCGCCAGTAAGTGCGCTTCCTCGGCGCACTCCACTTCCATCCCCGGCCAAACCGTTAATGAGCTCTGCCTCGCCGCCTGCCAGACCGCTTTGGCATTGTCACCGGCATTATGGTCGGTAACAGCGATAATATCCAAGCCTAACTCCAGCGCCGTCTCCACCACCAAAGACGGCGTCATCTCCACTGAAGCGCAAGGAGACAACACCGTATGCACATGCAAGTCCGTCAAATAAGATCGCATATTTCTTGGCCCACGCCCAGTGCATGGAGCCGGCAAACGATATCAAAGGCGGGCAAGTCCGTTACTAAAAGAGGCATCCCTACTTCGTCCGCCTTGGCCAAGGCCGCCGCTTCCGGTTTAGCGCCTCCCGCAACGATCACTGCCGCCATTCCCGCCAAGGAAGCGACGGCCAACAAATTCACATGACTTTGCATGGTCACCCATACCGTTCCCTCGCCGGCCTGCGCTAAAGCGCAGCTCATCAAATCTGAAACAAACCCCCCCTGCACTTCGCGTTGCAACCCTTGCGCCCCTCCGGCAAGCTTCAGCGGCAATTCCCGAGTTAAATCCGCTACCAGCACAGCCTCCACCTCAGCTTTCTTCTTCGCTTTTATCCAAGGAAGGCGGCAGTTTCTCCGCCAAACTTTTCATTTCTTGCGCTAAATCGCGCACTCGCTGCCGCAGCAAAAATACGCAATCCGTTTCACTGGCCTGCCCCTGCACAATGTCCTCCGCCAGAGCGCGGCAGTTCGGCGACCCGCAGGAGCCACAGTCTAATCCCGGCAGCTTGTACAGCATTTCTTCCATACTTTCCACTTTACGCAGCGCTTCGTGAATATCCTGATCCAGGCGCAGTACCGGCTTAGGCAGCGGCAACGGCAGCACCTCCACGGCCCTAGGTTTTTCCGGCGTCTTCGACGGCCAGATGGAAGCCCGTCCGCGAAGCTGCGTCTCGCCTACAAAACGGTTAACCGCCGTCAAAGGACCTCCAATACAGCCTCCGGCGCAGGCCAGCGCCTCAATATAGCGCACCTGACCCAACGTACCAAAAGCAACCTGCTCCAGCAGTTGACTGACTTGCTCAATTCCGTCCACCGCCAGCACGCTGTCTTGCATTACACCTTGACTTTCCCCGCCGGCTAAGGCCCAGCCGACTCCCAGCCAGCTAGACTCCACCTCCACCTCAGGGCAATTTTTATCGTGAACTTTAGCCAGTAATTCCCCGTAAAGATGCGAAATAGCGATAGCCCCGTCAATAACACCGCAGGCTTGCTTCACCGCCGTCATCTTCGCCGGGCAAGGCGTCAAAAACCAAACGCCTATTTTCTCCGGCGGCAAGCCAGTCTGCTCAACCGCTCTGGCTCTAGCTAAGCGAGCCGTAACCGTTACAGGCGCCTCCATAGGCACCAGGCAAGGCAGCAGGTCTGGAAACTTCACCTGTACCAGACGCACAACCGCAGGACAGGCTGAGGAAATCAAGGGTTTCGGAATCTCTTTTTTCTGGAGCAATCGCTTCACTGCCGCCGTCACGTCAGCCGCCCCCAAAGCCACTTCACACACTGCATCAAAACCAAGCTGCAGCAATCCCCCCAAAATTCGTCCCACCGATACAGTTGCTGGAAATTGAGCATACAGCGACGGCGCCGGCAAGGCCACATTGTAGGAGAACCGTTCCAGGCAATCCATGGCGTCGGTTACCGTTGTCTTCGCCTTAGCCGGACAAAGACGAATGCATTCGCCGCAATCGATACAACGTTCTTCCAAAATGCGCGCTTTTCCGGCGCGCACTCGAATGGCTTCCATGGGACAGTGCTTAGCACAAACTACGCAGCCTCGGCAACGCGCTTCAATCAAACGCACCGAATGAAAATAGCTGTCACTCATGGTCTGCTCCCCTCTGATGCCGAAATAACATGGAAACCGACGTACCCACACCCGGTTTCGAATCGATAACCAATTCATCGGCGCAACGCTTCATATTAGGTAAACCCATCCCCGCGCCGAAACCCATCTCACGAATTTCCGGCGGCGCTGTAGAAAAGCCCTCGCACATCGCTTGGCTTACATCCGCAATACCAGGCCCCTCATCTTCCACAACCACTTTCGTTTCTTCAGCAGTGACGCTCGCCCGCATTACCCCGCGCCGTGCATGAATGATCACATTCAGCTCCGCTTCATACGCGCCCACCGATGCCCGGCGAATTACATCTCCTGGAAGTCCCAACCGACGCATAACGTCTTTTAATTGCATAGCGCCGTCGCCTGCCCGCGAGAAATCAAAGCCCTTTATGGGCCATTCTTTCTGCCAGGCATTCATTTTTTCCTGCTCCATTATTTCACCACCGCTTGTACACAATCTTTTATGTATACAATTGAGTTAGAGCTTTCACAATTCTCTAATAAAACCAAAAGCGTGTCAAGATGCATTTGGAATGAACATCTCTTGACACGCTTTGTGCTTTTGGATCTATATTCTCTTTATTTAATGTAAATTCCTGCAACTTAGTTATAAAAATTTCAAAATCTATTTCCGCCCGCTTCTGAGAAGAAAATCGACTTGGCAGCAACGACAATGATGGCGTTCAACAGCCAGAACAGCATAGACAGCTGTATATTGAACAAAACATAGTCAGTCAAGCCGTTAAAGAATAAGCCGCCCAGCGCCGCCAGCAAGCCCAAACTCAGACCAGCCATCCAAGGATCCTTCGTTTCTTGCAGAATTTTTCTGGCCTTACGCCAGTGCCCATACATTACAGCCAGAAAGGCGAAAAAACCAGGCAGACCGATTTCCGCTGCGATATTCAAATACATATTATGAGCATGAAAAATCTTAGTATGGCCATCATTAATAAAAAAGTCATATTCCGGATAGACCATCCAGTACGCTCCCCAGCCAATACCGGAAAAAGGGTTGTCCTCAATCATGGCTACCGTGCTCTCCCATAAAGCAATACGCAAAGTAGAAGAAGTATCTGTTGGATTCAAAATAGAAGTCAAGCGCGCCAAAATGCTGTCCTGCGCCACTAGCAGGCCTAGCGGCAGTAAGCAGAAAATCCAAAAAATACGCCGATTATACAGCCAGCCGTAGATGCCGACAACCGCCGCCACGCTCAACCAAGCGCCGCGCGAATACGTATAGACCAAACAAAGACCAAATAACGCCGTCAGAGCAAACAGCAGGCCCTTCTCCCTCCAGCTTCGAGGAGCAAACGCCATGCCGCTGGCTAACGCCATCATCATAACTAAATAGCCAGCCAAAAGATTGGGGTTTTCCAACGTTGAAAACACCCGCGTCTTAAGTTCCGGAAACTGCTCGCCATCCACCCATTGCGTCGCAGAAATGTCAAAACCAACAACATATTGATACAAACCATAGACAGTCACAAAAAACGCCGAACAAAGCACCGCCCAGATGAGCTTGCGCAATTGTTCCGTCGAATCCAGATTGCAGACCACCAGATAGTATAGGAGCACATACCGGCCCATTAGATGCGTATAATTGTAAAGACTAAACCCAGGATCCGGCGAGACCAAAATGGAAAGCGCCCCTAAAACAACGACAGCTCCCACCGCCCAATCCAGAAAAGTAATTTGCCAGCGACGGGCCTTGCGAAACCATAATGATTTCACGCCCCATCCCAGGGCACCGGTAATTAAAAACACACTTGCGACATCTAAAGAAAGCGGCAAAAAAAAGGCCACTGCGTAAATGCAGTGTTCAATCAAAAAAGCGAGCCGCCGTTCCCAACCGTTGCTAACCACTTCGTTCATATACATCCTCCGCATCCTAGTTCTTCACCAATTATAGCCTGTCCCTGCTGCGGATACAAGAGACAGCGAGCACGACGGAGTTGGATTGAACAGACCAGCTATGAAAAGTCAAGGCAACACAATTGACTTAGGAGTAAGATTCCGAGACTTGAGGAATATACTCTTGTCCGGACTTTAGCAACGCAAAAATAGTGTAAAGAAGCTTTCTAGCCACTGCGCCCAAAGCAGTACCGCGGGCTTTTCCTTCACTTCGTTTTTTCTGATAAAAAGCAGCAAAAACAGGATCAAAACGCGAAGTGGGAAACGCAACTAACCAAAGGGCACGGCGTAAATACGACGAACCTCGTTTCGACATGTGACACTGCGTGCCTTGGAATTGCCCGGATTGTTTAACAGAAGGGTCAATTCCCGCAAAAGCGACCAATTTCGCTGGAGCGGAAAAGCGAGAAACATCACCGATTTCGCTCAAAATGACAGCAGCCATGATCTTGCCAATGCCAGTTATGGTATGCACCGTACAGGGAAATCGATCATAATAGGTCGTGATCTGCTCTTCCAATTCAGCTAATTGTTTTTCTGAGAAAGCCAATCGATCCATTAGTTGGCGCAACTCAAAAGTTAGTGCACAAGCACCTAACTTGATCCCGAAAGACTGACGCGCTGCCGCTTGAATTTCTTCGGCTTTAGTTAATCCAAATCGGCCTCGGCTTGCCTGCTGCAAGAGCGCTGCTAAGCGCTCTGTATCGACCGCTAAGAACTCTTCTGGAGTGATAAAAGAACTCAACAATTCTTGGGAAGATTTACCGAACATATCGGAAAACAGGGTCTCGTATTCTGGGAAAACCTGATCCATGACCGTAATCGCTTTGCGTTTTAGATCCGAAATCGTATCCACCAATGAAAAGCGATAACGACACAGTTGTCGTAGCGCTACCAAATCAGGCTCTGCTTCAGTGGTAGCGACGAAGCGACCAAAACGGATTGTCTCTGCAATAATAAACGAGTCTACTGCATCGGTTTTTGTTTGACGAATGTAGAAGTTTCTCAAACTGTCTGACTGAATGGGATTGATTACGTAAACAGTGTGCCCTTTTTGCATCAAATGCGAATAGAGACCTAACCAATAATGACCGGTTGCTTCCATTCCGAAAACGACCGGCAATCCTTCTGGATTGCGTCTTTCCAATTGATTCAACAATTGGTTCATGCCACTATGGGAATTGGAAAAAGAAAATGATTTTCCTAGCATAGCACCAGAGGAATCCACAAAAGAGGCTTCATGATTGCGGTTGGCCACATCAATGCCGACGATAATCAAAACAATTACCTCCCTTTAGGGACAGATATCCTTTAGCCCCTACGGTTCACAACCTCGTTAGACATGCGAAGTACCAAATTATTTTGGTCAACATCCAGCTCATTCGTGATATACCGTAGGGCCAGAGGGATCACTCTGTTCAACGAAGTCTTGCTTCTTGGAGTCTGACGATCACCTCTGTCCTCTACTCTTAGTATCTCCGATTGGGTTGTTAATAACAACTTCGGAGCGAAAACAGATTCCTCTGTTCTTCGACTTTATTATACGAGGAGAACCGGCGACGGCGCTGGATGCGGCTAGGGTCGGTTGCGCCATGGATGGCATGGCAACCGACATCCATAGAGGGTACGCAGGAGAAAAAAAGGCACCTGATTTTTAACAGGAGTAAAGGGAGTAGAGGGAGGGCACGACGGATTTAGGAAATTTACACAGAAACAGAGAAAAGGCCAGAGTTAGCAGAGGAAACGCTAGTAAACAGCGGCAGTCGCCGTTGTTTTTGCAACTTTTTGGGAGCAAGCCGGTCCGCAGGACGCAAAAATGGAAGACGACGGAGAACAGTTCCGTATGTCTGAGCGCCAGCGAGTTCGCGGAACTGCCGTCGCCGCCCATTTTAGCGAGGCTTGCGGAAATCTTGTCGCAAAACAATGGCGGTTGCGTACAAAAAAAGCATCCCTTATGCAGGAATGCTTTTTCTCTCTATATTTTATGCCACGGCGCAAAGGCCTGCTGTAATTCCAGTACGTCAAACTTGAACTCCCGCCGCATCCAAACATCTTCCGGCAACTGCTGGCTGACCTGGTGCGACAACTCACCCAAGGCTTCGCGAATGGTCGGCGGATGCGCCTCGCACCTAAACGACGCATGATCCTGCCAAAGCTGCTGCTGGTGAAACCAAGAGCGCGCCTGCAATTGATTAGAAGCCTGCCCCCGCAGAATTTCAAGAGTAATGACAGGACTGGATCCCGGCATTGGCGCCTCCGTTAAGGGCTCCACCATCCCCTTGGTTCCATGATAACGCCACATACCTTCCGGCAAGGCGTTTTGAAAAAAACGCTGAGCAAACTCTTCAATTCGCATGACCATTCCTCCTTGTCACTTTCCGTAGACAACTTTACCAAATTTAAACAAAGAGGTAAACATGCATAGTTTAAATATTTTGTATTCTTTCTCGGTTTGTAATTATTGGTTTTGCAGTTTTTGCAGTAAAAGAGGCCTCACTGCGCCTAATAAATATAATGAACCGGCTACACAAGTCACTTTCCGAGGCTCTTGCTCCGCTAATTCCAGCAATCGGTTTACACCTTCTTCCCAGTCTGATACCGCTTCCACTTGGTGCGGCGGAAAATGGCTTGCTAAATCACCCGCTTCTGCGGCGCGTTCCGAAAGCGGCCTCACTGCAATAACCCGGTCCTGCTCCCGCACCAAAAGGCCGGTAATACCTTCAATATCCTTATCCTTTAAAATCCCCAGCAAAAACAGTACCTCGCGCCCTGGAAACACTTGATCCAGCGTGCGCCGCAGCACCGCAGCGCCAGCCGGATTATGCGCTCCGTCAACCACCAACGGCGGTTGGGTGCGCAACACTTCAAAGCGCCCCGGCCAGCAAGCCTTTGCCAAACCGCGGGCAACAGCTTCCTGATTCACTACGGTTTCCCTTACTGTTAACGCCGCCATCACCGCCAACGAAGCATTGTAGACTTGATGTTCTCCCACAAGGCGCGCCTGCAAAGGCCAACTAGATCCGTTAGGCTGCTGCAGCATCCAGGCAATTCCGGTTAAAGACACCGACTGCATCTGAGCCTGCCATTCTTCGCCGAGCACTTGCACTACCGCGCCGCAATCAGCTGCCCGCCGCCGGATAACCTCGAGCGCCTCCCCTTGCGCCGCCGTCAGCACGCGAGAGTTTTTCTTGATAATGCCCGCCTTGTGTTCAGCAATTTCTCGTACCGTAGATCCGCAGCGATCCTCATGCTCCAGCGTCACATTCGTAATTACCGCCACACGACTTTCAATGACATTCGTGGAATCCAGACTCCCGCCCAAACCCACTTCAATTACTGCATAGTCCACTTTCATGGCCGCAAACATGACAAATGCGGCTGCCGTCAGCACCTCAAACTGTGTCGGATGCTCCAAGCCGTCCCGCTCCATCTCTCGCGCCGCCGCAGCGGTTTGCTCAATGGCGTGGGCAAACACAGCCTCTTCCACTTCCAAGCCGTCAATGCGCATGCGCTCTGTATAACGCTCCAAATGCGGCGATGTATACATGCCTGTACGAAACCCGGCTTCTTGCAAAATAGCCGCTAAGCAAGCCGTCGTAGAACCTTTGCCGTTCGTGCCGGTAATATGAATGGTCGGATATTTTCTTTCCGGATGCCCCAAGCGAATTACCAGCTCTTGCATCCGCTCCAAGCCCAGGCGAATGCCAAAACGTGATAAGCCTTCTAAGTATGCAATCGACTCTTGATAGGTCATCTAAAAACCTCCTTTCAAAAAACCGAGTTAAAGAAACACGGAACACAGAGTAACCGAGTAACAGAGGAAAACAGAGAGAACATTAGAAAAAGCTATTGGGATACGAAATTCGAATAAAGCAGTGCTTTCCCTTAAAACTAACGCCGCTGCCACCAGAGGGGGCAGCGGCGCATTGTACAGTTCCGCAGGTTACAACGTTGCTAAATATTCCATGCGCTCGCGGATTGCGCCTAATTTATCCTCGCATTCTTGGGCTTTAGCGCGTTCTTTTTCAACAACCGCCGCCGGCGCTTTAGCCATAAAGCCTTCATTGCCGAGCTTGCCAGTAATCCGTGCCAGTTCCTTGGTCAGAGACTCGCGTTCTTTAGAAAGGCGGGCCGTTTCTTTTTCTACGTCAATCAAGCCCTTAAGCGGCAAATATACTTCCAGCCCAGCTACAACTGTCGCCATAGCGTTTTCCGGTTTTTCCGCCCCCACTACCGGCAAAGTCACAGGTTCTGCCGCCGCCAATTGACGGAAATAACCTTCGTTTTGCTGCAGCACGCTGCGCACTTCTTCGCTGCCGGCCTGCAAAATCACTTCACTGCGCCGTCCCGGGGGAACATTCATTTCCGCCCGCATATTGCGAATGCCTTTAACAGCTTCCATAATCAGGTTCATATGTGCTTCTGCCGTAGCGTCACTCCGTCCCGCCTGCGAAGAAGGCCACGAGGCTTTCATGATGCTGCTGCCTTCATGCGGCAGATGCTGCCAGATCTCTTCGGTAATAAAAGGCATGAAAGGATGCAACAGGCGCATGGTTCCTTCCAAAACCTCCCACAGCACATACTGAGCCACCGCGCGCTGCGCCGCTTCCTCTTTGTTGTACAAACGCGGTTTGGCCATTTCAATGTACCAGTCGCAGTATTCGCCCCACAAAAACTCATAGACCAACCGAGCGGCCTCGCCCAGTTCAAATCGGCCCAGGTTCTCGGTCACAGCTTTAGCCACATTGTCATAGCGGCTGAGAATCCAGCGATCCGCCAAGGTCAGCTGCTCTGGTTGCGGCGCTTGGCCGGTAAAGCCTTCTAAGTTCATCAGCACAAAGCGGGAAGCATTCCAAATTTTATTGGCGAAGTTACGGCTGGCTTCCACGCGCTCCCAATAAAAACGCATATCGTTGCCAGGCGTGTTGCCTGTAATCAGCATGAAGCGCAAGGTATCGGCGCCGTATTTTTCCACAACCTCCAAGGGATCAATGCCATTCCCCAGAGACTTGGACATCTTCCGCCCCTGACTGTCACGCACCAAACCATGAATGAAGACATGACGGAAAGGAATTTCCTGTTTGAATTCCAGCCCCATCATAATCATCCGCGCTACCCAGAAGAAAATAATGTCATAGCCTGTTACCAGCACGCTTGTTGGATAAAACTGCCGCAATTCGGCCGTATTTTCCGGCCAGCCCATCGTAGAAAAAGGCCAAAGAGCCGAGCTGAACCAAGTATCCAGCACGTCCGAGTCCTGCTCCACAGCGCCGCCGCAATGCGGGCAAACCGTCAGATCCTCGCGGGAAACAATCGTTTTACCGCAGCTCTCGCAGTACCAGGCGGGAATGCGATGCCCCCACCAAATCTGCCGTGAAATACACCAGTCGCGGATATTTTCCAGCCAGTTCAAATACGTACGACTGAACCGCTCCGGCACAAATTGCACCTGTCCGTTCCGCACCACTTCCATCGCTGGTTTCGCCAGAGGTTCCATTTTAACAAACCACTGTTTAGACACCAGCGGCTCCACAACGGTGCCGCAGCGCTGGCAATGCCCCACCGCATGAGGATGGCTTTCTACCTTAACCAAAACTCCCATCGCTTCCAAGTCCGCCAGGAGCGCTTTGCGGCACTCATAGCGATCCTGTCCGGCGTATTTGCCAGCCTCGTCGGTCATATTGCCTTCCGGGCCAATGACCACCACCTGCTCTAAATTGTGACGCTGCCCCATCTCAAAATCGTTAGGATCATGAGCCGGCGTAATTTTCACAGCCCCCGTACCAAAAGAAGGATCGACATAATCATCCGCCAAAAGCGGAATGCGACGATTCACCACAGGCAGAAGCAAAGTCTTGCCAATTAAATCCTGATAACGCGCATCGTCCGGATGCACCGCTACTGCCGTATCGCCCAGCATGGTTTCAGGACGCGTCGTGGCAATAATCACGTAACGGCCGACTTCGCCTTCCACTTCATAGCGCAGATGGTACAAATGGCCTTCTTTTTCTTCATGTTCTACTTCAATATCGCTCAACGCCGTGTGACAGCGCACACACCAATTGGTAATGCGGTGCCCCTGATAAATCAGCCCTTTTTCGTACAGAGAAACAAAGACCTCTCTTACAGCCTGAGAACAGCCTTCATCCATCGTAAAGCGTTCCCGCTCCCAGTCGCATGAAGCGCCCAAGCTGCGCAGCTGCCTGGTAATGCGGTCGCCATACTGCTTTTTCCATTCCCAAACGCGTTCGATAAAGGCGTCTCGCCCTAAATCATAACGGCTTTTGCCTTCTTCTTTTTTCAGCATCTCTTCCACTTTAATTTGCGTAGCAATGCCTGCATGATCGGTGCCGGGCATCCACAGGGTATCGTCGCCGCGCATTCTATGCCAGCGAATCAAAATATCCTGCAGCGTATTATCAAGAGCATGCCCCATATGCAGCTGTCCTGTTACATTCGGCGGCGGAATTACAATACTAAAAGCATCTTTCTGCTCATCTGTTTCTGCGTGAAAGCAGCCTTCTTTTTCCCAGGCTGCGTACCATTTTTCCTCAACACCTTTGGGATCGTACACACTAGATAAGTTTTGTTCTGTCATGCCTGTTCCCCTTTCAATAATAAAAGGCCTTTTCATCCTTTTTGTAAGGACGAAAAAGCCTCATTTCGCGGTACCACCTTGCTTCTCCGGGTCGCCCCGGACTCTAACGGCTGTAACATAGCCGCCGACGGCTGCGCCTACTATTGGGTTCAGCGCAGCAGCTCCGGGAGGACCTTCAACCATCGTTTCCGTAAGACCTCACAGCCAAGGGCCTTTTCTCTGACCGCAATCCGACGCCTACTCTTCCCATCTTCACTTTCTATGCAATTATTTTTATCATACCTGCTTGCCCAATCCTTGTCAACACCACTTTGTTGACAACAACGTTCCGACTTTTCAATCTTGCATTATGTATTTTTCCAGTGTATGATCTTAACAAATACACCTCACATGAGGAAAAGGAGTGAGCTTTTCTTGCGCAGTGATATTGTAAAAAAAGGTTCCACCCGTGCCGCCCATCGTACCCTCTTCTATGCTATGGGCTATGGTCCTGAGGAGTTGAAGAAGCCCCTCATTGGTATTGTCAATTCCTTTAATGAAATTATTCCCGGTCACATGCATTTGCGTGAAATTGCTGAAGCTGCTAAACAGGGCGTTTTGGCCGCTGGCGGCACTCCCATGGAATTTCCAGCCATCGGCATCTGCGACGGCATCGCTATGGGCCATGACGGAATGAAATTCCCCTTGGCTAGCCGCGAGCTCATTGCCGACTCCATTGAATCCGTAGCAACAGCCCATGGTTTTGACGGCCTAGTACTCATCCCTAACTGTGACAAAATTGTTCCAGGCATGCTCATGGCCGCCGCCCGCCTGAACATTCCTTCGGTCGTTGTCAGCGGCGGACCTATGCTGGCAGGCCGCCATCAAGGCAAGGACATTAGCGTCAGCAATCTCTTTGAGGCTGCCGGCCGTTTTGAAGCCGGCAAAATTTCTGCGGAAGAGCTGGAAGAGCTCGAAGCCTCCGGCTGTCCCGGCTGCGGTTCCTGTGCGGGCCTCTTCACTGCCAACAGCATGAACTGCCTGACCGAGGTTCTTGGCATGGGGCTCCCCGGCAACGGCACCATCCCGGCCGTCTATAACGGCCAACGACGCCTGCTGGCCAAAAGAGCCGGTAAAATCATCTTGGATTTGGTGGCCAACGACATCAAACCGCGCGATATCTTAACGCCCGCCGCCTTCCACAACGCCATCGCCGTCGACATGGGCATCGGCGGCTCTTCCAACACCGTACTTCATTTACTGGCTATCGCCCATGAAGCTGGTGTTGCCTTGGCTCCGGAAACTTTCGACCAAATCAGCGCCAAAACTCCGTATATTGCCAAACTCAGTCCTGCCGGGAGCCATCATCTGCAGGATCTGAATGAGGCCGGCGGCATCAACGCCGTCATTAAAGAGCTGGCGAAAAAGAAGGTCATTGATTTGACCGTCCGCACCGTCGACGGCACCATGGGCGAACGTGTAGCCCAGGCCGCTATCTTAAGGCCTGATGTCATTCGTACTGTAGAAGACCCGTACATGAATAAAGGCGGCATCGCCATCCTTAAAGGAAATTTAGCGCCTGATACTGCGGTAGTCAAAGAAAGCGCCGTGGCGCCGGATATGCTGAACTTCACTGGCCCAGCCAAATGCTTTGACTCCGAAGAAGACGCTATCGACGCCATTATCGCCAAAAAAGTGCAGAATGGCGACATCGTTGTCATCCGCTACGAAGGCCCCAAAGGCGGCCCGGGCATGAGAGAAATGCTCAACCCCACCGCCGTTATCGCCGGCATGGGGCTCAAGGTGGCCCTCTTGACGGACGGCCGTTTCAGCGGCGCAACACGCGGCGCCTGCATCGGCCACATTTCTCCGGAAGCCCGCGATGGCGGCCCCTTGGCCTTTGTCCAAGACGGCGACACCATCGAAATTGACATCCCTGGCCGTAAACTCAATGTAGCTATCAGCGATGAAGAGATGGCCAAGCGCAAAGCCGCTTGGCAGCCGCCAGCTCCTAAAGTGGATAAAGGCTACCTGGTCCGCTACGCCCGTATGGTCACCTCGGCCAACAGCGGCGCAGTGCTGAAATAAGAGTAGAAACAGGAACGGAACACAGAGTAACGGAGAAAAGCCAGAGGAACCAGAGAGAAGATGTAAATTCCCGCATGGATACATGTAAGATACACTAGCAAGTTGCGGCAGCAGCCGTTGTTTTTGCGACTTTTTTGGAGCAAGGCGGTCCTCAGGACGCTAAAATGGAAGGCGACGGAGAAAAGTTCCGTATGTCTGAGCGCCAGCGAGTTCGCGGAACTTCCGTTGCCGCCCATTTTGGCGAGGCTTGCGGAAATCTTGTCGCAAAAACATGGCGACTGCCATACTAAACTGCAACATAAAACACCATTGGCTGACCGCAAGGTCCTCCAATGGTGTTTTTATTTGACTATATTACTTGCGCTTGTTTTGCAGGTACTCATCCATAGCGGCGGCGGCTTTTTTACCAGCCCCCATAGCCAAGATGACGGTCGCTGCACCGGTAACAACGTCGCCGCCGGCAAAAACGCCTTCGCGGCTGGTAGCGCCGGTTTCCGCGTCAGCTACAATGTTGCCGCGGCGGTTGACGTCAAGTCCTTTAGTCGTCTGCTGCACCAGCGGATTGGGGCCCTGGCCGATGGCCATGATCACCGTATCCACATCCAGCTCAAACTCCGAACCAGGCACCGCTTCCGGGCGTCTGCGTCCTGATGCGTCCGGCTCGCCCAAGGTCATGCGGATGCAGCGCAATTGCCGTACCCAGCCGTCTTCTCCCAGAATCTCCACCGGATTGTTAAGAAGCTGAAAATCAATGCCTTCTTCTTTGGCATGATGCACTTCCTCCAACCGCGCCGGCAGTTCCGCTTCGGAACGGCGATAGACGATATAGACCTTCTCCGCCCCCAGACGCAGAGCCGTACGGGCGGCGTCCATGGCCACATTGCCGCCGCCGACAACGGCGACGCGACGTCCCACATGAATGGGCGTGGCGCATTCAGGAAAACGGTAAGCTTTCATCAAATTGCAGCGGGTCAAAAACTCGTTAGCCGAATAAACGCCATTATACTGTTCGCCAGGAATCCCCATAAAATGGGGCAGTCCTGCGCCAGTAGCGATGAACACGGCCTCAAAGCCCTCTTCTTCCAGCAGCTCGTCAATGGTGTAGGTCTGGCCGATAACAACGTTGACTTCAATATCTACGCCCAGTTTCCGCAACGCGTCAATCTCCGCCTGGACCACTTCGTCTTTAGGCAGACGAAACTCGGGAATGCCATACACTAAAACGCCCCCGGGACGATGCAAGGCTTCAAATACCGTCACCTTGTAACCGCGCTTGGCCATTTCGCCAGCAGCCGTCAAGCCCGCCGGTCCCGAGCCAATTACCGCCACTTTCTGAGCGTCGGCCGCAGCTAGAGCCGCCTCTTCTTGCGGCGCAGCCTGGTTGCGCGCTGTATCGGCAGTATAGCGCTCCAAACGGCCAATACCGACAGCCTCGCCTTTTTTCGCCAGGACGCAATACTTTTCGCACTGTTCTTCCTGCGGACAGACGCGACCGCAAACAGCAGGCAAACCGTTGTAGTCTTTCAGCACTTCCCTGGCGCCTGCAACATCGCCAGTTTTCAGCTTGCCGATAAAGCCGGGAATATCGACACCTACCGGACAGCCTTGACGACAAGGAGCGGTTTTGCACTGTAAACAGCGCGCTGCTTCGGTTAAGGCCTGTTCGTCAGAATACCCCAACGTCACTTCTTTAAAATTGCGACCTCGCTCTATGGCGTCTTGTTCCGGCATAGGCGTTTTTTTCAGCGAGAGTGACATTGGCATTGCCCTCCTTCATGATGGCCATGACCGCCGCAGCTGTGTTCTGTATGGCGAGCTTCCTGGCTCTTATACATGCGTTGCCTTGACATCAGCGCATCAAAATCAACCTTATGGGCGTCAAATTCCGGTCCGTCCACACAGGCAAATTTAACTTCGTCCCCTAGGGAAACACGGCAGCCGCCGCACATGCCGGTGCCGTCGACCAT
>MTLD01000710.1_pt1 | contig 103169 bp, 139 predicted proteins | sample 1982471 | NCBI WGS metagenome assembly MTLD01 (sample SAMN05712604, study PRJNA340218) | biofilm metagenome | isolation source: sample SPM anode biofilm adapted to -50 mV | place: USA | collected 2012-02-03
TGCTTTTACCCCAACCATTGACATAGAACCGTTTTTTTTAAATCTAAATGAGAAAGATTCTTGTAAGATTTAGGGAGATATGCTACTCTCTTAATAGGAATATTACTATTAAGAGGTGGATGCTGTGTCTCGTCGAACTATATTTATAATCATGCTGGTATTTTTGGTAAGCGCTATTGCTGGTTGCGGTATGAATGCAAAACCGCAAGAAAAAAAGCTACAAGTAGTGGCATCGGTATATCCAGTGCAAGAATTCGTCAAAGCGGTGGGTAAGGACAGAGTGGAGGTTTCCCTTTTGGTTCCTCCGGGAACAGAGCCTCATGACTGGGAACCGACGGCAAAAGATCTGGCTAAAATCAAAGGTAGCGCACTATTGGTTTACCATGGCGCCGGCTTGGAGCACTGGGTTGAGAGTGTTGCAAAACCAGAACTGTTAGGCTCGGCTAAGGCGGTAGAAGCAAGCAAAGGAATTGCTCTGCTGGATGCGGCGGAAAGCGAGTCAGGAAAAGAGGCTGGGCATACTCATGGCGGCGAAGCACATGGCGTAAAAGACCCCCATGTTTGGCTGGATCCGGTGCTGGCGCAGCAAGAAGTGAAAACTATTTTGGCGGCGTTGGTAGAAGTGGATCCGGCCCATGCCGGTGAGTATGAAGCCAATGCGGCGGCGTACCTAAAAGAGCTGCAGCAGCTGCATGACGAATATACAGCCGCGTTGCAGCAGACTGCCAAAAAAGAATTAATTACAAGTCATGCAGCATTTTCGTACTTGGCTAAACGGTATCAGTTGCAGCAAGTGCCGGTCATGGGATTGTCTCCTGACGCCGAGCCGACAGCTGACAAAATGGCTGAAATTATCCGTTTTTGCAAAACGCATCAAGTGAAGTATATTTTCTTTGAAACCTTGGTAAGTCCTAAGCTGGCGGAAGTTTTAAGCCGTGAAGCCGACGCGTCGACGCTGGTGCTTAATCCGCTGGAAGGCTTGACCGTCGAAGAATACAAGGCAGGAAAATCTTCCTATTTGACGCTTATGCGGGAAAACTTGCAACAGCTTAAGAAGGCGCTGGCCCAATAGCGGGTTTGGCTTTTCGAAAGGAGTTGCTGGGTAATGGAGAAATTGGAAGAAGCGGTAGCGACGCTGCGTCGGCAGGGTTGTCGGATTACGGAGCAGCGTAAAGCGGTGCTGCGAGTGATTGCTGCCGCGGGGCAGCCGATGCGTGCGGTGGATATTTGGCGGCAGGTGCGTCTTAAAGAAGATGACATAAGCCTGGATACGGTGTATCGCAATCTTACGTTACTAGTGGAGCAGGGCATTTTGCTGCCCATTGGCGCGCTGGGGAAGGATGCGACATCTTACGAATGGAGCCACGACGGACATCATCATCATATCCGCTGTGTAGACTGCGGCCAGGCGGTTTGTCTGGATATTTGTCCTGTAGATGCGCGGTTGGAAAAAGAAGCGCAACGCAAGGGATACCAGCTGTTGCGGCATTCGTTGGACCTGTATGGACGCTGCACAAATTGTACTCGTAAAAAAGCCGGGCAGGAGGACCCCGTATGATTCGAATTGAACATATTTCTTTTTCCTATGAAGCCGATGCGGTATTGAACGATGTATCCCTTGCAGTGGACAGTGGTGAATTTGTAGCTTTAGTAGGCCCCAATGGAGGCGGCAAGACGACTTTAATTCGCCTGTTAGCTGGCTTGGGTCAGCCTAGCGCAGGTGGCATTTATATTGACGGCAAAGCGCCGCGTGATTTTTTGAAAACCGGTACCTTAGCCTATGTGCCTCAACAGTACAGCCAAAATGTTTCCGGCTTTCCGATGACGGTGAGAGAGCTTTTGCAGTTGTTGCCGCAGCGGCGGCGGACGGCCAAAGAAGTCTTGCAGATTGTAGGCTTGGAGGGGATTGAAGGGAAGCGTCTGGAGGCCTTGTCCGGCGGACAGCTGCAGCGAGTGCTGATTGCTAGAGCACTTTTGACAGCGCCGAAAGTGCTGTTATTGGATGAACCTACAAGCGGTGTTGATTACGAGGCAAGTACGCAAATTTATCAATTGTTGCAAAAACTTTGCCGCCAAGAAGGTATGACGGTTGTGATGGTTTCTCATGATGTTGATAATGCGGCCCGCTGGACCAGCAGAGTAGCTTGTATCAATAAGGGGCTGTGCTTTTATGGTACGAACGAGGAATTTGCTTCCACGCACATTCAAGAGCGCCATCTTTGGTATTATACAGGTTGATGGGAGGAATTTTGTGGAAGCATTCAGCTATGATTTTATGCAGCGCGCTTTGGCGGCAGGTCTTGTGATTGCTTTGCTGTGTCCGTTGATTGGTTTTTTTGTGGTGGTTCGCAGACAATCACTGATTGGGGACGGCTTAGGGCATTTGGCTTTCGCCGGCGTTACAGGAGCCTCTTTGTTTGGGGTATATCCTGTAGTCGGCGCTTTGGCTGTGACGGTTCTTGGCTCATTGGGCATTGAATGGGTTAGACAGCGTCATCGAGCGCACAGCGATATGGGCTTAGCCATTGTATTTTACGCCGGCATGGCTTTGGCGGTGTTGTTCAGTACAATGAACCGTATGGGGGGGAACTCGCTTTTAAGCGTTCTTTTTGGCAGCATTTTGACAGTGACGCCGGAAGATGTTTGGAGTATGGTTGGCTGTGGCCTTGTTGTAGGCTTTTTGTTATTGCGTATGGCGCCCAAACTGCTGTGCATGGCCTTTGATGAGGAAATGGCTTATGTATCCGGCATGCCGGTGAAGAGGTTGAACTGTCTGTTTAGTATTTTAATGGCAGTGGTTGTCGTTTTAGGCATGCGCATTGTCGGTATTCTGTTGGTCAGCGCGTTGATGATTGTACCGGTGGCGGCAGCCTTGCAGTTCCGCAAAGGCTTTCGCGTGACGCTGGCTTTGGCGGAATTGTTTGCTCTTCTGGCAGTGCTTTGGGGACTGAGCGTATCCTTTTATCTGGATATGGCTCCCGGAGGAACCATTGTTCTTTGCTGCATTTTGTTGTATTTGGCTGCCGGTTTGGCAGCTAAAGTATTTTGCAAGGAATAGAACGTCATAGTAGGTATGATATCAATAAATTAGGTAATTACGGTTGACTATGTTTATTTTTAGGGTCTATGATTTAAGGAGACGATATTATTTTGTGGAGGGATTGCTATGCATCAGGCTGCAGAAATATTGAACTCCTTTTGCGCGGTAGCTGAGTACATACCACAGCTTGTCAATCATAAAATGGGCATGGTTGTTTGTGATCGGGAGCGTTGGATTGCCGTTAATTCCATCGAAGAACTGCGTAAGCAGGTGTGCTTGGGAGAACCAGTAAAATCTGGCTCGGCCGTGCATCAGGCGATGCAGCTCAAGCGTCGGGTTTGCGTACATGTGGACAAAGTTATTTACGGCATACCCTATGTTGCCGTCAGTATGCCGATTTATGCTGGCGACGTGATTGTAGGAGCCGTGGCTATTCATGAATCTTTGGAGACGGCGTCCATCTTGTTGGACTCAGCGGCGGAGCTGCAAGAAGCGGCTGCTATGATGAAAGAGGTTATCGACAAGGTGCATGAAGACGCCCAATCGCTGGCTGGCGTCGGGGGCCTTTTAAAGCAGTTGTCAGGGGAAGCGCAAAAACATGTTAAAGGGACGGATCAAGTATTAAACTTTATCAAGAACGTCGCCAGCCAAACTAATTTGCTGGGGTTGAATGCCGCCATTGAAGCGGCGCGAGTTGGCGAATTGGGGCGAGGCTTTGGGGTCGTAGCGGAAGAAGTGCGCAAATTGGCTGTGGATAGTGCTGGTTCGGCAGGACAAATTGAGACCATTTTAAAAGAAATTGGTAGCAGTATCGGCAAGATCAGCAATGAAATTGTACGAATTGAGTCGTTGGCGGAGCAGCAGGCGCAGGAGCTTTCCGGCGTTACCGATCATGGCAAGCGTCTCATAGAGCTGTCGGTGCGTTTGAACGAGCTGGCTGGAAGTTTGAATTGTGCGGAAAAATAGCGGCGCGTGCCGTAAAATAAGAAAGGACCCGCTTTTAGCGGGTCCTTTCTTATTTTATAAGCTCTAATTTTGGATTTGGCCGCAATTGCCGGCCAAATTTGGCGCATTCTTCGTTGTTGACCATGACAATATCGGCGGTAAAATTAATATTTTCCTTTTCAAAAAGGCTGCTGCCTACTGCATAGACATCGACAGGAGTTTTTTCACGTTCGAACTGTTGGATTCGTTCGGCATTGAAACCGCCGGAAACGACTATCTTTACATGGGAGAATCCTTCGTCATCTAAGGCGCGGCGTACGTTGCGCACTAATTGAGGGCAAACACCGGTGGGCTTGAAGGTACTCATATAGGGGATTACAGAGGCATCCACAAGAGCGTCTGATGTATCCAAGCGTACGCCCCATAAGGAGTCACCCAAGGCGCGAGCTATGGTTAGGCTGGTTTCCACGCAGTTGTTGTCGAAATCAACAAGCGCCACGCGATTGACTTGAGGATCAATATGTTTGTGGAAGGCATTTGTTGCGCGCAAGGTGTCGCCGCCGTACGTGGCAATTAAGGCGTGGGGAATGGTGCCAATGGCGTCATCATAACCGTATTGCGCGTTGGCAATGGTGGAGACGCCTTGGGCGCCGCCGATATAAGCGGCATAGCCGTCTACTTCCTGCACACTGTAATGATCGAAACGAGATGGGAAAAAGAGAACCGGCTTATTGTTGGCGACTCGGACTACTTCATGAACATGCGTGGCAATTTTACTCTGGCGCGCCAACACGCCAAGATAAACGGTTTCTAGATGTGAAAAGTCGGCCAAATCGCCTTCGATTGTCAGCACGGTTTCCCAAGGAGACAACTCGTCACCGTCGTGCAGGGCATGCAGTACCAAAGATTCCGGATGGTAAGCACAGCGTTGAATGATAGCTAACGCTTCATCAATGCCGCATAAAATTGCATTTTTACGTTGGAAGATTTGCATCATAACGCGGGGATGATACCCGTCTTTTCGCAGAATGTCACTAGTTTTAATGAAATATGTATCACTGAAGTAACCGTTGCGGATCTTTTCTACCGGAATGTCAAAGCATTCGGGAGATCGGCGTTGTGTCATTCCTAAGCCTCCTAGCCTACCCTTTACAAATTTTACCGGGGAACGTCGGCCGCGATTGCGTCTGCCAGAATCAATCTGGCTGCCTGCTCCTTAACATACAATAAATATGATACAATAAACATAAATGTTTTGGCAATCCTCTATTCAGAGAGGAAACTGCTACAAGCTATGATTTAGTTGCAATCGTGTTAACAGAAGTTCTTTAAAGGAGGAACTATTCTATTATGGCATATAATTTGCGCTCTTTGTCCATTGTGTCCTTGGCGGAAGCAAAACGCCAATTAGAACAGATTGGCTGTGACCCGGTCGGCGTCGCTTTGATGACGGAGAAGATGCTTTTACCAGTGTTGAAACTGGAGGGCTTATCGACGAAAGCTGCTAATTTATTAAAACAGACTTTTTTGGCTAAAGGCGGCGATGTGGCTGTTTCCAGAGGAACTGCTGACTTATCGGAGGAGTGCACCGATGTGTTGGTGTTTGCTACGGTCAAGCAGTATCGTCTGGCTCTGGCGCAGCTGAAACAGCAGCCGTGGGGCTTGCCTCGTGTGGCGGCGGCCATGGAACAGGCGCTAAAAGCGCATTTGCAGCCAACCTGTCAGCGTGAGTATGCGTGGCAAGACGGGAAACGCTTGGTCTTAACAGAAAATAGGACCCTTGTAATGGGAATTTTGAATGTAACGCCAGATTCCTTTTCTGATGGAGGTCGATATTTTTCAGCGGAAGCGGCGATAGAGCAGGCGCAACGGTTAGTGGAAGAGGGCGCGGATATTATTGACCTGGGGGCGGAATCAACTAGGCCGTATGGAGGAAATCAGGAGATATCCGCCGAAATAGAGCTAAGTCGCATGTTGCCGGTATTAGAGCCGCTGGTTAAGCAGCTTTCAGTGCCGATATCCATTGATACGTACAAGGCGGAAGTCGCGGAAGCGGCGTTGCAAGCAGGGGCGCATATTATAAATGATGTCTGGGGCTTGCAAAGAGATGCTGGGATGGCTGCCGCAGCAGCTCGCCATAATGTTCCTGTTGTGGTTATGCACAATCAACAAGAAGCAGTCTATACTGGAGATATAATGGGCAGTATTTGCGGCTTTTTACGGCGTAGTTTGGATCTGGCAGCAGCAGCCGGCGTTAGAGAGGAAAATGTTTGGATTGATCCGGGAATTGGCTTTGCCAAAACTTGTGCGCAAAATTTGGAGGTAATGTCTCGCCTTGGCGAATTGCAAGCAATGGGTTGTCCGGTTCTTCTTGGTACGTCGCGCAAACGTTTTATCGGCGAAGTGCTGGGCGGACTGGCAACGGATGAACGGGTCGAAGGGACGGCGGCGACGGTGGCTTGGGGGATTGCGCAAGGCGCTCAAATTGTTCGCGTCCATGATGTGAAGGCCATGGCGAGAATTGCAAAAATGATTAATGCCATGCAGAAGAAAGGGTGAAATCTATGACAAAAATTACTTTGAAAAACATGATGGTGTATGGTTTCCATGGGGTATTTGAATATGAAAGAGAGCAAGGGCAGCGATTTTATTTGGATGTCACCATGAACGTGGATGCTCCGGCAGCGGAAAAATCTGATGAAGTGGGAGCTACCGTAGATTATACCTCTGTATATGCGTTGGTGCGCCGTGAAGTGGAACAGAAGCGCTTTTTACTGTTAGAGGCGTTGGGATCCCATCTAGCGGAACTGCTGTTGAGCGAGTGGATCACTATTAATGAAGTAACTGTGGCGATTCGTAAGCCCGCAGTACCGTTGCCGGGACAAATTGACTATGTAGAAGTAGAAGTATCAAGAAGGCGGTGAGTTCTTGATTTTGTTGTCCATCGGTTCCAATCAGGGGGACCGGTTGGCTTTGTTTGCGCAGGCGGCAGCGCTTCTGGCCGAAAAAGGAGTAAAAATTCTTGAAGCCTCCGCAGTATATGAGACAGAACCCTTTGGCTTTCATGAGCAACCTCCGTTTTTAAATGCCGTGTTACTGGTGGAAACAACTGCAGTCCCAGAAGAACTTTTGGCGGTTTGTTTGGCGGTAGAAATAGCTCTTGGCCGCAAGCGGTCAGTGCGGTGGGGGCCGCGGACGCTAGACTTGGATATTTTGTATATTTCTGGCATACAGTGTCATAGCGAGCAATTGACCTTGCCGCATCCAGGCCTGTTTCAACGGGCTTTTGTGCTGGTGCCGCTATGGGAACTTTTAAAGGAACGCCTGCCGGAAGATCTTGAGGCGGTGCCGGAGCGCTTGGCGGACTTACAGGCGGATGTACAAGGCGTGCGCTGGTATGCTCCCTTTCCCTTGCCCCAGGCAAGAAGGAAATAAAAGTGGCTGTCAGGCAGGCGCTAGATGACAATTTTCATTTGTATTTTAGGAAGAAACCATTTCTTTTGAGTGGTTTCTTTTTTTCATTCCCTTGACCGTGCGGGGAAATGCGGCTTATAATAAAGGTCAATTGAGCGACCCCTTTGGCCGCAAAGGAGGGGATTTAGGTGGAAGATGCTTGGTATCTCGCTCTTTTACAAACGGCGCCGTCATGGCGGGAGTGTGTAGTTGTTAAATTGATGGCCCAGAAAGGTCGCGCTCGGCAAGCATGGAAAGCAAGCAAGCGCGATTTGCTTTTGTCTGGCTTCTTAGCGGCGGAGGAAGCGGAAGCATTTTGCCGTTTTCGCGAAAAGGTAGATGCAGAAATCGTCTTTCAGGGTTGGAAACAACAGGGGATTTCCTGCTTGGCGTTGTCTTCACCAGAGTATCCTGCACTATTGAGGCAAATTCAGCATCCGCCTCGGATTCTTTTTATAAAGGGAAGTCTGGCGCAGTTGCCGGAACGGCTTGTGGCGGTAGTTGGAAGCCGCAAAGCATCGCCTTATGGAAAAAATGTGGCGGAACGGCTGGGGGAGGACTTAGCGTCGGCAGGCGTTGCGGTTGTCAGCGGCGCGGCCCGGGGGATTGACTCGGCGGCGCATCGGGGCTGTTTGCAGCAAAAAGGCGTAACAATTGCAGTCTTGGGCTGTGGCATTGATGTAGCGTATCCGCCGGAAAACAGGGAACTTCTGAAGGAAATTGCCGCGACAGGCGGTTGTGTTATGAGCGAGTACGCTCCAGGAACGCAGCCTAGGCCCAAATTTTTTCCGGCGCGCAACCGTATTATTGCTGGCTTGGCACAAGCGACCATTGTCGTGGAAGCCAATGAAAAGAGCGGGGCTTTAATTACTGCGGATATGGCGCTGGAAGAGGGCCGGGAGGTTCTGGCTGTGCCGGGGAGTATTTTTTCGCCTGGCAGCAAGGGGCCGCATCATTTGTTGCGGCAGGGCGCAGCGTTAGTAGAAAACGGCGTCGATGTGCTGCAGGCTTGCGGTTGGGACGACGCAGGCGCCAAAGCTGTCTTAGAGGGAACTCTTTTGGATACTGAAGAGGAAAAAAAGGTTTGGAATTTGCTTTCCTCCGGCAATCTGCGGCATATTGATGAATTAGCTGCAACAGGCGAGTTGGAGTGGACGCAGTTGCAATATACATTGCTTTGTCTGGAACTAAAAGGACTGGTTCGTAAAGAAGGCCATCGATATGGTCGAACTGCCAAGGAGGTAATTTGGTGAAAAAAACATTGGTGGTAGTGGAATCGCCAGCCAAAGCGAAAACAATTGAAAAGTTTTTGGGCAAAAAATATACAGTAAAGGCTTCTATGGGACATTTGCGGGATTTGCCCAAAAGCCAATTTGGCATTGACGTGGAACAAGATTTTGAGCCAAGATATATCAATATACGAGGCAAGGGCGATATTATCAAAGAATTGAAAAATGCCGCCAAGCAAGCGGACGCTATTTATCTCGCCTCTGATATGGATCGGGAAGGAGAGGCTATTGCCTGGCATCTGGCGCAGTTGCTAAAGGTGCCTGTAGACTCTCCTTGCCGGATTGAATTCAACGAAATCACGAAACCTGCGATTCAGCAGGCGCTGAAGAATCCTCGCTCCATCTTTTTGCCGCGGGTGGACGCGCAGCAAACCAGACGACTCTTAGATCGCATGGTGGGGTATAAGCTGAGTCCCTTGCTATGGCGCAAGGTTCGCAAAGGCTTGAGCGCCGGACGGGTTCAGTCTGTGGCGGTAAACTTGATTTGCGAACGAGAGCGGGAGATTGAAAAGTTTGTTTCTGAAGAGTATTGGACACTGGCGGCCAAACTTCGTGACAAGCCCAGAGGCGCTTTGTTTGAGGCGCAGGTAGTTGCCAAAGAGGGGAAAAAGCTAGCCCTTACGAATGAAGCAGAGACGATGGCGGTGACCCAAGAGCTGGAAGAGGCTGTTTTTATTGTGGCTGCCAAAAAGGAAAAGGAGCGCCGACGCAATCCGGCAGCTCCCTTTACCACCAGCAGTTTGCAGCAGGAGGCGGCTCGTAAGCTGGGCTTTACGACGCGCAAAACCATGTCTGTGGCTCAGCAGTTGTATGAAGGTCTGCCTGTAGGCGGTAAAGGTCCTGTGGGCCTAATTACGTATATGCGTACGGATTCGACGCGTATTGCCGAATCAGCCCAAGAGGAGGCTAGAACGGTAATCGCTTCTCGTTATGGTGAAGCGTACTTGCCGCCCAAAGCTCCTGTTTACAGTACGAAAAAAATGGCGCAAGATGCGCATGAAGCCATTCGTCCTACCCATGTGGAGCTGACTCCGTTAGAGGTGGAATCGTATCTTAGCAAGGAACAGTGGCGTTTATACAAGCTGATTTGGGAGCGCTTTGTCGCCAGCCAGATGAACGCCGCTCTCTATGAAACGGTTAGCGTAGATCTGACGGCCGGGGCGTATCGTTTGCGCGCCAACGGCTCTATTCTGAAATTTGCCGGCTTTATGATTCTCTATACGGAGGGCATGGACGAAGGCAAAGAAGAAAAAGATGTACGTCTTCCTGCGTTGGAGCCGGGACAAGAAGTGAAGCTTCATAAAATGCAGCCTAAACAGCATTTTACAGAGCCGCCGCCGAGGTACACGGAAGCTACGTTGGTTAAAACCTTGGAAGAAAAAGGCATTGGACGGCCAAGTACGTATGCGCCAATTATTGATACCATTCTGCAACGAGGCTATGTGGCCAAAGCGGAAAAGAAGTTTTATCCTACGGAACTGGGAAATTTAGTGCTTGATTTACTGAAGGAATACTTTAAAGATATCGTTGACGCAACATTTACGGCATCCCTGGAAGGCCAGCTAGACTCCATTGCGGAGGGGCGGGAAACACGCGTGGCGGTATTGCGTGATTTCTACGACACCTTTGCGGTTCACTTGGCGAAAGCCGAAGAAGAGATTGGTCAAGTAGAACTGCCTGTAGAGGTGTCGGACGAAATTTGCGAACGTTGCGGTCGCAACATGGTGGTGAAACAGGGACGTTATGGGAAATTTCTTGCCTGTCCCGGTTTCCCGGAATGTCGCAATGCTAAACCGATCATTAAGGACACGGGAATTGCCTGTCCTAAGTGTCAGGGGAAAATTATCGAACGCCGTACGAAGCGCGGTAAAGTATTTTACGGCTGCCAACGGTACCCTGAGTGCGATTTTGTCAGCTGGGACGCTCCGTTGGCGGAGACTTGTCAGGTTTGCGGCCATTTTATGGTCCGTCATGCTTTTCGCAACGGGCGGAGCAGTGTTCGCTGCGGTGATGAAAATTGCAGCAGTCGTGCAGCGGAGAAGACGGCGGGAAAAGAGAATGCCTCAAAGGAGAAGCAGGAATGAAAGAAGTTGTAGTAATTGGCGCAGGTCTGGCTGGAAGCGAGGCTGCCTGGCAAATTGCGCAGGCAGGCGTTCGCGTGCGGCTGTATGAAATGAGACCGTCCGTGCCCAGTCCGGCCCACAGCACGCCTTGGTTTGCGGAACTTGTTTGCAGCAATTCTTTACGGGCGGCGGCTGTGGAAAACGCTGTGGGACTGCTAAAAGAGGAAATGCGTCAACTGAACTCCTTGATTTTGCAGCAGGCCGATGCTTGGCGTTTGCCTGCAGGAGGGGCGCTGGCTGTAGATCGAGAGGGTTTCAGCCGCGGCATTACCGAAGCCATTCGACAGCATCCTTTAATTACTGTAGTTGAAGAAGAAGTTAAGACTTTGCCAGTCGAGGCAGAGGTGGCGGTAATTGCTTCAGGGCCATTGACGGCTCCGGCTTTGTCCGAAGAAATTCAGCGCTTTGCCGGCAGCGAGTCGCTGTATTTTTACGACGCCGCCGCGCCGATTGTACACGCAGATTCTCTAGATATGGAAAAAATTTATCGGGCGTCACGCTATGATAAGGGCGATGCGGATTATTTGAACTGCCCTATGGAAAAAGAGGAGTACGAGGCGTTTTGGCAGGAACTGACCCAGGCGGAAACAGCTCCTGTGCGTGAATTTGAAAAAACTGTCTTTTTTGAAGGCTGTATGCCTGTAGAGGCGATGGCGGCCAGAGGCATAGATACGCTGCGCTTCGGACCGCTCAAACCGGTTGGGCTGCCACGGCCTGATACGGGGCGTATTCCTTATGCGGTAGTGCAGTTGCGACAGGACAATACTGCAGGCACTCTTTACAATCTGGTCGGTTTTCAAACGCACTTGCGCTGGCCGGAACAAGAACGGGTCTTTCGGATGATTCCAGGTTTAGAGCAAGCTCAATTTGTACGCTTTGGTGTTATGCATCGCAACACGTTTATTAATTCGCCGAAGGTTCTCTTGCCGACGCTGCAAGCTAAAGAACGGCTTAATTGGCTGTTTGCCGGTCAGTTGACCGGCGTAGAAGGGTATGTGGAGTCAGCGGCTGCGGGACTTGTGGCAGGACTTAATGCAGCGCGGCTGGCTAAAGGAAAGGAACCGCTCCAATTTCCGCGGGAATCAGCGCATGGCGCTTTGTGCCATTATATTACTCATGCGGAAAGCAAGCATTTTCAGCCGATGAATATCAACTTCGGTTTATTACCGCCGTTAGAAGAAAGAATCCGGGATAAAAAAATCAAGAACCAGCAAATTGCGCAACGCGCCTTAATTTGCATTAAAAAATTAAAAGAAAAATATGACAATATTCTTGCGTGAAACGTCTAGCTGTGCTAGTATGAATTAACGTTAGATATCTGTAACATAGACCATATTGGCAGGCTGCCGCAAAGAACAGTTTGCTGCAGTGTCAGTTGTGTTGCGATAGCGCTTTCGTAAATTTACTGAATTTTTCTTAGAGGTATTTTGGGCGAAGGAAAGAAATACTTCCATGTAGAATGAAAGTAAATGTAAAACCGAAAAGCGAAACGGTAAAGATGTATTATGTATAAATGGAAGGGAAGGGATTGACTCATGGGATCCTTGCTGGAACGGACTCGTAAAATTAACAAACTACTGCAAAAATCGGAAAAAGTGGATTACTTTGATATGTCTCAGGTTCTAACCTCAGTATTAAAAGCAAATGTGTATATTGTCAGCCGCGAAGGCGGCGTGTTGGGCTATGCACTGATGGATGATTTTGAATGTGAAGTGATGAGGGATAAGGTTCTTTCACAACGGCAGTTTCCAGAAGCGTATGTGGAATGGTTGCTGCGGGTGAATGAAACTTCGCCGAATTTGAGCTTGGAAAAAGGCTTGTGTTCCTTTAATCAAGCAACAGAATGTATGTTTTCTGGAAAATATACCACGGTCATCCCTATTTATGGCGTAGGCGAACGGATCGGCACCTTGATTGTCGCTAAATTTGAAGTGACCTTCGAAGACGACGATTTAGTGCTTGGTGAATACGGCTCGACGGTTGTCGGTATGGAAATGCTGCGGGATCGTAGCGAAAAAATTGAAGATGAAGCTCGTAAGAAAGCGACAGTGCAGGTGGCGCTGGGAACTCTTTCCTATTCGGAGTTGGAAGCTGTCATGCATATCCTTAACGAGCTTGAAGGAAATGAAGGCTTGCTGGTTGCCAGCAAGATTGCTGACCGTGTCGGTATTACCCGCTCGGTTATTGTAAATGCTTTACGCAAATTTGAAAGTGCTGGCGTCATTGAGTCTAAGTCGCTGGGCATGAAGGGCACGTATATCAAAGTGTTGAATGATCTTTTGATTGAAGAATTGAAGAAACTGAAAAAGTAAAATGACTTACGGCGGCGTAGAGAGCACCTGCGCCGCTAGAGCCTCCCTCTCTTGCGAGGGAGGCTTTTATTGTGAAAGCGATACATGTGGCCTGGTTTCTCCAAGGCGGGGATAGGACTTATGGTGCAAAAAAGGAAAAATTTGTCCGGATTTGTAGTAATAGCAAGGGTTTTTCGAATTTATGTCGAACTGGAAATAGGTATTATTCTGCAATTGACCAAGTAGTAGGGATTAAAAATTTGAAAACCGCAGAGCGGTAGTTCGGCGAGGAGGATGTCTACGTGTTGGAGGCTATTATTTCGCCCCGACGGGTGGCGGTTATGGAAGGGGCCTTACAAGCGGCCAGCACGCGGCAACGCGTGATCAGCAACAATGTGGCTAATGTAAATACGCCGGGTTTTAAAAAAAGCGATGTGGTTTTTGAGTCCTTGTTGCGAGATCAGCTTGGCGACGGCAAACGTTTGCAAATGGCGCGCACCAACGAAAAGCATTACCCGCAGGTGACTGGCGCCGTCCCTAAAGCCCAAGTGCAAGTCCAAAAGGATACATCCATTCGTTTAGATGGCAATAATGTAGATATTGATGCAGAAATGGCCGGTATGGCTAAAAACAGTATTTACTACCAAGCGGTAGCCCAGGATATCGGGCGCTATTTCACTTCACTTAAAAATGTAATTAAGGGAGGAGCAAGCTAAGTTATGAGTTTGTTTTCAGCAATTGATGCGGCGGGGTCCGGTCTTACGGCAGAACGGCTGCGGATGGATGTAATCTCTAACAACTTGGCTAATGTCAATTCCACCCGGACGGTTGCAGGCGGTCCTTATCGCCGCCAAGTAGTCGTTTTTGCACCTAGGGAGGGCGAACAGTCCTTTGGCAGGGTGTTACAAAAGGAAATGGGGAGCAATGCAGAAGGGGTGCGCGCTGTAGGCATTACAGAAGACGCCAGCCCGTTTCGAACTGTCTACGAACCGCAGCATCCGGATGCGGACGCAAACGGCTACGTCCGCTTGCCTAATGTGAATGTTGTAGCGGAAATGGTGGATATGATTACGGCCAGCCGAGCTTACGAAGCCAATGTGACTTCCATTAATACAGCAAAAAACATGATGGCCAAGGCTTTGGAAATCGGTAAATAAGCAATTTTCATACATAAAAACTAGGTTGTGGAGATAACAATTTCAATGAAGGGGTACTGCATTGAAATTTTGTTTATTAGGAAAAGAGGTGCGAAGATGAGAATTGAACCAATTTCGCTGTTAAAAGCGCCGCTGGCTTTGACGGAAGCGGCGAAACCGCAGGCCGTTGCCGGAGAAGGGGAGTCCTTTCAACATTTTTTCACCAATGCGCTGGGAGAAGTAAATAAGTTGCAGCTTAATTCGCAGAATTTGTCGGTAAAGATGGCTGCCGGGGAGATTCAGGATCTTTCTGAAGTTACAATTGCCGCCGAAAAAGCCAGTGTAGCCTTGCAGTTGACTATGCAGATTCGGAATAAGGCTCTTGACGCGTATCAGGAAGTCATGCGCATGACGGTATAATAGTCGCAGCAGCATGAAAAACGTTCCAATGTGGAGATTATGAGAGGATGGAATTCATGGCAGACTGGAAGGAACAGGTGCTGCGGTTTTGGCAAAACATGGAGCGGAGACAACGGCTGATTCTTATAGGTGTAGGCATTTTGACTCTTGTTGCCGTACTTGGAGTCAGTTATTGGGTGGGAAGCCGACCTGACTTAGTGCCTCTTTATACTGGCTTGGAAGCTAAAGATGCAGGCGCCATCCGAGAAAAATTAAAAGAATTGAAAATTCCTCATGAAGTAGGCGGCGACGGTACTGTTATTTTGGTTTCCTCTAAAGACGTATATCGTGTTCGCTTGGATTTGGCGAGCCAAGGACTGCCACGAGGGAATAAGGGTTTTGAAATTTTCGACCAAAGCAAATTTGGCACAACGGAATTTCAAAATAAGGTGAATTTATTACAGGCCTTACAAGGCGAGTTAACACGGACTATTGAGCAAATGGCGGAAGTCGAAAAGGCTCGAGTCCATATTGTGATGCCGGAAGACAGCTTATATAAGAAGAATGAAAAGCCGGCTACGGCCTCTATTATGTTGAAGCTCAAGCCCCAAACGGAGCTGTCCAAAGAGCAAATTAAAGGCATTGTCAATTTGGTGGCCCATAGCATTCAAGGCTTAAAACCGGAAAATGTAACCGTTGTGGATTCTATGGCTCGCGTGCTGAATGAACCGCCGGAACAGCCAGGGGGGATCGGCGCTGGTTCTCTAACTCAGGTGGAACTGACTAAAAAAATGCAGGAAGAAATGCAAAAAAACCTGCAAAGTCTTTTGGATCAAGTTCTTGGGCCAGGCAAGGCGGCTGCGCGTGTAAACCTGGAATTGACTTTTGATCAACGGACGGTGGATAAGCAGACCTTTGAACCTGTTGTAGACGACAAAGGGATTGTGCGAAGTTCACAGGATGTAAGCGAAAATTACAAAGGCACCTCTACTACGCCCGGCGGACCGGCCGGAACTCCTAGCAATATTCCCGGTTATGTAACAACAAATCCCAATTCACAGTCTAACTACGAAAAGAAAGAGGCTGTGCGGAATTATGAGATCAATGAAACCAAGGAAAAAGTGGTAGCAGCTCCGGGGTCAATCCGGCGCTTGGCAGTAGCGGTCCTTGTAGACGAATCGGTTACGCCGCTGCAGCAAGATAGTTTATCAAGAACCGTTTCTTCGGCAGTGGGGATTAACCAGACCCGTGGCGATGTCTTGTCTGTGGAACGCCTGCCCTTTAGCACGGAACTGGCGGACAAGCAGAAACAGGAAGAAGAAGATTTCAAACGGCAGCAGGCGCAGGCCATGTGGATGAAGATAGGGCTGGTGCTGCTGTTGGCAGGAACTTTGTTTGCAATCATTCGTTTATATTTGAAACGAAAACAGCGTGAACGTGAAATGGAAGAAATGCAACAGATGCTGGCAATGGATGAAGCCGCTGATATGGTGGGGGCCGAGGCGGAATTGTCGCCAGAAGAACGGCGGCGTCAAGAGCAGCGTCAGGCGATCGAACAGATGGCAAAATCGCGCCCGGAAGATATCGCACAAATGCTCAAAGCATGGTTGACAGACGAGTAAAAGGTCGCCGGGAGGGAATAATATATGTATGGTCAAAACGAGTTAACGCCGAAGCAAAAAGCGGCCATTCTGTTAATTTCTTTGGGTCCAGAAGTGTCTTCCCAGGTTTTTCGGCATTTAAGGGAAGACGAAATTGAAAAACTGACGTTGGAAATTGCCAGCCAACGCAAAGTGACACAGGAACAAAAGGAAAAAGTGTTGGATGAATTTCATTCGCTGTTGGTGGCGAAGGAATATATTTCCGCCGGAGGTCTTGATTATGCAAGGGAAGTCCTGGAAAAAGCCCTTGGGCCGGAAAAAGCCGTTTCTATTATCAATCGGCTGACCTCAAGTCTGCAAATTCGTCCTTTTGATTTTGCGCGAAAGACGGATCCGTCACAGCTCTTAAACTTTATTCAAAACGAACATCCCCAGACGATTGCCCTGATAATGGCGTATCTGACGCCGGAACAGTCCGCTGCTATTATTTCCAATTTACCGGCGGATCGGCAGGTGGAGGTTTCTAAAAGAATTGCGTTGATGGACCGTACGTCGCCAGACGTGTTGAAGGATGTGGAACGCGTTTTGGAACGTAAGCTTTCTTCCTTGGCAACTCAGGACTTTACTACTGCCGGCGGCGTTGATGCGATTGTGGAAATGTTGAACCGCGTTGACCGTACGACCGAACGTACGATTATTGAAAATCTAGAAGTTCAAAATCCGGAATTGGCAGAAGAGATTAAACGTAAGATGTTTGTCTTTGAAGATATTGTTATGCTGGATGATCGGTCATTGCAAATGGTCTTGCGTGAAATTGACCAGAAGGACCTGGCCTTGGCTCTTAAGGCTTCGTCAGGCGAAGTGGGTGAAAAAATCTACAAGAATATGTCGAAACGGGCTTCTGAAATGTTGCGTGAGGAAATTGAATATATGGGACCTGTACGTATTCGAGATGTAGAAGAATCACAGCAAAAAATTGTAAATGTTATCCGACGCCTTGAGGAATCGGGAGAAATCATAGTATCTCGCGGCAAAGGAGACGAGGTCATTGCATAGAATCATCAAATCGCCGCCCTTGCAAGGGGAGCTGGTAGTGATTCAGAACAAGCCTCCGGCAGGCCTTCAGCATGAAGATAAAAAAGAGGAAAAGTTTGATACTCGCAGTGTAGACGAAATTGCTCAGGAGAGAGCCAATGTAATTTTAATGGAAGCGCAGCGCCAAGCGGAAGCGCTCGTGCGAACGGCGCAAATAGAAGCGGCTCGCATTAAAGGCGAGGCGGATTCCTTACATGGACAGGCTAAAGAGCTGGGCCATCGCGAAGGTTTTGAAGAAGGATTAGCTCAGGGACGACAGGCTGCGGAGAAGGAAATGAAGCTGGCTGTGGAGCAGGCGGTGCAGAACGCTAATCGCTTAATTCGCGCAGCGGAACAGCAGCAGGTAGAGTTTCTTGTTGATGCAGAACGACAAGTATTGGAGCTTGTGTTGGAATGTGTGCGTAAAGTGTTGGCCCGCGAGGTAGAGGAAAATCCGCTGGTTGTGTTGCCGATTGTGACGGCGGCAATCAGTAAAGTGAAAGATCAAGATTCCATTCAAATTCGGGTGCATCCCGATGATTATGAAACCGTTTTGATGGCGCGGCGCGATTTGCAGCTCTTGATTGGTCGGGAAGAAGGCTTGCGCATTACTGCGGATCATACGGTTTCCCCAGGCGGCTGTATTGTGGAGACGACGGCGGGGACGGTGGACGCAAGAATGGAAACGCAAATGGAAATGCTGCAACGGGCGTTGAAAGAAGTGACGCCGTGATGAAAGACGCATTTTCAGGCGATGTTTATTCTCAAGCTATCAGGCAGTGCGAAAGCATGCGGCGAAGCGGACGGGTCACGCAGATTGTGGGTTTGGTTATTGAATCGCAAGGACCTAATGTTAATTTAGGCGATTTGTGTTATGTAAGCAGTCGCGGAGGCAGTCAGGCGATTCCTGCGGAAGTAGTTGGGTTTCGCCAGAACCGAGTACTGTTAATGCCGATTGCAGAAATGGAAGGGATTGGACCGGGGTGTGAGGTGATCTCCGCCCAAGGGACCTTGAAGGTCACCGTAGGGCAAGGTCTGCTGGGACGCATTCTTGATGGCATGGGGCGTCCGATGGATGGCAAGGGGCCTCTTGTTTCCAGCCGTGAATATCCGTTAAATGCGTTGCCGCCGCCGCCGCTTACGCGAAGGCGGATTGAAGAACCTCTTTCTGTAGGGGTTCGAGCAATTGATGCGCTGCTTACTTTAGGCAAGGGACAGCGTGTTGGCATTATGGCGGGCAGCGGCGTTGGCAAGAGTACGCTCCTAGGTATGATGGCTAGAAATACCGAGGCGGATATTAGCGTCATTGCCTTAATCGGCGAACGCGGCCGCGAGGTGCGTGAGTTCATCGAACGCGATTTGGGCGAAGAAGGCCTGAAACGTTCGGTAGTAGTAGTGGCTACTTCGGACCAGCCGGCGTTGGTGCGAATTAAGGGAGCTTTGACGGCGACGGCTATTGCGGAATATTTCCGCGATCAAGGTCGGGATGTCATGTTCATGATGGATTCGGTGACGCGTTTTGCCATGGCGCAGCGTGAGGTTGGCCTTACTGTTGGAGAACCGCCGGCGACCAGAGGCTATACTCCGTCTGTTTTCGCGATGCTTCCTAAGCTGCTAGAACGATCCGGGACGGGGGCCAACGGTTCCATTACCGGAATTTATACGGTTTTGGTTGACGGCGATGACATGAATGAACCCATTGCTGATGCCGTGCGCAGCATTCTTGACGGACATATCGTGCTTTCACGCAGTATTGCAGCACAAAATCACTACCCGGCCATTGATATTCTAAATAGCGTAAGCCGGGTTATGACCGAGGTTGTCACCAAAGAACAGCGCATGGCGGCGCAGCGCCTACGTTCCTTGATGGCAACCCATCGCGATGCAGCGGATCTTATTAATATTGGCGCTTATGTTATGGGAAGCAATCCGGAGATTGATCAAGCGATTGAGCGCATAGGCGCTATTCGCAAGTTTCTGCAGCAGGATGTCTATGAGCAAACCACTTTATCTGATGCGGTGATGCAAATGGCGCAACTTGTTGAAGGTTGTTGAAGCTAAGAAGGAGCCTGGATCATGAAACGCTTTCGTTTCCGTCTCGAAGTGCTTTTGGGGGTGCGCCGCCGAAAATGTGATGCAGCTAAATTAGACTTAGCGGAAGCCTCACGTCGGGTGCAAGAGACGATAGACTCTCTTCAGAAGCTTTGGCAAGAGCGAACCGAGGCGATAGCCTGGTTTACGGCGCAGCAAAGCAAAGGACAGTTGACTGCGGCCATGCTTCCCTTATACGATGCGTATCAAATAAGCACGTATAACCGCGAAAGAGAGCTTATTGCCGAAAAGGAAGCGAGGGAATTGGCGCGTCAAGACTGTCTAGCGAAGTTGGAGGAAGCGGTTAAACAGTTGAAAGCTGTGGAAACGCTAAAAGAAACGCAGTATCAGCAATATTTGTACGAATCGTTACTGGAAGAACAAAAGACCTTAGATGAAATAGGTATGCAGTTGTATTTGCGGGAAGAAGGAGATCGATAAGGAATGGTGATTCAAAGTATTCAAGAAGTTACAGGCCGGATCGCCGCTATTGAAGCAAAATTCGGTCGCATGGGAAACATGCTTACCTCCAAAAACGCTTCTTTGTCAGGACAACCTGCTTCTTTTGCGGATGAATTGCAGCAGCAAGTACGGGGTAAGTCTGCTTCTACACTTGCGAGCGCAGCAGGAACTGCTTTCCCTCAACAGGGAGATTCTATACGCCAAATGGTTAGCTCCAGTGCGAAAAGGCAAGGGGTAGATCCCAAACTAGCTATGGCTGTGGCTAAAGCGGAGTCTAATTTTGACTCTCAAGTTGTTTCTGAAGTTGGCGCACAAGGAGTTATGCAGCTGATGCCGGATACGGCGAGGGCCTTGGGCGTTAATCCCCAGGATACCAAGGAAAACATTGAAGGCGGCGTAGCGTACTTGAGGCAAATGCTGCAGCATTTTCAAGGCGATCCTGCCAAAGCTGTTGCGGCATATAATGCCGGGCCTGGAGCGGTGGAGGCATACGGTGGTATTCCGCCTTATGGCGAAACGCAGGAATATGTGAAAAGAGTATTAAAGTTCATGGAGAATGAGAACGAAATATAATTAGGTGGATAAGGATGGTTTCGCAGTATGGCAGCAGGTAAAACAGATGTAAGACAAAATAAGAATAAGCCTCAGGATGCAAAGAACGCAACTGTGGAAGCACCGGTAGAGAAAAAGTCGCGCATCATTTTCCTGTTGAAGCTTGGGGTCGCGCTGCTTTTAGTCATTTTGCTTATCCTTTTAGGATTTGGAGTAGGGGTATACTTCAAGCTGATTGACTTGGAAGATTTGGGGAAACAATACGGTTTGGCCAATGTACCTGGCATCGGACGGTATTTTGAGCAGCCGGCAACTAACTTTGAACCGGTCGAACTGCCTGAAAGTGCAACCGCACCTGCTTTGCCGGTTGTGCAACCGCCTGCGGACCCTGCCCCTGCGGCAGTGGCGCCTCCGCCCAAGACGGTGCCGCTGACAGAAGCGGAAAAAGAAAAAATGCTCAAAAAACAGCAGCAAGAAGAGAATAAACGCATTGGTCGTTTGGCTCGCTTGTATGGCGGTATGAAGCCGGATGAAGCTGTCGGCATTTTGAACCGCCTGGATGATGCAGAAGTTTTGGCTATTATGGGAAAAATGGAAGAAGAACAAGTATCTAAAATCTTACCTCTCTTTGATTCCAGTCGCGCTGCGCGGTTGACGCAGAGCATGATGCGGCCGGCTAAGCTGGAATAGTTGCAGCAAGGGGTGCGAAAAAGCATGAAAAAACGAAAATTGTTTTTAGTGAATTTGTTTTAGAAAGGAGGTGAAAATATGGGTATAAATACGCTTATCAATTCCTTGCCGGGCGGCGTTTCGAATGGGGGCGCGGTTAATGCGGCACAGGGGCAAGCAGCCCCTAATGCTAAGGCCAAAGGACTGCCAGGAGCTAATCGCACCGATAAAGCGAGTTCTGCAACGGGAGCTGATTCGTTTTCTGCTTGTTTAGGAAGCTCAGTGGCGGCAGAAAACGCACAACAAGCAGGGAGCGAAACGGTTGTCACAGAAGCAAAAAGTTTGGATGCAGCTGAAGCTGCTTTATTGGCTTCGCTGGTGCCAGGAGTGGTAGTGCCAATGCAAACTATCAATGAAGACGCAACCGCGCTGCAAAACGGCGTGGACGCCGGGACACAAAAGGCTTGGCTGAGTGAAATTTTTGCGGCAGTAAAAGAGCAAAATCAAACATCCGAATTGACTGGCTGGCTTCAACAGTGGGTAGGAGATGATGCAAGCAAGCAGAACTTCTTACAGCAGCTGCAAGGAATGCTCCAGAAAACGGCAATCGTAGAAACACCGCCTTTGCATTTGAGAGAAGCATTAGCTGAAGTGATGCAAACCAGTGTCGCCAATACGTCTGCACTAAGAGAAACAGCAGTTAGTATGCCGGCAGCGACGTTGCAGCAGCAAGCGCCAGTACAAACTCCTCCTGCTGTTGTTCAAACGCAAACAACAGTAACCGAGGAAGCTGCGGATGTGCAGCCGCAACAAGCGGCGGCAGTTAATGATGTAGTAAAACCTGCGGTGATTATTGATACTGCACAACCAAAACAAAATGCCAGCGTTGCAGATGTGCCGCAAACAACAGCACAGTCGGCGGTGGACTCTGAGGCAGCTATTGCTGCAGCGCCTACGTTGTATCAGCCGCAAGGCCGCAGCGTTAACAGCGAATCTCAGATGGCAACGGGGAAAACTAGCGACACCCAAGCGCAAAATGTGGAATCTGCAGCAGCAACCAATTATGGCGTGCGTCGTGCCGCTTCGGAAAATGCAGATTCGGCGGCATCCTTTGCCGGACAGGCTTTTAGTGAAGCCACAGCGCAAAAAACAATGCCTGTAAAGGCGGATGCTCAGGCGGAAACGGATTTCCAACCGATACAGGCGGCGCTTTTACAGAACACTGCGTCAAAGATGCAAGCAGAAGCAATTGTTGCAACTAATGCAGCGTCAACAGCGCCAGCTGATCCTCATGGCGTTTTCGACCAAATGGTGGCCCAAGCGCGTATGATTCGACTGCCTGATAGTACAGAGATGGTGATACGTTTGAGACCGGAACATTTGGGAGAATTGGTGTTGAAGGTGGCTGTAGATGCGGCAGGGACCGTAAACGCCACATTCCACAGCTCGAATGCGGAGGTGAGAGCCGTATTGGAAGCGAACCTGCAGCAATTCAGGCAGGAAATGCAACAGCAGGGAGTTCGGGTACAAGGAGCCGCCGTGTATGCCGGACTGGGAGACGCTTTGCCGCAACAGCAGCAAGGCCAACAAGGAAAGTCGCCGCAGAGCAAAAATACCGGCATAGCAGCGGAAGAAAAGCTCGAGCCGGTGGAATTGGCCCTGGATACAGGCGATGCGGCCGTTGATTACCGGATTTAAAAAGCAAAAGCTTTTGGCGTGAAGGAGGACGGTTTGCATGCAGCCACCTAAAGTTGTTTTTTCACAGCAACTTGTCACGCCGTCACCTCTTAGATCTTTTAACGAGTCTGCAGGAGCGGCAACAAAGAAGGCAACAGGAGCTGCCGATTCCTTTGAGACGGTGCTGCAGGGGCAAATGCAGGAATTGCATTTTTCACAGCATGCGCAACAACGCTTGGCGCAACGGGGCATTGAATTAAGTTCGTCACAAACGCAGCGTCTGCAAAGTGCCGTGCAGGATGCGGCGCAGAAAGGCGGACGGGAAGCTTTGGTACTTGTAGATTCCCTTGCTTTTGTCGTCAGCGTGCGTAATAAAACTGTGATCACAGCCATGGAAGGCGACGGTGTTAAAAGTCATGTGTTTACGAATATAGACAGTGCCGTAATTGCTTGAAACACTGGTCAGGAGCTGGACCGCATCGGAAGCTCTTCAACCGCGGAATGATGGAAGCGGTTGTATAAAATTCGGATGTCTTTTGTAAAAACTGGCTAATTTGGAACGGTGATGGTAAAATTAGCTGCAGGGAGGAATTTCCTCCCTGCAGTCCAATGTAAGGGGAGAAATGCAATGATCAAGGTGACTCGTTTGAAAGCAAAAGATGAATTTGTTTTAAATGCGGAACTAATTGAAATGATTGAAGAAACACCAGATACAGTGGTAACGCTGACAAATGGGAAAAAATTGCTTGTGGAAGAATCTATGGAAGAACTAGTGCGCAAAGTAATGCAATATCGTCGGGCCATATTTAATAATTTTCGTTAACAATTGAAAATAAGCGGGGATTAACCGCTGTACATATGTAAATAATATTAAATATTTTATAAGATATGCCGAAGTTTGAAGGAGGTGTAGCAATGGCTGATGAAGAAAAGAAGAAAAAGATACCGATGATGTTGATTGTGGTCATGATTGTAGTGGGATTGGCGCTGGCCGGAGGAATCTCATACTTTATTGCTTCTAAAATTGTTGCTGATAAGTCAGGGACCAAAATCGAGCAGCGCGAGCCGGGAACCTTTGTAAAGCTGGGAGACCCTAAAGACGGTCAACTGGTTGTTAACATAGGGGGGCCTAGCAGCGGACGTTATTTAAAAATAGGTCTTGTTTTGGAAATGAAGCCCCAAAAGGAAGAGAAAAAAGATAAAAACGCTTTGTCTCCTCAAGAGGTGAAGGTGCAGGATACGGTGTTATATGTGCTGCGGTCACAAAAAGTAGAAGACTTTGATCCCTCGAAACAAGAAAACCTCAAAGAGCTTATTAAACGTGAAGTGAATAAGTCGTTGGGAGAAGAGCGGGTTTATGAAGTATATATCACAAACTTTATTTTGCAATAATAACGTGGTAAGATGCAACAAAGGGAGGGAGCGCGTTGGCCGGGCCTGATGTATTATCCCAGTCCGAAATTGACGAGTTGCTAAATGCGCTTTCGGCAGGAGAAGTATCTGCGGAAGACATGAAAGGCGAACAGGAACAACGCAAAATCAAGGTCTATGATTTCAAGCGGCCGGACAAGTTTTCTAAAGATCAAATTCGTACGCTGTACATGTTGCATGAAAACTTTGCTAGGTTTTTCAACACTTACTTATCTGCCAATTTACGGGCATTGGTGCATATTAACGTAGCTTCAGTCGACCAAATGACTTATGAAGAATTTGTTCGCTCTTTGCCTAACCCCAGCGTTATCGGTATTTTCCAAATGCGTCCCTTAAAAGGGAATGTCATCTTGGAAATGAACCCCAATATAGTGTTTGCCGTAATTGACCGGTTGTTCGGGGGGGTAGGCCTGCCTTTGTCTAAACCGCGAGCATTGACAGATATTGAAGAATCGATTGTTCGCCGGGTTATGAGTAAAGCCCTGGATTCTCTACAGGATGCCTGGAAACAGGTATTAGTAGTAGATCCTAAGCTGGAAATGATTGAGACTAATCCTCAATTTACTCAGATTGTACCTCCTAATGACATGGTAGTGCTTATTACTTTGCAATGTAAAATCGGACAGGCCGAAGGCTTAGTCAATATCTGTATTCCTTATTTAGTACTGGAACCCATTATGTCAAAGCTAACCACTACTTTCTGGGTAGCTTCGTCCATGAGCAAGCAGTCGCTGCCGGAGCATGTGAGCGCCATACAGCAAAAGCTGGAAAGGGCGCGTATTCCTCTTGTTGTCGAAATGGGGCGTACGCAAATTAATGTGTACGATCTGCTTGGATTGTCTCACGGAGATGTGTTACGACTGGATAGCCAGGTTGACCATGAGTTGAAAATTACCATTGGGCACCGGGAAAAATTTTTATGCAAGCCGGGTCTGGTTAATCGAAAAATGGCTGTACAGATTACGAAAATACTAAATGAAGGAGATACGGAAAATGAGTGAGAGCTTTCTCAGCCAAGAGGAACTTGATGCCTTGCTCAAAGGCGAAGCCGCGCCGGAAGCAGCAAGTGGAGAGATTCTTTCTGATGTAGAGCATGACGCTCTGGGCGAGATTGGCAACATCTCTATGGGTAGCGCGGCAACAACCTTGTCGATTTTATTAGGCAAGCGCGTTTCTATTACGACTCCTAAGGTGGGAGTTTCGTCTCTGAAGGAAATTCAGAATGCTTGTCCGTTGCCGTTCCTTGTAGTGGAGGTTGGCTATACCCATGGTGTTCATGGGACTAATTTGTTGGCGATTAAAGAATCAGATGCCCTGATTATTGCGGATCTGATGATGGGCAATGACGGTACGAATCCTCCTACGGAATTAAATGAATTATATATGAGCGCTGTAGGAGAAGCTATGAACCAAATGATGGGTTCGGTAGCTACTTCGATGTCGACTATGTTTAAACAAAAAATTGATATTTCACCGCCCAAAGCGAACTTGATCCATTTTGCCACGCATGAGCCGTTGACGTCGGCGCTTACTGCTACGGAAAACGTGGTGAGGGTGGCTTTCCGTATGGAAGTGGAAGACTTAATTGACAGCGAAATTATGCAGATTTTGCCGGTAGAGGTAGCTAAGACGCTGGTTAAAAATCTTATGGGCGATATGGCAACTCAACAGGCGGCAGCACCGGCAGCTCCTGCGCAGCCAGCTGCTGCGCCAACAGCGCCGCAGACGGCTCCTCCTATGGCAGCAGCCGCTCCAGCTCCTGCTGCGGCAATGCCTCCGCAGCAGGGCTATTACGCACCGCCGCAGCCTAGCTATCAACAGCCTCAAGTTCCAGTGCAGGCAGTACAATTTTCACCGCTTGTGCCAGGCGCAATGGCGGGCGTAGACGGGAATATTGGTTTGATTTTGGACGTACCGTTGCAGGTGACGGTGGAGTTGGGACGAACTAAAAAATTGATTCGCGAAATTTTAGAGTTGAGTCCTGGGTCGGTTTTGGAACTGGATAAATTGGCTGGCGAACCTGTGGATGTTTTAGTAAACGGTAAATTGCTAGCCAAAGGGGAAGTCGTGGTTATTGATGAAAATTTTGGAGTTCGCATAACAGATATTGTCAGCCCGATAGAACGGGCCAGTAGCTTGCAATAATAAAATCTAGAATGATATAAGGAGAGATGGCAATGGCAATACGGGTATTGATTGTGGATGACGCTGCGTTCATGCGGATGATGATCAAGGATATTCTTTCTAAAAATGGGTATGAGGTAGTCGGTGAAGCGGAAAACGGACAAAAAGCAGTAGAAAAATTTCAGGAACTGAAACCGGACTTGACTACAATGGATATTACTATGCCGGAAATGGATGGAATTACGGCGGTAAAGGAAATTAAAAAAATTGATGCAAATGCTAAGGTGATCATGTGTAGCGCCATGGGTCAGCAGGCTATGGTTATTGAAGCCATTCAATGCGGCGCCCGGGACTTCATTGTTAAGCCGTTCCAGCCGGATCGTGTTTTGGAAGCGGTTCGCAAAGTCATTGGGTAAGATTATGGGACGGTTTCTGACGGCATTAACGGTAGGAGTGGCGGCGGCTGTCTGGCAGACGGCCGCTTTAGCTGTAGAATCAGGAAACGAGTATTTGAAATACCAAGAACCAGTTTCTAATAGCGGCGGTATTTCTTGGTTTTCTTCTTTTGCTTATGTGTTCTCTTTATTGTTTACCTTTGCAGTAGTGCTCCTTTTGGCTTATATGGCGTCTCGTTTTTTAGGACGACGCTTAGGGCACTTGGGAGCGAATGGAGGCAGAAAGCAACAGATACTCCAAGTAATTCCGCTGGGACAGCAAGGCGCAATCCAGGTGGTGGAAGTAGGCGGGCGGATTTTGGTTTTGGGGATTACCTCACAACAAATCCAATTATTACTGGAGATTACCGATCCTCAAGAAATAGACCGTATTCGTTCCCAGCAGGATTCGTTGTTGCAAGATGAATTATTTAGTGAGATTCCTTTAAACAACATGCTGACGAATTCGTTGCAGCGTTTAGATGCACTGAAAAACAAATTCCCGCGTGTGTTTGATCAATCCCGAAAATAAGTAAGAAAGAGGTAGCGGAGTGAACTATAAGAAACATGGCTTGCTGCTTTTCGGGATGGTTCTGTTTTGCATAATAGGATTAATTTGTGCCGACGTGGAAGCGGCGCCGCTGGTGCCGGCGCCGAATGTTTCGATAGGCGTTAATGAAGCGACCAATCCTCAAGAAGTGGCTCTAAGCCTACAAATTTTACTGACCCTGACTGTGCTATCATTAGCTCCGTCTATTTTGATTATGATGACATCCTTTACACGGATTATCGTCGTGCTTTCTTTTTTGCGCAGCGCCCTAGCGACTCAACAAATGCCTCCCAACCAGGTGCTTGTCGCATTGGCGCTGTTTCTTACGTTTTTCACGATGTCTCCCTACTTGGATGCGGTGAATCAAAACGCGCTGCAGCCTTTTTTAGCAGGTGGAATGGGGCAAGAGGATGCCGTCAAAGCAGCGATGGAGCCGATGCGGGAATTTATGTTTAAGCAGACTCGTGAAAACGACTTGGCATTATTTGTTAATCTTTCAGAGGCGCCGCGCCCTAATGGACCGGAAGATGTGTCTACATCGGTCTTGATCCCAGCGTTCATGATTAGCGAGTTAAAAACTGCTTTTCAAATTGGGTTCCTTTTATACATTCCGTTTATCGTCATTGACATGGTGGTGGCAAGCACCTTGATGTCAATGGGGATGATGATGGTGCCGCCAGTCATGATTTCACTGCCCTTTAAGATTCTCTTGTTTGTCTTGGTTGATGGCTGGCATTTGGTTGTACGATCATTAATTATGAGTTTTAATTGAAACGGGGCGATGAGTTATGTCGGCAGATTATGCTGTCGAATTGGGCCGGGACGCCCTGCTGATGGTAATGCTGGTATCGGCTCCTATGTTGGGCTTAGGGCTCCTGGTAGGCTTACTGGTTAGTGTGTTTCAGGCTACTACGCAAATTCAGGAGCAGACATTGGCGTTTATTCCTAAAATTATTGCTGTATTTGTGGCAATTTTGATCTTTGGGCCGTGGATGCTGCGTCTTTTGATGGACTATATGCAGCAATTGCTTTTGATACTGCCCAAACTGTCGCATTGAGGGCCGTTGTATGAATGAACTTTTTGCAGTTTTCCAAGGACATGTGGGTTTTTTTTTATTGATGTTAGTGCGCATGTCGGGACTTTTTATAACAGCCCCTTTTTTTGGCAGCCGTAATGTTTCGGGACGTATTCGCATGTCTTTGGCCTTTATGTGCGCCTTGCTGCTTTTTCCCTTGATTTTTCGGCCTGAATTGGCAATTCCTGATACGTTATTTCCTTTTGCCTTTATGGTAATCAAAGAGTTGCTGGTGGGCCTGGTCATGGGCTTTACGGCTTACTTGTTTTTTACCGCCGTGCAAATGGCGGGACAGCTTTTGGATATGCAAATTGGCTTTGGCATGGTCAGTGTATTTGATCCGCTATCCGGGCAACAAGTGCCCCTTTTAGGAAATTTTAAATACATACTGGCTATGCTGGTATTTTTGAGCACCAACAGCCACCATTTTTTATTTTCTGGTTTAATTAATAGCTATCAATTGATACCTGTCGGGGAAGTGGATTTTTCACCGCAAAGTGCAGAAGTATTTGCAGATATGGTAGGTGGTCTATTTGTAATCGCAATGAAAATTGCCATTCCCGTGCTGAGTGCCTTACTGCTTTCTGATATTGCTTTGGGCATTTTGGCGCGGACTATGCCGCAGATGAATATTTTTGTTGTAGGCATTCCCGTAAAAATTTTTATAGGCTTATTTGTCTTAACTCTTGTAATTCCTTTTTATATTTTATTTTTGGAAGTGGCGTTTAATGGCATGTATCAAGAAATGTACAAGATATTGCTCACGCTGCGCTGAACTTGAGCAGCAGGGACGAATCTCTTGGTCGTTTGATCTACAACTCTTTAATGAGGAAAAAACAGAAGACGCTACGCCCAAGCGGCTGCAGGAAGCGCGCGAAAAAGGCCAAGTTGCTAAAAGCACGGAAATTAATGCAACCGTCAGTATTATTTTGGCTTTTTTTGTGCTGCAAGTGCTGGGCAGTTTTATTTTTGAAGAACTAGGACTGTTTATGCGCCATGTTTACAGCAACTTCTCAACTCAGGACTTGACCTTTGTTGATTTGCAGCTTTTGTTCATCGAAGCTGTCCTAGTTATGTTGAAAACAGCTTTTCCCATTATGGCAACGTTGGCCTTTTCAGCTGTGGTTATGAATTTATTGCAAGTGGGTTTCATTTTTAGTTTGGAACCGTTAATGCCCAGCCTGGAAAAATTGGATCCTATTTCCGGCATGGGCCGGTTGATTTCTAAGCGTTCCTTGGTAGAATTGGCAAAGTCCTTATTTAAGGTATGCGTAGTAGGCTTTTTTATTTATCGCGTTATTAAGCAGAACTTGCTGAATAACGCCATGCTGATTAATGCGGAGTTATGGGCGTCTTTAAAAGCTACTTCTTCGATGCTTTTAGGTATGGTTTTTGAAATTTGTGCAGTTATGTTGGTTTTGGCAGCATTAGATTTTCTGTATCAAAATTGGGAATATCGTCAAAATTTAAAAATGAGTAAGCATGATGTAAAGCAGGAATTTAAGCAAAGTGAAGGGGACCCGCAAATTAAGGGGAAGATCAAGGAACGGCAGCGGGCTATGGCTATGCAGCGGATGATGCAGGAAGTGCCCAAGGCTGATGTGGTTATAACAAATCCTACTCATTTTGCAGTGGCTTTGAAATACGACAATAAAGTGATGGCTGCGCCGCAAATCGTGGCGAAAGGCCAAGCTTTTGTCGCGTTGCGCATCAAGGAAATTGCGAAAGAACATAAGGTAGTTGTTGTAGAAAACAAACCGTTGGCAAGAGCGTTGTACGCTTCTACCGAAGTGGGAGATGCGGTGCCTGCGGAACTATATAAATCAGTAGCTGAAGTTTTGGCGTACGTATACCGTCTGAAACAGCGTTTGTCGTAAAGAGCGCCTCCGTATTTTAACAGATAAGAAGAGGGGATATTGTGCCGAATCAAGGAACTATTTTACATCGAATTTTACGATATAGCGATATTATCATAGCAGTAGCAGTTGTGACGATCGTCGTTATGATGATTATACCCTTGCCTACTTTTTTGCTGGATATGCTCTTGGCTTTGAATATTTCATTGGCCCTAGTCATTGTTATGGTGGCTATTTATAATGAAGAGCCCTTGGACTTTTCCGTGTTTCCTTCGTTATTGCTATTAGCTACCTTATTCCGTCTGGCATTGAACGTATCGGCGACAAGATTGATTTTGCTGGAAGGCTATGCCGGAGAAGTGATTATGGCCTTCGGAAACTTTGTTGTCGGCGGTAATGCTGTGGTCGGTTTTATTGTATTTGTTATCTTGATTATCATTCAGTTTATCGTTATTACCAAAGGCGCTGAGCGTGTAGCGGAAGTAGCGGCGCGGTTTACTTTGGACGCGATGCCTGGTAAGCAAATGAGCATTGACGCTGATTTGAATTCTGGAACTATTAATGAGCAAGAAGCTAGGGATCGCCGTAAAAAAATACAACGAGAAGCTGATTTTTATGGCGCTATGGACGGCGCCAGCAAGTTTGTAAAAGGCGATGCTATCGCGGCTATTGTTATCATTATCATTAATATTGTCGGCGGTTTTGTCATTGGCATGGTGCAGCGTAACTTGGAAATTACACAAGCGTTGCAGCAATACACCTTATTGACTGTCGGTGAAGGCCTTGTAAACCAGATTCCTGCCTTGTTAATTTCTACGGCAACCGGTATTGTGGTAACTAGAGCGGCATCGGACTCCAATTTGGGTCAAGATTTTGTCAGCCAATTATTTACCAACCAGCGGGTGTTTTTCATTGTATCTGCGGTGCTCTTGCTGCTGGCCTTAGTCCCAGGCCTGCCAACGCTGCCTTTTATTGGGTTGTCTCTGGCTACTTTTGGCGTAGGTTACATCTTGCGGCGATCCAGTCAATCGGCTGCAGTATCGGAAATCAGCCAGCAGGAGGAGCAGGAAAAAGAAGAAGTCAAAAAACCCGAAAATATTGTTGCTCTTTTGCAGGTAGATCCGATGGAATTGGAAATTGGTTATAGTTTGATTCCTATGGTTGATGCCAGTCAAGGCGGCGATTTATTAGACCGGATTGTGATGATTCGCCGTCAATGCGCTTTGGAAATGGGCTTAATTGTGCCAACCATACGAATTCGTGATAATATTCAGCTAAAACCTAATATCTATGTGATTAAGCTAAAAGGAATTGAAGTGGCTCGGGGAGAATTATTACTTGACCAGTTTTTGGCCATGAATTCCGGAACAGCGATGGAAACCATTCCAGGTATGGAAACCGTAGAACCGGCTTTTGGCCTGCCGGCGCTTTGGATACAGGAAAGCAACCGGGAGCAGGCGGAACTGGCTGGCTACACCGTGGTAGATCCCATTTCCGTACTGACAACGCATTTGACGGAAGTGATCAAAAGCCATGCGTCGGAAATTCTCGGACGTCAGGAGACGCAGACATTGGTAGATGCGGTGAAACAAAGTCATGCCGCGGTGGTGGAGGATTTGATTCCTGCCATGCTGTCTGTGGGAGAATTGCAAAAGGTTTTGTGCAATCTGTTGCGAGAACGCATTTCCATACGGGATTTGGTTACTATTTTAGAAACATTAGGCGACTATGTCGCGATGACTAAAGACACAGAAATTCTTACTGAGTATGTCCGACAAGCCCTTGCTAGGCAAATTTCCAGGCAATATGCCGCTAATGGCACCTTGGTATGCCTGGCTGTGGATCAGGAGCTGGAGCAGCTGATTCTCGTCGGTGTGCAGCGCAGCGAGCAAGGAAGTTTTGTGGCGCTGGAGCCGCAAAAACTTCAGGCGCTTGTTAATTGCTTGAGCAAAGAGCTTCCTAAATTAACGGAAATCGGTTATCAGCCTATTGTTCTGGTTAGTCCCGGCTGCCGGTTGTATTTCCGCAAACTAACGGAGCGGGTAGCTGAAAATCTTATAATTTTATCCTATGCAGAGTTAGAACCCAACGTGCAAATTCAAACACTTGGGATGGTGAAGGTGTAAATTGAGAGTACGAATTTTTACCGGTCAATCGGTACAAGAAGCAATGAATAAGGTGAAATTGGAATTGGGCAGGGAAGCAGTGATTTTGCATACCCGTCGTTTCAAAACCGGAGGCATGTTGGGGCTTTTTGGCAATGAACGAGTAGAAGTCATGGCAGCCGTGGACGATGCTCTTTTAGAGACGCCTGCTGTCAAAACAGTGGTTGCTCCAGCAATGCCGCCTGTTGCTGCGGTGATGCCGCCGCAACAGACTCATGAGACCGTTGCGCCTGTGAGTGTTCCGCTGACACCTGCAAAAACCGCAGAACCAGAATGGAAGCAAGAACTGGCGGAGATGCGCTCTTTGTTGGAGCGCGCTTTGCATGAATCGAAGCAAGGCGCTGATGCCGTTGCTTCGGCGGCGGTAGAGAAGCTGCTGCAAGCGGATGTCTTGCAACCAGTAGCGGAAAGTTTAGTCCGCCAAGATCCCGTTTTATATCAATGGAAAGGGACGCTCACGGAACCAGCTTTTACAGAGCGTCTGGAACGCTTGGTGGAGCAGGGCTTAGGCAAGGTTTCCGGCGTTGCCCTAAACGGCAGTGCGCCTCATGTCGTAGCGTTGCTAGGGCCGACTGGTGTTGGCAAAACAACGACGATAGCAAAGCTGGCGGCTTATTTTTCGCTGCAAAAAGGCATGCGTGTTTCGTTAATTACTGCTGATACGTATCGTATATCTGCAGTAGAGCAGTTGAAGACGTATGCAGAAATAATGGGTTTGCAATTAGAAATTGTTTATGCGCCGCAGGAGCTTGCAAAAGCTTTGGCGAAATGTAAGGGAAGCCAATTAGTATTGCTGGATACGGCAGGGCGCAGCCCCAAGAATCAAGAACAATTGGAAGAACTGCAATTGCTTCTGAGCCAAGTGCCGCAGGCGGAAAAACATTTGGTGCTGAGCTTGACTACTTGCAACCGAGACGCGCTGGAAATTGCCAAACGTTTTTCCGTTTGTTCGCCGGATAAAGTGTTGTTTACTAAATTGGATGAAGCGAGCCGATGCGGTGTTATTTTAAATGTGCTGCAACAATTTCCTATGAAGTTGTCTTATGTAACCAATGGACAGAATGTTCCGGATGATTTGCAAATTGTATCGCCTGCCTGGCTGGCGAAAGAGTTGCTTAGGGGCGATGACGAACATGTATGATCAAGCAGCCAATTTACGGCGTATCGTGCAGCAAACGCAGCCAACGGCTGTCTCAGGGAAACGCGAAACTAGACAAGCGCGCGTCATTGCCGTTACCAGTGGCAAGGGCGGCGTGGGAAAAACCAATCTGACAGTCAATCTAGCTTTAGCCTTAAGTGAATTGGGGCAAAAAGTGGTTGTCATTGATGCAGATTTGGGGATGGCGAATGTAGATGTTTTATTAGGAACAACTCCGAAGCATACTTTAGTTCAATTGTTGGATGCAGATGTGCCAATTCAGGAAATTTTGTTGGAAGGTCCGGGTGGTATTCGCTTTTTACCTGGCGCTTCTGGTTTGTATCGACTTGCTAATTTGGAAGCGGGCCGTTGCCAATATTTATTGGAGCAGGTTGCGCTTTTGGATGAATGGGCTGACTATATTTTGTTGGATACAGGAGCCGGTATTGGTCAGACTGTATTGCAGTTTGTATTGGCGGCGGATGAAATTGTCTTGGTAACTACGCCAGAGCCAACGGCGCTTACCGATGCATACGGAATGCTAAAAACCTATTTGGCGCATCAAGGCAGCGCTCGCGTTCATGTTATTATCAATCGGGCTCTTGATGAAGCCGAAGGGTTTTCGGTATTGCGTAAATTTTCGTTGGCCTGCGAGCGTTTTTTGACGATTCGCTTGGAGCATTTGGGGATTGTTTGTGATGATCGCCAGGTTTTGCAGGCTGTGCGTCAGCAAGTTCCATTTTTCCTTGCGTATCCGAATGGAGTGGCTACGCAGAACCTGCGGCATATTGCAGCTCAATTGCAGCAGGAAAAAGTAATGGTTTCCCAGAAAGGAGCGAGAGGATTCTTTCGCAAATTTTTGGATATGATGATGTGGAGATAGGCATATGAGTGGAAATGAGCAGGAGCAGATACCGGAAAAACTGTTGCAGCCCAATCAGCGCTTGGAGATTATGTTGCTGGATGGCTCTACAGAGGTGTATCAGAGCAGAATTGAAGAGGTGCATAAAACAGAGCTGAGTGTAGCTATGCCCATGAGCAAAGGCTATCCGGTCATGCTACATGAAGGCAGTAAATTTACCGGGAATTTGCTATTCCCAGGCGGGAAATACGTGTTTACCAGCTTTTTTTTAGGAAAAGCCTTGAACCCGCTGCCTGTATGGAAAATATCGTTGCCGCAGAATATACATAAAGTGCAGCAGCGTTCTTTTGTCAGAGTGGCAGCGAGAATTTCCGTACATCTTACTTACGCTGAAAAAAAAGGCGAGCCGCCTCGCGAGGAACTCATTGACCATAGCTTGATTTTGGACTCGAAAGATATTAGCGGCGGCGGCGTGAGTTTAATTGCTAAACACGCCTTAAAATACGGTCAAATTGTGCAGTTGAGCATGCAGGTCCCCGGCGAAGACGGAGACGAATTAATTGAATCACTCGGAACGGTTGTACGTTCTGAAAAGCCAACGGAAGATTCGCCTTTTTTCTGGGTCGGGATTCGCTTTGAATCAATTCAAGAGAGAGACAGGCAAAAAATTGTCCGATTTGTTTTTAAAAAGCAATTGGAACATCGGCAAAAAGGACTCCGATGAAAGGTGGTGAATAATGAATGATTCGAATATTGATTGTGGATGATTCTGCATTTATGCGTAAGTTGTTAAGCGATTTATTTACTGGTGAAAAGGATTTTGTTGTAGTGGATACGGCGCGAAATGGTAAAGAAGCAGTGGAAAAGACGAAGCTGCTGCAGCCGGATTTGGTCACGTTGGATGTGGAAATGCCCATTATGGACGGCCTGGAAGCTTTGCGGCTGATTATGCAAGAAACGCCGACTCCGGTAATGATGGTGAGCAGCTTGACTAAAGCCGGTGCGGATGCGACCATGCGCGCACTGGATTTGGGTGCAGTTGATTTTATTGCGAAAACAAATGGTCCTATTTCGAGCATTCAAGATATTCGCCAAGAAATTTTGGCTAAGGCCAGAGAGGCTGTACGTGTAAATGTGCGGCATTTGGCTCGGCCCCAAGCAGCGCCGATTGCGCCGCGAAGCGTGCTTCCCTTTGGAGGCGGCGTTCAAGGAACCGATAAGATTATTGCGATTGGAACTTCAACAGGCGGTCCTAGGGCTCTGCAGGAAATCATTACACGGCTGCCTAAAAATCTTCCCTGTGGGGTACTCATCGTACAGCACATGCCCCCGGGGTTTACTCGATCATTGGCGGAGCGCTTAAATTCGTTGTCTGACGTGCAGGTGAAGGAGGCGGAACCAAACGAACCGATTCGCCCCGGGTGGGTGTACATTGCTCCTGGTGATCACCATATGCGGGTGGAACGAAACGGGGGGCAGAAGATTTTACGTTTAACTCAGGATCCGCTTATCGGCGGACATCGTCCCGCCGTTGATCCGATGTTTGATTCGGTGGCGCAGACGTACGGAAAGCAAACGGTGGCTGTTTTGCTAACCGGTATGGGGCATGATGGGGCGCAGGGAATGAAAAAAATCAAAGAGAACCATGGCTTTACAATTGCAGAAGATCAATCGACATCGGTAGTGTTTGGCATGCCGAAATCGGCGATTGAGCTTGGCGTTGTAGATCGAGTGGTGCCATTGCAAGCGGTTGCTGCTGAAATTATAAAAGCGGTTAGTTTATAACAGTGGAGGTGCAGGGGAAGATGGATATTAATCAGTACATGGGAATGTTCCTGGAAGAATCACGCGAGCACCTGCAAGCACTCAATCAATGCCTGCTGGACTTGGAAAACGATCCATCGAATTTATCCGTTTTAGATGAAATTTTTCGTAGCGCTCATACGCTAAAGGGCATGTCGGCTACAATGGGGTTTACGACCATTGCTGAATTAACTCATGAAATGGAAAATGTGCTTGATTTAATGCGTAAGGAGCAGTTGTCGGCTTCGCACGAACTGATCGATACGATCTTCCGCTGTGTGGATACGCTGGAGCAGCTTGTTGAGAACGTAGCTGCCGGCAGCAACGAAACGATCGATATTCAGCCGTTGTTGCAGATGCTTTCTTCTATTGCCAAAGGAGAAGCGCCTGCTGCTGCCAAGGCGGAAACAGCGAAAGCGCCAGCGCCGGTTCAAAAAGCTGCACCACCAGAGGCAGCGCCGGAAAACGAAAAGGAACAGTATTTATTTGCGCTGAATGAAGCAGAAGAAAATGTTATTATTGAAGCCCGTTCGCAAGGTGTGCAGGCCTATCAAATTGAAGTTCAGCTTAGTGAAACCTGCCTGTTGAAGTCGGCACGAGCTTATATGTCTATGAGCGCTCTTGATGAACTAGGTGATGTCTTACGCAGTATTCCTACTGTGGATGAATTGGAAAAAGAAAATTTTGAACGCTCGTTTCAAGTGTTATTGCTTAGCGATGTAGAAGCAGTTAAAGTGGAACAAGCGTTATTGAGCATTTCCGAAGTGGAAAAAGTGACGGTGCTGCCGATTGACTTGATGGAAAAGGCGCCTAAGGCTTCTGAAAATGAAACTGTAGCGGCAGCGGTCACCGCTGACGCAGCTCCTGTTGTAACTCCAACTGAGAAAAAGGCGGCGGAACCGTCTAAAGCAGCAGCGCAGGGAGAAAAGAAAAACAATCGAGGCAGCCAGTCTGTACGCGTGGATATTGACAAGTTGGATTCTCTGCTGAATCTGGTGGGAGAATTGGTTATTAATAAAACCAGGTTGGAGCAGATCGGTATTACGCATCGGCTGACGGATTTGGTGGAAACCATTGAACAAATGGACCGAGTTACGACGGATTTGCAAAATGTCGTTATGAAAGTTCGGATGGTTCCAGTGGGCCAAGTGTTTAACCGTTTCCCCCGTATGGTTCGCGATTTATCGAGGGAACTTAACAAAGAAATTAACTTAATTATCCAAGGGGAAGAGACCGAACTGGACCGTACGGTTATTGATGAAATCGGCGACCCGTTGGTCCATTTGTTGCGTAATTCTATTGACCATGGGATTGAGCATCCGGATGAGCGTGTGGCGAAAGGAAAGAATCCCGTAGGGGAAGTTCGCCTCATTGCCAGCCATGAAGGCAACAATGTAGTGATTTTGGTAGAAGATGACGGCAAAGGGATCAATGCTGAAGTGATCAAGCAAAAGGCTTTGGAAAAAGGCTTAATCACGCAGGCGGAAGCCGATAAGATGGATGCTAACGAGGCCGTGCGGTTAGTCTTCCTGCCGGGATTTTCTACGGCCGAAGTGGTTACCGATGTTTCCGGCCGCGGCGTAGGTATGGATGCCGTTAAAAATAAGATCGAATCTCTCGGCGGCATGGTGGACGTGGAAACAAAGATCAATGAAGGAAGCAAATTCAAAATTCGTTTGCCCTTGACGCTGGCCATTATTCAAGCCTTGCTTGTAGAGGTGGCAAAGGAGATTTATGCGATTCCCTTAGGCTCTATTGATAGTACGATTAATCTGGAGCCAAGCGATATCAAGACCATCCAAAATCGCGAAGTTATTTTATTGCGCGGTCAAATTATTCCAATCATCCGCTTAGGGGATGTTTTGCAGATTCCCCGGATCGCGAGCGAGGATTCCGGTGAGTTGTTTGTCGTTATTGTGCATATGGGAGAGTTCAAGGCAGGGATCATTGTTGACAATCTGATAGGACAGCAAGAAATCGTAATTAAGTCGCTGGGTAAATTGTTGGCCGGAATTAAGGTGATTGCCGGTGCGACGATTCTGGGCAACGGTCAGGTTGCTTTGATTTTGGACATTGGGTCCTTATTGCAGTCTTGAGGAGGCGAAGGCCATGAATGAAGCATTATTTTCCGGTGAGGAAATGCAATTAGTTGTTTTTAAGCTAGGGGCCGAAAACTATGCCGTTAGCATACTGCAGGTACAGGAAATCAAACGTATTACCGATATTACTCGTGTGCCGCAAACGCCGGACTATATCAAAGGGGTTATGAACTTGCGGGGCAGTGTGATGCCTGTAGTCGATCTGACAAAACGTCTCAATTTGCCCAAACAGGAATATACAGATGATACGCGCATTATTATCGTTAAACTGGATGATATCGTAGTGGGTATGATCGTGGACGCTGTCTTGGAAGTAACTGCGTTGGTGAAGGAACAAATTGAGCGGCCGGATGGTATGATGGGCGGCGTAGATGCGCAATTCCTGGATGGAGTTGGCAAGGAAGAGGATCGGTTGCTGATTTTGTTAAATTTGGAAAATACTTTGGGCTTGGGCACGGAAATAAAAGTCGGTTAGGAAAGTTCTAAAGTCTAAACGATGAGGTGAATGTCTTGACAGATGATATCTTAAACCTATCAGGCATGCAATTGGATGCTTTGCGTGAAATTGGCAATGTTGGTGCAGGCAATTCTGCGACTGCCTTATCACAGATTATTCAACGCAAAATTGATATGTCTGTACCTCAGGTTTCAATTTTGCCCTTGGCGGATGTGCCGGATGTAGTTGGCGGACCGGATGTCATGGTGGCAGGGGTTTACCTTCGCGTTTTTGGTCCGGCGCCAGGGAGTATTCTGTTTTTATTGCCAAGGGAGAGCGCCTTTGCCTTGGTCGACATGCTAATGGGCCGGGAATATGGACATACGGAAACCTTGTCGGCGATGGATGAGTCCGCCTTGATGGAAATAGGCAATATTTTAGCGGGGGCGTATCTGAACGCATTGTCTTTCTTTACCAATTTAACTCTTTTGCCTTCTATCCCAGCCTTGGCGATGGATATGGCAGGCGCGATCTTAAGTGTGATTTTAATTCAATTAGGCCAAATGGGCGACCATGCTCTTGTAATCGAAACAGAATTCAGCAGCGAAGTGGAAGGTGTAAAAGGGCACTTTTTCCTGATTCCCGATCCAGGCTCTCTTAGCATCATTCTTTCAGCGATAGGGGTGAAAGAATAATGGGAGAGCTGATAAAAGTAGGTATGGCGGATTACAAGGTCGGTAAGGCGCCGGCAAGCTTGGTGACCTACGGTTTGGGCTCCTGCATTGGTATTGCTTTTTTTGATGCGGCCACGAAAATTGGAGGCTTGGCTCATATCATGCTGCCGGATAGTAAGCAGGCAAGAGCTTCGGACAACCCGGCTAAATTTGCCGATACGGCGTTGCCGTTGATGTTGGATGACATGTTGAAATTGGGCGCTCAAAAAGGCCGCATTACGGCAAAAATTGCTGGCGGAGCCCAAATGTTTGCTTTTGCTAATGCTACGGATATTATGAGGGTGGGCGAACGAAATGCTGATGCCGTCAAAGCTAAATTGAAGCAAATGGAAGTCCGATTGCTCGCAGAAGATACAGGCGGCAACTATGGGAGAACGGTGGAACTGAATTTGGAAAATGGTATTTATTACATTAAAACCATTGATAAGGGGCAAAAGGAATTGTAGCCAGGAGGCCGGAGAGAATGCCAAGGATCTGGATTATTATTATATTGACTGTGCTAGGGGCGTTGGTATCCGGTTTTAGCAGCTTGTGGCAGCACGTTCGTCTGGAAGCGCTTGTTTCTCGTTCTATCATTGGGGCTGTAGTTGGCGGAGCGGTGGCAATTGTGTACTGTATGCTCGTGCAACGCTGGTTTTTGCTTCAAGAAGAGAAAGTGAAAAACGCTTTGCCTTTGAAGCCGCAATCAACCCAATTATCCCAGAAAGAGCTAGGACAGGAAGAAGCGCAGGAAAATTTTCAGCCTCTCGGAGTGGAAGAATGGCAGAACTTACCTAAATAGCAATAGGCCATTAGTGCAGAGGAATAGCCAACCGAAGGAAAGTTGAAGCGGAATGAGGTAAGGGAGGGGGCCTGCGAAATGCCGACAGAGCAAAAGAGTCAGGTGCAATGGGATACTCTATGGCAGCAATATAAAGCAAGCGGACAAGCGGTATTGCGTGACCAACTCATTGAACATTACCTGCCTCTGGTGCGTTTGGTTGCGGGGCGCTTGGCTATTAGCCTTCCTACGTACGTTGATAGAGACGATTTGATTAGTAATGGCTTTTTTGGTTTGTTGGATGCAATCGAACGTTTTGATATGCAGCGGGGCATTAAATTTGAAACCTATGCTTCTTTGAGGATTCGCGGCGCTATACTTGATGCGTTGCGGGCACAGGATTGGGCGCCGGCAACATTGCGGCACAAGGCAAGACAGTATGAGCTTGCGGTGCAGCAAGTGGAACATCGTTTAGGGCGAAATGCTAGCGAAGAAGAGGTGGCGCAGGAACTTGGCATTTCAGCTGCACAATTGCAGACTTTGTTGCAGCAGTTGAGTGTCAGTACGCTGTTGCCTCTTGAAGAAGCGCTGCAGCAGGAAAAGCAAGGAAAAGAAAATAATTTATCCGCTAGGATTGAGATCGAAGAAGTGCAGCAAATGCTGGCCGAAGCGATTGAAAAATTGCCGGAAAAAGAAAAAATTGTCGTTAGTTTATATTATTATGATCGTTTGACGCTGAAGGAAATTAGCTTGATTTTAAAACTATCTGAAGCGCGTATTTCACAAATTCACACGAAAGCAATTTTTCGCTTGCGAGGGGTATTGCAGTCATTAAGGGAAAGCTTGCTCTAAGGGTGGAACGGAGGGGCGGACATGGAAGATTCGACAACAAAACCGCAGGAAGTGGGATTCCGTTTGGAACATCACCCGGATGGCGCTTATTTGACAGTGGATGCAGCTTGTAGGGCGGAATTGCAAGGTGTGCTGCAGACGGTTGCCAGCGAGGCGAGCGAATACGATCCAGAGGAAATCCAAAAATGTCTGTCGGAAAAGACCGGAAAGGCTGTGCGGATTGGTCTGTCATTGCCTTTGCCGGAAATCAAATGGATGGTCTCTAAAGATCGTATGGAAGTTGTGATGGAAATTGAGGCCGGTGAAAAGTTTCGCAAGGCAAACCCGCAGGACGTAATCGCCAAGTTAAATGCCGCGGGAATTGTCAGCGGTATTGATGAAAGCGCGGTTGCCAAGGTATGCAAGCATCCTGGGGCCTCGGTTGTTTGTGCTACTGGTAGAAAAGCGGTGGATGGAAAAAACGCGATAATTAATATTCTAGTTAATACCGATGATTCAGGACGTCCTGCGGAACTAGAGGATGGCCGTGTTGATTTTAAAAACTTGAACTTGTTTACCGTGGTAGAAAGTGGACAGGCTTTGGCGGAAAAAGTGCCTGCTACGCCTGGCGAAGAGGGGCAAGACGTCTTAGGAAATCCTGTATTTCCTAGGCCGGGAAAGGACATTCCTCTGCCGATTGGAAAGAATGTTGAAATTCGAGACGAACTGATTGTTGTCTCATCTGTTTCCGGTCAATTTAATTATGCCAATCGGAAGATTAGTGTTTTACCCATTATTGAAATCAAAGGCGATGTGGATTTATCGACGGGTAATGTTAATTTTGTTGGCGGCGTGATTGTGCGCGGCTCGGTTACCGAGGGCTTTAGTGTCAAGGCAGGAGAAAATGTCGAGGTGCATGGTTCTGTATGCGGCGGTGTTGTGGAAGGGCAGAACGTATTTATTAAAATGGGTGTGCAGGGCATGCACAAAGGGCGCATTTTGGCGGAAAAGAATGTAGTGGCTAAGTTCATAGAAAACGCGCAGGTGGTGGCTGGCGAAGAAGTTATTGTCAGTGAAGCCATTTTGCACTCTAAGGTTAGCGCCGGTAAACGCATTATTGTTGACGGCAAGCGCGGCATGGTTATTGGCGGGACGATCACGGCAGGTGAGGAAATTCGTTCTAAAAGCCTGGGAACGCACATGGCGACCAATACAGAAGTAGAAGTAGGCGTAAATCCCATGTTACGGGAAGAGCATCAAGCGTTAAAACGTGATTTGCGCAAACAGGAACTGAGCTTGGATCAGACGCAAAAAGCCTTAGCCCTGCTTCGTTCGAGAGACTTGAATTCGTTGCCGCCGGAAAAAAGAGATATTATGCTGAAGATGACGAAAGCCCAGTTTCAATTGGCCGGCCAAGTGGAAAGCATGCGTGCACGTATGGTGGAAATTGAACTTTCGTTGGAAGAAATGCGCAATGGCAGGGTGCGTGTCATGGACACGGTTTATCCAGGGGTGAAGATTGTCTTAGGTAATCTGGTTAAATTCATTCGTGAGCCGGAAAAATTTGTTTCGTATTATGCGGAAGACGGCGATATTCATAAAGGTTCGTACAAGTAAAGGAAGGGAAGTAAGATGCTGATCAGACCGATGGACTTGCAGGTGATGCTGCCTCGGGCTGGCGAAGCGGGAAAAATGCAGCAGGCCCAGGAGCAGCAAAATCTGCAGCAACCGCAACTAGCTGGCCAAGAGTGGAAAGAACTGACTAAAATCCGCCAAGGCCAAGTGCAGCATAGCGAAGAAACCGAGCACTCCCGCATTAAAGATGAACAACGTGAACGTTCCGGACAGCACAAAGAGCAAGACGAAAAGAAGACCAAGGATAAGAAGGACGCGGAGGAAGAAGCGCCGCCGGATCCGGTGCGCGGGCATAAGATTGATATTCGAACATGAGGATGTAGTGTGATGACAAACTGGCCTTGGATCGCGTTGACTCTTCTTTGTGTCATCGGGATCCTTTTTTATATTCGCAAAGACCATTTGCGAAAAGTTCAAGATTTGCAGCTGCAGCAGCAAGGGCAAGAAATGGAAAGGCGCTTGAAGGAAACAGCGGAACAGATTTTGTTGCGCATGGAGCAAGAAGCCGTTCGCTTAGAGGCATTGTTGGCGCGGTGTGAAGAGCAGACGCAACGGATGGAACCATTGCAAAAATCAACTAGGGAAAGGTCCGATTTGCCAACAATAAAACCAAGCAAAACGGAAATGGCGGAAGAACAGCCTCCTAATTTTGCGATGGCCTTGCTGCAAGAAGAGTTGAATCTGCAGCCGCCGTCAGAAGCGCAAGCAGATGGGCCCGTACAGAATGTACGTTCAAAAACGGCGTCTGGCAGGGAACGCTATGAAAAAGTGTATGAGTTGGCCGCTTCCGGCTTGACCATGGGAGAAATTGCGCAGCAGACTGGACTGGGCGTAGCAGAAGTGAACTTGCTTTTGAGCTTGCGAAAATAGCTAAAAAAGCTTGTTTGTCTGCTGGATTCATGGTATAATTTCTCGTGTTGTATAAAAACCACACACCTCCAATTTCGTGGCTGTGCCGAACTGAAAAGGGCGGTGAAAACGAAAAATGCGGAGCGTGGAGGAAATTAACAGGAGGTAATTTATTATGGCAGTAATTTCAATGAAACAGCTTCTCGAAGCAGGGGTGCACTTTGGTCACCAGACCCGGAGATGGAACCCTAAAATGGCTCCTTATATTTTTACGGAGCGCAATGGCATCTATATCATCGACTTGCAGAAAACCGTTAAAAAAGTAGACGAGGCGTATAACTTTGTGCGTGATTTGGCTGCTGACGGCGGCACCTTGCTGTTTGTTGGTACGAAAAAGCAGGCCCAAGACGCTGTGCGTGAAGAAGCGGCTCGCTGCAATATGTTCTTTGTCAACGAGCGTTGGCTGGGCGGTATGATGACCAATTTTAAAACCATCCAAGCGCGGATTAACCGTCTGCGTAAGCTGGAAGAAATGGAAACAAACGGCGTATTCGAAGTACTGCCGAAGAAAGAAGTTCTGCAGTTGCGTCACGAAATGGATCGCTTGCAGAAATTCCTGGGCGGCATCAAGAACATGCGCAAACTTCCGTCTGCCTTGTTCATTATTGATCCTCGCAAAGAGCGTATCGCAGTTGCGGAAGCTCGCAATCTCGGAATTCCGATCGTAGCGATTGTCGACACAAACTGCGATCCTGATGAAATTGATCATGTAATTCCTGGCAACGATGACGCGATTCGTGCGGTTAAACTGCTGACGGCTAAGATGGCGGATGCTATTTTGGAAGGTCGCCAAGGTGAACAGCATGATGAAGAAAATGCGGAAGTTGCTGTAGACGAAGCCGCTGAATAATGTCTAGTAAAGGTAAGGGGCTACCCCTTACCTTTCTCAATAAAAGATGCGAATATTGACAGGAGGATGTTCTGATGATAACTGCTGCAATGGTAAAAGAGCTTCGGGAACGTACCGGAGCGGGTATGATGGACTGTAAAAAAGCTCTTGGTGAAGTTGACGGTGACATGGATAAAGCAGTTGACTTTTTGCGGGAAAAAGGGTTGGCAGCTGCTGCGAAAAAAGCAGGCCGCATAGCAGCGGAAGGTTTAGTTGAAGCTTATATTCATGGCGCCGGACGTATTGGCGTTATGGTAGAAGTAAACTGTGAAACCGACTTTGTAGCTAAAACCGATGACTTCCATGGCTTAGCCAAGGATATTGCCATGCAAATTGCTGCTGCGAATCCGATGTATGTTCGTCGTGAAGAAGTTCCAGAAGAAATCTTGGAGCATGAAAAAGAAATTCTTCGCGCACAGGCGTTAAACGAAGGCAAGCCGGCAGCGATTGTTGAAAAAATGATTACTGGCCGTATTGAAAAATATTATAAAGAAGTTTGCTTGATGGAGCAGGTTTTCATTAAAAATCCAGATGTGACCATTACGCAACTTATTAATGAAAAAATTGCCAAGATTGGTGAAAACATCAGCATTCGCCGCTTTACTCGCTATCAGTTGGGCGATGGCATTGAGAAAAAGGAAAATGATTTTGCAGCAGAAGTTATGGCTGCAGTACAAGGATAACATCCTCGGATTGAAGGAGGAAAATAAGAGAACACTTTTTGGTGTTCTCTTATTTTTCGCCTGTAAACAGAAATTAGGCGCAGGATTTTACTGAGGTCTTGTAGAATGAAAAGACAGACAATGCATATGGAGGGGTAATTTTGACTACTGCGAAATACAAAAGAGTGGTCCTGAAGCTGAGTGGAGAAGCTCTGGCAGGTGGAAAAGGCTATGGAATTGATCCAGATGTAGCGGAAGGCATTGCTCGTGAAATCAAGGAAGTGCGGGCGGCCGGAGTGGAAGTAGCTATTGTAGTAGGCGGAGGCAATATTTGGCGAGGTTTGCGCGGTAGTGCGCAGGGAATGGATCGGGCGACTGCCGACTATATGGGGATGTTGGCTACCGTCATTAATTCCTTGGCCTTGCAAGATGCGCTGGAAAGCGAAGGCGTTGATACGCGTGTGCAAACGGCCATTGAAATGCGTCAAGTAGCAGAGCCGTATATCCGCCGACGGGCGGTGCGCCATTTGGAAAAAGGCCGGGTAGTTATCTTTGCCGCTGGAACTGGAAATCCGTACTTTTCTACGGATACAACTGCTGCCCTGCGGGCGGCGGAAGTGGAAGCAGACGCTATTTTGATGGCGAAGAACAATGCAGATGGCGTATATGACTCCGACCCTCGCAGCAATCCGGATGCAAAGAAATTTAAAGAGTTGGAATACCTGGAAATTCTTAAACGCCGCTTGTCGGTTATGGACTCCACAGCGACAAGCTTGTGCATGGACAACGAAATACCTATTATTGTTTTTAGCATGGATAAACCTGGCAATATTTTAAAGGCAGCTCTTGGTCATGATATAGGTACTGTTGTGGGAGGGAAGAATTGTGAGTGTTAAAGATATTCATACAGCCCATGAAGAGAAAATGAAAAAAAGCATCGAGGCATTGCGGCGAGAGCTGGCTTCGTTGCGAGCAGGGCGTGCTACGCCTGCTTTACTGGATAAAGTCATGGTTGATTACTATGGAACGCCTACGGCTATTAACCAGGTGGCGAATATTAGCGTGCCGGAGCCGCGGATGATTGTGATTCAGCCTTGGGAGAAAACCCTTGTCGGCGCTATTGAAAAAGCGATTTTAAAGTCGGACCTGGGATTAAACCCCAATAGTGACGGCAGCGCAATTCGTCTTGTTTTACCGCAGTTGACCCAGGAGCGTCGTGCGGAATTGGTAAAACAAGTGCACAAGAAAGCGGAAGAAACCCGCGTAGGTATTCGCAATTTGCGCCGTGATACTAATGACGCGATGAAAAAATTAGAAAAAGATAAAACCATTTCTGAAGACGAACTAAAAAAAGCACAAGAGGATACACAAAAACTGACAGACAAGTATATTAAAGAAGTGGACCAGGTTATGGCGTCCAAGGAAAAAGAAATTCTGGAGCTGTAGATTGGCTGCTTGGAATGTGATGAACATCCGCACTGTTGTCGGGAAACTGGTTTCCAGGCTGCTATGGAAAAATTGACACAGGACCCCCTCTGTCTGAGGGGGTCTTCCTTTGAATTTTTGAATCCAGGCTGATGGAGGAGTTCCACATGTGGAAGAAATGGCTGACTGGCTCAGAAAAATCAAAAACAGGCGTATCGTGCCAAGAAAAAGTACCGCGTCACGTAGCCATTATTATGGATGGCAATGGACGTTGGGCTAAGGAACGGGGCTTATTACGCACTTTTGGGCATCGAGCAGGCGCGGAAACGTTGCAAAAAATTATTCAAACCGCATCCGATATCGGCATTGAAGTTCTCACTGTGTATGCTTTTTCGACGGAAAATTGGAAGCGCCCTGAAGAAGAAGTGGGGCTGTTGATGCGTCTCATTGCCGAATACCTGGATAGTAAGTTGGCTGCTATGCATGCTAACCAAGTGCAGCTTCGCCATCTTGGTGATTTAGCGGGTTTGCCGTCGGCGCTGCAATTGAAGCTGACTAAAGCTATGGAACAAACTAGGAATAATACAGGCTTGGTTGTCAATTTGGCGATTAATTACGGGGGCCGAGCGGAGATTCTAGAGGCGGTAAAGGCGTTGGCCCGCGCGGTAGAAAATGGCGAAGTGCGCGCCGCTGAAATCGATGAGGACGTGTTTGCGGCGGCTCTATACACTCAAGGACTTCCGGATCCGGACCTTTTGATCCGGACCAGTGGCGATGTTCGTCTAAGTAATTTTTTGCTTTGGCAGACTGCCTATACGGAATTGTATTTTTGCGATGTAAACTGGCCTGATTTTACGCCGGAGCATTTAATGGAGGCTATTGCTTCTTTTCAAAAGCGAGAGCGGCGTTTTGGAGGGCTTAAGAAGTAAGAAATGGGTGGTCAATGGTGTTAGGAAAACGGATACTGACGGCAGTCTGCGGGTTGCCGCTGGTACTTTGGCTTGTGTATGCAGGCGGTTGGTATTTTGGGTTGGCAATTTCCCTGACTGCCCTGGTATCTTGGCTTGAATACTGCCGCATGCTGCGACAGATTGAACTGCATCCATGGCAAAGCTTGGGGATTTTATACAGCTTCCTGTTGCCCCTATGTGTCTGGCTGGGAAACTCGCAGGAAATGGTGTTCTTTTTGGTAGTGCTGTTCTTGGTGAATGGAGCGCGTTTAGTGGTGCAAGCGGCGAGTTTTTCGCCTGCAGACGCCTTTGCGACAGTGTTCGGCGTCATGTATGTACCGTTGCTGCTTGCCTTTTTCGTAGCACTGCGTATGTATTTGCCTGAAAATGCAGTTTTACCGGCCGCGCCTTTTCTATCTCAATGTGCAGGCTATGTCTATTTGTCATTTATTGGAACCTGGGCCAGTGATACTTTTGCTTATTTTATTGGTTCCCGTTGGGGCCGACGAAAACTGTGTCCTGAGATCAGTCCCGGGAAAACAGTGGAAGGCGCTTTGGGCGGTTTAGGGGGCACCTTACTGGTTGTTGGCTGGTTGGGGAGTGCCTTTGCCGGCTTGCAATTAGAACAAGCGCTGTTATTGGGCTGCCTAATCGGCGTGGCGGCTCCGGTTGGCGATTTGGTGGAGTCTCGTTTGAAACGGTATGCCGGCGTTAAGGACTCTGGGGCGATTCTGCCGGGGCATGGCGGCATGCTGGACCGGATTGACAGCTTGCTGTTTGTAGTACCGGTCGTGTATTTTTATATTGGCGCTCGCAGTTTGTTTTTTTTAGGATAGGAGAATATACATGCGACAACGGATTGCTTTACTGGGAAGTACCGGTTCGATTGGCTGCCAAACTTTAGATGTGGCCGCAGCACATCCCGAAGAATGTGAAATCAGCGTATTGGCTGCTCACAGTCGCGATGAATTGTTGGAAGAGCAGATTCGCAAATTTCAGCCGGCGTATGCGGTGCTAAGCGATGAAAATGCTGCATTGCGTTTAAAAGCCCGCTACGAGGGGCCTACGACCATTTTAAGCGGTGACAAAGCGATAGAAGAACTGGCAGCATCAAACGAAATTGATACGGTGGTAACGGCTCTTGTCGGCTTTGCAGGGTTAAAGCCAACCTTAGCCGCCATTAAAGCTGGTAAAAAAATTTCCCTGGCCAATAAGGAAACGTTGGTAGCGGCTGGGGAATTGGTTACGGCTGAAGCGAAAAAGTACGGTGTGGACATTCTGCCTGTCGATAGCGAGCACAGCGCCTTGTTTCAGTGCCTGCATGGCGAGTCGCCGAAAGAGGTGCACAAGCTCCTCATTACTGCCTCGGGAGGCCCTTTCCGAGGCAGGAGTAGGGAGCAGTTGGCAAAAGTAACCTTGCAGGAGTGTTTGCAGCATCCGAATTGGTCTATGGGCCGCAAAATCACCGTGGATTCGGCGACTCTAGCCAATAAAGGGCTGGAAGTGATTGAGGCGCGTTGGCTTTTTGATGTGTCTTACGATCAGATTGAAGTGGTGGTGCATCCGCAGAGTATTGTGCATTCCATGGTAGAATTCAGCGACTCCTCAGTGTTGGCTCAAATTGGTTATCCTGATATGCGTCTGCCAATACAGTATGCTTTGTTTTATCCACGGCGTCTGGAAGCTTCGTGGCAGCGTTTAGATTGGAAGACCGTCCGTACGCTGACCTTTGAACCGCCTGATGTACAAGCGTTTCCGCTTTTGGCGACTGCCTTTGAAGTCGGCAGAGCCGGGGGAACGTACCCTTGCGTGTTTAATGCCGCCAACGAAGTGGCGGTAGAGGCTTTTTTGCAGGGACAAATTTCCTTTTTGCAGATTACGGAAATTGTTCAAAAAGTGCTGTCTCAATATAAAGGAGGCAGTGCGGCGGAGTTGGCAAGCATTTTAGCGGCAAACGACTGGGCGCGTCAAGCTGCAGCAGTTTGCTGCAGTCAGGCGAATTAAGGAGGGAAACGGATTGGGAGGACATGGAAGTTCGCTATTGGCAACCATTCTGCTGTTTGGCTTGCTGATTTTGGTTCATGAATGGGGACATTTTATTACGGCGAAACTAACCGGTATGTGGGTTAAAGAATTTGCTATTGGTTTTGGTCCCAAGCTAATCAGTTGGCGGATGGGAGAAACACGCTATTCCTGGCGGGTCATTCCTTTAGGCGGGTTTAACAATATCGCCGGCATGCACCCAGACGAAGAAATCGATGAACTGGGCGATATGAGTGAAGAGGAGTACCGCAAGCGGGCTTTTTACGCTAAGTCGGTTTGGGCGCGCATGCTGGTCATTGCGGCTGGTTCGATTATGAATTTGCTGCTGCCGGTCATTTTGTTCACGTTGGTTTTTGTCTTTTCCGGTATTGATCGTCCGGTGGAGGCGCCGATTGTCGGGCAGGCGATGGCAGGGCATCCAGCTGCGCAGGCAGGCCTGGAAAAAAACGATCGGATTGTCCGGATTCAAGGTCAGGATATTGCTTCCTGGAAGCAGATGGTGGAGACGCTGCAGCAGGTCGGCGCCGCTACTGAGGGCAAGGGGCTTGCCGTCGAGTATGAGCGGACTTTGCCTTCAGGGGCTGTAGAACATCGAACTGCGCAGGTTTACCCGGAAAAAGACGGCGCCAATGGACGTGTGCTTATTGGCGTGGCGGCTAAACTAGAAAACTATCAACCAGGTATTGTCGAGTCGTGCGGACTGGCGGTGCAACAGACGGTGGCTGTTGCGGCGATGATGGTCAAAGGCTTGGCCAAAATGATTACCGGTCAAGCTGCCGCTGATGTGGCGGGACCGATCGGCGTGGCTCAGATGGCCTGGGAAGTGGCTCAAAACGGTCTGATGAAGCTGCTTGGCTTTGGCGCTTTGCTAAGTATTAATTTGGGGATTATCAATTTACTGCCCATCCCGGTATTGGATGGCGGTCATATAGTGGCATTGCTCATTGAAGCGGTCCGGGGGCGGCCGATCAGCAAAGAACGTTTGCAAATGGTGCAGATGGCAGGTTTGTTACTGCTCTTGCTGATTATGGTGTTTGCAACCTTTAAGGATGTGCTGAGGTTGAATTTGTTTTAGAGACTCAGTGGTCAAACGGTAGAGTAAAGAGGAGGCGAATAGGGAGATGGCTGAAATGCAGACGTTGACCTATGAACGACGAGATACCCGGCGTTTGATGATTGGCACGGTCCCGGTAGGCGCAGGAGCGCCAATCACGGTGCAGTCCATGACCAATACTAAAACGCAGGCAGTGACGGAAACGGTAGAACAAATCAGCCGTTTGACGGCAGTTGGCTGCGATTTGGTGCGGCTGGCTGTGCCTGATAGGGAGGCTGCTAAAGCCTTGGCGCAGATTAAGCGCCAAGTGCAGGTTCCGCTGATCGCCGATATTCACTTTGATTATCGTTTGGCGTTGGCGGCTTTGGAAAGCGGCGTGGATGCGCTGCGGATCAACCCCGGCAATATTGGCGAAGCCAAGTATGTACGCATGGTGGTGGACGCTGCCAAGGAACGGCAAGTGCCGATCCGTATTGGCGTGAATGCAGGATCTTTGGATAAGCGTATTTTGGCTAAATATGGCGGCCAAGTTACCGCCGCAGGCATGGTGGAAAGTGCGATGGAGCACATTCGCTTGTTGGAAGAGCTGGACTTTTACGATATAAAGATATCCTTAAAAGCCCATGATGTACCGCTTACCTTGGCGGCTTACCGTTTAATGAGCCAGACGGTTAACTACCCCTTGCACCTAGGGGTTACAGAGGCGGGAACCATCCGCTCCGGTGTAATTAAGTCCGCCGTGGGCATTGGCGCTCTGCTGGCCGAGGGGATTGGCGACACCTTCCGAATTTCCTTGACCGGCGATCCGGTGCGCGAAGTGGAAGTTGGCAATGAGATTTTGAAATCCCTTGGCATGAAAGAATATGGACCTACGCTCATTTCCTGTCCGACTTGCGGACGCTGCAATATTGACTTGGAACAATTGGCGCAAACCGTCGAAGAGCATTTAAAACAAGTAAAAAAGCCGCTAAAAGTGGCAGTTATGGGTTGCGCCGTCAATGGGCCGGGTGAAGCCCGCGAAGCGGATATCGGTCTTGCCGGCGGCAAAGGGGAAGGTCTTATTTTCCGCAAAGGCGTGATTGTGCGCAAAGTCGCGGAAGCAGAATTAATGAAAGCATTTTTAGAAGAATTGGAACAATTGCTGAAGGAGGAACCCTGATTATGCGTGCATCCAAATTATTTGCCCCGACGTTGCGAGAAGTTCCGGCGGAGGCTGAAGTTGTCAGTCATCAGCTGATGCTGCGCGCCGGTATGCTGCGGAAAGCGGCTGGCGGTATTTATAACTATTTGCCTCTTACTTGGCGAGTTTTAAAGAAGATAGAGGCCATTGTCCGAGAAGAAATGGATGAGGCCGGCGGCCAGGAGCTGCTGATGCCGATCATCCAACCGGCGGAGCTGTGGCAGGAAACCGGCCGTTGGGATGTGTACGGAGACGAAATGTTTCGCCTCCAGGATCGACATGGCCGTAATTTTTGCCTGGGGCCTACGCACGAGGAAATGATTACAACGCTGGTGCGTTCGGAAGTGCGCTCCTATCGTCAGCTTCCGTTGATGCTCTACCAGATCCAAAACAAATATCGTGATGAAATTCGGCCGCGTTTTGGCTTGATGCGGGGACGCGAATTTATTATGAAAGATCTGTATTCCTTTGATCGCGATGAAGCCGGCTTAGAGGTAAGCTACCGCAAAATGTATGATGCGTATACGCGCATTTTTAATCGCTGTGGCTTAAAGTTCCGGGCGGTAGAAGCGGACGGCGGCGCTATTGGCGGTACCGGAACGCATGAGTTCATGGTCATCGCTGAATCCGGCGAAGCGGCGATTGTCTTCTGCCCTGATTGCGAATATGCAGCCAATGTGGAAAAGGCGGAAGGTCAGGTACTGCCTAGTAATACGGAACCCTCTTCGCAAGATCTGACTCCGGTGGCTACGCCTGGCAAGCGCTCTATTGAAGAGGTGACAGCCTTTTTAAAAGTCCCTGCAGAGCAGACCATCAAATCCATTGCCTTCCGCACGGAACATGGGCTGGTGGTTGCCTTGGCGCGCGGTGATCATGAAATTAACGACGTGAAGGTGCAAAACTTGGTGGGCGCCATTCAAATCGAACTGGCGGATGAAGCGGATATTCAGCGGGAACTGGGCAGTGTCGCTGGATTTTTGGGTCCTGTGGGACTGGCCGGAAAATGTACAATTGTTGCCGATAGCAGTGTTATGAATTTGCATGATGCTGTGTGCGGCGCTAATAAGCCTGATGAACATTTGCTCCATGTAGAGCCTTCGCGGGATTTCAAGCCGGATCAAATTGCGGATCTGCGCATGGTAAAAGCCGGCGAGCCTTGTCCGCGTTGCGGCAGTGCGTTGGCGACCGCCAGAGGCATTGAAGTGGGCCAGGTATTCAAGTTGTTTACTAAATACAGTGAAGCGCTAAAGGCGACTTTCCTGGATGAAAACGGCAAAGAAAAACCCATGGTCATGGGTTGCTACGGCATTGGCGTCAGCCGGACCATGGCGGCTGCTATTGAGCAGCACAATGACGCTGACGGTATCATTTGGCCGGCGGCGATTGCGCCGTTTCAGGTAGCGGTTGTGCCGATCAATACCAAAGATGAAGCGCAACTGCAGCTGGCGGAGCGCATTTACGGCGAGTTGAAAGCGGCTGGGGTTGATGTGCTTCTTGATGATCGCAATGAACGGCCAGGCGTTAAATTTAAAGACGCGGATCTGATTGGCTATCCGGTACGTATTGCTCTTGGGCCGAAGGCGTTAGCCGAAGGTATGGTGGAAATCAAATGCCGTCGCGATGGTCAGGTTTTGCTGGTGCCGCAAACGGAATATTTACAAAAAGTACAGGAATTGCTCGCTGGCCTGTAAGGGGAAAAGTCAATTAACAACCGGGAACTGTTTTGGTGACAGTTTCCGGTTGTTTTTGTTAAAAAGTAGAAAATGTATTTTCAGAATACTGCCTGTATTACACTGGATATGGATAGGAGCCGGAAAAAGTAGTAACAAATACAGCGGATAGTGCGATAAACGACGAATTTTACTTGTCTTTTTCAAGGTGACAATGGTATAATGTCTACCATATAAAGATATTTATATTTTAAAAATGATATGGAGGGGTTTGCTTTGGCAGAGCAAAAATCTGTTTTTTATTTGGTCCGTGAAGAAATTTTACCAGAGGCAATTAAGAAAACCATTAAGGTAAAGGATATGCTGAAACGCGGCGAAGCGCGGACGATCAATGAAGCGGTGGAAAAAATGGAGTTAAGCCGCAGCGCATATTACAAGTATAAAGATTATGTTTTTCCTTTTTATGAAGCCAGCCAGGAGAAAATCATTACTTTGTCGCTGCTTTTGGATCACAAATCAGGCGTACTGTCCCGTGTGCTCAATACCATTGCAGGAGAGCGTGGCAGCGTGTTGACGATCAACCAGGGCATCCCGCTGCAGGGAGTGGCTAATGCCAGCATTTCCATTGAAACTGCGGATTTGAAGATTGATCTGGAGGCGTTGATGGATAAATTGCGCATGGTAGATGGCGTAAAACGCATCGAAATTTTAGGACAGGTTTGAGAAGCTAAGAGATAAAGACGCTAAGGAAAAAAGCGGCCGGGCAGGACCGAGGGAGGAAATGTGAGATGAAAGATTGTATTCAAGTCGGCATGCTTGGTCTAGGAACGGTTGGAACCGGCGTAGCCAAAGTGCTTTGTCAAAATGGCGCTAGTATTGCGCATAAGGTGGGTAAACCCATTGTTTTAAAAACCGTGCTGGTGCGTGATGTGCATAAAGAGCGCTCCTTGCCGCAGCCAGTTCAAGTTACAGATAAAGTGGAAGACATTTTAAACGATCCCGAGATTGATATTGTCATTGAAGTCATGGGCGGCGAAGAGCCGGCTAAAGACTATATGCTGCGCGCTATGAAGGCCGGAAAGCATGTTGTGACGGCCAATAAGGACGTAGTGGCTCAACATGGTAAAGAACTCTTTGCGGCTGCCGAGGAAGCGCAGGTAGACTTTTTGTTTGAAGCCAGCGTAGGCGGCGGTATTCCGATCATTAGGCCCTTGAAGCAGTGTCTCGCAGGCAATCATATCTATGAAGTGATGGGCATTGTTAACGGAACGACCAACTATATGCTGACCAAGATGACCCAAGAAGGGCTAGATTTTGCGGATGTGCTGGCCGAGGCCCAGGCCAAGGGCTATGCGGAAGCGGACCCGACGGCAGACGTAGGCGGTCTTGATGCAGCGCGTAAGCTTGCGATTCTTGCTTCCATTGCCTTTAACGCCCGGGTTACCTTTGATGATGTCTATGTAGAAGGAATTACCAATATCTCCAGTGAAGACATTGCCTATGCTTCTGAGCTGGGATATGTTATTAAACTGCTCGCGATTGCCCGCGAAGAAGAAGGGCGCATCAGCGTGCGCGTGCATCCTACGTTTTTGCCGAGCAGTCATCCTTTAGCCAATGTGAATGACGTGTACAATGCGGTGTTTGTACGCGGAGACGCTGTTGGCGAAGCCATGTTCTACGGGCGAGGCGCAGGTGAGATGCCTACAGCCAGTGCGGTGGTAGGTGATGTGATTGATGCAGCCCGGAATCTATATCGCGGCGCTTCCGGGCGCATTTTGTGCACTTGCTTTGAAGATCGTCCCATTCAGCCTATCAGTGAGACAAAGGCGCCTTATTTTATCCGGCTGTTAGTTCAAGATCAGCCAGGGGTATTGGCGGCCATTGCCGGCGCTTTTGGCGCCCAGCAGGTTAGCTTGAATTCGGTTATTCAGAAGCGTAAAATTAACGGTTGCGCAGAATTGGCGGTTATAACGTATGAAGTGCCCGATTCTTGCGTGCAACTGGCGCTTAGCACGATGCGCGGCATGTCGGTGGTAAGCGAAGTGCGCAGCGTAATTCGCGTAGCTATGGATTAAACGAAGTAAGGCGGGGCTGCCGAATCGGCAGCCCCGTTGGATTTTAACGGTGGAGCAAGGAGGCAGTATCCATGCAAAAATACATACGTGTGTTGGTTCCGGCGACGACGGCCAACTGCGGACCGGGCTTTGATTGTCTGGGTATGGCGTGTACTTTGTACAATGAGGTGACCGTGAAGGCCCATTATGGCCAAAGCGGCCTGGTTATGTGCGTGCAAGGTGAAGGGGAAGCTTTTATCTCCAAAGGTAAAGATAATTTGTTTTATAAAGCGCTACAGTGCGTATTTTCTATGGCAGGAGAGCCCATTCCCGCTCTGGAAATCGTGATGACCAATCGCATTCCTTTGTCTCGCGGCCTTGGCAGCAGCGCTGCGGCTATAGCCAGCGGTTTGGCAGCGGCGAATGCTTTACTGCAGAATTCTGTGCTTAATGATCAGCAGTTGCTGGCCTTGGCTACGGAAATGGAAGGCCATCCTGATAATGTCGCTCCGGCGTTATTTGGCGGCATTACCGTTAGCATCATGGATGGGCAAAATCCGTATACGCAGCAGTTGCCAATTGAAATTCCTCTACGCATGGTTGTGGCTATTCCTGACTTTCATTTGGCGACGAAAAAAGCAAGAGAAGTGCTCCCGCAAACGGTTCCCTTGCAAGATGCCGTGTATAATGTTTCCCGTGCCGCCTGGCTGGTAGCCAAGTTGGTAGTCGGAGATGCTGAGTCACTGGGACTTGGCTTTGGCGATCGTCTGCATCAGCCCTACCGGCAGCCCTTGATTCCGGGTATGGAGGGCGTCTTGGCTGCAGCACGCCGTGAAGGCGCCTTAGGAGCTGTTTTGAGCGGCGCTGGTCCTTGCTTAATGGCATTTGCTACGGAGAAGGAAGAAGCTATCGGCGAAGCCATGGTAGAAGCCTTTGCTAAGGCGAATATTACCTCGCGCTATCTGATTTTAGATCTTGACCATCAGGGCTGCCAGGTGGAAGAGCTGCCACTATAAAAAGCGGCGGGAAACTACTTAGAATCAAGAGTTTGCTATTGACTTTCTTTGCATAGAAAGGTACAATATGTTTCGTGGAATCTCGGGGCGTAGCTCAGCTTGGTAGAGCGCTACCTTGGGGTGGTAGAGGTCGCACGTTCAAGTCGTGTCGCTCCGACCATATTTTAACCCCATAAACAAAGGACCTGCAGCATGCAGGTCTTTTTTTATTATGTTAATGTTGGGCCCTGAAATGGGCCCTAAAGCTTTTTTTGAGCATAAAAACAGGGCCCACTCAGGGCCCTAAAGTGAATATTATGCATGCTCGGCTTTTCTTTTTTCAGCAACTTTCAATTTTATATCATCTAACACGGTTTGCATGACTACTGCAGATTGCTTTTCTGCAGACTGCAATTCATGGATATAGGTCTTCATGGTAAAGGACTTGTCAGCATGCCCTAATTTCGCGCTGACAGCCGCTAGGTCGACTCCAGCGTTCAAGAGGTAGCTACCACTCATGTGACGGAACTTGTGGGGGCTGATGGCCGGCTCAATGCCATTCTCACGGCAAAAGACTTTGGCGAAGGTAGTGAAGGAGTGTGGATGTCCAACACTTCCATCACGTTGGGGGAATACCCAGCGATCTTCGGCGATGGGATTGTCTTTAAAATCGACTATCTTCTTTCTCTTTTTATATTTTTTAGCTTCAGTTATTACTTCTTCTTGCCATAGCATAAACATGGCTGTCAGATCTGAAGGCATAGATAATTTTCGATAAGAGTTGTCTGTTTTGGTATCCTTAATAATGATCCCTTTTTTCGGTACATATACGGCTGCTAGTTCAATGGATAGCGTTTGTTCTTTTAAATCGACGGCGCCCCATTTTAATCCAAAAATTTCTTCGCGCCGTAGGCCCAATGAGAAAGCTAAGCTTACCCATAGTTTGTGTTTCAGTATCTTGTGTTTATCAAGAGCGTTAAAGAATTGATGCAGATCGTCTTCGGTCGGCATCTTTTTTTGTGTCTTGCTTAGTTTTGGCAATTTCACTTTTTCGCAAGGATTGGAAACGATAAACTCCCATTGATAGGCTGCAGACATGATTGTCTTTAATACGGACGCATGTTTTCGGATGTAGGCAGGGGAGAGCGGCGTGTTGTTTTCAGAGGCGGTTGGTTTTTTAAGCTGATCGTAGAACGAGAGGATATGGCGTGGTTCAATTTTATCAATCTGCAGATGACCAAGAGCTAATTCAATTCTTGTAAAAACATCAGACGTTAACTCCTGGGTGGTAACCTCATGATGTTCTTCCGAGTAGTGAGTTTTCCAATATTGGTAAAACTCACTGAGCGTCATGCGTTTTGCATTTGGGTCTAAGGCTTTGCCTTTTAGAATCTCAGCTTTGAACAGAACCCATTTATTTGCGGCATCCTGCTCGTCAATGGCAGTGACATTAGTTCGGTAAACCTGCTGCTTGTGAACCACAGTGAGTCGGTACGATGAATCACCACGGCGTTCTATTTTTTTTGGCATAATGAATCCTCTCTGTTGTGTTAGACAAAAACGATAATTTTCTAGAAAGGTACTTTTATATAAAAGCATAAATATGTTTTTACTCAAAAGCACCTTTATGCTATAATGAAAAAAAGGGGTCAGCATTGTGCGGCCGGCAAGCCATCATCACCTTCGGGTGTTGGTGGTTTCTTGCTTTTAAGGTATCAATTTTATACCTCTACCTACTATGTTATTTGGATAACCACGAATTTTAGATCTTAGTGAAAGATAAGCCCTGTTTTCTCGCATCTTATTCTCATTAATTGCCGCCCGAATTAAGGTGCTACAGCAAAGGTCTGAAATTTCTAGACCAACGTAGCTTTTTTGATTATCACACGTTCTTTTTGGATTAAAATATACTCCAGCTATTTTTGAAAAAGAATTTTTACCAAGATAATAATTACCATGTTTTATGATTTCCTTGAGATGTTTTAAGACTTCGCCATCTTCTTTTTTTCCTCTAGACTCTAAAACAACAATTGCTTTTGAATCGCCTTTGACGTCATAAACAAATCTTTCGAGCATAAACTCTGCAGCTACACTATAAGGAGGCTTTCTTGTTTCTTTAGGTCCGTACTGTTTTGCGTATTTGTATTTATCTACTACACACGCTACTAGTTTAAAATTAGCTGATGATATAATTTTCCCGATGTCTGCCGATAGTGTCTGGTGGCAAATCACGTTTTTAGAAAATGCTCCTTTGTGAGATTTTATTTCGGTTGAATGAAAACACACGCGACATGGAATCTCTGAGTTTTTCATTGCGAGTAAGTGTTTGCCATCAGGAGGCCAATGCCTTTCTTTTAAGGTTTTAACTTTTTCTAAAATTAATTGATGGTCATCCATGTGAAAAATGGAGCCGCAAAGACCAAAATATCTTTTTTCATTATCTGGGATAATTCTATTTCTAAGACAATAATCAACATGCTTAAAGCTTGTTTCACCATACTCATCAATAAATAATGCGTGTTTTATGTTTCTAGGAATTGAATCAACAATTGTCGGGCGTGAACTCCAGTCTGGTAATGGCAAAATGTTCACTCCTTGTTTAACCGCATCCAGGCGGTTTTTATTTTTATAGCGATTGTACCTTTTCAACTATCAATCTAGCTTTCTTAAAGCTATCGCTGTGCCTATGCATGATTTCAAATCGTTTTTGATCTCCAGGGTTAATTCGTTCCAGAGAATTAGTAAAAGCGGTGTCGAGCACATTACCATTATCATCTAAGTACTCTGCCCGAATGTTGAAGTAACCGATCGGAGCGGTGCCGGTATTTTTTACGTTGCCGTTAATTTTTGAGAATCCGTAACCATCAACTTTCCAGGTCCAGCCTTCCTGTATAGATAGGCTTCTTGCAGTTGATTGGGTAGACGAAACTGCAGTGGAGGCTGCCGTTGGCTTAGCAGGAGAAGAGTACATATTAGAACGGTCTGTTGAGACGGCTTGGAAGATGAAATATATTATTAGAACGGCCATTCCAATGAAAGCAAAGAATTTTGCTGGATTTGGTTTGGCTTCTTTTGGCTTTTCAGGCAAGGATAGTGTCTCTTGTTGAATGAGGGAGACTATTTCTTCTTTACTTTCGCCGTTGGCTTTCTCACCAGTAGAGATATTTTTGGCGCAGTTTGGGCAATATATCCAGTCTTCTTTGACTTCTTTCCCGCAATATGGGCAATGCACAATTATTCCCCCTTAAGGTTTTTACCGCAGTTAGGGCAGAATGAAGGTGAGCCCTCGTAATATTTTCCGCAGTAAGGGCAGAGGGATGGTTTTTGCTGCAGCAATGACGGTGGCGAAGATTTTTTAGGGCGCATGATGAAATACAATGGAAAGAATATAATCCACAACATGATGACGCCAACAGCCCAAAGAACAGGACTGGAGCTATTGCGATCTTTTGCATCACTATATACCCAAGCAGCACAAATGATAAGAAATACAATTCCGATCCATTCCATAAAAACACACCTTTCACATTGTTATGTTATAAAAAAGCGCGGACTAGCCTTGCGAGCTGCCGCGTTTAGTTGTTTTAGATAGCTACTGCATTCGATTGCTGTAAAGACGTCTCAAGAATGTCTGCTTTTTGATATTATATGATAACATGTTAAACTCGTCTCGTCGGCATGGGATAAAGGTCTTGATACATGGTCGAGAAACGAGGTGATACTCGTGTAAGAAATTCATGATTTAGTTAACCACCCAGGGAGGGTGGTTATTTTTTTTGCCGACTAGGGGAGGTGATAGATTTCAAATAGCGTACTCAACACAAATTTATTGGAGGCGGTTGGATTGTCAGAAGATACGGAGCAGAAAATACGGCAACTCATTGTACGTAAGATGTTGCAACGAATTATCGCAAAGACAAAGCATAAGCCTTAATCATTTGCATGATTACCTCCCGGTCTTTGGCTGGGAGGTCCAATAACAATTCTACAACTGTTTCTAATAGCTCTTTTTGCTGCTCATCGGGCGGCATTTTTTTATATATTTCTAGGGCTTCGTGTTCCTCCGGAGAAAGATCCATTGTTTCTGCTTCTTTGATTATTTCGTCAGCAAAATAAGTGGATTCTTCTCGGAGCATGAGTGGAACTTTTGCTTGCATTTCTACTGGAGAAGGATGCGGCAAAAATGATTTTTTTTCAGTTGATACGCCAAGAAGATAGTCTGTCGAGACATCAAAGTACGATGCTATTTTGGTTAAAGTTTCTAAATCAGGAGAACGCTCTTCTCTTTCATACCTATTATAAGTCACTCTATTTATTTTTAGATCATCGGCAACTTCGGACTGTAATTTGTTGTTTTCATCACGCAAGCTTTTTAATCTTGAACCAATCACTAAAGTCACCATCCTTTTGTAGTATATATCATACACATGTGTACATTTTACCATATTGGTAAAATGTACATAAAAAATGTACCAAAAAGGAAATAAAAGCATTGACTATTACCAAAATGGAACATATAATAAAATTACCGAAAAGGTAATAAGGAAGGTGGTGGTAACATGAATGATATTTTAAAAAAAATAAGAAAGATGCGTGAAAGTAGAGCGTTAACGTTAGGAAATATGGCAACAGCAATTGGGTACTCTAGCGCAAAAGGATATCGAGATGTAGAAATTGGGAAAACTAAATTGACGGTTGAGTGTTTACAACGGATTGCAGCGTACTTCGAAGTGTCAGTTGAATATTTTTTTGAGAATAAAATTACCGATATGGTAAAAGACAAAGGGCCTACTACAGAAGCTTAGTTTTTTCAAGAAGTGAATTGAAAAAATGAAAGTTAGTAACCTATTCGCAAAATACGACAAGACAGATATTTTCTTTATCTACCGATAGCAGTTCAACTTTATTTACGAAAAGCTCTTTGCCAGTTCGATGGGATTTTACTGTATCACCTTCTTGAATGTCTTCGTTAACAAAGGTATTGAGCGTTTTGTTACTAGGGGAAATTGCCTTAATCGTATGAGAGCAGGAGCCATTTCGTATGACAGAATAGGTTTCCAACGTTTCATCGTTCATAAATAGAGAGATGAAATGCTTCGCACGAATGATTCCTTGTTTGTCCTCGTATTGCTCTATGTGATTATTGAGTACCATTCGAACTTCGTTACTTAAATTGCGGCAATTTTTGGCGGCAATAACTTTTAACTTAAATACGGCTTTATCGCTCAAGCGAATGGTAGGCTTTTTAAAATTCTGCGCCATAAGTTTCCTCCTAAACGATGTCAAAATCACTATAGCATTGTTTAAGAAAAAGGAGAAAATCAGACGGCTATGAGGGGTTCGAGAGGGGGCCTTGAGACGTCTGTTTTTAAAAAGAAACCCGCCGGTGGGCGGGTGTGAAAGGTGGCGAGGCTGAGCCTCTAGTTAGATTGTATATTACGGGCGGTGGTAATTGGATACTAAAATTTACCACAAGGAGGTGAACGAACCATGGATATTGTGATGATTGATTCCGTAGGTGATATGTTGAATTTGGCAATCAGCCTATACGGCCTTCCGCCAAAGGCAGTAGCACTTGAGATGGAATGTTCCATTAGCCACATGTACCGAGCTTTAAAAGATATTAAGTCGGTACCGATTAAGGTAAGACAAAAACTTTCAAAAATCAATGTTGTTGCAGCATCGGCGGTGGCAATGGAGGCAACCGGGTTTAAGCGTATCTTTGGCTTTCAGCAGGTTGACCGGCATGTGCAGTCAATGATCTTGCGGATGCGGCAAAAAAATAAAGAAGCATCCGAGCGCATGGAAGCATTGCCGGGGCTACTGTTGGATAAAAACTGTCGTGAAGACCTGTCTCCAGAAGAACATGCCTTTGTATACGAGACGGCGTTGGTGCTTTCTGACCAAATAAATTACACCTTAAACCTAGTCATGGAATTGGAAACAAAATACCGTCTAGGGTTAGCGGGAGAGCTGCAAAAAGAAAAAAGACCACTCGGCGCGGCAACGCCAAATGGTCCATTGGAAAATCAACAATCTAAGTATATCATGAAAAAACAATTTTCGCCAAGAATCATCTTGGATAAATAGGAGGCATTGCAATGCAAACTGTTGATGAATTTGCTGCAAGTATTGGCCGAACCGTCAATACGGTAAATGCATGGATTTATAAGCATGGCCTGCCTGTGGTGCGAATTGGCCGGCGGGTATATGTCCGGGAAGTAGATTATGAGAAATGGACTGCATCGCTTGTTCAAGTAGGGAATTATCGCAAGCATGTAGAGTTTATCGAAGTGGCTCCAAGACCGGCGGTGAATCCGCGGATTGCTTCCAAGATTCAAAGAATCTACTAAAGGGGGCGGGGCAATATGAAGCCTGAATTTGAACGGTTTGAATGCGATGGCGATGTTATCGATCATGGAAGCTCGCTTAGCCTCAATTTTGTATATGATGACTGGTGCGCTTTTCTGAGTCTTGGTATTGGCGAAAAGGGCTATTACGGGCACTGGCTCAACGGCAAGTATAGCGGCAACTTGACCAGAGACGAAGCGAAGATGCTGCTTATGAAGCTGCGATGAAAGGAGGTGAAAAAATGGAAAACACGCAAACCCGGATGGAAGAAGTACACAAAGCGTTGGCGGAGTTTATCGTCAATGCGACTAAAAAAGATGCCCCTGGCTACGCGGTCCAGGCGCTGCCAGAGGCGGTGAAAGCTTTTGCTGAGTTGGGTGGTAAATTAAGTCTTTGTCCGCTAAGTACAAAAGTGGAAGTTAAAGCAGTTGATGCTAGCCAAATGAAAAAGTTCTTAGCTAGTCAAGCAGAGAGGAAGCAATGATTTGATCCGAATAAACCGTTAGCACATTTACATTCACCACGTTAGTTGTTCCGACTTGTTGAATAGATACGTTTTTTAGTGGAATAACATATCCTTCTAACGGAACATCCTCAAGGGGAAGGCTGGAAAATTCACTTAATATTTTTGGATCATACTCTCCGGTTATCGTTCCCGCGGCAGTAACAAAAAACAGTTTCTTGCCTTCTTCTTTCGCTATTGAAACTTTAGCAAAAAGCATAATCTGTTTTCCTTCGTTCATCATTATCACCTCCCTTCTAAATTTCACTTCGGGAGCGTGATGGAAAATCCTTCAAAAAGAAAAGCCATTCAGCGCAGCAACGCCGAATGGCCCATGAGAAAACTAACAAATCAAGTATACCACAAAAAAATAAAGTGACAAAGGGAGGCTATGTCGTGAGTGAAGAATATTTGCTTTCCTTCCGAGTTCATAAGGTATTTGAGAATGGTATTACTTTTATCAATCCATCTTATGATACGGCTGTTCTATATTTCTCTGGATTTAGCGAAACACCTGGATGGGTGATGAAAAGAGACGGAAAACCGGTATTTATCAACCGCTTGCAAGCGAATATACTAGCAGGAATTTTATCAAAGCATGTTGACTCTGCTACCTCATTGACACGGACGGGGGTGAAGTCAGCGTGAAGAACATGTTTGTTGTTGCAGTGTTGCTGCTGGCTTATCTTTCCATCGGGGCAGCGGAGCCAGCACATCCAAATGATGCGGATCTGGTGACTGTAGTGCATGTGGTTCGGGCGGGAGATACGTTAGATGCTATCGCCGCCAAGTGCATGACGCAAAATACTGTAGTCGAAGATGTTCGTGAATTCAGGGAAAGCATCATTGAGCAAAACAAGGACGTCTTCGCCGATCGGCGGCAGCGGGCCATGCTCATGCCGGGAGATCGGCTGCAGATTAGTTATTTGGTGAGAGAAGGAGGGAACTAGATGCCAAACGTCAAGGAAGTTCTTTGCTGCCCGATTTGCGGCGCGGTTGGCCGTAAAACAAATCAGTATAAGTGGCTCACGTACATGCATTGCTCCAAATGCCCAAATGCTTGGATGAGCATGGATATGAGCTGCTTTAAAAAAGGAGGCGAAAAGCGTGCTGTATGCGCAGGTTGACCGCTGCCCGGAGTGCCAGAGTGAAGGCCGCAAGGTCAGTGACCACGGCGGGCGGGTGGCGCTGATGGAGTGCAAGCGTTGTAAATTTCGGTGGTCTTCTTTGATTACAAGAAAGGAAGGTACAAAACATGTCTGAGGTTGCGGTAAGCTTGGCTACGATTTGCGAAGGAGAGTTGGAGCAACAGTTCCAAGCGTTGATTCCGGCGTTACTCCAACGGTTAAAGCACGGTACTAAAACTGGGGTAACGATTAAGGTTGAATTTAAACGCATTCCTGATACGGCAACGATGGTCACTTCAAGTTTTAAAATTACGCCATCGTTCCCGGCTATTGCAAAATCATCTATTTGCACGGTTCTTGGCGATGGGAAGCAGATGGTAACGGAAGCCCCGGTGCAAAAGCCCAAAGTGGTAAATTTGTTTGACGAGAAAGGGGAATAAGAAAATGCAAGAACTTAATGTAACGGCTGCTGGTGATACTTTGATTGTGCGGGAGGGAAACGCTCCTGATATATTCCAGTATCAAGGCTATCATTATCAGGCTCATTCTGCGGATGCCTTTGTAAATTTGGTTGGAGATCGCGGCGCGGCTCCCGGCTGCATTATTGCTTATAACGATGCCGGTTTTCAGGCGATCATGGATGACTTTCTTCAAGAGCGCCCTAAAGACAAGGTTTCCTATGGTCTGACTAACTCTATTCAGTACCAAGAGTGGGAGCGCATCCTTAAAAATGGCGCTACGTTCCAACAAAAGCAGTTTCTTGATTTTCTGCGGCGGCGCGAACCTGGCGAGGTCGAAAACATGGAGTCGCTGGTTGCAGCCATCCAAAAATTCCGCTATGTCTCAACGGTCACCTTTGAAAGCGAGTTTGACGATCCCGATAATCGCTCTTTTGTTTTCAAAGTCGGCGATATGGAAGGTACCGTGAAACTGCCGCAATCCATCACTGTAAACATTGAAGTCTACAACGAGTCCGGATATACCATCCCCATGGAAATTGAGTTAGAAGTGGTTCGTCCAAAGTCAGAAGGAGACAAGCTTTGCTTCTCTCTTTCCTGCCCGAAGCTGGAGCGGTACTTAAAGCAAGCCTGGGAAAACGAAGTGAGCGATGTTCACGACAAGCTGGAAGGCAAGGGATTCCTAATCATAGCCGGTAAGTTGTACTAAGAAGAGGAAGGCCCAGGGAAACCTGGGCCCCTGTTTACCAGGGGTGATGCCATGAAATATTTAAGCGAGATCAATGCATTTTATGACTGGCTCGAAACGAATACGCTTGCTACTTCAGACATTGTAGTGTGGCATGCATTAATGCACATCTGCAATAAAGCTGGATGGCCGAGGCATTTCACTGTAGCCATGGACGTCATGAAAGTTAAAACAGGGCTTAAACGTGACACTCTCTATGAGTGCCGAAATAGGCTTCGCAACGCTGGGAGAATACGTTGGGATAGTCGCAAGGGAAATCAGAGTGCTATTTATGAGCTTATCCCGTTTGTGTCGGATATATCGACACAAACACCAACACAGCCACCCACACAAACGCCAACACAAACACCAGTGCAGTTACCTGCGCAAACACCCACCATTAATAGACTAGAAGAGAATACATCAGAAAAGAAGGATGATGAATTCTCGCAAGTGGTCAAGGGAGTAAGTGACGTGATGGGGCGGGCTATTCTTTCTCCGTTTGAAGCTGAGCAAATTGGCATGTGGTTAAACGAGTACCATTTCCCGCTTGTGATGGAGGCAGTACGTCAAGCTGGGCTTAACGGAGCAGCCAAGCCAATGCCATACATCGACACGATCCTGCTTGATTGGGGAAAGCGTGGCATTACGACGGTGGAAGCGGCGAGGGAAGCTGCACAGCAAAAGCAACTGTCAGCACGTCCGGGCGGGAAAAGGAAAAAAGAAAACTGGCGTGACCTACTTCCAAAGAGGGAGGAGATGTAAATAAATGCTAAGTATTGATGTTGTTGCAGACATGGTAGACAAGTGCAAGGCAAACTATCGGTCTGCAGCTTTTCTTGATCCAGAAGAACTCAAGGCCAAGGCGGAGCTTTGGCAAGAGATGTTTTCCAACGTCAATGAAGATTTGTTTGTGACAGCAGTAAACTTGGCAATACTTGAGTGTAGTGATTTTCCTAACGTTGCCAATATCCAAAAATCAATAAAAGACCTTACGAAAAAAGACAATGATATTCCTGGTATCGACGAACAAGATTCAAAAAAGCAGGAGTGGTCGGCTGAGGAACTGGAACGGGCCAAGCGGATCGCGATGCAAGCGAATCAAGTTGTTTCCCAGGGGCGCCACAAAGAGAGGCTTATGGGGAATGATAATTTTTCCAAAGCTGCAGCTTATGCCCGCAGAAAATGGCCGGAGTTGAGTGATGAGCGTATTTATAGCGGTCTTTGTTCCATCATGGAGGCAATGGAAACGGAAAACCAGTGTGCAGGTTGCAACGGAAGAGAGTGTCCTTACACATATTGCAAGACAGTGCTGCGGCTAGATTCGAGAACCGGAGCGATTACCACGGCCATGGCAAAATGCAGTCATCACCCAAAGTACAAGCCAAGGGCGGTGAGTGCATGAGACAGCAATATGGGACGCAAGCGGAAGTAGAGCGAACGCGCAAAGCACTGTCCGAATTTCACAAACTCAACAGCAAGCCGATTTTGACGCCAAAGGAGCAGCAGAAATATCGCCGCCTGCGGCATCGATTGGGCGGGTTAACGTGGTAGCGGTTACGCCTGATCGGGCGGGTAAGTTTCGGCGGCGTGGGTTTAGAGAGATTGGACGGTATTATCGGTTTGCTCAACTCAAACTGATTTATCTGGAGTACAGGAGGTAAAGGTTTTGAACAAAGTAATTTTGGTTGGTCGCCTGGCGCAAGACCCGGAGGTCCGCTATACGGCAAATGGAAAGGCCGTCGCTACATTCTCGCTGGCTGTTAGCCGCCGCGTAGGGCAAGGTCAAGAATCGACGGACTTTATTCCGATCGTGGCATGGGAAAAACTGGCGGAAATCTGCGGGAACAATCTCAGTAAAGGCCGCCGCATTCTCGTTGAAGGCCGTCTGCAAATTCGCTCTTACGAAGCGCAGGACGGACAGAAGCGCCGAGTCGCGGAAGTCATCGCGCAAAACATTGAGTTTCTTGATTCGCAGCGCAAAGATGTTCCTCAGCCGTCCGATCAGGACGCGCCGCAAGGGAGTCATACAGACGGTTTTGGGTTTGGACCAAGCATCCCGGAGGAAGATATCCCTTTTTAAAGCGGCCCCGGCATCGTAAGCGGATGACCGAACGGGCGGGGCGGAAAAGTAAAAAGAAGCGAAGGTGATGTGCATTGAATATGTTTCCAGAATTGATCGTGGATAACTTCGCCGGAGGGGGCGGGGCCAGTCTGGGAATTGAAATGGCAATAGGCCGGCACGTCGACATAGCAATCAATCACGATCCGGCAGCAATTGCCATGCATAAGAAAAACCATCCTACGACAGAACATTATTGCGAGTCGGTTTGGGATGTGGACCCGGTAGAAATTACAAAAGGATGGCCTGTATCTCTTTGTTGGCTCAGTCCTGACTGCAAGCATTTTTCTAAAGCCAAGGGAGGCAAGCCGGTAGAAAAAGCCATTCGGGGACTGGCATGGGTGGCGGTTCGGTGGGCTGCTACAGTGCGGCCGCGAGTGATTATCTTGGAAAACGTGGAAGAGTTTAAGACATGGGGGCCGCTACTGCAAGATGGCAAGCCGGACCCTGATAAAAAAGGCAAGACCTTCGGAGCTTTCGTAAATGCGCTGCGGAGGCAAGGGTATGCGGTAGAGTGGCGAGAGCTAAAGGCTTGCGACTACGGAGCGCCTACCATTCGCAAAAGGCTGTTCCTGATTGCAAGGTGCGACGGTAAACAGATTGTGTGGCCGAAACCGACACATGGACAGGGACTTATACCATATCGCACGGCTGCGGAAGTTATCGATTGGGAAATCCCATGCCCATCCATTTTCGAGCGCAGCAGGCCACTGGCGGAAAACACCATGCGGCGGATTGCAAGGGGAATTCAAAAGTTTGTGCTTGATAGCCCGGAGCCGTTCGTCATCAAGGTTAATCACCACGGCGAGGCGTTCCGGGGGCAAGAAATCGGAGAACCGCTGCAAACCATTACGGCGAAAAACGGATGGGGAATTGTTACTCCCTATATCACAAAAGCTTACGGCGGAAATTATCAAGGAGCCGGCGCAGATATGGAAAGCCCGCTTCCGACGATAACTACCAAAGACCACAATTTCCTTGTAGCTCCCACGCTGATCCAGTACCATGGCGAGCAATCAGCGCGGGACGTGAGAGGCCAAGACTTACAAAGGCCGCTGATGGTGGTTGATTCTTCTCCAAGGTATGCGCTGGTTAGCAGTTTCCTGACCAAGTTTTACAATACGAACATAGGCAGCGACATGCGGCAGCCGGTGCCAACGATTACGGCAACCGGTCAGCATATAGGTGAGGTAAGGGCGTTCTTGCTCAAGTATTATGGAACCGGAGAAGGGCAGAGTCTTTCCGATCCGCTGCACACGGTAACGAGCAAAGAGCATTTCGGCCTGGTAACGGTAAAAGGCGAGCAGTACCAAATTGCCGACATAGGTATGAGGATGCTAGAGCCACGCGAACTTTTCAGGGCGCAGGGGTTCCCTGATTCGTACATCATAGATTTTGACGTGGATGGCAAGCGGTATAGCAAGAAAGACCAAGTAGCACGCTGCGGAAATTCAGTTTCTCCCGTTATACCAGCGGCGCTGGTGAGAGCAAACCTGCCGGATGTGTGCCGCGAGGAAGTACCGCAACGCATTGCAAGGAGGGCATAATTTATGAATCTCTTTGAACCAAAAGATGTCTCATATGACTTGGACCACTGGGCGCGTATTGCGGATCGCATGGCAGCCAGTGCTTATGCACAAAAGAATGGGAATCTGCAATTTGGTGTAACAGATGGTCGGAACAGTTATATCACAGTACAACTGGATAAAATTAAAGGTCCGGTTTACTACAGGACAGGTGAGCAAGATGTTCACTAACGAGCAAATGGCCTTTATAGCGGTTGGAGCGGCGTGGATCGGCGCGGCAGTGGGTATGGTAGCAACAAGCCTTTGCTCTACGGCTAAATGTGCAGATCGCCGGTCATATCGAGGGACGGAAATTGCTTATCAATCTCCGCCGCCACCGAAATATCCTCCTAAGCCGCCGAAGAGAGGCGGTGATGACGTTGCGTAAGCAGTTAAGACAGCACCTGCAACAGCAGTACAATCACGGACGCCAACGGCATAGTATGCCAAGCGACGCTCCTTTCGTTCCAGTACGTTTTACCAACGTTTACTGCCATCATTGCCAAAAGGTATTCACATCGCTGACGCAGCGGCATGCGGCACAGCATGGATATAAAACGCCGGAAGAAATGATCTTTTTGGGCGGGGCGGAGGTGCGTAATGGTTGAGTATCTACATGGGCGGGTAGTGGCGGCAACGCACGACGAGACATTTGATCGCGTAATTGAGCGGAACAAGAAGCATGGTTTTATTCCGGGCGGGAATATCCGCATTTATCCGGCACCAGTGCAGCCGCTTCCTGGAGCAATATGGTTTGAGTTTTACGCGGAGGTGCAGCGTGGACCGTGAGGAGCAAATTATTCGGGAGTACTTAGCACGGATCGAATCACTGAAATTGCGGGAACAAGAAATACGGCAGCTTGCATGGCAGGTTGTTTTGTCAAAAGGGGAGCCGGAGGAACTGCGGAGGTTGCAGGTGTATCTCCGGGAAACGGAATAGGGGGCGAGGTAATGAAAATTGTCTCGATTATCAACCTCAAAGGCGGCGTGGCTAAAACCATCACGTCGGCCAATATGGCGCATATACTTGCAACTGTCCACGGCCAGCGCGTGCTGCTGGTGGACAACGATAAGCAGGGGAATAGCTCAAAGTTTTATAAGCGCCACGGATACGAGCATCCAAGCTGCGCGGAGATATTGACCGAGCGGAACTATGATATCCGCAAGGCAATCCAGAAAACGGAATATCCGAATCTGGATATCATCACAGCCAACATGACACTGCTCAGCGCGAATCTAAAAATCATCTTAGACGTTAGCCGCCAGCAGCAGACCATTCTCAGAAAAGCATTGCAGCAGGTAGAAACGGAATACGACTTCTGCATAATCGACAACGCACCAGATATCAACATCAGCGTTATCAATGCCTTAGTAGCAGCGCAGGAAGTTATAGTGCCGATCAAGATTGACCAATTCGCTTTCGACGGCATGGAGCAGCTGCTGGAACAGTTTGAGGACGTGAAGGAGTTTAATCCGGGGCTGAAATTCTTAGGCTGCTTGGTGACAAGCTACAACAACAATGAGGTAAACAACCAAGGCAAAGAATATTTAACCAAGTATCCAATGTTCCAGACTCATATCCGCCGGACTGAAAAAGTAGACGAAAGCACATTTGCCTGCAAGCCAATCATGGAATACTCCCGCTGGTGCGGGGCGTCAAAAGATTATCTCTCATTTGTGGCCGAGTATTTGGAGCGTGTCCAACTTGGACACAAAGAAGCGAGCGTGTCCAACTTGGACACAAATGCAGGGGGCGGGGCGAATGGCAAGTAAATTTCGTCTCACCGACCTGCTCAATACTAACTCCAAGCCTGGCGGGCGGGAAGATTTCAAGGTGGAGCTAATCAGCGTTAGACAACTGGTGGCGTCGGAAGATAACTTTTATTCTGTCGAAGACGTCGCCGATCTGAAGGACTCTATCGAAATGATGGGCGTACAGCAGAATTTGACCGTCGAGCCAATTCCAGGAACGGACACCTTCAAGGTTATCGCCGGTCACCGCCGCCGCCTCGCGACATTAAAGCTTCTGGAAGAGGGGAAAGAGCAGTTTGAAATGATTCCCTGCCGGATTGAAACCAGCGAGGACAATATCAAGAAGCGGATCATGCTGATCCACACCAACGCCACGACAAGGGAGCTGTCCGACTGGGAAAAGATCGAGCAGATGAACCAACTCAAGTACCTGATTTCCGAGTATAAGAAAGATCATGAGCTGCCTGGGCGGGTGCGGGAACTGCTGGCGGAAACGCTGAACGTCTCGACTAGCCAAGTTGGGCGGATGGAAAGCATCAGCAAAAACCTGTCTCCAGAATTCAAAGAGGAATTGAAGCAAGGGAATATATCGGCATCAACCGCTGCTGAACTGGCGCGAAAGCCGGAGCCGGAACAAAAGGCGGCATTTGACCAGCATAAAGAAGCCGGGAAAACGGTACTCAGCGACGTGCAGGAAAAGAAGCCAAAGCTGAGCGCCGAGCGTATGGGGGAGATTCGGTCAGTCCTCCTAAACCGGAACGATAGGCAATATTTCAACCTTGAGGATGTCCGGCGGGCGGGGCTGGATTTATTGGCGGAGCTTAACAGGAAGACCTTAAATGGCAAATAAGTATAGCAAGTATAAAAACTGCAAGCATGTGGTGGCTACCTATAACATCATCGTGGCAGTCGACGGAGATTGCCCTTGTAAAAATAAAAACGGAATTGTACACAAGGGTACCTGCGAAAAGTGCGGCGAGCACGAACCGAAAGAGTAGCGAGGGGGCGTGAGAATGGAAAGTTTCGAGCAAGATCGAGTGACGATTGAAGACTTGAAAGATGGATATATAGCCGATGCAACATTTTGCAAGCATGCACTCCAGAGATGGCCGGTGGCTTTGCAGGAAATAGACCGCCTAAAGTCTATGTTGGCGGCAATAGCGGCATCGGTTACCGAGAAGGATGCTATGCTTGCCCTGGCCGCCGAGGAAGCCGCAAAGGGTAGCTGCCCATGTGATTATAATGGGAAATTTGCACAGCAGGACGAAAGCTGCGAGACGGATTACGCAGAGAAACCAAAACGGTGCTGGTTGGAATACTGGGAGCGGAAAGTAAACTCCAAAGCAAGTGGTTCGGCCAATATTCCTGACCTGACCAAAGAGGGCGAAAAATGAAAATACGCGAGTTTCTTGAAATGCCGTATTGCGACGAACAGTTGATCGTGAAACAGTATGAACCAAGCGGCGAATCATCGGTGGCTATTTATAGCGGCGCGGTTGAAGATACACCGTACTGGATTGCTGAAATGGAGTTTGGTGCGCGTGGGTGCATCGGAGTAGAAGGAGGCGCTTTAGTTATCGACGTAAGTCCTCCTGCGACTAAACGTGCAGAAAAACCAAACCAAGACATTCTTGATACTCTAAGCGAGCAGGAAGTGCTTATCTGGTTAGCCGCTTTACTTTATCACTATAACGCAGGAACAATTCATGACGAGCAATTCAGCGAGGACGAGTGGCAGCAATTGTTTGGGCCAATGATTGAGTATGTTGAAAAACGGACTGGTGAAATGCTGTTTACTGAGAAAATGGGCGAATGGTATCGGAAAAATAGCTTTCGAAGTGGTGCTTTCCAAAATGGAAATAACCATGCGCCGGAGGCCGCCAATGGATAAGATCATCCGAGTGTTCCCGAAACGGAACAGCTACACTCCTGACGATCCGATGACATTTTTTGATTTACCGGGGATGTTCCTGCCGGACCATGACGAGGTTCACGTATGCTGCGTGTTTACTTGGGATATAGCCAGATGCCAGGAGTTGCAGTTTCAATGGCAGGGAGCAACGGACAAGCCGGTCAAAATTGGCGGTCCTGCGTTCGGCGATGCCGGTGGAGAGTTTGTTCCTGGGCGCTATGTCAAACAAGGCGTGACTTTTACTAGTAGGGGATGTCCGAATAAGTGCGGATTCTGCTTTGTGCCAAAAAGAGAGGGCGCGCTGCGCGAGTTGCCGATCCAGCCGGGGAACATCATCCAAGATAATAACTTCCTAGCTTGTAGCCAAGAGCATCGGTCCAAGGTATACGAAATGCTAAAAGCACAAAAGATGGTCGAATTTAGGGGGGGCTTGGAAGCTGCTAGATTGACAGATTGGGACATTGAGCAAATGCGTGGCTTGCGGACGAGAAGGCTGTTTTTTGCAGCCGATAGTGATGCGGCGGTACCGAGAATCAAGAAAGTTGCCGCTAGGCTAATAAAAGCCGGATTTAAAAGGGACCACCTGCATTGTTATGTGCTGATCGGCGACGACATGAAGAAGAATGAGCAGCGTTTGATTGATGTTTGCGAAGCCGGTATGATGCCTTTTGCGCAATTGTACCAACCAGAAGTGCCGGTGGTGTATAGCAGGGAATGGAAACAGTTTGTGCGGGAATGGTCGAGGCCAGCGTTTTACATGGCAAAGCTAGGGCTGCGGAAAGATAGTGTTGCCAATGGATAGGGGGCGGAGAGGGTGAATATGTTCCCGGAGCTAATCGTTGACAACTTCGCCGGCGGGGGCGGGGCTAGCCTGGGCATTGAAATGGCAATAGGCCGGCACGTAGACATAGCAATCAATCACGATCCGGCGGCGATAGCCATGCATATGAAAAACCATCCCACGACAGAGCATTACTTCGAGTCGGTTTGGGATGTGGACCCGGTAGAAATTACAAAAGGATGGCCGGTATCGCTTTGTTGGCTCAGTCCTGACTGCAAACATTTTTCTAAAGCAAAAGGAGGAAAACCAGTAGAGAAAGCCATTCGAGGGCTGGCGTGGGTGGCTGTTCGGTGGGCTGCAACAGTGCGGCCGCGAGTGATTATTTTAGAAAATGTGGAAGAGTTTAAGACATGGGGGGCCGCTGCTGCAAGATGGAAAGCCGGACCCTGATAAAAAAGGCAAGACGTTCGGAGCTTTCGTTAATGCGCTGCGGCGGCAAGGGTATGCGGTAGAGTGGCGTGAGCTAAAGGCGTGCGACTATGGAGCTCCTACTATACGCAAAAGGCTGTTTCTGATTGCAAGGTGCGACGGTCAACAGATTGTGTGGCCTAAACCTACACATGGACCGGGGCTAATACCGTACCGCACGGCTGCGGAAGTTATCGATTGGGAAATCCCATGCCCATCCATTTTCGAGCGTAGCAGGCCGCTGGCTGAAAACACCATGAGGCGGATTGCTAGGGGAATTCAAAAGTTTGTAATCGACAGCCCAGAGCCGTTCGTCATAAAGGTTAATCACCACGGAGAGGCGTTCCGCGGACAAGAAATCGGAGAGCCGCTGCAAACCATTACGGCGAAAAACGGCTGGGGGATTGTTACTCCATATATCACAAAAGCTTATGGCGGAAATTATCAAGGAGCCGGCGCAGATATGGAAAGCCCGCTTCCAACGATAACTACCAAAGACCACAATTTCCTTGTAGCTCCCACGCTGATCCAGTACCATGGCGAGCAATCAGCGCGGGACGTGAGAGGCCAAGATCTGCAAAGGCCACTGATGGTGGTCGATTCTTCTCCACGATACGCGCTAGTTAGCAGCTTCTTAACCAAGTTCTACAACACGAACATAGGCAGCGACATGCGGCAGCCGGTGCCAACGATTACGGCAACCGGGCAGCACATAGGCGAAGTAAGAGCGTTTCTGCTCAAATATTACGGAACCGGAGAAGGGCAGAGTCTTGCAGATCCACTGCACACGGTAACCAGCAAAGAGCATTTCGGCCTGGTAACGGTAAAAGGCGAGCAATACCAAATTGCTGATATCGGCATGAGGATGCTAGAGCCTCGCGAACTGTTCAGGGCGCAGGGATTCCCTGATTCGTACATCATAGATTTTGACGTAGACGGAAAGCGGTACAGCAAGAAAGACCAAGTGGCGCGCTGCGGCAATTCTGTTTCGCCTGTTATACCGGCGGCGCTAGTAAGAGCAAACCTGCCGGATGTGTGCCGCGAGGAAGTACCGCAACGCATTGCGAGGAGGGCCTAACCATGGACGACCTCTTAATGGTGCCGCTTTGCGAGCTGGAATATCGACAACGGATTGGCTATATCGAGATAGCTAGAGTTGAATATTGCTGGGGCTGCCATGTGTTCTTAGTGACGCCGATGCAGTTCAAGAGAATGGGGTGGGGACATGATCGCAAAAGGAGGAACGAACGTGAGTATCCATGGCGATTTAACGAAAGACCAAGCGTATGCTGCCATGCAACTCGGTGAGAAGGTGGCCCATGAGTACTTTGGTGATAATGAATACCTTTTTATCAAAGATGACTTTATTTGTTCTGAGGATGGTTATAATTTCTCAGTCTGGTGGGGCCTTCGTTCCGAAGATAGCTGGCAAAAGGGATGGAGAATTTGGAAGGGGGAAGGGAAATGAATAAGATCGAGCAGCAAAAAGAAAACTTGGCCAAACTCATGGAGTTGGTAAAGGAAAACCCAGACCTGCGAATTTTGCCGGTGGTTGAATGTGAAGTAGTTGGCGATGATTCCGGTTTATGGATAGGTGCGTGGGATGCTGCGGAAATTGATGAAGTATACATGGATGATGCCAGGGAGAGCTTTCATCTAAAATCATGGGGATTTGAAGACGTTGTGGAAAACGAATACGGAAATTTGACAGAGGAAGAAATAAAAGGTCTTTCCGATGATGAAATAGACGCTCTTGCTGAGAAAAAAGCGGAAGCGCTGCCGTGGGAAAAGGTTATTGTCGTAAGGATCACCACGCCATGAGCAAGTCAGTAAGCATGAAATGCCTATATTGTGACCACTATCGGCGGCGCTGCCAAGGGAAGGGAAAGGCTGCTGATAAGTGCGATAAGCCAGGAGCGCCGTGGCAGGATAAGGAGGCCGATAAGCATGGAAGTAAAGCTTTTTGAACGAGACGGCGAGCGGTGGACACTGTTTAAAGTGCTGCTATCTCAGTACCGAGGTTTTAAAAAGTTACTTGATTCTTACGGCATGACGGAGCCGGTAAAGAAGAGCAGCCGGTACCTTTACTTTGAGGTAAAGGGAGACGTGCTGAATAACAAGGAGGCGAAAGCATGAGCATGACCGGGATTGAGGCAATCGCTGCCGAGCGTAAACGGCAGGTTGAAGCAGAGGGCTGGACGCCGGAACATGACCGGCAGCATAAAGAAGGTGAGTTAGCTTTAGCGGCAATTTGCTACGCCACACCTCTGAGATTTCGAAGTGTATGGGCCGTTGTAGGAAAACTATGGCCATGGAGTTCTTACTGGTGGAAACCTACGCCTAATGACAGAAAGCGTGAAATTGTGAAAGCAGGGGCGCTCCTGGCGGCTGAATATAATCGGTTAGTGGCAGCGGAGGCGCAGCCATGAGCGAGTGCAAGCATGAAAGAATTACCTGCGTAGGACGGTTAAATATTTGGCGGTGTGATGATTGCGGACATGAAGAACCAAACGTAGATGAATTACAAGCAAGGGCAGAGAAAGCCGAGCAGGAGCGCGACGAACTTGAGCGCCAGTTGCAAGCGGCAGCGTGCCCATGGCATGAGCTTTCAATGGGTTGTGAGCAGGAACCTGATTGCAATAAGAGTACATCAGTTGCGGTTGATTGCTGGCGTGAGTATTGGCGGCGGCAGGCTGGAGAGGGCAATAGAAATGCTTAGTCTATACCCATTTTGGGATTTGCCTTTTTGCGGTGTCGAACGAGATTACTCTTTGTTTCTTAGAACGATTGATTGGCGCAAGCTGAAGAATAAGCAGCGTAAGAACAGGAGGCGAAAGCATGGCTAAGCATTTATCTACCGCGAAGCGGGAATACAAATTTGAGTTTTGCGGTTGCAAGATAGAAAAAGGCAAGACTTACTGGAACGTAAATCCTATTTTTAAGCTTTGCTTTAAATGCGGATACAAGGAGGCGCAGAAGTGAGCGAGTGCAAGCATAAGCATACAAACATTGCTCTTTATGCAAACGGAGCGGTAATAACTTGTACCCAATGCGGAGAACCTATCTTGAAGATTTTGCGCGAACTACAAGCGCGAAGCTCAAAAGCCGAGCAGGAGCGCGACGAATTACAGGCGCATGTGGCTGTGCTTGTGTATGCGCTACGGCTTATATCTGGTGAGCAACAACCTATTGACGGCCAAGTTGTATATACCCTAGCTGCATTGACTGCGCAAAAGGCCCTTGCCACTACACCACCAGAAGCCGCCGAGCGTGTGAATAAGCTGGTGGAGGCGTTGGAAGCCTATTCTAGTGAAGATACGTGGGGAGACGACGGGGAAATAGCACGCCAAGCCCTTGCCGAATGGAGAGGTAAGTAGTGAACGTCGAGCAAGATCATGGTTTAAAGATAATCGGCATATACAGTGACGCTCTAAGCAAGGTCCACGTAGATTGCGTATTTAATGGGCGGGTACGGACGGAGAAGGGGCGGTTTTACATGATCAGCGAAGAAACAGCGCAGGCCGTGGACGATGCTCTTAACTATTGGAGAAAGGGGGCGGAAAAGTGAATGAAGACGAAATAAGGTTAAGATGCAAGGAAATAGAAGAAGCATACAGGATGATGTTTTATGAAGTGATGAAAGTAATTAAGAAAATAAGTGCTTCGCTAGTGCGTTGGTTTATGGGGATGAAAAAACGCAACTATCCGGTAAGAAAATATTTGAGAAGGCTTGTTGAAAGGGGTAAGTATAAATACGGGCATGGAGAAAGAAAAAGAGCAGCAAAGGAGGCTGCGCGGTGTTTGCAAAAGAAATAGATCAGCTACTTAAGGAGCTGAGGAAATCACCGGACTATGCTGGAATCGTAGAGCAGAAAGACCTAGTTCATGAGATAGCCGAAAAGGCTAGGAAAACAAAGCTCTATGAGCTGTCAGCAAATGAGCGTCTTATATGGGGAGGGATGATGACCGGCTTTACTGTAGAGCAAAAAGTAATGACAATTGTCATTAACCTACTCAAGGGAATAGGAGAATCGAAAGATGAAATAATCGAAGATGGCGTTATAGTCGTACTTATGCCAATGCTAGATAATGCGTTACAGGAGGGATACGGTGAGCGGCGAAGAACAAGTTGAGCAAATGGAAAAGATGCTAAGAAAAAAACTTAGCGAAGGGCGACTGCCAATTAAGTATGGAAATATAACTTTTGTGATTCGCGAAGAAGAAATCAAGTTCATTGAAACCCAAGAGACAGAGCGTATATAGAGAGACGGACTACCAGTAAACTGGAGGCCGACAATCATGCCTAGAGTGGGCGGGTTGTCGGTTTTTATTTTGTGAAAGGTGGAATATATAATGACTAGCACAGCGAGAGTAGAGAAGGGCGTCAATATCCAGAAACTGATTGAGGAAACGGTAAAGAAAGCTGTGAGTGCTACGGTGCTGTTCGGAATGGAAAAGGCCAAAGCGGACGGCAAAGAAGCTTTTAAGAAAACCGAGCAGCGGCTATATGCATATCCTGAGTTAAAGAAGAACATAGAAAAGTATTACGCCGACATAGCGGACGTGCAGTTGGAAGGGGCCACCAGAAAATCGAAGGATCTTGTTTTCTTTAGCTCAAGTATGGGCGGGACCAGACTGAGCGCCGAGGAAATTATGGAGGGCCGCATTGCGGTACTGCAAAAGAAGATTTACCGAGATCAATCCGAAATTGATGAAATTGACTTTGCTCTTTCGGCTATCAGTGGCGATGAGTACTATCCAGCAGTAGCTTTGAAATACTTTAACGGTAAAACGGATGAAATGATTGCGGAAGAAATCAATTGCGATCAGAGTACGGTGCGTCGAAATAAGAACCGACTTGTGCGGAAATTAGCTATAAAACTGTATGGAGCGCAAGCCTTAAGCTAATGCACAAATACGGTGCACAAATGATGCACTTTTACGGTGCACAAACAGGTGCTATACTCAATTCATGATGCAAAAGGTATGAAAGCGCCGGGGAGAAATCCTCTGGCGCTTTTTTATTTGCGAAGGGAGCGTAGTTGTATGAGTAAAGTGGTTTTAGAGCTGACGTTGGTGGATGCGTTTATCGTGAAGCATGCGCTGCGTGACTGGCCGAATAAAAACGAGAAAGAATTAAACGTATTTGATAAGGTGGCAGACGCTATTCATACATTTCAGTGTGGCCATGGCATTATAACGCAAAAGAACAAAGAGAGCGGTACTATTATTGACTGCAAGGAAAATTGCTTGGACCGTAGCAAGTGTGGGACGTGCAGCGCTGGGCGTGTGGAGTGGAACAAGGGCCGGTGCAGCGGGAAAATGGGTGGCAATGAGGCGATCCGAGCGCCAGTGCCTACGAACTTCGAGCGCAGGCATGGGGCGATGACGCAAAAGAAGGGGTCGCTAAGGTGAATCTGCAAAAGCAAAAACGAATACGACTTCCTAAAGGCAGTAAAGCCGTAAAGAAGCTGAACGATGAAATCCACTCTCGAGATAATGACGAGTGTATTTTTTGTCATTGCTATGTTGATCATGGAGTGAAATGGCATCATTGGCCGTATGGAAATGAAAAAGAAGATGTGATTTATAAAGGGGTCAATAGTTGCGATGCTTGCCACACATGGGCACACAGGGAGGACGTGCAGGGCGCCAATCGACGCTGTTGCGACCACTTGAGCACGTTATATCCTGAACATGCGGAATACTATGAGCGGCATGTTAGAGACTGAGGAAGGAGGCGATAGAGTGTGGGGACTATATTCCAAATACCGGACAATCCAAGTGTGGGAGAGCTACAGCATCTACTTACGACATGTTCAAATCAAATTGCTACTCTTACGGATTTGGTTGCGACGTATAAAGCCAATGCTGCGATTAAGACAACTGCTTTCAAAAGGGAGGTCGCGAGAGCGACGATTAAATATCGCCATGATGGAACAGCCGCTGTTGTAAAAGCGCTGGTGGAAATTGATACTGATGTTATTGCTGCTGGAAATGAGTGTGATAATGCCGAGGCAACCTATGGGTTAGCAAAAGCGGAACTGGATGGATACGAGGCGCACTTTGTTGCGCTACGTAAAATCAGCGAATTGCGCAAGACAGAAATGAGGAGCTTTGACAGCTAATTAGTAACACTAAAAAGTAACGGGCGGTGGTGACATGATGTAATGGCGGCAAAAGCAAAATATGATTGGGAAGCGTTACTCAAAGAGTACCTTCGCTCGGACTGCACAAGCAAGACTCAGTTTGCGGAGAGCAAAGGAATAAACGCCAGCCTGCTGCGGCGTAACACAGCTGATTGGCCTGGCAAGTCGAAAAGCAAAGGTAACAGTAACAAAAAGCCAAAACGAAAAGTAACAGCCAAAAGCAAGGGTAACAAAAATGAAAAAGCAACACCGAACCAAGAGCGCAAGGTTACTGGGTCCGAGTTAGCATTGATAAATGACGAAGGAAATTTGACGGAAAAGCAAAAGCTTTTCTGTTTTTTTTACGTCAAAAACTTTAATGCAACTCAAGCAGCAATCAGGGCTGGATATTCGCAAAACACAGCTAGGGCTATTGGTTATGAAAACCTTACGAAACCATGCATTCGTGACGAAGTAAAGCGTTTAAAAGATATTCGAAGGCAATCTATTATGATCTCCGAGGACGACATTGTTGAGAGGTATATGCGTATCGCCTTTGCTGACATGAGTGATTTCGCTGACTTTGGCACGGAAGAATATCCGGCAGTGGATGAACACGGAAACATCATGATTGATGGTAACGGCAATGTTAAGACTCGCAAACGCGACTACCTGGACTTCAAGGATAGTAACGAAGTGGACGGCGGCTTAATCTGTGAAATCAGTTTGGGGCGCAGCGGCATGAAAGTAAAACTGGAAGATAGGCAGAAAGCGCTGCGGTGGTTGGCTGATTACTTCTGCATGAACCCGATGAACCAACATAAGATAGCTTATGACAAGGCTGTCCTTTCTCTGCGGGAACGAGAACTGAAAGCGAAGGAATGGTAACGATATGGCTCAGGGATTTGCTAAGACGCTATATGCGTCTAAGGAATGGATTGAACTGCGGCGCAATCTGATTATCGAGCGCGGTCCGGTATGCCAAGAGTGCGGCGCTGTTATGGTTGATACGTCTAAACTGATTGGTCATCATACAGTAACACTCACACCACAAAACGTAACAGATCCAAAGGTAACACTCAATCCTACATTGATACGTTTGGCTTGTCATGATTGCCATAACAAGCAGCCGCATCACTTCTGTGGTAGTAAGCAACGGTCAGTATACTTGGTGTATGGGAGTCCATGCAGCGGTAAGATGGCGCTTGTCAATCAGATGGCAGAGCGCGGCGATATGATCCTTGATATCGATAGTTTATTCCAGGCGATCAGCGGCATGGGCATGCATGATAAACCAAACAATCTTAGGTTCAATGTCTTTGCTTTGCGTGACAAGATGTTGGACATGATTAAGACTCGCTATGGTGAGTGGCATGATGCCTATATTGTCGGCGGCTATCCTGGTAAGGGAGAGAGGGAACGGTTGGCGGTGGAGCTTGGCGCAGAGTTGGTCTATTGCGAGTCAACAATTGATGAGTGTAAGCAAAGGGCGCTTGCCGAACAGGTGCGTGGAAAAGAGTGGACGAGGTGGATTGATAAATGGTGGCGAGACTTCGAACCATAGCCCCCCCAGCCTCGCGAAAATTTTTCCAAAATACCCGGACCGGTGGGGGCCCTCAATTTTTTTACATGGAAAAAATTTGACTTTTCCAGGGAAGTTTTTCAAAAGCGGTGGTACTTGGAGGTGAGTCATGGAAACGCAGCAAGAGTATGAGAGAATAAAGGCTTTATTCGATGGGGTGGATGAAAAGCAAATTGCTTTAGTAGACGGAACTATTTGGGAAGCAGCTAGGCTGCGGGTAGAACTGAACCAGCTGCATGAAATTGTGCAGCAAACAGGGCTGCTAAAACTGCATCCAGAGAATCCGGCCATGCAAAAAGAACTGCCCGTGAGCCGTATGATCGTAAAGGTCAGGGCCAATTACCTGAACTACATCGCAAAGCTTAGCGGCGTCTTGGGTCGCAGCGTTGACGATGAGGAAAACGATCTCGAAGAATTTGCGTGAGGAAAAATAAATAGTAAACGTTATGAGAAGGCTTTGCAGGATAATTACCTGCCACCTTCTCTTTTTATTTTCATAAATAAAAGGAGAGGGTATTAGTGGAGGTATGGAAAGACATTGAAGGCTATGAAAGTTTGTATCAGGTAAGTAACTTCGGGCAAATTAGGGCCTTAAATTATCGTAAACAGCATATTTCACAAGTTGTCAAGCAAGGTGTCGATGCTCATGGCTATTATAAAATCAGATTATCGCTAAATGGTAGAAGGACGGAGTATAAAGTTCATAGGTTAGTAGCAATTGCTTTTCTTGAAAATTGTGGGAACCTGCCGGAAGTTAATCATAAAGATGGTAATAAGAGAAATAATAATATAAACAATCTGGAATGGGTTACAAAACTGGATAATATTAAACATCAATTTGAAACGGGGCTTGTAAGTGAAAATGCAAATAAAAAACCAGTAATTGCTATATGTATAAAGGATGGTGTTGAAAAATGCTTCGAGTCTATAGCTGATGCATCACGAAACTTAGGAATTAAGCGTTGCGAAATAACGCATTGTGTCTCTGGCAAATACAAAACAAGCAAAGGATGGTGGGAAGAGTGCCTAAAAAAGATGAAACGATGATTTTAACTCGTAATTTTAAAGTCAGCGATTTTCGAGCAATTGCGCCTGGCGATGGTGCTAAGCAAAACATGCTAGAAGGTCATGCGGCTGTATTTGACACAATAACGAATATTGGAAATTGGTACCAAGAAAAAATTGACCAAAGAGCGTTTGACGGATGCGATTTCGACGACGTTCTTTTTTTTATTAACCATAATACGGATAAAATTCCATTGGCAAGAAGTAGACGGAATAACGGAAATAGCACAATGCAATTAAAGGTTGATGAAGTCGGATTGTTTGTATCGGCTACGTTGGATGTTGAGAACAATAGTGAGGCAAGACAGTTATACTCTAGCGTTGCTAGAGGAGATATGGATGGGATGTCGTTTATGTTTCGGGTCGCTGATGATAAGTGGAGTGGACTTGATACGGATATGCCAACAAGAACTATTTTGAAAATAGCTAAGGTATTTGAATGCAGCGCAGTAAACTGGCCCGCTTACCCAACGACTGATATTAGCGCTCGTGACCAAATGTCATTGGACAATGACAGGCGTGCATTGGATAATGCGCGGCGGTCGCAGGAGTTGGATAACTCCAGGGAAGTTAATATATATAAACTCAAAAATAAAATCTTAGGAGGAATGTAACGATGAAAGAAAAACTCATGAAATTGCTCGCCCAGAAGGAAGAAAAACGGGCGGCATTGGTAACTAAGTCGGAAAAATCAGAGGATGTCAATGAACTGCGCAGCATTAATGCGGAGTTGGGGAATCTCAATATGGAAATTGAAGAACTGCGTGGCATGGTTACTGCGGCAGAAGCGGCTGAGGCTGGCGCTAGCGCAGAAGAAGCGCGAACGACGGCTGTTAATGGACATCACGCGCAAGAGCAACGCCAATTCGTACCCGGTGTAGGGTTTAAACCAATTGCCAGCTCTACCGCGACTGGAGAACAACGCTCCGATACGGATGATAAATACGGGACGTTGGAATATCGAAAAGCATTCATGGAATATTGCAAAACAGGTGCAATGGTTCCAGAACTTCGGGCTGATGCAATGACTACCGCATCTGATGTATCCGCGATTATCCCAACTACTATCCTCAACGAAGTGATTCGAAAAGTTACAACATATGGTCAAATTTATAGCCGCACCCGTAAATTAAGTATTAAAGGCGGCGTAAGCGTTCCTATTCTTTCCTTGAAGCCGGTAGCTACATGGATTGGCGAAACTCCTGCTTCCGATAAGCAAAAAGTTCAGTCCAACACAAAAGTTACGTTCAGCTATTACGGCCTGGAATGCAAGGTGTCGACGTCTCTGCTGGCTGATACGGTAAGCTTGGCGGGATTTGAAACAATTATTATTGATTTAATTGTTGAAGCGATGGTGATTGCAATTGAGACGGCAATTGTCAAGGGGGATGGCACGAACAAGGCGCTGGGAATTACAGTAGATACTCGTGTTCCTGCTAGTCAAACCGTTACCATGACTGCGGCTGAGTTTAAAGAGTGGAGTGCATGGAAAAAGAAAGTGTTTGCTAAAATGCCTCTGTCGTATAAAGCTGGCGCTGCATTCTATATGGCCTCCGGCACTTTCGAAGGATATATTGACGGAATGGTTGACGCCAATGGGCAGCCTATTGGTCGGGTGAATTATGGAATTACCGAAGGGATGCAGGAGCGTTTTGGAGGTAAAGAAGTGATTCAAGTTGAGGATAATATTATCTCCAACTATGATGACGCAGCCACTGGCGACGTAGTTGCAATTTATTGCAATTTGAGCAACTATGCGACTAACTCCAACATGCAAATGACTATGTTCCGCTATTTTGATCATGATACGAACGAATATATCGACAAAGCCATTCTGATTATGGATGGAAAGTTACTTGATCCGAATGGCGTAGTTATTGTCAAAAAAGGTGCGTAAGTGATTAGCAGAGGTGCGAAAATTCGCCCCTCTGCTAATTTATGGAGGTCATTATGTTATCAGTACAGACTTTAAGCGGTAAAAAAATTGGAACTTTTACTATACTGAACCGAGAGAGAAATGAAAGCGGTGATCGAGCGAGGTTTGCGTGCGTTTGCGAATGTGGTAAAAAAAGCATTCAATACGCAAGCGATTTAATCGCTGGTACTTGCAGTGCTTGTGGTTGTGTTGGCGCGGAAGAGGTGCACTGATGACGCTGGAAGAGTTGAAGCTTTTTCTAAAAATTGACGGTACTGAATACGATTTGATATTGCCTGGTTATCAGGCTGCTGCTGAAACGTACCTGTCTAATGCCGGCGTCGCTAAAGACTATACCAATGCGCTCTATAAAATCCTTATCACGGTGATCTGCGCCACCTTTATTGAGAATCCTAGCTTAGTTACTTCCAGGGGTAATCTGGGCAGTTTGGAAATCACACTGAATGCCATGATTGCACAGCTTCGTGCGGTGCAGGCCGTTACGGTGGTGGTTACTCCATGATTATCGGGCGCATGAACAAGCGGATCACGCTGCAGGAGGCGGTCAAGACTGCGGACGGCGCGGGCGGCTTTAAGGTTGTTTGGACGAATCGCGGTACGGTGTGGGCAGAGTTTAAAACGCCGCCGGCGCTTAGCGTCAAAGGCGTTGAGGGAGCTGTTGCCAGCGTAGCAGTCCGAGAAATCAAAATACGCCGCCGCCAAGATGTGGCACCTGGTTGGCGTGTGCTGTACGGCTCCGCCGTGTGGGAAGTTGAGCATACCTATGAGCTGGACTTAACCGAAACTGTGCTTGTCTGCAAGGACGTGAGAAAATGAGCCGCTCATTTAAGGTGAATTTGGGCATTAAAGACCTGCAGCAGCAACTGGGGAAAATAAAACAGTATGATGCGCAAACGCAGGCGAAAATGCGAGGGGCTGTGCAAGAATCGACGGCCAATATTTACGCCGGTGCCAAACGGCGCGTCCGGGTGCGATCTGGTGGATTGCAGAAGAACATTACCATGGAGTATAACGACGCGACCAATACCGGCAAGATCCGGGCCAAGTCGCCGCATGCGCATTTAGTAGAGTTCGGTGCTAGGGCGGCGGTAGAGCGGCCTAAAAGTAAAAAGGCATTGCGCATCGATGCGCATGGTATACGCCGATTTGCTGACAGCGCAACCATTCCGGCGCGAAAAGCCAAGCCTTTCATGACGCCAGCGTTTGAGCAAGAAAAACCGAACCTGATGCGCAACGTTCAAGAGGCGGTGAAGCCGTGAGTGTTAAAAGAAGAATCCCTTTAGTAGCGTTCCAAAAGGCGCTCTATGACAAACTAACGGCGCATCAAACAACGCCGGTATATGATGAGGTTCCGGACGGTGCTGTGGCTCCGTATATCACCATGGGAGAGTTTACCTATAAGCCTGTTGGAGCCAAGGACGTTGACAGCGGAGATGCGACACTGCAGCTGCACATTTGGTCCGATTATAATGGCAAAACCGAGGTGAACGGCATCGCTGATGACCTGGTGCAGGTCATTTCGGCGGTGACATTGGACATGTCCGCGAGCGGCTTTAAGAGCATCTCGCTGGATATTGATTTTTTTGAAGCATTCCCGGAAGACCCGGAAGGGTATCACGGCGTGCTGACTATCGTTGGAAAAACTCAAAACGTAGGAGAGTGATAAATAGTGGGAGTTGTAAATTTACCTGATAACCCTAATACCTCTACCGCCACGGTAGGTAAGGATTATCTGCTCTATGTGAATATTGGTACCGTGGATGCTCCGACTTGGCAGGTTGTCGGTGGTCAAAAGGGAGCTTCGTTGGCGATGAAAGCTGACGATATCGACGTTTCCAACAAAGCGTCTGGTGGTTGGTCGGCTAAGCTGGCCGGTTTGAAATCGTGGAGCATTGACCTGGACGGGTTACTGTTGTTGAACGATGCGGGAATTGAAGCGCTGCGCCAGGCCTTCCTGCAAGGGAAACAGCTCAATGTTAAATTGCGTTACCCGGACAATACCTGCCAAATCGGATGGGCATCTATCACCGATTTTAGCAGCGAGACGCCGCATGACGGCGAGGCATCACTGAAAGGCACGCTGAACGGGCTTGGCCCAATCAGCGGCATCTCTAAAATCATTTCCAAGGCAGCGGCGGCTGATGTCGTGGCCTTCTTTGAGGGCGCTGCCTATGCGACTGCGGTCAAGATGGGTGCTACCGCTGTGGATGCGGCCAGTTATGATAAGACGGTTGCCGGTCAACTGACACTGGAAAGCGCATATCTTGGCACGCTGGATGTCGGCGAGCATATTTTCTATATTGATCTGTCGATCGGCGGCCAGGCGCTGGCTGTTGTTAATCTGACTGCATAAAGGAGGCGGCTAAGCCGCCTCTTATTTTTTAGATTGGAGAGTGTTTTATGAAAAAAACAGTACCGTTTGAATTCTTTGGGGGAAATCAGACGATTTATTTTGATATTACACGGCTTGCTTTGTTGGAGCAGGCTATGGGCGTATCTGTTACGGTTATTGGCGTTGGCGGACATGGTGTTGGTTTGGTGGATTTATGTTTAAAAGCTTTGCCTATTGGCCTTGCGCATCATAATCCAGGCAAAGGAGAGAAGTTCTATAGTGAAGCTATTGAAGCATACTTGGAACGTCCGGAAACGCGGGGGATTGAAGAACTAGCTGTGCCTATTATTCGCGCCATTTATGCAAGCGGTGTGTTTGGGAAAGAGTCCCAAAAAAGAGCACTTGGCGATGAAAATACAGGAAAAAACGACTAGAGCCTGTTTCGTCGTTTCAAGAATGGCTGGAATGGGCCGAGCCAATTGCATATGGACCGCTAGATTTGAAACCGTGGGAGTTTGAACAACTGCAGCCCCATGAATTTATGAGTATGTATGAAGGATATGGGTGGCGGCGGGAGTATCAAGAGGATTTGTTGGCGTATTTCGTTTCTAATTTGATGAATATTGAGGGTAAGTGCTTAAAACGCTCTATTTTACCGTCCGAATTGCTTTCACCGCTGAGAAAGCATAGCGAGGAAAAAAACAAAGAAGACGAGGAGCAATATTTGCGTGAAACGTTTGGCTTAAGTAATTATTGAGGGATGCGGCTTTTAAAATATTTTTGCTTCACCTCTTGCAATGTCGTATAATGTCGTATAAAATGACATTAATACACAATGAGGGGGTGGGTAATGGAAGAGTTTCTTACAACTGACGAGTTATGTCAGATGTTCAAGGTGACTCGAAGAACCATTGAGCGATGGCGAAAAGACGGACTTCCATTTGTGAAAACTGGAAGGTTAGTTCGTTTTGAAAAAGCTCAGGTTCAAGCGTGGCTTGACAAGCAAAGTCACAATCCACAGAAGCAAAAATAAAAGGAAGCCGCTCTCCCCGACCAAGAGTTAAGCGACTTCCACCCAGCACGCCTCTCCGAAAAGAGGTTAGCCTTGCTATAAGCATAGCACGGATAAACCTTCTTCGGCAAGGCGTAGCTTGAAGGAGGTATTTTTTTATGCGAAATGAAAAAGAACTGCGGCAACTCATTGTACGGCGGTTGTTACAGAGAATTATTGTAAAAAAATCGGAGGTAGAGCAATGAATGCGATAACTTCCGATATGCTGGATATCTTGACTCGCCAAGACGCAGGTAAATTGAGCGAATTAGAGGCGTTGGCGTTGTTGTGCTTGGAAATCATTAGTGAAAATCATAAAGGTGAGGAGGTTGCGCTATGAGCAACTTGCAAATATTTAACTTCAAAGATTCTCAAGTGAGAACGGTTGTGGTAGAAAACGAACCGTGGTTTGTGGCGAAGGACGTTTGCGAATTTTTTGGAGACACAAACTATAGACGTTCTATTGGCAGAATTGACGAAGATGAAAAGGGTGTGTCACAAATTGCCACCCCTGGCGGAGTTCAATCAATGTCGATAATCAACGAGTCAGGTCTTTACTCACTTCTTTTTCAACTTCAACCACAAAAAGGGGTTCAACTTTCCGAAGAAGATAGAAGTGAAAGAGTTGAAAAACTAAGGGAATTCAAACGTTGGATTACTCATGAAGTCATTCCGTCGATTCGAAAGCATGGCGCATACCTGACGCCAGCGACAATTGAAGAGGCGTTGTTAAATCCAGACTTTGGAATTCGCTTGCTGACGTCTCTCAAAGAAGAACGGGATGCCAGGAAGTCGTTAGAATTGCAAACGGCCCAGCAGCGGCAAATCATCCATGAGTTGACGCCGAAAGCAACCTACTATGATTTGTGCTTGCAGAATAAGTCCTTGTTATCGATTACAAAAATCGCCAAAGACTATGGTCTGTCAGGGAATGCGCTAAACAATCTTCTCCACGATCTGGGCGTGCAATACAAACAAGGGGACGTTTGGCTTCTTTATCAAAAATATGCGGACAAAGGCTATACGCAGAGCAAGACACACGTCATTGATACGGAGAGAAGCGCATTTCATACGTACTGGACGCAAAGCGGCAGGCTGTTTATTTACGACATTCTCAAGCAAAGAAGAAATATCTTGCCTCTCATTGAACGGGATACCGGGCTGCATGTTGTCTCAAAAGCAGAATAGATAAAAAGCCGCTCTAGCTAGGGCGGCTTTTTGCTTACAGAATTTCTCAATGAGTCCCTGTCAAGCGATAGAAATCTTCATCAGAAACAACGCTTATATTTTTTTCTTCAAGATCTTCTCGAATACCTTGGAGTATAGCATCAATGACATCAGGATCGGAATGGTTTTTTATGGCATTGGCGAGGATTTGTTTGTAAACACTTTGTTTTAAATATTTTTGTGGTTTAGAAATAGTTGAGTTTTGCGATGACATCCCTATAGTGCTCCGCTGCAATTCCTTGTCCATATTAGATTTAGCATTGTTTTTTACTGTCAAAACTCCTCCAATAACAAGAACGCCAACAATCGCAAAAAGAACTATTGGAACCCATACACTCATTTAAAACCCTCCGTTCAATTCGTTAGTTAGATGCGCTGGTAGTAGTTAGTTTTTAGTTATTGGCTCCTCGATCGTTTTAACTATTTCGGGATGTTTATTAACATAGTCAAAGACGATGCTTGCTGCGGCAATGGCTATTTTGTTGTTTTCAACATCTTTTAAGTCAATGCTGTACGGAAAGCCGCGTAGCTTTATCTTCATATGTTTTCCTTCCCTTTCTGGATCGGAAAGAAAATAGGATCTTTCCGTTATGTCTAAAGTTATTCTTTTGAAATTGGCGGGATCGTTGATTCGATCTACGTAAAAGGAAAGCTCGTAGTGATCCATACGGTCTTCGATGGCGTTTGTGAGAAATAGCTTGTTAAGTTTTTCCCGCGTTTCTTCATCTGGATCACAAAATACAGTGTATTTTACTTTGGTGACGGAAATTGGGTTTCCTGCGGTAACGATGCAAACGGCCTTGATATCATCAAGGTTCATTGATGCCTTAAAGCCTCCAGCTTCTTCTACTTTGATGAAGTTTGCGGCTTGGCAAGGGGTGATGAAAATAAAGAGGATAGCTAATGCAATAAAAACAAATCGTTTCACACAACCACTCCTTTTTGATTTATATTCTAACACTTTTCCAAGAAAGGGGGTATTGACTTGAGTACGCTTGCAGAATTGCTCATTAAAATCAACGGAGACTCGCAAGGTCTGAGCAAAGAACTCCAAAAAACGAAATCGGATATCAACAGCGCCTTTTCAGTCAATCCAGTTGCGGAAATGGCGGGAGCTATAACGAGCGCAACAAGTAGTTTGAGTTCTTTTGCCGGAAGGCTAGGTAGTATATCCACGCTGGCGGCAGGGGGATTTGGGCTGGGAAAAATTGTTGAAAGCGCCGTAGCTTCCGGCGAAGCGTTATATCAGCTGTCGAATCGTTTTAGCTTGTCTACTGCGGAAGCGTCGCAACTGAACAAGGTTCTAAAACTGACGGGTGGTGACGTGGATAGCTTCGCCAGTGTTATGACAAGGCTTGATAAGTCGTATATGGGGACTGGTAAATCGGGCGAGAAAGTGAGGGAGATATTAGACGTATTTGGCGTTTCTCTTACTGATAGCAGCGGCAAGCTTTTGCCGTTAAACCAACAGCTTGCGGCGTTGTCCAAAGGGTATAAGCTTGCTTCCACAAATGGGATGGAGCAAGAATTCATCATGTCGACGCTTGGGGCTAAAGGATTGGTTCTGGCAAAGACCCTCCAAGACTATGACGAAGCGGCGCAACGAGCCTCTATGATAAAAGGGGTAGGCATTGACCCGCAAAAGATGCACGAACTGAACCAACAAATTAAAGTCGCTTCTATGCAAGCAAATTCTTTAGGTACTGCGTTTGCAGGGGCGCTGACGCCGGTGGCGTTAGAACTTTTTCCGCCCCTTACTAGCGGACTAATTGAGGCGGCGGCCTTGATTTCTGAAAACAAGGAGCTTATTGCCGGCACGGCAGAAGAAGTTCTTAAAGTGACTTTGGCCTATAAGGGATTATCGACGGTGAACTCAGCGGTACTGTCCATCGGTAATGCATGGCGAGATGCGGCAACAAAGGCGGCAGAAGCCGCAGCAGCACAAGGCGCTTCCGCAAGAATGCTGTCTGTACAGCAGGAAAGTGCGATTTCGCAAGCGGTAGCAGCTAGTGGGCAAGCATATGCAAAGATGGAAAAAGATGCAGTAAAAACGGCTCGGCAAAGCGCCTTGAGCGCAGAAGAAGCAGCTGTCGTTATGCGAGAAAAGAGCATACAGATAGCTGGCGATTCAGCGGCAACGGCTACTGCTATTCGAAATGAAATGACAGCCGCTTTTCTTGCTAATAATGCAGCTTCTACAGAATCTGCAGCATTGCAAATGGCGAATAATGCCAAGCTAACTGCAGACCAAGAACGGCAAATTAGTGCAAGAATCGCTGCCAGCAACAGGGCGGCGGCGCAGATCCAAGCGGATGCTATAAAAACAGCCATAGCTGTTAGCGCCAGCGCCGAAGAAGCGCAAGCCGCTATTGTACAAAAATGCTTGCTAATTCAAGCGGAAGCAGCTGCCGCTGCAGAGCAAATCCGGGTAGGCATGACGGCGGCTTTTTTAGGAAGCGCAGAGTCATCTAAAGTAGCCACAGCGTCCATTACCGAAGACTTTGCCGTTCAAGGAGCTGCCGCTACTGGGGCGGGAGAAAAAACAGTAGTCTCTTCGGCTATGGCCAAAGAAGCGCTCATTACGCAAAACATCGTACAAAAAGAATTGACTGCCTCCATGGTGGCCTCTGGCGACGCAGCTGTTTTTATGGGAGAACGTACCGTGGGTGCGATGGCGGTCGCTAAAGTTGGTGCTGGTAATTTTCTATCTTATGCTCATCACATCACCGTTTCCTTTAGCGGGATGTACGGCGTAGCACGGTTCCTTGCCCAATTCCCAAAGCGGCTCGCACAAACAGCAGGTGTCTTCGGGCAGCCTGGCCGGATCTTAAATTCGTCTCCAACCGCCGGCAAAGAATCAAACGCAACCAGCATCTTCAGCTGCCCGGAAGCCGCATAAGAGTTTTTTACCGTCATGCTGGTACCGGTTAAATCACCGCTCGTAAATTCGATATCACCAACGTCGTAATGGCCATCGGCAAAACTCAGATTTGTGCAAAATAAAGACTGGCTGTTTACTTGCGTCACTGTCCCTACCACGGTCCAATCATTGATGTTTAGGCCACAGCCGGCACTAAATAATGCGTAAGGACAGTTTGGATAATACAGCCGCATCGGATAATCAATGTTTGCCTTCTGCGCCATTGATTTGTTCTCGAGAGAAATTTCCATGCCGCCGCCATCTTTCACGTCCAGGATGCCCTTAAACCAATCCACAGTGCCAACAATAGCGCCGTCAGCCGTCATAAAGCACTTGATAACCGAGCAGGCCGCTTCATCAAGCCCGCCGTTTCGCGCGATTGTCATGAGCGACGCGCCACTAATTTCGTCTGTTTCATCTACGACCATGGTAATAGCAATAGAATCTACGCTGATTGTAGACGCCAGCTCCATGTTGCCGCGCTTAAATACCGGCCCCGCATGGAATATTCGCCCATCGCTGAGACCGATCGGCGTTTGGTAGTTGGTATAGCGCATGACTGTGCCATTTTTCAATGTGATTTCGTACAGCTCGCAGCGATAGAAAACACTGGAGGAATTCAACAGGGCAATTATTTCCGTCGATGTTTTTTTCATATCATCATCACCACACAGTAACCATAGAGATTGTTTTCAGTTCAAAAAAGTTGTACCAAAAATTATCCCACGTAAGTTCCGAGTCCTTAAATGCCACACGCCAGTAATACTCGAAGCTGGCCGTAATGATAGCGCCTTGCGCTGGTGCCACATTGGGAGTAACCCATCCATCCATACCCAACGAGCAAACGATTTCGGCATCATCAGCATACAAATGCAAGGTTCCATCAACAACGTCCCGCACCGGCTCCACGAAATATCCTCCAAAGTTGCGCACCAGCTGCCAGCCCGTTTTCGTTCCATCACCAATTCCTATACGCACCTTGGTTTGTGAAAAATCTTCGGTATCCTTCCACAAAAAGGGCTGGTGTTTCCCACGCACCATGGCGAAAAAACCAGCCGCTTTTTTGATTTGCTCTTGGTCCAGACATTTGTACGAGCACTGCAGTTCCCATTCCGGGTATGGCTGAGTGCAAAGAGATTTGCGCCGGCCATTACCTGATTTCTGGACATAAACGCCATCCCACCGCTGTGTTTTTTCGTTATCCCAAGCCATAGACGGCAGCTCCGGGAATATTTCCAGGCTCATGCACTCACCTCTTTCCGTAAGGGTTCATTTTGTTTTTCTTGTTGGCGTAGCTCATAATCATGTCGCCGCCGCCGTTTTCCAGCCAGTTTTTTACGCTCTTGGCGTCCATAGCATTCAAGCTCACATGAACCGTATTTCCCTTTCCCGCAGCGGTGCTAGCGTCTTTCGTTTCCAAGGTTGGTAGCGAAGCTGTTCGGATCGATCCGCCTCCAAGAGAAGCCAGCGACGGACCAGCCACTATGCCGCCACTCGCGAATTTAGGCATGTACCCTGCGTTCATGGCATATAAATTATCAGCGCCCCAAAATTTTGTTGCCTCGGCAGTCATAACAAATTCCCCAGCAGAAAGCCATGCAGGAATGCTATCAGATGTACCTGTTCCTGGTCCGGTAATAACCCCTCCTGTTGCTTTTTCTGGAAATACATCTGGTCCTCCAGGATCACCAAGTAAGCCGACGCCGCCACCAGTGCTCAATCCAAAAATACCCATAAAAAGATTCATGGCAGCCATTTGTATTTGAGCTGCAATCCACTGCGCAACCATATCAGCAATGACCTTGCCAACACTAGCTCCCAAATTACTCCATGCCTCTGAAATACTAGAAGTACCTGTTATTGAGTCAGATACAAACGATTTAAAACTATCCCCTACGCCTTCAGACAAAGTTGAAACATACGACATTGTTGAGCGATGCGTCTCTTTCCACGCCGCATAGTAAGAATCAATCATTTGCTGTCTCCCGGATAAATCTTGGGCTAGTATGGCTTGTTCAGAAGTGAGAGACGTCTGAAAGTCTACAAGATTACCTGCGTTCCTTGCACTCTCCTGTGCTTCTTCCCATTGCTTACGAGCGACATTGATCGCGCGAATCTTTTGGTCTTTTTCTTGCTCAGACGCTACTGATTCTTTATCGATCTGCTTTTTAAAATTAACCTTCCCCTGCTCAACAATTTCAAAGTCAATGCCGTTTTTTGCCCAAGCGTCTCGGTAAATAGCTTGCTCTTTGGCACTGGCCGCTTCGTATGTCCCTTCAAGGTCACGATACTTGTTTTGAATTTTTGTGATCGCCGCGTCGTACTCGTTTTGGACGTTTTGCAGGTCCGAAGCAACCTTAGACGGCTCCATGCCACCCGAGGAATTGGTCATCATTGGCAAGCTAAGCTTACTCATGCGCTCCTGCAGGCTTCTTGCCGAATCATACATACTGTCATTTATTGAATTTTTTTCTTTTTGTTCTTCGTACAACGCTTGTGTGCGCTTGCGGGCGTATATTTCATTCAGCTTTTGCAAGTCTTTTTCGTACTCTTCGTTTGCTGAAGCAGACTTGTTCAATTCTTCTAATTCCGTTTTATACCACTCGTCCGCTTGATCAACCCGTCCCTTGGTAGTGCTAACCCATTCTTTGCGGATTGCATTATGAACATTTAAAGCCTGCGTTGTGAGCTTGTCCATGCCGCTATGACCGCCGCCTCCGCTTCCACCTCCATGACTCTCACCACTACCTAATGAATTTTGAAACCCTTCTAATAACGACGGGTCAGCAATCTTTTTCCTCCATGGTTTATCGTTCTGATTTTTTTCATCCCATGTTTCCCAAAGTTGGTGTTCTTCTTCTTCAGCATCTGTTCCAGGTCTAAATTCTTCATGTTCAGGCATGTAATATGCACCAGCTATGCTATTTGAATCAACAACCCAGTCTCCAGGAATTACTCTTTTCACCAAATGCTTGCCAGGTCTATCTGGGTCATTTCTTACTTCTGCTTTTGAATCATATGATTTAACTCTCTGCTTTGCAGACAAATAATCCATCAGTGCATCTATCGCTATCGCTGTTGCCGCTGCAACTCCAAGCCATCCACCAGCTAACGCAAGCAGGGAAGAGATAACGTTGTTTCGGTAGCAAAGTCTTGGCTCAAAACGCCATACCATAGCGGCGCCAGATTAAAAGGCGTTGGCGTTGACTGCGGGCAATTGCTAATCGGCGTTTACTCCAATGCCGGAGTTATTCAGCCGGGAGAGTGTGAACCTGGGGCGTATGCATTTGACTGGCATTTGCACCGATCAGAAGAAAAATATTTATCATGGGTACAAAAATACTGCGATCTCATCGACGGCGATCCGCTGCCTGGTGATATCGCAGTTTTTCAATTCGGGCGCTGCGTAAGTCATGCAGGGATTGTTATGGCGTGGCCAGTCATTATTCATGCGTATGTTGGCATGGGTGTAATAATGTCCAGCGTCAACGAGGCATTGCTGCTGGATAAGGGCGGAAAGTCTCGTTTGAAAGGAATTTACAGGCCGAGGGGGTGGTAGTTTGGCCGGGCTTTTTGGAAGCGGGAAAAGTGTTGTAAATGAACAGGAGCGCATTTCTGAATTTCAGGTCAATCAGGCCACTTACGGCGAGGTGGTACCGATTGTTTTTGGTACGACCAGAATATCTGGAAATATCATCGACTACTTTAATTTTACCGCTGTCCGCCACGAAGAATCTCAGTCGGCTGGTAAGGGAGGAAAAACTACTACCACGAACGTCACCTATACCTATAAAGCCGCCGTATTGGTTGGGCTGGGAGAGGGGCCGGTTGATGGGATCGGGCGCGTCTGGAAAGACACTGACACGGTGACTGACTTAACCGGCGCTAATTTATCCCTGTTCAACGGGGCATACGGGCAGCTTCCTTGGAGCTATACGCAGTCTGTGGCACCGGATCGGGCGCTGCCGTACTCCGGTTTAGCATATGTGGCTGGGTATATCGACTTGAATTCATCGGCAGGCGTGCCAACCTTTAATTTTGAACTTATGGGGCTGCTCCGTAGTAGCGGAGATGGTACGGACAGTAATCCTGCAGACGTAATCGCCTACATCATGAGCGATCGCTATAATGGCATGGGCATGAGCGCCAGCGATATTGATGCGGCCTGCTTACAGGTATTGCGTACGTATTGTGCGGCTGCTGACTTGCTGATTTCGTTGCCGGCAACCGACCAAACTCCGGGCTATGAGATTGCGAACACTCTTTGCGAGGCGCTAAATTGCATTGTGTTCTGCGGCCAGGATGGTCTAAAAATTATTCCGCGCTGCGATGAAGCGGTTACCGGCAATGGCGTAACCTACACGCCAGATTTGACGCCGTTGTATGATTTGGACGAAGACGACTTTATTGCCGACGACGATGGCCGGCATGTTCGGTTTGAGCGTACCGATAATTCGGATACGTATAATCAGTGCCAAGTGGAGTTTATCAATCGGGCTAACAGCTACGAGACGGAAAAAACGGACTATCAGGTAGCCTCGGACGTAAATCGGCGCGGGCTACGGCCTATGACTAGGACGTACCATTTCTTCCATACCAAATCACGGGCTGCGCATGTGGCCCAAATACAAGCAACGAAAAGTTGCTTTAACCGTCTTACTTACTTGTTCCGGCTTGGAGAATCGCACTGTCTCTTGGAGCCTGGCGATTTGGTGACTCTGACAACCAAATACGGTCCGGATAAATTGGACCGTGTGTTGGTGCGAATTGAGACATTTAAAGAGCTGCAAGACGAGGAAGGTTATGACGTAACAGCGACGCCGGTGATTTGCGGTACCTATTCGCCAGCTAAGTACGCCACGTACGAAGCGGACCGGGCGTATATTGATTACAATGCAACGCCCGGAAATATTAACTCTCCGGCTATCATCGAACCGCCATCTGGATTGGTTACTAGCGGTAGCGGCCTTGAATTATGGATTGGCGCAAGTGGCAAGGAGAAGCTTTGGGGCGGCTGTGATGTTTGGGTAAGCGATAACGGCGATAGTTATAAAAAAATGGGAACTATTTCAGCGCCAACGGCGCAGGGGTATCTCACAAAAATGTTGCCGATAACGGATGATCCGTACATTGGTAATGTGGTTGTAATTAGCGGCGGCAATGCGTTTTCCAAGCCGACTGGCGTTATTTCGTGCGGGGATGCCTTTACGACAGCGTACGAAAAAACAATTACTGCTGGCGGTGTGGCGGTAGGCTTAAGTGTTGACATGAGCAAGAGCCAAAAACCGCTAATTTCAACAACGCAAGAGGGTGCCGATAATTATAATACGCTTTGCTATGTGGGCGGCGACGAGGCGGAGCTGATTTCTTACGAGACGGCGACGTTAACCGGCCAGTATCAATATGATCTCTCATACATCCGGCGCGGATTGTACGGGACTCCAATCACGCAGCATAATGCAACGGCTAACTTTTTGCGAGTCGATGAAAAAACCATGGCTCAATACCCGTTTACGGCGGACAAAATTGGCCGAAAGCTGTATTTTAAGTTCACGTCGTTCAACGTTTTCGGCGTTGGGCATCAAGATTTAAGCGAGGTCAACGTTTACGAATATACCATCAAGGGCCGGGCGCTCTATTATGCGCTGCCGGATCTAACTGGCGTACAGGTAACATACCAAAACGGTAACGCCGTTATTGTCTGGGACCCGGTGAATGATTTTCGGACGCCGATTGTTTATGAAGTCCGCAAGGGCGGGTCGGCATGGGAAAATGCACAGTTTGTTTGCCGAGTGTCGGCGACAAACTACCAGCCGCCGGACAATGACCTGTACTGGATTTCGGCGGCGTACAATGACGTTTATGTGTCAGTAGCCAAATGGGTATATGCGGATAACCCGAGCAGCGTGGATGTGTTGGGCGCGCGTATTGTGAAAAACGTGGTTGTTTCTTACGATGAGGGCGCGGCTGATTGGCCGGGGATCTTAGGCGGCGGCGCTGCGATCAGAGACGGCGTGTTGTCCTTGGGTGGTAATGGCTATGTAAGCACGATTCCGCTCATGAGCGCCGTGGACTCAATTGTCATGTGGGGAGATGTGCCGACGATTAGCGGTTCTTATACTTTGTCTGATTCTCATATTTTAGATTTGGAAATCGCGCAGGCTTGCAATATTGGCGTCGCGTATAAAGCGGGAGCGCAGAAATTAGGCGAGACGTTTGACAATATTGTCGACGTCGACAAGCTCCTTTCGTGGGATGGAAACTATCTCCAAAGCATTACGATTCAGGTTTATATCAACGTAGCTAATAGCGTTGGAGAATGGGCCGGTTGGCAGCCGTACATTCCGGGCGAATACTATGGCCGCAAATTTAACGTGCGCATTGATTACTCCACGAACGATCCCAACATTGTCCCGGTTATCAGTAAATTAGTGGTGACAATCGACATGCCGGACAAGGTGGATACGGGCACACTCACAACAGAGGCCGCCGGTTCGACGATTATTTATGCGACGCCGTTCCGGGTAGTGCCGAATCCGGTTGTGTCTATTGTAAATGCACAGGCAGGTGATTTAGTTGTTCTGACAAATGAGACGCGCAATGGCTTTACTGTTCGCATCACAAATAATGGCATTGGTGTAGCTCGGAAAGTTAACTGGATCTCAAAAGCGTACTAAGGGGGATGGATATGTCTCAAGATGCAATACAAGCCGAGAATGGATCAGGTCTTGATGTGCGGACTGCCATTAACAAAGGCATGGTCACAATCGCAACACTGTTTTCGGGGGCGGCAGAGCCGTCCCCAACGTTCCCTCGCATGATTTGGGCGGACGAGGGAAATGGGTTGTTAAAGCAGCGGTCATACGACAATCAATCGTGGATAGAGGTTGGCAAATTAGATCAGACAAATTGGGGGTTAGCTCCTGCGGGATTTGGCTTGGGAGCATTAACGAAGCGTCTTGCAAACGATGCCAGCATGGACTTAAATACATGCGGCTTTTTTTCTGCGTATACGACGTCCGGCGGCGGCCTGCCGCTTGATAATTACACGTTTATTCCTATGCCGATTAATGCGGATAACAAAGTAATAATTGCCGTCGGCATCGGAGCGTGCAGCCTCTACATTGTGACCAAAGTTGGCGGAACATGGGGTAAATGGAAAAAGGTGACGCCGTAAGGAGGTTAGATCGTGGCAATTCCAACACTAAACATTACTGATAGCGACGGAGGCAAATTTATTGCTGCCGTAAATGCGGCGTTGCAGGGGTTGGCATCGTCTTTTTATACTAGCGTTGATCCGGCGACACTAAGCGATTGCGTAGCTCCGTTGATGCTGTGGGCTGATGCTACAAACCAGGCGTTAAAGCAGCGTAATGCAGCTAATACCGCATGGGTACAGATAGGTTCGCTTAACCAAGACGGCACGTTTTGTTTTGACGCAGCGCATACGGCGTCCGCCTCCTCGTCGCCGTACGGGACAATTTGTTGGAAGACCGCCGGGACGTTTACGTTTACAGCGCCAGGAACGAAACTGACTATACATGCAGGCGCTGCTGGCGGTGGTGGCAACAGCAATTACGGTCTCGCTGGTGGTGCTGGCCAATGCATTTTAGGGATGGTCGTTTCGACAATCAAGGGCGAGACAATCACCGTAAATGTTGGCACTGGCGGCAAAGGTGCGGTTGGTGGTATAACCGGTGGAAGTATTGCTGCTATTCCGGCTAGTAATGGTGGCAACACTACTATTAGCGGCTCGTTTGGTACCATCACTTTAATCGGTGGTTTTGGCGGCTGTTACGATGGAATGCTTAACCCTGGGCAGCCTGGGGGCGTGGGTGGACAGCGTGGAGAGTTTTGCTCCAGTTATTCCATTGATTCTCGTTATACCCGTCACGGCGGTCGCGGCGGTGATAGTGAGTTTGGTAAAGGCGGTATGGGCGGGTATTATCCCGACAATCCTACTACTTACGGTAATTTGGCACACGGCGAAAAAGGTGGACCTGCTGCCGGTGGTGGCGGCGGTGGAAATATCTTCGGCGCATCAATTACCGCAACAAACGGCGGAGATGGCGGCGATGGTATCGTAATCTTTGAATGGGAGGATGCGGCATGAACGAATATCAGATAGCGGGGGTGTTGGTTGTGAGCTTTTTCCTATGCATGCTAACTCGCAAAAATAAAGGCCAGGTGACTGTCATCGGCAAACGAAAAATTGTTTGCCTAGGTGACTCAAATACTTGGTACCCGGACGAATCCATTACACCCACTGCTAGCCAGTGGGTTTCTCTATTGGCGGCCAGGCCGGAGGTCACGGTCATTAATAGCGGCTATCCTGGGCGCACGTCAGCGTATATGCTGGCTAATTTTAAAACCTTGGTTTTGGACTATGCGCCGGATATTTGCATTATTGAAGAGGGCGGAAATGATGCATTAAACGGCGTCACCGGCGACGTGACCATGAATAATATCGCGCAAATGGTATCGCTTTGCATAGCCAATCATATCCAGCCGTGGATCATGAACTGTAATCCGCAGCAATACTCTGCGGCGTACGTCGACGCCAGGCCGTCGCTTGCGGGGAAAAACCGCATTTGGGAAGGGGACAGCTACCTGCCGCTTACACGGCGGCTTGAAAAGGCGTTCTGCGATGCAAACGGCATACCGTTGATTGATATTTACACGCCGCTGCTCAACCCGGACGGAACGCAGAATACGTTTTTGAATGCGTCCGAAAATGCAAATATCAGCGGGGCTGCTGAGTCGCACGTCCACATGAATGCTGCAGGGCATGCCATTGTGTTTGGCATTCTGAAAAATCTCTTAGGATTGGGGTGATACCGTGGCGGCGACAACAGAAATTTATATTTTGGAAAACAGGGCCGACACAAAAGCCAACTTTGAAAAATCAAATCTAATTTTAGGAAAAGGAGAATTTGGGGTAGTCGTTGACACTACTCCTGTTCGGGCAAAAATTGGGGATGGAGTTACGCCATGGAATTCGATGCCTTATGTTATAGGGACCAACCTTTTAAACGCAAACATTAATGCAAGCGGTGAATTGATATTGACATTGCTTGATAATCAGACGATTAATTGCGGCAAGGTCAGGGGGGCAGATGGCAAGGATGGTAAGGACGGTACTGACGGAGCCGATGGAGCAGCTGCAACAATCACCATTGGGACAGTAACAACCGGCGCTCCGGGTAGTAGCGTTATTGTTGAAAACGTAGGCACGTCTTCGGCGGCTGTACTCAATATCACTATCCCGCATGGTACTCCGGGGGCAGCCTATACACCGCCGGACGATACCCGTACTTTTCCCCTAATCGCGGGCGGCACTCCAACTAAGCATTTTTTCAAGGCCGCAAAAACGCTGAAAGAAATCATTATTTTACAGTCGGCGGTGGCTACAGCGACAATCACTGTCAATATTTACGGGCAGGTGCTTGGGTCTACGACAGTGACCACGCTGGCAACAGTAACTATTGCAGCAACAAGCCCGGCGGTAGCGACGTCAGTTGATATTGCTGACGTCGCTATTGCAGCGCAGTCTCATGTCTGGGCGGATTGTGCAGACCTCAAAAGCGGAGGGAAAACCAATGTGACGGTGGTGGTTGGCTGATGGCTACAATATGGAATCCCTCTGACAATGTTGGCTACACTCTTTCGAACAACAACCTAACAGCGCAAAACCCAACCGGGTCAGATACCGCATACGTTAGAGCGACGGGCGCGGCGAGAAGCAGCGGAAAGTATTACTTTGAAATCACAACGATTGTTTCAGGCAACCCCACAATCGGTATAGCGTCCCCCGCAGGCTCAGCGGCCTATGGACAGTATGCAAATGTATTGTACTATGGCGCTGGCAGCGGCTATTGCTATGGTGACGGAGGGACAACCTACTCACCTGGTTGGTATGATCAAGCAGGAGCAGGAACCTATGGGTTTGCAGTTGACCTAGATGCAAAAACAATAAAGGTTCGTAAGGGAACTAGTGCGTGGTCTAGCGCTAAAATTATAACTCACCTAGCTTCTGTACTGCCCGCAGTTGGGTATGCCCCTTCAAACGAAGCTATTACACTAAACTGCGGAGCAACTTCCTTTGTTGGCACAGTCCCCGACGGCTACTTTGCGTGGGATTCTGCCGCAATCACCGACGATCAAACCGTAATTTAGTTAGGAGGTGTAGTTATGTATTGCTATAAAACAGCAGCGGACGGCACGATTGCTGGCGTTCGGCAAACCGATATGCCGCCTGACGATTATCCGTACCGCTTTGAGCAACCGCTGACTGCCGGCGCAAAAATCATCGACGGCAAAGTAGTCGAACCGGAGCCGGTCGTTGAACCAGAGCCGGTACAGCCGACGGCGGACGAACTCAGGCAGCAGAAATTCTCTCAAATCAACATGGACTATCAATCACAACTCAGGCAGCTTCGAGAAACAATGTCCTTACTTGTTGCTCAAAACCTTGCTACCGACAAAGTCAAAACTAAATATGCAGCGGTTGTGGCTGCGTATAAAGCAGAGCTAATAGAAGCAAGTAAATGAGCCGATAGGCTCTTATTTTTATTGGGAGGTGGCGCATGTCAGATG